>Ga0182014_10009062_pt1 | contig 10044 bp, 13 predicted proteins | sample 612S2DmetaG_FD_120489 | JGI IMG/M metagenome (GOLD analysis project Ga0182014, IMG submission 120489) | Permafrost microbial communities from Stordalen Mire, Sweden - 612S2D metaG | ecosystem: Environmental > Terrestrial > Soil > Wetlands > Permafrost | place: Sweden: Stordalen | collected...
GGGCTTTTCTTGAGTGCTTTTGAATCTGATTGGTGCGGATGAAAGGACTTGAACCTTCACTCCCTTGCGAGAACTAGAACCTGAATCAGCTATTACTCGTGTTTTCATGTACTTAGAGTTACGCTGAGGTCTAGCCAAGTACATGAAAACACGTGTTGAGGTACATTGAGTCTGGCGGAGTTGTCACACCGGATTCACACTCGGAACGCGCAAGGTTCTTATCGCCTGGGCTGGGGCGAGGTAGTTCGCCCGGGTGATATTCCGATGATGGTGCGATTGGATTTCCTTCTAACGCTCGATCAATTGGTGCCGGAGTGCAAGGCGGGTCTTCGGGCAATCTACTTTTCCAAAATAGGCGTCGTGGCATTGACGTGTGATAATGCCGTTCGAATCAGATCAGACTGGCCATTCCCAGAGGTTGTTGAATGGTGCCGGCGGCATCACCTATGCGACCCGAAAAAACCGGTCGAATGGGTGCTTCAGCTCGCGGCGAACAGCTTCCGGCACTGGTTCCTCGTGGGCGGGGATCAGTGGGGATTCTCGTCGAGTGGATCCGGATCGCTCACGACTGAGGAGGAGCGCAGTTTCGGCGAGCGCTATCGTTACAACCCTGAAACTGAGCGGCGGGATCAAGCGCGCCGGCGGCTCCCCGAGCGCTATCGAGCCGACGTCGACAGGCTTATAGACCTGGCTCTGGAACGGGGCGGCCTGATCGCACCATGGGGGTGCGAGCCTGGACACGTGGACTGGTTCGTGCGGCATCAGGTTCAAGAGTGGAACGAGGCCAAGATTGCGACGACGTATTCTGTCAGCCCCGAAGCCGTCCACAGCGCCCTGTGCGCCATTAGGCCTTACTTGGGCCTCTCGCTGCCGAAGGGCAGGCGCCGCAAGGCAGTGGCGTAATACTCAACCTTTTATTAGAACATAAGAAGTCCATCCTGTACTTGGGAGGTTCGAGTACAGGATGTCCGAAAAACAATTGCAGCCCGCGTCCTACGGAATCCGTAGGACGGGATTACCCCACGCGAAGTTCTATGCCTGCGTCAGAGAGGGGATCATTCCAGCCGGCGTGATCGTCCGCTTTGGGCGCTCTATCTATATCGATCCTGACAAACTCGAGGAGTTTCTCGCCGCGGGCGGAAAGGCATTTCCCGGCGGATGGCGGCGCGCGCCGAGGTAACCCGCATGGCGGCCCTCGACAGCGTTCAACTACTAGAGGTTTGGCGACGCCTCGGCGGTCCAGAACCGCGCGGCGACCGCGTCCCGGCCTTTTGGCGCGGCTCTCGCGACTGCAACGTGAGCCTGGACCCGGCGCACGGTCGGTGGTTCGACTTCGCCCAGTCGCGCGGCGGCGGCGTGATCGCGCTGGTGATGGTCGTGTTGGACGTCGGCAAGCGCGGCGCCCTGGGCTGGCTCATCCGCGAGGGCTTGCTCGAGCCGCCGAAGCCGCGCACGGCTGCGGAGAAGGACGCCTACAGCCTGCAGCGCCAGGCCGAGGAACTTCTGATCGCGGACGCCGAAGACTGGTACGACGCATTGACGACGGAACTGGAGGTGACAAAACAAGCCCTCTTTGTATCCGGCGTGACCACGAAGGAGCGGCTGCGCGCCGGGTGCGCGGCCCGCGAACTGTACTTCTTGGAGTCGCTGGACGGCGAGGCGATCCTCAGACTTTTCACCGCCAGCCGGCGCGATGATGCAGCTCGAACCTCGGCTCTGGTCATGGAGGGCCGGCGGCTCGGCGAGGAACAGCGACGCCGCGAGCAGAAGCGCGCCGAGGAGCTCAGCAGGCAGGAGGCGCCATGCGGAAACGCGTGAGGGATGAGATGCACGCCACGCCGCAGGCCGACCAGGTGCCGACGTCGCCAGTGGCGGCTCACAGCTTCGAGGAACGCTGGGCGAGGTTCCGGGCAAGTGGGCCGCAAGATGTGCGCAGCATCTACGAGGTCGAGGAGCGGTTTCGCCGCTGGTTGTACTTGCCCGACGCTGGCATCATCCACGTCACGCTCGGCGCCATCGCGGCTAATCTGCTGCCCGGTCCGCCAATCTGGTTAATGCTGGTGGGCCCTCCAAGCAGCGGCAAGACCGAGCCGGTCATGGCCTGCTCGAAGCTCCCTGGTGTCCACTTCGCAGCGACGTTGACAGAGGCCGCTCTGTTGTCGGGCTCTCCCAAACGCGAGCGAGCCGCAGACGCGACCGGCGGACTGCTTCGCGCCATTGGCGATTTTGGCATCGTCGTCTGCAAGGACTTTGGCAGCGTCCTGAGCATGAATCGCGACACACGCGCAGCAACCATTGCAGCGCTACGCGAGGTATTTGACGGTTCGTGGACCCGCCTCATCGGAACCGACGGTGGCCGAACGCTCTCCTGGACCGGCAAGGTCGGTTTCCTTGGCTGCGTCACGCCGGCCATCGACTCCGCGCATGCTGTGCTATCCGCGATGGGCGAGAGGTTTATTTATTACCGGCTGCCCGCGGCTGATCCGGAGCTTCAGGCGCTGCGGGCCATTCAGAACACGGGCCATTACGTCGAGATGGGCCGGGACCTCGCGGACGCCGTCTCCGGTCTGTTTCGCGCAATCAAGCTCGAAGGAATCGAGATCACGACGATGGAGGCAGCGTCCCGGTTCGTCTCGCTTGCGGCCCTGGTCGCACAGGCGCGCAGTTCTGTCGAGCGCGATGGGCGCACCCGCGAAATCGAGCTCGTTCCAGAGGCTGAGATGCCCGCGCGGGTCGCTCAGGAGCTCATCGCCCTCGACGACGGGATGCGCATCATTGGGACGAAGCCGGAGGAGCGGTGGCAACTCGTCTGCAAAGTTGCATTCGACAGTCTCCCGGCGCTCCGCCGGCGCCTCCTCTTTGCCGCGATCCAGTCGGCGACGCACTGCACAACGGCAGACTTCGCGCTGCTTGTCGGGCATCCCACCAGCACGGCCAGGCGTGCGCTGGAGGACTTGGCGGCGCATAGCATCCTGCGCAGGTTGAAACTGACCAGCAACTCGGACGCATGGGAGGTCACCGAGAAGACCCGCGAGCGATGGAGCATGGCCGGCGTGCAGATTCCCGAAATGTCGGAAGACCCGCAAGAGAGCTTACCCGAAATGTCAGGAGGACTTTGAATGCGCGCTAACTATTTGAGAACGCGCCTCTTATTGTTTGTTTGCACACACACAGAAGACATATCGGGAACGCTGACGTTTCCGTCCGTATTGGCTGGAACGTATTTTCAACAACTTGTCGCAAAGCAGGACCGAATTGGACTGTCAGGCACAGAGAAACGAGGCCGCATGTCGGCCATTTCAGAAATCGAACTGCGGAATTTGGAGTCCGCGAAGCTGATTATGCAGAAGGCCGCGGCGGGCAATCCCACGATGGCCGTGTTGATTGCGTGGGCCGAGTTGTACTTGGCCCGGCACGGCCAGACGTCGCCGATCGCGCCGCCGGAGCAGCTCGAGCTCGGCGTGAATTCATGACCACGGTAAAAACCACGAAACCGCCGCCGCGACTCCCGCCGATCCGGATCGGCCTCGAGTGCGGCTTGCCGACACTGTCGATTTTCGACGGCCACTCCTGGATCATGCTGACGATCTTAAGCCTCGAGCAGGGCTTGCGATTCTGCCGAGCGCTGGGCTACGAAACGCCAGCCGACTGCCGCGAGCGGATCCGCGCCGGCCAGATCGTCGAACTGGAGCGGAAACCATGAAGGCGCCCAGCAGCGAGTCGCCGTGCTTCTCGATCGGCCTGAGCGGCGGCAAGCCGGCCGTCGTCGCCACGATCGCCGGTCAGCGCCATGTGGTTGAGTTCCAAAACCGACAGGACGCGCTGGCTTACTACGAAAAAGCCCTTGGCCACAGGCTGTCGGGCGAGCGGCGCCGCCTGATCCGGCGGGCGCTGCGGGCGCCGAGCAACTGAGACGAACCGAGCAAATTGAGGCTAGCCCCAATTTGCTCCCGAGGAGAACGACGATGCGAGGAATAGCCCAGAAGACGAAAGATCTGATCGAGTGCGCCCGCAGGGTGCTGACTCGGGAGAACCCGATGGGCCTGCGGCAGTTGCACTATCGCATTTTCAGCCTGGCGGAGCTCGAGTACGCCAACGACGAATCCAGCTATGACCGCCTTGGCAACGCCATGACGTACGCCAGGAGGCTGTACCGCGAGTGGGAATTGTTGGTGAAGAAAGCCGACAGCCCAAAGACGCGGGAGACTTGGGCGACGCCTGGCACCAACAAGAACAGCTGGTTGGTGGTTGAGTGGCTCAGGGCTCACCACCCGAAGATATTGGGAAAGCTTATTGATGGCCTGATCGGTGAGGAACTTTGGCAGAAGATTGTTGACGGGTTGCCTCTGATCGACCGTCCGCCTGCTTTCTCGATTCCGCCGACTTGGATGAGTGACGAGACGCGCGAATTGGAGCGCGTCGGCGTCTTCGATGATGCCAGCGCGTACGCGGAGGCGGTCAAAGGGTCCTACAGGCGCGATTATTGGAAAACGCAGCCCTATCACGTCGAGGTCTGGGCTGAGAAAGGGACGGTTTTGGCTTCGCTCAGGCCGGTCACCGAAGAGTTGGGCGTCGGGCTGCGCGTCACTCACGGATATTCGAGCACAGGAATGGAGCAGGAGGTCGGGCGTCTCTTCGAGGGCATCGACAAGCCCATTGTGGTGCTGTACGTTGGCGACTGCGATGCATCCGGGGAGCACATGCAGGGCGACATTCACAGCCGCGCCATGGTCGCCAGCGGCAGGCGGTTCGAAATGCGGCGCCTGGCGATCTTCCTGGAGGACATCGAGCGGTTCAACTTGCCGCCGCAGACCATCAAGCTGAAGGACAGCGGCGCCGCGATCTATCAACGCGAACACGGCAAGAACGCCCCGACGATCGAATTGGATGCGTTACCTCCCGAGGAGTTGCGGCGGCGTGTCGACGAGGCGATCCGGGAGCTGATCGACTGGGAAGACTGGGATCGGCAGGTCAATGTGGAAGAGGCAGAGCTAGCCCGCATCGTGGACTTCGCCGATTGCCTGAAGCATCTGCCGCCGCCACCACCGCCACCACAGGCGGCTTGAGACGCGCCGGACATAAAAAAACCCGCTACCCCGGGTCTGTCCACGCGCCTACGGCCAACGGGGCGCAAGGACTACGGCCTGTGGCGGGCGACGCCATGCCCGTTGGGGCGCACTTCCGAGTGAGCAATAGCTCTCCCGAAAAATTGCGGGAAAGCCATCCCGCGCCGACTGTGGAAATTCCACAGTCAGGGATGCAGAAACGGCCCAAACCTATGAAATATAAGCGCTTAGCTGCAGGGGACCGGTAGCCGGTCTGAAAAGCTACCGAAGCGGCGCGGTGACCAACGTGGCACTTGCGTGAGAAAATCCGCGAATTAGAAATTTCACTTTCGACACAAATTCCATCGAAACCCCAATGAAAACGCGGTTTTCCGTGGTCGAAATTGCCATGGGGCTTACACAAATGCCCTGAAAACGGGCCTAAATTCGGCTGTAACTCGCTGGCCTGAAAGCGCTTACGTCTCGCGCGCAATTTTAATGCCAAACTGGGCGTTTTCGCCCCACCAGGGCGCATAATAGCCGCCGGCGTCTTGCGCCACGCCGGCCACGTGAAACGTCCGATGCCCGAGGAGGGCAAACTCATGGCTAGCACTGCCGCCACGCTGCCCGAGTTCATTCCGCCACGTTCAATCCGTCGGCTACGGCTGCGTCGACCAGATCCCGCGAATCCCCCTCATCATCCACGCCGAGGGACTTCCCGAGTTGCTGTCGCTTGTCTGTCTCGGCCCTGCTCGCCAGCCACTGTCGACCCTTGTCGGTTTCACCCGAGAAGAGATGCAGACCACCGACACGTTCGACTATGATATCGGGCTGCACAATACAACATTCTCGCAGATGGGAGGCGTCACGAACTAACAGACCGCTCCACGCGCTCCCGCTCCCCCGCAGCCATCAGGCGGCGATGATTACGGTGAAGCGTACGGCCCGACCGCAGGACGGCCGGGATTCTGAGCGGCGAGGCCACGAATATGAACATCCGGAACAGCGCAACTGTCCAGGACCTGGCGATCTTCCGGACAAACCGCAGCCTATTTCTCGACGACCTCGCCTGCGCGTACGGGAGCAGCGGTCAGGAAGTTGCGCGGTTCATAAGCGGCCGCGAGCGGCTCCAGCGTGCCCTCGCAGTCTTCAACAAGCATAGAATAAGCAGTCTCGGGGCATTCGGTAGATCCGACGCGCATGTCCTCTTTCGCTTTGCCCCATCGAAATGAATTCCAAGTCGACCGTCAGAATGCGGGAGGCCGCAGGAAAGGAAGAGTCTGATGGTTAAAATCCTGCATACGGCGGACTGGCAGCTCGGCAAGCAGTTCGAGAACCTGGGGGCTCCGTCGGATAAGCTGGCCTTTCTTCGCCAGGGCCGCATTGATGTCGTCCGACGGATTGGTCAACTCGCCCTGGAACGCTCAGTGGATGCAATTTTGGTCGCCGGCGATGCGTTCGAGCGCAACGAGGTGGGCGACCTGCTACTCCGCGAGGCTCTCGCCGCCATGCGACCGGTGAATATTCCATGGCTTCTGTTGCCCGGCAACCACGATCCGGCGGGGCCCGCCAGCGTCTGGGATCGGATCGAGAGGATCGGCCGCCCAGAGCATGTCCATGTCCCACTTTCCACGGAACCGATCCTTTTGGCTGGCGGTGGCCTGGCTGTCCTGCCGGCCCCTTTGACCCGGAAGCACCAGTTCACCGATCCAACAGAGAACTTTGGTCAACAAGTGACCAGTCAGGCGGCTGTGAGAGTCGGACTCGCACATGGTTCCTTACGGAATCGGCTCGCTCCGGCCGCGGAGCAGCACAATATGATCTCCGACACGCGCGCTGATGAGGGGCGTTTGGATTACCTGGCGCTAGGCGATTGGCACAGCTGCAAAGAAGTGGCTCCGAGGACACACTACGCCGGCACTCCTGAGCCGGATGACTTCGGTCAGGACTCCGGCGCGGTCTTGATTGTAGAACTCCGTGGTCCTGGCGTTGCCCCGATGGTTGAAAGAGTCCCGGTCGGTCGTTATCGGTGGCACAGCCTGAGCGCCCAGCTCCTAAGCCCCGGAGCAGTTGAACAGCTCGGTGCGCATCTGGCGAACGTCCCGCAGCCCCTGGCATCGGCGGTGGTTCATCTGGAGGTGCGCGGAGCGGTGAGCCTTTCTGAGCGCGCCGCAATCGATGAGGAGCTCGCCAACTTCGAAGCCACAGTGCAGGTTCTGCGGGCTCGGACAATTGACTTGGTTCCATTCCCGACAGAAGAGGACCTTAATGACCTAGGTCGCCAAGGCTTCGTGGCAATCGTAGTTGAGAGGTTACGAAGCCTCGAAGGAGACGCGGCGAACCCGGACTCAGTGTTCGCCAGCGCAGCACTGCAGAGGCTCTATGTTGAGCAGGTGCTTCGCGGGGGACGGCAATGAGAATCCGTGATATCGAGGTTCAGGACTTCCGCAAGCTCCGCCACGTGATGGTATCCGGTCTCAAGGATGGCGTTAACGTCATCACGGGAGAGAACGAAGCTGGCAAATCAACCCTGCTGGCGGCAGTGCAGGCCGCCTTGTTCCAGCGGCATAACGTCACCGGCAAAGTTCTGGATGGAATGCAGCCGTTCGGTTGTGCCGTCCGGCCCCAGGTCAAGCTGGGCTTTGAGCTCAATGAGGGCGTCTACCAACTTCGGAAGACGTTCGGAGGCTCCAGTGGCTCTGCAGAGGTTGTAGATCCTAGCGGCCTGAGATTCTCTAACCACGACGCCGACCATAAGTTGGAAGAATTGCTGAATTTTCAGGCGGCATCCAAGGGCGGCACCAAGTTCCACGAGCTTGGAATTTGGCCCCTTTTCTGGGTCGAGCAGGGCACCACGTTTCAGGCATTGAATATAAACCCCGGCGTGAGGGCGACGGTGCAATCCAGCCTCCGGAAGGAAGTTGGCGACATTCTGGTCGGGGAGAGCGGTAGTCGCCTTAAAAACCGGTTCGCCGAGCTTTACGTTAGGTTCTTTACAGCGAAGACTGGTGTCCCAACAGGAGAGTTAAACACAGCGAGGAAGGATCTGTCGAAGCTCGAGACGCTTCTCGGTGACAAACGGTCTGAACTGGCGCAACTGGGTCACGAGGTGGCAGCCCTTGAGACTGCGCTTGCAAGGCGCGATAAACTTACTGATCCGGCGCTGAGGGAACGGCTGGAGAAGGCTAAGGCAGAAGCTCTCCTGGAGGCTCGCACGTTGGAGATTCTGGATCAACAGCGGACCCAGGCAGACAATGAGCTGCGTCTCAAACGTGCGCTCCTAAAGAATGCGCAAGGAGCCCGGCAGCAGCGCCTCGTCTTGGCAATTGAGGGATCTCGACTGGAGCAGCGACTGACGGACTGCAAAAAAGCCGATGAGGCGGCCGAGAGGGATCTTGAGCAGCGCGAAACCGAGCTACAGGCCCGCATCGAGCAGCTTGATGCAGCACGAAGTGCGGTGAAGGCGGCGACGGACCAGCGGGTACAGATGAGCCGGGTGCTCGAACTCGTCAAGCTCCGCGCTTGCTATGCCGTGGTTACCCAGCGTCTTACCGACGCCACTTCGGCAGCCGACAAGGAGGCTGAGGCGAGAAAGATCGCAGCAGGAATCCGGGTTACCACCAACGACGTCGAACGGCTTCGGCAGTTAGAGCAGTCCTTGTTCCAGGCTGAGGCGAACCTGAAGGCAGCCGCCACTCGGATCGACTTCGAGGTACCCGAGCCCTCAAAGTTAACTGTGAATGGTGGCCCCGTCCCTGCGACTCGGGAGATGCTGGCAACAGATGTTGTTTCGATCTCGATTGAGGCAATCGGAGAGATCCGTGTCAGTCCGGGAGGCGAAGGTCTGGACAGCCGTCGCCAGCAGCGTGCGGCGGCGCAGGACGTGCTGGCATCCGCCCTGGCGGAATTGGGGGTTCAGTCTGTTCAGGCGGTTCACGAGCTTGACCAGAATCGCAGGGACGCTGAATTTGCAATCAACACGCACAAGTTGGTTGTTCAAGCGCTGGCACCTGAAGGGTTGGACGCCTTGCGCCAGGAAGCCAGTACTCAACATGGTCAGATCCAGAACTTGCGCCGGATACTGGGCGATATCGAGTTGCCCGAGCTCAATTCAGCTACCGCTGCTGTCGCAGTTGCTGAAGGTCAGGAACAGCACCGCAAGTCAGAGGTGGAACGTCTCGACGCCGAGGTGGGCGAGGTCCGGACCAGGCGAGATGGCGCGCGCACGTTGAAGACCGCCAAAGAGACTGAACTCCGCGCCACGACCGAGGACTTGGGTCGAGGCCGAGAGGCACTCGCGTCAGCCAGGGCCATCAAATCAGATGAGGAGGTCATCCACGAGGCCGCTACCGCTGAGGCTGATGAGCAGGCCACTCAGGAGGCTTACACCGGGCTGGAAGCTCGGTACAAGAACCAGGATCCTGAGGGGATCGCACTTCGCGTCAGTACCACATCGGCTGCCCTGACTTCCCTGGAAGAACAGATAGCCGAAGCAGAGCGCTCGATTAACCAGCTTCGGATCACTCTTGATGTGCTTGGACAGAAGGGTTTGGGTGAAGAGTGCGCGGCAATCGAGTCCGATTTGAATGCAACTCGCATTCGTTCGGCGGCTGTTGAACAGGAGGCCAATGCGGTCCGCGTGGCGTACAACCTGATCGTACAGGTTGAAAAAGAGGCCAATACCCAATTCCTCCAGCCAGTGGTACGCCGGGTCCAGCCCTACTTGAACCGAGTTCTCCCTGGCTCCCAGATCCAGCTCGGAACAGACATGATGATCGAAGGCCTCCAGCGAGGGACAGTTACTGAGCCCTTCGAATGTCTCAGCGTTGGCGCCCGTGAGCAACTCTCTATGATCACGCGCATCGCTTTCGCCGATCTGCCCTCGGGGATCACCCAAAACCGGCCAATGAGGGACGTCTGAAAACCGGCCAACGAAGCTGAGACAGGACATTGACTGCGACGGGAGGGATACCCTCCGTCGATGTGAGCAATGTCTTGA
>Ga0182014_10009063_pt1 | contig 10043 bp, 8 predicted proteins | sample 612S2DmetaG_FD_120489 | JGI IMG/M metagenome (GOLD analysis project Ga0182014, IMG submission 120489) | Permafrost microbial communities from Stordalen Mire, Sweden - 612S2D metaG | ecosystem: Environmental > Terrestrial > Soil > Wetlands > Permafrost | place: Sweden: Stordalen | collected...
ATACATGGTTTTGCCGCTTCGGCACTGTTTTACCCCGAAGCGACAGAAGCAGTTCTGTCGCAACTCAAAGCTTCCGGGCAGATTGTTTAAGCCAGGCTAATAAGTTGGCGCGCAATGCAAGACGCGCCTAGTCGATGGACGGGTTTTTCTTAAAACGGGCTGTGGAAAAGGGACTTTCCGAGTAAGGATGGCGAAGCCATGTCTGAAATCCGCGAGCGAGAGATCAACGTAAGGAATCAGACGGCATTCTGCGCCGGCATTGAAACCCTGCCGCAATGGTTTGCGGTGTATACCACTCCTCGCCACGAAAAGCATGTTTCCGAGATACTGGCGGATCGTCAGATCGAGACGTTCCTGCCCCTTTACCGATCAACCCGGCATTGGCAGAAGAGCCGCCCGGTAGTTCTGGATCTGCCTCTGTTCCCTGCTTACGTCTTTGTCCGCATAACCCGGCACGCGCGGGGCGCCGTCCTCGGCACGCCGGGTGTGCTCTCGATTGTAGGCTCGTCGAAAGAATCATGGCCATTGCCTGACCTTGAAATTGAGGCATTACGTTCCGGCCTCCTCGAACGTAAAATCGAGCCGCACCCCTACCTGGTCGTGGGCGAGAGAGTGCGGATCAAGGCTGGCATGATGGCCGGCGTCGAGGGAGTGCTTGTCCGCAAGAAGAACGAGTTCCGCGTAGTTTTATCCCTCGAAATGATCATGCGCAGTGTGGCGGTAGAAGTTGACGCCGATGACGTTGAGCCGATTTCCAGCGTCACTGAATGTCAATCCGTCTCATACGCGGCTGGCAATTGAACGAATGCCTATCTCCTCGTGCCATCACTCTTTGAAACAGGCCGTTGGCCGATTCGTCGGTTCGTTGTACAAACTAACTTTCACACTTATAGCGGCCACCAGCTAACTACTTTTGCAGATCGTCCATTTTCTTCCCTACAAATCGCATAACAATGCATCTGAGAAACACGTCAGGTTTGCATCAACAAACGCATCCATATTTCTGAATTGCCATGCTCGAGAGGTGGCCAGTGATTACTAATGCGGTCGAAGCCGAGAGAATCGTCGTTGTTAGCAGCGACTCCGCGGTTCTTCGTTCAATTTGGTCGTTGGGAGAGACACACGGTTGGCAGTTTGAAATTACAGCAAACGCCTGGGAGGCGATGGAAAAAGTTCAATCCGAGATGCGACTTGGCCTGCTATTGCTGGATCTTCCGTATGGGAATGGGGACGGACTGCACATTGTTCGCTGGATGCGCCGGTTGCACCCTGGACTGCCAATCGTGATGATCGGTCACCCAGGCGATGATGGCCGCAAGCAAGAGGCGATTCGCATGGGGGCTGGCGAATACCTTATCAGGCCCATTAATGACCGCCAAATCGAAAGAGCTATCCAACACAATCTTTCCGAGTCGCACGAAGCTAAGGAAATTGAAATCGCAAGTGAGGACATCGAACCGATCAGCAACGATGCCTTCTTCATCGGAATCAGCCCAGTCATGCGAAAGCTCCGCGCTCAAGCGGCCCTGCTGGCGGAGACCGACGTGCCGGTGTTGATTCTGGGCGAGAGTGGGGCTGGCAGAGAAACCATCGCCCGCTTGGTCCATAGACTGTCCGCCCGTTCTGGACTTGAATTTGAAAAGGTGAATTGTGCAGCATTGCCAGAAGATCTCCTGAAGAAGGAGCTGTTCGGGTACGAGAGAGTTGGCACGACCTCGCAAACGCGGACCAAGTATGGCAAGCTGGATCTTTGCGAAAAGGGCACAATCTTTCTGCATGAGATCACGGAGATGCCGCTGAGCCTGCAATCCGAATTGCTGCAGGTACTGCAGGGAAAGTGCTTCATTCGGCCAGGAACCTCAGCTTTTACCGAGATCGATGTCCGCGTTATTGCAGCGAGTAACAGAAATATAGAACGCGCACTTTCTGAAAATAGACTTCATGAAGATCTCTATCGCATCTTAAGCAACTACACAATCTACATTCCTCCTTTAAGGGAACGGAAGGAAGAACTTCCGTTCTTGTCGCGCCATTTTATGCAACGGCTTGCCAAGCACTATGGCCTCACTCCTCGAGAGTTCTCTCCAGCGACTTTGGCTGCATGGCAGGCATATAACTGGCCTGGCAATTTGCGAGAGCTTGAAGATTCAGTAAAACGCTATCTTATGGTAGGCGACGAAGAACCGGAGTTCGAGAAACACTCGGCAAAGCCGGAAGGCCCCGTCCGGAACGCCGTTCAAACAAGTCCCAACGGTTCAAACCACTCTCCGGCGTTGCGCGGTCAAGCCGGAATTGACGTACCAGATTCGAGAACACTCCGATCGCTAATCCAGCGCGTCAAGTCGGACGCTGAGCGGAACGCAATTGCCGCGGCTCTGCAAAAGACTGGGTGGAATCGGAAAGCCGCCGCAAGATTGCTTCGAGTCAGCTACCGGACATTGCTTTACAAGATTGTGCAATACCAGATGACCCCGTCTAATTCAGCGTTGTATTCGGGGGGCAATGGGCGGAGGCGCGAAGATGCGGCAATCCGTGAAGCCGGACGAAAGGAATCCCCGAACTCGGAAAATCAGCTTCCCAGGTCACCTCACCAGGAGTTGTTATGAAAGCCAATCACGCAATTATGGTAGCGGCCGTCTTGGTTGCCATCTGCGGCTCTATGCCTGGGCAAGCGCCGGCAAAGGCTGATGCCACGCCCGGGCCCGCTCCGGGAGGTTCGCCGGCATCCCTTCCGATCTCCGACACGCCATCGACCATCAAGCCAAACGATAGTGGATATGTCATTGGCAATGGCGATTTACTTTCGATCAATGTGTGGAAAGAAGCAGAGGTTTCCCGGTCGCTTCCTGTAAGATCGGACGGCAAAATCTCGCTTCCGCTGGTGGGAGAAGTGCAGGCGACGGGCCGGACTCCATTGCAGCTTGAAGAGGAAATCTCTAAGAAACTGCGGGACTTCATTACAGACCCAGAAATCACTGTAATGGTTCAGCAAATCAATAGTGAAAAATACAATATTCTCGGGCAGGTGGCAAAGCCTGGATCGTATTCACTTGCGCTTACGACGTCGGTTCTTGATGCCATTGCCACAGCCGGCGGATTCCGGGATTTCGCGAAGAAAAAGGGCATTTACATCCTTCGCCGGAGTGCAACTGGTGGAGAGACCCGCATTCCTTTCAATTACCAGGATGTTATCAAGGGCAAGAGGCCCGAGCAGGACATCAGGCTGCTACCTAACGACACTGTCGTCGTGCCTTGAGGCCCGTCTATGCTTTTCCGAGCTTGTCTTATTTTTTCGCTACTCTTAGCCCTGCCCGCCTGGTCTCAGGTGGTTCCAACGGCAAACGGTGGGAACGATGGATCGCAAATGCAAACGCCGCCCCCTGTCAGCGGGGAACCTTTTCCGACCATCACCGGGGCCGAAGCACGGTCAAACTACCTAGACCCGGGAATGACCTTCGAAACCTCCTACAATGACAACCTTCTGCCGGGGTACTTGGCCACTCCGATCAGCACTATGGGCTACTCGATCAACCCCAGTCTTGAATTTGACAAGGTGACTCCGAGGCTTCACCAGACTTGGACATATGGTGCAAGCCTTACTTTCTATCAGGATGCCGTTGCACGAAATGCCGCGGATCAACATGCAACTTTCGACCTCCGTTATCTCATGAGCCCACACCTGGCAGTGAGTGGAAGAGAGACCTTTGAAAAAGGCTCCAACCTCTTTAACCAGCCCTCTCTGGCAGGCCCAGTATCCGGTTCGGCGTCGTCTTCTCCTGCAAACGATTTCGCTCCCTACCTGGATAGGCTGAGTAATCAGGCAAATGGAGGAATCTCTTACCAGTTCAGTGCTTATGGCATGATTGGCGCAAGCGGAACGACTAATTTGCAACGTTTTCTCAACCAGACCCAATCCAGTGGTCTCGCTGACTCAAATTCGCTCGGCGGTTCAGCTTATTACAACCGTCAGTTGACGGGCACGCAATACATGGGCGCGACATATCAATATTCGAAGGAAGCGGACTCATTCGCAAATACGCAAACGACGACTAACGTAAGCACTCTCAACCTTTTTTACACGGTATATTTTCTCCATGCGCTCACCTTGTCCATAACGGGCGGCCCGCAACACTATAGCGTCGTCCAGGCTCCCCTGCCGCCATCCGCCGCGTGGACGCCATCCATAACGGGAAGCTTAGCCTGGCAAGGGAATCAAACAAACTTCGCAGCCAGCTACTCAAAATCCGTTGCTGGCGGTGGAGGCCTGTTCGGAGCCTTTTACACCACCACAGCAAACGCAAGTGTGCGCTGGCGATTTGCGCGCACCTGGACCGTTCAATCGACGGCTAACTACAACCTTCGAAAGAACGTGACCCCACTGTTTTTCTTCTCGGAATCTGGAGGACGGTCCATTTCCGGAACTGCCACACTTGAGCACCCATTGAGCGAGCATCTACGGGCGAGCATCTCGTACCAGCGTCTGCACCAGAGTTACGGGGGAATCGCCGCAATCATCGGCAATCCTGACAGCGATCGTGAATCGATCTCGATCTCTTACCAATTCACTAGGCCACTAGGAAGATAATCATGGACAAATTCTCAGAGACTTCCGAGGAAAAGGGCTCCGAACGGCCTGACATCCATCGTTACCTGAACATCGTGCGTCGCCGGCATTTGCACTTCCTGATTCCGCTGCTCATTGGTTGGCTGGTAGTCTGGGGAGCCGGCTGGGTTCTGCCACCACTCTATGAGTCGAGCACCCTGATTCTGGTAGAGCAGCCAAGCATGCCGAGCAGTTATGTCACGCCAAACGTCAGTGAGGACCTGCAGGACAGATTGCAGAGCATCTCGCAACAGATTCTGAGTCGCACTCGCCTTCTTTCGATCATTGACAAGCACCAACTCTATGCGGGAGGGGGCAATCAGAGCACATCGGATGAAAAAGTCAGCATGATGCGCGACGATATTGCAATCGAACTTGTACATCGTGAGGACAAGAAGGGGATCACCGGATTCACGATCACCTATAAAGGAAAGAATCCCCAGATTGCCCAGCAGGTTACAGGCGAATTGACGGACTTATTCATCGACGAGAACCTGAAGGCTCAACAACAACACTCTGAAGACACCACCAGCTTTATGGAGAGCCAACTGGCCAATGCGAGTGCGAGCCTAGCGGAACAGGAGGCAAAGGTTCGAGACTATGGAGGGAAACATCAAGGTGAGCTGCCTTCGCAGGAGGCAAGCAATCTCCAAATCCTCAGTGGGCTGCAGGCACAACTCCAGAGCGAGCAGGATGCTCTTAACAATGCTAGACAGCAAAGCGTCTATTTTCAGGCGCTGATAGGGCAATACCGGACGCTCGGCGATGCTTCGGGAGGCGGCATTGGAGGTCCCACAACTTTGCCGGCGATCGACCAGCAACTCGACACTCTGAGGTCTAGGTTGGCAAATCTTAGATCTCATTACACTGAACGTCATCCCGATATCCAAAGCCTGAAGGATGAAATTGCCAGAACTGAAACGATGAGAGTTCAGTTACTTGCGGCCTCGAAGGAGAATGGAAAGAGTGGCGGACAGGCAAGTGAAGTGGCCGACACGCTCGATACAGGCAATCCTTCGCAGAATCAGGCGCTCTTGCAACTTGAGAGCCAGCAAAAAGCAAATAAGCTGGAAATTGCGAATCGTGAACAGGCGGTTCTCAGCCTGAAGGCCCGGATCAACGAATACCAGGCCCGTTTGAATGACGAACCTGCGCGTGCACAGGAGCTTGCCGATTTGGATCGCGGGTACGATCAATCCAAGGCCAATTACGACGATCTACTGAAAAAGAAGAATGAATCAGCAATGGCCACCAACATGGAACGGATGCAGCAAGGTGAGCGGTTCACCATGCTCGATCCTCCGAGTCTGCCTACGAAACCAACCTCCCCGAACCGTCTCAAACTGTGTGGAATTGGGTTGGGCGTTGGCTTGGCGTTAGGCTTGATTGTCGTAAGTGGATTTGAACTTACGGATGACCGCATGCACAGTGAAAAGGAGATTAAAGCTTTGCTTTCAGCGCCGATCCTGGCTGAGATCCCGGACATTGTGGTTGCATCTGACGAACTGCGCACCAAGAGGAGAACAACGCTCGGATGGGCCGTGGCTGCAATCGTCCTGGTCACGATTCTGGCCGGCTCTACCTTCACCTTTATTCACGGTTAGGTCTCGCATCCCAATGTATAAAGCACACTTCAAACTTACGCGCAACCCGTTCGATCTCACGCCCGATCCCACTTGTTTTTTTCCAACCAGGCGGCATTGCGAGGCGCTTTCAGCGCTCTATTATGGTGTCCGGAGGCATAAGGGATTTGTTGTGGTGACAGGCGAAGTCGGCACCGGCAAGACGCTGCTTCTTCGTTGCTTGCTCGGGCAGTTGCAGGAGAGCAAAGACGTTGCTATAGCCTACCTTTTCAATGCACGGCTCTCTCCTACTGAATTCCTGCAATACATTGTCTCCGACTTCGGGCTCCCCACATCTGGTAAGAACAAATGTGACCTGCTGGTTGATTTGGGCAACTTCCTGGTCTCTAGAAGCAAGAGAAAGATGACAACTGTGCTCATCTTGGACGAGGCACACCACTTGTCCGAGGACATACTCGAGGAGGTTCGTCTCTTGTCGAACCTGGAGACGACAGATGACAAATTGTTGCAAATCGTATTGGCTGGACAGCCCGAGCTTGACCAAAAACTAGATTCCGTCGAACTTAGACAGCTCAAACAAAGAATTGCAGTTCGTGCGCAGCTTGGCCCATTGGATCCGGAGGAGACAAAAGGGTACATCGAACGGCGGTTGCAGGTTGCTGGGGCAGAATTTAACCCCAGTTCATTGTTTCCTGGGCCAACCGTTTCGGCAGTCTATCGTCATTCGCAAGGTCTGCCCCGCCTCATCAACACAATCTGCGAGAACGCCCTTATTTTGGCGTATACGAACGGGGTGCGAATTATAACTCCGGACACTATAGGAGTTGTGGCGAAGGAACTCCGCCTCGATGTGATTTCCGAGCCTGCAGTCAAGAGAAATACGAAACCCAGCGCACCTGAGGTTCTGGAAATCCTGGGCATCATGATTGATATGTTTTCCGCTCTGCGAAAACCTACAACAGCGGATCCACACGCGGACACGCCTGCTGCCATCCAAGGGAGGGTACGTGAGCCATATATTTGATGGTCTGCAAAAATCGGAGAGCGAGCGCTCTGGAAGTGATTCGTTCGCACCAAAGGACGCGCTTGAACTACTGCGGGAAATCGAGCGTAGAGCTGCGTCGACGTGGGAGGCAGAGGCTCTCGTTGGCCCTTCCCTTCCAATGACAGACACACGGCGCGACACTCCATTTGTGCGGCGAGAGGAACCGCTGGGTGCAACTGCTGTGGAGCCTCCTTCTGTAAGCGAGCTTCCGGCAAAGGACAAGGGCGAAGGTATTTCCGACCAGTTCCAACCTTTGCAAATCTCGGTTGTCCCTCAAAACCGACTGGTATGCGTCACGGATAACGAGAGCCCAGCAGCAGAAGCGTTTCGCTTGTTAGGGGTGAGATTCCGCGATCTCCGTCGGAAACGGCCACTCCGCAGTGTGCTGATTACGAGCACGATTCCCCAAGAGGGTAAGAGCCTGGTCTCAGCCAACCTGGCTTGCACCCTCGCGCTGAAAGTCCCGGAGAAGATTTTACTGGTGGAAGGAGACTTGCGGCGACCGTCTCTTTCGAAGATGTTTGGAATTGAAAACGTACCAGGCCTGAGTCAGTGGCTGGCCGGCGAGCACAGTCTTGTCAATTGCATCTACTACCTCGAAGCCGCTGGCATTTGGGTATTGCCTGCAGGCATTTCTTCAGGTAATCCGCTTGAACTTCTCCAATCAGGAAAACTGCCGAAGCTGATGGAGCAGTTGGCTCAACAGTTCGATTGGGTAATAGTCGATTCTCCCCCGATTCTGCCTCTCGCTGACACAAGCGTATGGATGCGGTTGGTGGATGGTGTGCTTCTGGTTACTCGTGAAGGTACCTCGGAGAAGCGCCAACTAAAAAGAGGGCTTGAGGCAATAGAGCCCAAAAAGCTGATTGGCGCATTGTTGAATGGCGCCACAAATCCGGCTGACACGAGCTACTATTACTACCGCAAGCCTGCTATGTCGTCGACCAGCAGCAGTTAGACAAGCAATAAGTGATTCGAATCAGTCGATTCAAATCCGATTGCTCGATGCCGAAAGTAATTGGCGATCCTCTTCTGTCACTATTTCCAAACCAATCTTCAGGATCGACAGCGCCTTGTGGTCTTTTCTCTTGTGACTGCGGCCCGCTGCAAGGAAAGATTCTGCAACCTAGAAGTGGACGATGAAGACCAGTTTGGCCTACGGATGCCAAACGCGACGTGTCTTGAATGTCCATAACCACATTGCCTCTCCTTGGTGCATTCACTTCTACCGATTCCTAGTGAGCAGTCCTTAGGCTTCCCCGCACGCGATTGGATCTGCGCGGCGGATCGACTACTTCTGAGAATAGACGTTGGAATGGCAGCACGCTGTAAATCCTCGACATCAATATAATGACAACCGCAATGCGCTGGAAGGAAGAGTAAGTCATGTCTTTGATTCCTGCATCTTATGATCCGAAGCGGACTGACACTCCGCTCGAAGCGGATTCGTCCGGTACCCATCAGGTCCTGATGGAGCTGGCCTTCCAACGGATGATAGCAATCGAGCGCAAAAGGACGGAGCGGTCCAAGGATGCCTTTCTTCTCATCCTGTTTGAAGCTGGCCGCCATCAAGGATCAGGAAAGGCAAAGGAAGTTCTCGACAGCGTGGCGTCAGCTCTTCTTGCGTCCATCAGGGACACTGACGTAATCGGCTGGCACACAAACGGGAAGATACTCGGTCTGGTATGCACAGGTCTTCCGATGAAGGACAAAGCCAGGAACTCTGTACCGAGCGTGATTCTAAACAGGGTGACAACTACGCTGAAGGGGGCGCTGATGTCCGGCCAATTCAACCAGGTCACCATCTCATTCCATCTCTTCCCCGACGAGTGGACTCATGATGACTCAGACGGCCAAAGCAATCGTGCGCTCTATCCGGACGTTACAACTTTTAACAACAGCAGGCGCTCCGCCTTGGTTTTGAAGCGAGCGATCGATGTTATTGGGAGTGGATTGATATTGATCCTATGCTCGCCCCTGTTCGTGGTCATAGCGCTGGCGATCAAATTGTCATCCAAAGGCCCCGTGCTCTTTCGGCAGGAGCGGGTTGGACTCTACGGGCGGCACTTCACTTTCCTGAAATTTCGATCGATGTTCGTCGGCAATGACGACAGTGTTCACAAGGAGTTTGCGATAAAGTTCATCGCTGACGAAGCACCGCTGCAGCCCTTAAACAGAACTTGCGAGCGCCCATACAAGCTTGCAGCAGATAAGAGGATCACTCGTGTTGGGAACTTCCTGCGAAGTACGAGCATGGATGAACTGCCGCAGCTACTAAACGTTCTCAAGGGAGAAATGTCGCTGGTTGGTCCCCGCCCTCCAATTCCTTACGAGGTGGCAGTATACGAAACCTGGCATCGTCGTAGGGTATTGGAAGCAAAACCAGGAATCACCGGACTATGGCAGGTCACCGCCAGAAGCAGCGTCAAATTCGATGAGATGGTCCGACTGGACCTGCGCTACTGCACCACGTGGACTCCCTGGTTAGATCTCAAGATCCTCTTGCAGACTCCGCTTGCAGTGATCAAGGGCACAGGTGGGTAACAGCTCGACCTCATTTCATCTTTCGGGTTCGACCGATGCCGTGTGCGTATCGTCCTGCATTGGCCCCGTTCTTTGCCAGATGCGGACTTCATAACATCAAGACTTTCGACTAGGGAGAAACATGATGAACTTCGGCCTAATTGGTTACGGCTACTGGGGGCCGAACATCGCGAGAAACCTTATGAGCCTGAAAGATGCTCATCTGAGTGCAATCGCCGACATTAGTCCCGTTGCCCTGAAGCGGGCGCACCGTGATTATCCTGGAGTC
>Ga0182014_10009064_pt1 | contig 10043 bp, 2 predicted proteins | sample 612S2DmetaG_FD_120489 | JGI IMG/M metagenome (GOLD analysis project Ga0182014, IMG submission 120489) | Permafrost microbial communities from Stordalen Mire, Sweden - 612S2D metaG | ecosystem: Environmental > Terrestrial > Soil > Wetlands > Permafrost | place: Sweden: Stordalen | collected...
CTCCCTGGCCCAAGATTTAGCCGCTTCCACAACATCGTGATAATCGCCGGTGCGTTGGATTTCGTCTACAACCGACTGGACTTCGGCCTCGGGTTCTTCAGTCGCTTCTTCGTCGATTTCTTCCTCTTCTTCAGCCTCCTCGTCAGCTTCCTCTTCCTCTGAACCCACACTGGCCGTAACCTTTTCCTTCTTCAACGTGGTCAACAAGTCCTTGAGACCCTTGCGATTATTGGCCAGCATGTCTTCCAGCCGTGCCAACGGCAGTACAGGTTCACGCCCAAGATTGAGGAAGATCTGCGGCCCGGTTTGCTCATCGGTGCGTTTGAGTCGGTAGTCGAGCAGCCCCTCATAGATCAGGCCGATGAACTCGGTACGAAGGTCGGTGTAATCGACAGGGCCGTCCACGAAGGTCTTTTGGTGGCCCTTCACCACGGGCAAAGGCCCACGGAGCAGCTTCCGCAGCACTTGGTAGATCGTGGCATCCCCAACCGAAACGGCGTGTTCTAGAATGTGCAAGGCACGGGCCACTGGATCAAGGCTGCTTGCATCACCAGGGCGAAACAGAACCCCGCCATACGCACGCAGGGTAAACGCCCCGTGGGCCGAACCGTCGTGGATCAACTGATACAGGGCCATCAGCCGGGGCCACGCTGTCTGCCGATTGAACAGAATATGCGTGCCACCCTCGTAACGTACGGCCTCATCTAACAATTCGTACAATGCCCGGACCCCATACGCTTGAGCGTAAATGGGATCGTTGATGGGCAGCAACCGTCTGGATTCGGCAAACAGGCAGACCACCAGCCGCATTACGATCCGCACCGTGGCCTGGAGTAGTGCCTCATGTTCAGCATCCGTCAATTGCCGCTCGGAACCGGAGGCAACCAGTGAAACGAACAGGTCGGGCTTGGTGCGGTGGGCGGTGGAAACGTCGTCAAGAATCAGTTCTACCGCTTGCCGAACATTCTCCCGCAGCACGCTGGACAGATCGGCCTGTCGCTTGCGTGATTCTTCGACCGCATCCAGCAAGCCGGAGATCCCCGCAGTGACATCCTTGATTGGCTCAGGCGAAAGCAATTGCCGAAGGCCGTCGAGTTCCTCGGTGCCATCGCCATTATCAAACCAGCGGTCGCTTTCCCATTCGGCCCATGCCTCGAAGTCCAGCCCCGCATAGATCAACCGAAACTGGCTGCCATTAGTGAGTAGTCCGAGCCGGTGTCCACTGCCCCGCAGCAGCTCCAAGAACCGGGCGTAAGCCGTTCGACCTCGACCACGCCCAACGTGCGGTGAGGTGTCGGCCATCACCAACAAGGCGATCTTCGTGCCGGACTGGTCGGCAAACACGACCCGATGGGGTCGCAATGTTTCGGTGCGGCTGCCGATTCGCACAGGAACGTTGATGTTTACACGTATATCATGCTGTTTGGCGATCTGTCCCTGGCCACATTCGACGTACTTCTCCAAAAGTGCATCGACCCATTTCAGGATCGTTGCCTCGTCCCGGTCGGCGTTCTCCTTCAGATTGGCAAGACTTGCAGCGAAGCGGTTGTAAGCGTTCCGAAGCGTGTCCAGCAGGGGAAACCGTGCAGCAGGCGGCAGGCTAGGATACCGCTCGACCTGGACCACAGGCGAAAGCAGCATCCCTTGGTGCCGCAACCTCGACCACCAGGCATGGGCATTGTCGATCTGGCTCATGGCTGTAAGTCCTCCTTGGCAGCCGGAACCAGGTACGTCATGGTCAATGGCAAGACTCGGACTTCCGGTATTTTGAACCGCTTGGGTAGCACGATGTTGATTCGGTTATCCCGTTCCCTGGTCAGGAGTTGCCGGGTTCGTTCAACGTCTTGCCGCAGAACGGACACTTGTTCTTCAAGTTCTTGAACCCCGATTTCCACTTCCTGCTGAAGTTCCTCCAACAACATCAACTGCTGGGCTTCGACCCGCTGACGTGCCAGTTCCTTGGCGATCTTTCGCAGCGACTCCTCCCGGCTGCGGTCCTGCAATTCCCGAATACGGTACTGGTAACTCTCCTTGGCCGCTTGCAGTTCCCGCTTCAGTGTGGCAGCGGCCCGATGTTCCAGCACAGTCTGCATTTCGGTTTCCTGGCTGTGGAGATACTTCTCCAGAAGTTCCTTGTGCTGCAACCAGTGGCCACGCAAGGTACGAACCAAGCCGTCCCGTCTCGCCGTGGACTTGATCGGAAGGAACTCGCTGCCCAACACGCTCTGCTCGAACTCGTCTTCCACGGGCGTCAGCCGGTTGCCCTCAACACGGAAGACCCTGACAACAACTTCATCGTGGAGCGGCTCCCGCAGTTCGTTGATCGCCGTGACCGTGTAGTGAAATGCCAGCAGGGTCTCGAAGCCGGAGCGGTGCAGGGCGGCAATCGACCAACGGAAAACGGCGTTCTTGCCATCGGGATCGTGAAGCTGGCGGCAGAGGGTGGCCATCGCCTGCCGCATGATCGGATGGGCCAGCCGCATCAACGCCTGATACTTCTTCAGCCGCAGCACCGTACGGCCCGAGGTTTCTTCTTCCACCAGGGCCGAATCGAACACCAATTCCATGCGGTCGGTGCGTGATCCCACGGTTAGGGTCTGCCGAGCAAGCCCTTCCCAACGTGGCGGTGGCCTGAGGCGGTAGAAGCCCGGTTTGGCGGTGATCTCCTCCAACGAGCCTTGGCCCTCGACGGTAATGGCTGCCTGAAGAATGTCGATCAATGCCTGCGGCGAAATCCCCAGACGGGTGTCCGTGCTTTCGAGCAGCTCTTTCGCCCGTCGTGACATGTCAGCCAGATCGGCAGCGGAAGATTGGCCAAGCTCCGCTCGCTCAGGGCTTGCGGCAATCTGTTGATCGACAAAGTCGCTGAGGCGGTCGAACTGGACTTTCTCGCCCTTGAAATGGCGTTGGATGGCCGCACTGAAAACCCGCTCGACACTGCCCAGGTCTTGCTTGACCTGTTCCACCTTCTTGGCCACCTTCAAGAGGAAGGTCAAGTCCTCTTCCTGGTCGCAACGGAAGTAGTAGGTGCTGACATCCCGTACCTGGCCGTGGCGGGAGACACGCCCGTTGCGTTGCTGAATCTTGGACGGCGACCAGGGGATGTCGTAGTGGATCACCCAGCGGCAACACTCCTGCATGTTGATGCCTTCCGAGGCGGCATCGGTGGCCAACAGGACTCGCACGGCGGCTGTGGAATCCTCGAACTCGGCCTTGACTGCATCGAACTCGTCAGCGGTCATCCCGCCATAGAGGAGCCGCATCTTGTTCTTGTCGAACCCTTCTTGCAGGAGCCGCTGTTCCAACATGAACAGGGACTCCTTGTATTCGGTGAACATGAGCAGCCGTTCGTCGTCCCGCAGTTTGCCGTTGACGAAAAGGTTCTTCTTGATCCACTGGACCAGGGCTTCGGTCTTGGAATCGGACTTGCGGGCCAGGGCGGCGAGCTTGCCGGGGTCTTCCGCCGTCTTTCGACCAAGCCCGAGAGCTTCCAGGGACTCGTTGACTTTTTTAAGCGGTTCTCCGTCCGACCGGCCTTTGCTGCGGAACCAAGCCCCGGCATAACGGGCGGCATCGTCTTCAAGGGTCGTCTTCTCCTCGTCGCTCTTGGCCTGTTCTTCAGCCCGCTCTGCCGATACACGGGCCATGTCGAACAGTGTGGCGTCCTCGGCTTCGTCCGATTCCTCCAGATGCCGCCACCAGGTTCGAGCAAAGGAATACGGGCAAGACAGGAGCCGTTTGGTCAACAATGAGTAGACGAACTCGCCCACCCACCGTTCCGCTGCCGAGGCGTTGCCCAGGGCGGCGTGACCATGTTTCCGGTATTCCCGCAATGCACTGAACAAGCCCGACTCCTCATCTGACATACGGACGGGGATTTCCACCGGATCAAGCTGGTCGGCAAAGGGTGGCCGAATGGACTGCTTGTTGATGTCGTCCTTGAGGCGACGGACACGGACTTCGCCCAAGTGGGCCTTGTCCTGGTCGTCCATCTGTACGTCCATTTGGAATCGGATGGGATCGAGCAGTTCCAACAGACCCGTGAAACACACGGTCTTGCCGTTGTGGGGCGTGGCCGAGGCGAAAAGGCGATGCTCGAACAGGAAGCGGATTTCCCGAAGCATTCGGGTACGCTGGCTGGCCCGGTTACCGCTCTGCGGGGCGAAGTGATGGCACTCGTCCACGATCAGCAAGTCCCAAGGGGCGTGGGCCATCGTACGTCCATCGTTCTCGGCATCGGGGCCGACACCGGATGCCTGGAGGAACTGCTGCAACACGTCGGGCATTCGGAGGTAGTCCATCGACGTGATGATCCGGGGATATGCCTTCCACGGGTTCGTGTCGATACCCAGGTCACGGCGAAGCTGAAAGGTGGAATCCGAGTCGATGATCTTGAAATCGAGGTTGAACTTCCGTCGAAACTCGTACTGCCACTGCCGTTGAAGCATGGCGGGGCAGACCACCAGGACTCGCCGGATTCGCCGCCGCAGCAGGAGTTCTTCCGTAACCAGCCCGCACTGGATCGTCTTGCCCAAGCCCACGCCATCGCAGAGAAGAAGACTGACACGGGGCATGTACAACGCCCGAATCACCGGCTCCAACTGGTAGGGATGAACCTGGATTGCCGAGTTCCAAACCCCAAGCAAGGGTTCGTTCTCGATGCCTTCGCCTTCCCGCAGCCGGTTCAGGCGGGTCCAGCGGTGAGCGTTGATGAATGCCTGAAGGATGCCAGGGCTGTCAGGCCGGTTCTCGTCCACCCTGGGCAGCGAGGTCTTTCCCAGCAACTTGGCCGTGGATTCCACCTCCCAAAGCAATTGCTCGGCTTCGGGGTAGCGGAAATCGTCCAGGTATTCGACATCGACGATGTTGAGGCGACCCTGGGCAGTGCGGGTGTCGTAGGGTTCGACCGCCCGCACTATCGCCAAGCGGTTGCGAACCTGCACGGCTTGACCGACTTCGGGGATTTCTGATTGGTTGGGCATCTGCCACGCATCCTCTTGTCTCAAACGTTCTGTGGCTCAGCGTTAGTCCAAATCGGCCACATCCTAGTCCGCAGCCCACCGTGCCTCAAAATGTCCTGGTTCCATTGACATTGCTGACTTGAGCTTCTGGCTCAGTTCCTTGCCTCCAGGCATCGCTGGAAGCATTGCGAAATACTGCTGAATTGCTGCCCCAATGCCCGCCAGGCAAGTTTTCGTCTTGATCCAGTTCTGTGGGCTGAATACTCGATTCACAGGCAGTAGCTCATTGGCCGCTGCTTCTAACGCCGTGTTCAGGCACGTACCGGCCATGTCAACTACTTGATCTACGATATTTCCCGCAGTTGCCTTCGCCAAAGTGATGGCAGGGCTCGGCACACCTTCTGCCATTTTGTTTGCCACACAAAAACACCGTGAAATGCCGTACAGGTGGTGATATGGTGCGTACGCACGCATGGCAAGGAGTGACTCGTTCAGTCCCAATGGGTTGTCTTTCGTCCAGCGTTTCCACACTTCGCCCATCCAGAAGGAAAGAACGTGGATGTTCTCGGGATTGTAGTCCCGCTTGAACAACTGCTCGAAATACTTGTCGAAGAGCTTGGTTTCACTGTAGGCGATGTTTGGCCGCTGGGAATGCCAGGTAATCATGTATTTTCCAAGGTCGGCCAGGTCCACGATCTGGGTCTTGTCCTTGTCTGCCGGAGCTGCTTCGCCTCGCTTCGTAGTCAAATAGCCCTGCGGGTACTTCTGCTCGTACAACTTCTTCAGGGCGAGTACCCGTTTGTCATTACTTCGCAAATCCCTCGGCTTCACGGGGCTTTGGGAGTTGGTGGAAATGCTAATCCTGTCGGCACGGTCTCGATGTGGGATTTCGTAGAAGCGGAACATAACGTAGGCGTTGTCGAGCGTTTTCACCTTCTCGCTGCATGACACTATTGTGTTCAGGGACTGGCATCCGTTCACGACGCTCACGCCCTTGACCTTGAGCAATCCACCGTCGCACAATTCCAACTGGTGACAAATGGCTGTGATCCCATTGTGGTAGAAAAAGAAGTCGTTGGCGTTTCCGTAGATCGTCGTTTTGATGCCCTTGTTGACGGTATTGTTCAGCCCGAGTGATTGACGAACGTTTTTCTGGAACAGAGTTCCGTCTTTGATCCCCGGAAACTTCAGGCACTCCTTGAGAGCAATAGCGGCCAGGACCACCCGAGTCCCCGCAAGTTCCATAGACATGTAGGTGCCATTTTCGAGCTGAAGCGAATGTTTCAGCAGGGGGTTCTCTCGCTCCAAGGCAAGTTCATACCTTCGCTTGAGTTCGTCTTCATCGACGACGTGTATCGAAGCCGGAAAATCCTCCGCTCCTGCGAGTTGCGATTGAAAGGCTGCCAGATCATCCCTTGCTGCATCCGTCAGCTTACCGGTGGTTATCAACTCAAACTCCACATCATAGTCGTCGTCCAAGGCGATAGCCACTTCTGAAAGCCGTTGCTTCAGCCTTTGGTTAGCGTTCTCTTGAAGACGAGCTATGTCCTTCAGTTGAACCCAAGAGGAAAGGACTTCACGCAATGGTTCAGCGTTGATGGTGTCCGCTCCAACAAACTTGCCCTGAATGACATAAACGGTGCTCGCATCGTCATCGACAAATATGGCATCGATCTGCTTGTCGTCAGGACCATCCGTGATTTCCGCCTTTGTCTGGTTCATGTCCCGCATGTGGATGTTGCGGAGATACCAGGCCACAAAACGCTGGCCATCGTTGCAGAAGTTCTGGGCATAGTAAGCCTGTTTGATTTCATCTGTGATCTTGTCGTACATGTTTGGCTCCGTTCCGTGTAAGACGGACGTCGTGATGGGCTGTGGTTCCCGTATTGGCATTGTTGGATGCGGTACGGCTGTTGCCGTAGCGACGTTAGCCGTTTTGGGTGCGTCTTTGCCTACTGGTGGAATAGGTTTTGCTGAAGTGCATTGCGGACCAGGCCATTTACCGGTGATGCTGGCTTCGAAGAAGGGCCATGCCCACAAAAAGTAGTTGCCAACCTCATCAGCGAGTGGCTGGTCGTGTTCGACGAGTGCATCCAACGGAAACTCATGGAAGATTGAAATCTCGGCATCCTTGTTCTCGCCGCCAGTTGCTTTGGCAAAGTCCGTGCGTAGCAAGTCGGCCCAGTCACCAACCGTCCAACGACAAGCGTTACCGTTGATCTTGATCTCAACTGCCGTACCACGTGGGGCTGCCGAGAGGTACTGTACAACAGCGGCAGGATCACCGTGAACAGCGTCTCGTAGTCGTTGGCGGTATTCTTGACGAGAGTGAGGCCCCGACGAGAAGCCATACCCGCACGGCTCCCCTGTGCCATGCAATATGAAGAAGAGTTGAGAAGAGTGCGTCTTGCTGCCAGCACTGGGATCATAGAAAGCGAACCAATAGTGGCTGTGATAACCTCCCTTGCCGTAGTCGTTCTTCTTCAGAACGGACAACTGGCGGGTGCCACCCGCCATGTCGGGGTTGAGACGGCTAATGAAGTTCTTGGCGACTCGACGAAGGAGTCTGCGAGTAGGATCACGCAGGACGTGCTCGTAGTGTTGTTTGTTCTGCGTGTGCCAGACTGCGTCCGATGTCCGCTTGGGAAGTTCCTTCATGAAAGCGATGGTTGCAGACGTATAACCAACGCTGCCAGGGGCAATTTCGGAACTCGCTGTCTCCGCAGCAGCCTGATCGATGTTCTTTTCCTGCTCTTGTGGCCCACCAGGATCAGTGTTTCCGGCCAAGACTGCACGAATCCGCTCCTCAGCGTTATTGCGGCGTATCTGGCAGACCGTCATCAGAGCACCCAAGGAATGCACGATGTCCTGTGCGAAGGTCGTTCGTGAAATGTCTGTCCGAATCCATTCGACGGGGCGAGTATGAAGGACGTCGCTTCCCAAGTCCGTACGGTACTTGTAGGGGCCTGTAATCCTGCCGATGGCAATGGCCGACTGAACATGCAACGGCAGAACCGCTAGGTCACCTTCCTTCATACGTTCTCGGAAAGCCCATAGCTGACCAACATCGATGGCGACACTGGCTCGTGATGCCGTGGGGTTGCTCTGTCGATACAGATTAGCCAACTCTTCTCGGTTGGAGATTGCATCAAGGTCGGACAGTTCGTTCCAATGGATCGTTACTAGGTCGTTGTCGAGAGCTGCTTGCTCTTGCTCACCTCTCCGTCCTGCCCGAACCAGCCAAACCGCCACTGCACTTATTCCTTTCGTCTGACAGCGTTCCCCGCACTCCACCCTCTTGATGGCAATCGCAGCCATCCAACCCGCTATCTTGGCGATGTCGAGGAGGTTGCAGCCCGGAGCCGAACCCCGTCCACACTCGGCAGTCGCCTCGCTCGTTCCTTCTCGCAGCCCCGCCCAAGCGATCACGGCAGGTCACGAAAGCCCCGATTCTACCCCCACCAGGTTGTGTCCGCAAGCAACACCGCCCCCACAAGTCGTTTCCCTCCATGGAGTTGGTTCCGTTCCGGCGATCTCGGCAAACAGTGACGGCTCCCGCTGCCGTTCTTGCCGCCCGTGCGAGTCTACCAGGGAGCAGGGACAACCCGTGACCAACCCCCGGACGGATTTCCCGGCGGGGAAAGGGCAGCCGATGGTTTCGCCGTTTCCTGCCCGCCACAGGCGGCTGACCCGTCGTGCCCGCCGCCGACCGCCATTACATGCTCTTCGCTGACCTGACCGAACGACGACGATCCGACGGCGGAAGAACCAGGATGGCCAAGCCGTGACGCAGGGACTACAATCAACCCAGGAGGTGACCCCATGAAGAAGCCCAGGCGTTACGACTTCCACCCGATCTGTCTCCTGTTCCCCCGCATGACCGACGAAGAACTCCAGGATCTTGCCGAAGACCTCAAGGCGAAAGGACTTTTGCACGACATCATCCTCTACGAAGGGAAGATCCTTGACGGGCGCAACCGCTACATTGCCTGTCCGATGGCAGGCGTCGAACCGAGGTTCACCGAGTGGGACGGCAAAGGAAGTCCGCTTCAGTCGGTCATCTCGGAAAACCTGGTCCGGCGCCACCTGACCAGCAGCCAAAAAGCCGTTATCGCCCACGACCTGCTGCCCCTGTTGGAGAAGGAAGCGAAGGAGCGGACCCGCCTTTCGCCCGGCAGGGGCAAAAAGGTATTCCAATCGTGGAATACCTTTTCCGGCAACGGGGCGGCCAGCAAGATTGCCGCCCGGATCGCCCACACCAACCACAACTACGTCCATGCGATCAAGACCATCCATAACGAGGCGCCGGAACTGGTCGAGAAGATCCGCTCGGGAGTCCTCAGCGTGCCCGACGCCACGAGGCTCGCCCGGCTGACCAGGACGGAGCGGAAAGGCATACTGCGGCTCTGCAACGGGCATTCCAGTGCCACGGAACTTCGTGACATCACGAGGCAGGTGAAGAACCAGGTACGCCAACGGGCAGCGACGGCATTCGCCCGCAGCAGCAAGTCCGCATCCAACCAGAACGTCCTCATCGGCGACATGGCGTTGCTTGAGAAGCGGTTGAAGGACGACTCGGTAGACCTGTTCTTGAGCGACCCGCCGTATGCCGACGTCGAGCAGTACGAGCGACTTGCCGAACTTGCTGCCATGAAGCTGAAGCCGAGCGGGTTGTGCCTCGCCTACACGGGGCAGTTTTATCTGCCGGAGGTGATGGAGGCGATGCAAAAGCACCTGAAATACTGGTGGGTGATCGCCCTCCAATTCGGCGGTCAGCACTGTGCCGTCCATCCACGGCGAGTGCAGAACAAATGGAAACCGATTTTGGCTTTCGCCAAGCCGCCGGTCAAGAAGGCGCCCAACTGGCTCTCCGACCTGCTCCAGGGCGGCGGTCGGGACAAGGAACACCACGACTGGGGACAGGACGAGTCCGAGGTCGTCTACCTGATCCAGCGACTCACGGAGCCGGGGCAGCTCGTTGTGGACCCGTTTTGCGGCGGCGGGACGATACCGGCGGCATGCAAGACGTTGGGACGGCGATGGCTGGCAACGGAGAAGGACCGGAACACCGCACTGGTGGCA
>Ga0182014_10009065_pt1 | contig 10042 bp, 6 predicted proteins | sample 612S2DmetaG_FD_120489 | JGI IMG/M metagenome (GOLD analysis project Ga0182014, IMG submission 120489) | Permafrost microbial communities from Stordalen Mire, Sweden - 612S2D metaG | ecosystem: Environmental > Terrestrial > Soil > Wetlands > Permafrost | place: Sweden: Stordalen | collected...
AATGCCGCGATCCTTCAATGGCGCTACCCGTTAGATCGGGCGCTTCAGGCGACTCAGTCGTCGCTTCATTTGAAGTATCGCCATTCTTGGTCTCGCGGCTATGGCTACATTCACCGTAAAGAATGCGATTGCGACCCACGTGGCTATTTCTTTCCCACTGGGGCAAACTTGGGTTCTGGGGCACGACGCCCTAGCCCTGAATCAATTCACGGAATGTATTGAGATCAGGATTTCTCTGCATCTTTGCCGCTGCGCACTTGCCCTGGATGGTGAGGCAATACGATGCCGTACTCGGCCAGCAAGCCACGGATTTGGTTGATGAGCTGTGCGCGATTCGCAACCAGGCGGCTTCGAACCCGGTGAAGACACTGCAGGTCCTGCTGCTCGACGGACTTCTGAAGAACGAATCGCATGTTCGGCCGCGTTACAGCCTCGCAAATCGCCTCCGCGTCGTTGGCATCGTTCTTCTGCGACTTTACGTAGGGCTTTACGAACTGCGGCGCCATCAGGCGCACCGTATGCCCCAATCCGCTCAGCACACGGGCCCAGTGGTGTGCACTTCCACTGGCTTCGATGCCGACTACACACGGCTCCAACTCGGCGAAGAACCGCCCGACTTCGTTGCGTCTAAGCTTCCGCCGAACCACCACACGACCGGCCTTGTCTGCCGCGTGCACCTGAAATACCTGCTTCGCAATATCTAGCCCAATGGTCGCAATCTCCATCATCCGTCCTCCTCGTGGCGAGCTTATCAACTCACCTCTACGAGGCGGGTCCATCCCATTAGGTCAGGATTACGACATAGCGATTGCGCGGAATTGCGGGGGGGAAAAGGCTCTTCCGCTACGCTCCAGAGCCTTTTCTCCCCCGAAAATCCCTCCTCGATCGTTCCTCCTACTGGTTCCCTCTTCTTCCGCTCCAGTGGTTCCCTTTAATTTCGCCCTTGACACCCGTCAATCGGACTTCAGTCCGTACACTCCACCGGCATCTTGAAAGAGACTTTTAAATAGCGTGATTCAGTGACTGAGTCGACTCTCTAATAACGAGTTTAGGCCGAATCTTGCGATGAATTGGGGTAGTCGCTCTCTTTTCAAAGAAGGCGCCTGCAAGTTCCAAAAAGATCTCGACCGCGGAGGTACCCAGGATTTCCATTGGTTGCCGGATCGTGGTGAGTGGCGGATTGTAGATCGTTGCAGTTGCAACGTCATCAAAGCCGATTACCGAGCAATCTGCCGGGACGATCCTTCCGGCGTGAGTTAAAGCGCGAATCGCCCCGAATGCGGCAATATCGTCAAAGGCCAACAGTGCAGTGAATCTCTGCTTTCGACTGATGAGTTCCCGGGTTGCGCTGAATCCAGCCTCTGGTCCACTGCTTTGTGTCTTTAGTTGGACAGTGAGCCGGGAATTGATCTCCAGTCCTGATTCACGTGCGAAGCGTGCGATGCCCTTCCACCGCTTCGCACTGTCAACGATGTTCTGAGGACCCTTGAGAAAACCGATCGCACGGTGACCCAGGCTGTACAAGTGTTTCATCGCCAGAAAAGCACCTTCTTCGTTTTCGACCGCGACGGAACTTATATCGGTTCCCTCCATATCGCGGCCAATTAGTACGATCGGAATTTGTTGCTTCTTAATCGTCGCGAGAAGCTCGGTCCGTAGGAGATAGGAATTCGCGACACCGATGATCCCCTCGATCCGGCGAGCTACGAGTTTTTGAAGATTCTGCCGGAACTTCACGCGGCTATTGTCGATATCGAGCAAGACAGGAATGTAGTCCGAGCTATGCAACGAGCTACTGATGCCCTTCATAACGGTGGCGCAGTATGGATCGGTGATATCCGACAGCAGGATCGCTACCGACGCGCTCCTTCGGCTGAAGAGGGAACGGGCGAAGGGATTCGGCGTGTACCCGAACTTCTTCGCGGCGGCCCGGACGCGGAGCTTTGTTTCCTCCGGAATGGACTGCGCCGGCGGTTTGGAATTAAGGACCGTGGAAACGGTTGTCGGAGACAGTCCAATCTCTTTTGCGAGTTGGCGAATGCTGATCATAGTGTGAGGCTCTGAGAGACAAGACGAACATAATTGAAACGGCAACTGAGTGCAAGCCCTATGCTGCTCGCCTTTTGAACCAATGCTGTCGGTCCGCGGATGCCTGATGGCTTGCCTGGCTGGAGTGCAACTGAGATTTTGCTTGACATGATATTCACGTTGCAGTACAGTTCCGTATCGAACTAAACATGTTTACTGAACATGTGTTCTTGGGCAAATCGCGGCGATGACGCCGGAAGTGTTTTTGTGTCGAGCGCAGCATTTCCTCACAAGTATCAGAAAGGGTGTCAGCCAAGAAAGGTGGGCGCAAAAGACGATGCCGTCCGACGTTTTGGTGTTTCGCAAGAAGGCTTGGTGGGCAGGAATCATTTCTTTGTCACTTCTGGCTTTGGCCACAATAGGCCGCGGAGAGACACAGAACCGAATGAATTTGCGCGAAAACTGGTTGTTGCAGAGCTCGTGTAAGGTCAATCAGCCCGGTGAAATTCTGTCGACGACCCAGTTCTCACCCGATCACTGGTACAAAACAGCGGTTCCTTCGACTGTGCTGGCCGCTCAGGTTGCGAATGGGGAATTCAAAGATATCGAATTCGGTAAGAACCTCCGCAAGCTGCCCGGTATGGACTATCCAATCGGGCAGATGTATTCCAATCTCGACATGCCGAGCGAGAGTCCATACGCTTGCTCGTGGTGGTATCGAACGGAATTCCAGCTGCCGCAGGACTTCAGGGGCCGAAAGGTCTGGCTTCATTTCAACGGGATTAATTACAGGGCAAATATCTGGCTGAATGGGAAAAAACTCGCGGATGCGAAGGATGTCGCAGGCGCGTACCGGATATTTGAATTGGATGCAACTCAGCTGATTGACCAGGACCGGACGAACGTGCTCGCGGTTGAGGTGTTCGTTCCCGGCGCCAAGGACCTTGGGATTACTTTTGTCGATTGGAATCCGACTCCGCCAGACAAAGACATGGGCCTGTGGCGAGACGTCTATCTCATGGCAAGCGGCCCGGTTCGAGTGCGCTATCCGATGGTGGTCACGCATTTCCCCGGAAAGTCGCTGGATCGTGCAGACCTGACTATTCGTGCGGAATTGCACAACGATACAGATTCACCCGTCGAGGGAGTAGCCCGCGGCGGATTCGATGCGGTCACCTTTGAGAAGAAAGTGACACTCGCGCCCGGAGAGACGCGCGCAGTGACGTTTACTCCCGACGAATATCCTCAGCTGAAAATCGATCATCCCGAACTGTGGTGGCCCACCGGCCTGGGCGCCCAGAAGCTTCACCTGCTGACCATGAGCTTCGAGTCTTCGGGCGCCGTGTCCGACACCCAGACTGCGAGCTTCGGCATACGGGAGATTACCGGAGAGCTTTACGGCGCTGCGCCGCAAATAGGCGAGCTGTTTGATAACAACGGCATGGGCAGAATAAAGATCGACACTCGGCCGCTGCTGATTCGGGTGAATCATCGGCCCGTGCTGATTCGGGGAGCAGGTTGGACTCCGGAAATGCTTTTGCGCTCTTCAGAAGACCGCTTGAAGGCGGAACTGGGCTACGTTCGAGATATGCACCTGAACGCCGTTCGGCTGGAAGGGAAGCTGGAATCGGACGACTTCTTCAACCTCACTGACAAGTTGGGAATCCTGGTCCTTGCCGGATGGTGCTGCTGCGACGACTGGCAGCACTGGAAAGATTGGAAACCCGGCGACCTGACCATTGCTACTGACTCTTTGCGAACGCAGATTCTCCGGATGCGAAGCCATCCAAGCCTGGCTTTGTGGATGAACGGTAGCGACCTCCCCCCTGTGCCTCCGGTTGAAGAAGCTTACCGGAACGTTCTGGATGAAACCGGTTGGCCCAACCCTTACATCTCTTCGTCCAGCGATGAACCAACACCTGTAACCGGACCATCCGGCGTGAAGATGACAGGCCCTTACGATTACGTTCCTCCAGGATACTGGCTGATCGATGACCATCATTTTGGCGGGGCATTCGGATTCAATACCGAGACCAGTCCTGGCGCCGCAATTCCCGTCGTCAGCAGCCTCAAGAAGTTCCTTGGGGAAGATCACCTGTGGCCGATCGACGATATCTGGAAATATCACACTGGGGCGGGGGAGTTTGACGGCAACCTCGATCATTACAACGAATCGATGAACGCCATCTATGGTCCGCCGAAGGGGTTGGATGATTATCTCCGGAAATCGCAGGCCATGTCGTATGACGGCGAAAGAGCCATGTTCGAGGCATACGGGCGGAATAAATACAAGGCGACAGGCGTCATCCAATGGATGCTGAACAATGCCTGGCCATCAGTGATCTGGCACCTATACGACTATTATCTTCAGCCCGCTGGTGGATACTTCGGCACAAAAAAGGCTTGCGAGCCAGTGCATATTCAGTATTCGTATGACGATCGCAGCGTGGTCGTTGTCAACAGCGCGAACCAGAACTTCAACCAGCTAACAGCAGAAGCATCGATGTACGACTTCAATTTGCGGCGGCTGTTCTTCAAAAAAACTCAGCTCGCGTCAGCTGCAGATAGTGTGCAAAGGCTGTTCACGCTTCCCAGTGAAAACATTGACAGTAACACGTACTTCGTTCGATTGGTGCTATTGGATAAGAATCGACACCCTGTAAGCACCAACTTCTATTGGATGCCGAAGACGTTATCCACTTATAACTGGTCGGACGAAGACGAACAAAAGCATCCGTACTACACCGCCGTCACGAGCTATGAAGACCTTTCCATGTTGAACCAACTGAAGAAGGTTCATGTGGATGCCTCTGCATCCATCGGTCGTCCGGCGGAAGGTGAAGAGGTTCGCGTTCAAGTCCACAATCCTTCCTCCAACCTGGCATTTATGGTTCAACTCTCAGTCGTTGACGACAAGACCGGAGAAGAAATCCTTCCTGTTCTTTGGGACGACAACTATTTCTCGCTTCTACCCGGGGAAACGCGAGTCGTCTCCGCCCGGTACGGTTCAGGAGCAGCCACTGGCCGCCTGAGGTTGGAAGTGCATGGATGGAATATCGATCCGGAGGCCGCTCTTGTCGCGGGCAATAACTGAGACAGACCGGAAACTGAAAGAGAATACGGAAAGCAAAATCGAGTGCAGGTGGGCCGAGTTTAACCGCTGTCCCGGTGCGAGTTTCTTTCGGGGGTTGATCGGTTACCCCGGACGCAAACCGTTATCAGCTTCGCTGATTGAGTGCGAAACGTAAGCAGGCAAAGGAGAGCCATGATTCGACGGCTATTCATTCCCAGAAGTGCAGCGGCCTCGTGCTGGTGCGTGTTGTTCACATTGTTTCTTACCGCAGCGGCTGTGTTCGGCCAGGAGGCCGGCAGGGGCAGGATCAGCGGTACGGTCACCGACCCAGGTGGCGGCATGATTCCAGGAGCCAGAGTGGTTCTGCTCAACCCAGCCACTGGAGTGACGCAACGAACGGTCACCAGCTCCGCGGGATTGTACACATTCGTCTCCCTGAATCCCGGCGAGTATCAGGTGACGGCCAGCCAGACTGGCTTCGCCAGCGTCGCGCTAACCAAGGTGGCTGTCAATGTGGATCAGATCACCGAAGCCGACATCGTGTTAAAGGTGGGCGCTGCCACCACGACGGTCACCGTCACCGAAACCTCCAACTTGCTTGAGCCGACCAACTCGACCGTAGGTTCGCTGATCCAGTCCGGTGAAGTCAACAATATCCCGTTGATGTACCGTGATGTTCTCGATATAGCGGAATTGAGTGCTGGCGTAACTCCACCCAACGGCGCGCCCGATTCACAAGATTCGATGCTGAACATCGAGAACATTTCTGTCGGACGCCCCGGAATCCTCATCTCCTCCGCCACGATTAACGGGGCCGTCGAGGGGTCGGTCTATTACATGCTCGACGGGAGCCCGCTCGGCGTTAATTCAGCCGAAGCAGGCACGATCATGCCGGCGATGCAAATTCCCGAGGACGGAATCAGTGAGATTCAGGTGGAAACCCAGAATGTTCCGGCGTCGTACCAGAGCGGGGCTGCAGGCGTTATCAGCATGGTGAGCAAGTCCGGGACTAATCAGCTTCACGGCCACGTTTTTGGCGTATTTCGGCCTGACGCGCTGTCTGCGAATGAATACTTCAACAAACTAACCCAGCTAGAAAGCAACAAAGCCAACACGCCTCCTGCTTTTCACCGCTACCAGGAGGGTGCGGCGATCAGTGGAGCCATTAAGAAAGACAAGCTCTTTTACTTCGCGGATTACGAGGCCACCCAGCAGGAGGCTTACGAGGGCGTGGACTATTTTTCGGTTCCCACGAGTGCCGAAAGGACGGGAAACTTTTCTGCGATGAGTTTTACGGTTTACGATCCAACCCAGCCCGACCTGTCCGATGGCACAAGGCAGCCGTTTCCACAGAATACAATCCACAACCCGAATCCCATCGGCCTGCTCTATCTGTCAAAAATGCCTAAATGCAACCTGCCGTCTCCCACTACTTGTGATTCCGCAACGACTGATGTCGTCAACAATTATGGTCTCCCCGGCCTGGACCCCTATTCGGCGCAAAGGTTCGACATACGGGTGGATTGGGCCCAGAGCGAAAAGCAGCACCTCTTCAGCCGCTTTTCCTTTTCCCGCGAGGCCTTCGCCACCGCCGATGCATTCCCCAGCGGGTGGGACATCGGTTATGCTACAAACCACACCAACGGGCGCAACGCCATCGTGGGCGACGACCTGACCTTGAACCCCTCAACCTTCGTACAATTGCGCTATTCCTTTACGCGCCACTACGAGGATCAGGGAAACCAGGCGTACACGACTAATAAAATCACGGACCAGGGCTTCCCCTCCTCGCTGGCTTCAGCGGTAATCTTTCCGCAGTTGCCCTTTATGGGTTTTGCTGATGTAGGCGGAGGTGTCGGCGGTACCGGCGATGGCAATAACTTCATCGTTGCGCTCGAGAACAGCGACGCCAATGTGGTCGTCACTAAAGTGTCCGGCAAGCACCAACTATCGACCGGCTTCGAGTGGATGAAGCGATACGCCGACACCACACAACCGTACTCGCCTGCGGGTCAATACGTTTTTAACATCAGCGCTACGGATCAGTCTGTCGCCAGCGGTGTCGGAGGCAGCGACTACGCCTCCCTCCTCATTGGCATGGGGATGCAGCCAGGCAACGAGAGCTCCAATTTCCAAGATTCCATCCGCGCGGCCACGTCCAGCCCCTACTATGCGACCTTCATCGAGGATACTTACCATGCCGCGAAGAGCCTGAACATCACTGCCGGCCTGCGCTGGGACATCTTCGGAGGGGCTAACGAGCGCCATAACCGCATGGAGTATTTTGATCCAAGCGCAATCAATACGTATAACGGCGTCTCTTACACCGGCGCGTTGATTTACTCCAGCAGCAGTCATCGCTCGAATAACACAACCAATTTGGCCAACTTCGGCCCCCGGTTGGCCGTTTCATGGCAGCCGGTCCACAAGTTGGTTGTGCGCGGCGGCGCAGGCGTCTACTACGGTCCCAGCACGGAGATGGCCACTGAAGACGTTAGCGCTGCAGGATACTCTTCCAATACGAATTGGAACTCAACTTGCTACAACACGGACGGCAATACAGTTTTTTATAGCCCGACGTGTGCAGCACCGGCGGTGGATAACTTCACCGTCCCCTATTCATTGAGCAATCCCTTTCCCACCGGAACTGTCCCGTACGCCACCAGCCCGCTAACAGGTCTGGCTAATGAGCTGGGGACAGCCGTGGCGACCGCGCTGCACTCCAACCGCACACCCACAGCCTATAACTTCACTTTCGGCATTGACTACGAGTTGCCGCATCAAGTGGTGGTGTCTGCGGCTTTTGTCGGCAGCCGGGGGCTTTACCTTCCCGTGTATGGTGTCGATCTGAACCAGCTGACTTTGGCCCAGATTCAGACATACGGAGCCTCGTTGTGCATCACCGGGGGAGCCTGCGCTTCCATGCCCAATCAATGGGAGGCCATCGAGCCTTCCACCAATGCCAACTATGGGGCGGCCACCATTCCTTTGTGGGCAGCGCTCCAGCCTTTCCCGCAATTCGGGAATGGCAGCTACGGCCCGGGCAATGGCCTTCTTCTGACTGGTATAGACAATATCGGCGACTCAGAGTACGACTCCTTGCAAGCCAAAGTGCAGAAGAGACTGACCAGCCACTTAACAACGCTCGCCAATTTTACCTGGGGAAAGATAATGACTGACGACACTCAGATTCCTATCATGTTCGTGGGCAATCACAATGGAGCTCCTCAGGACTATAAGAATCTATCCTATGAGCACGCGGTCAGCCCCCAGGATGTGAAGTTTAATTTCTCCGGAGAGGTATCGTACGACCTGCCGATCGGCAAAGGACGGCGCATCGACCTGAAAGGTTTCCCGAATGAAGCCCTTGGTGGATGGACTGTGGGTGCGATTGGTTATTTCAGTACGGGCATTCCCATCAACACACCGTCTTCAGGAACAACCCCATCCTACTTCAATCAGCGTGCTGACATGACCTGCAATCCGGCAGCCCACGCCCCGCATACGGTAGCGGCATGGTTCACCGGCACCTGTTTCGCGATACCCGGCACAGAGAACGGCGGCGAGCCTAATCCGTTCGTTCCGGGAAAGGCGCCGAGCTATCTCGACAACCTTCGCACCCAGGGCGCTCATGATGTGGATGTTACCGTTCACAAGATGTTCAATATCGGCGAAGCGAAAGTGCTCCGCTTCGACGCTTCCTCCTATAACATAAGCAACACGCCGCAATTCGGATATCCAAGCGTGCCGAACATGGTCGGTGCGATTCAGCAGGGCCTGCCTGTCGGACTGATCAGCAATACGAATAATACTCCGCGGCAATTCCAGTTTGGAGCGCAATTCACATTCTAGGTGATCCACTTCGGGAAGCGGGATCTTTCGGCGCCCGCTTCCCGCGAGGCTTCAACTCTTCTCGCCGCAGGGGCACGAGCACCGATGCTCCGACAGCTTGCAGTGCTCAGTCAACATCGGGTGATCGGAACCTGACAGTCAATCGCATAGAACCGTCGCGAAAAGGAGAAACGCGCGTGCAGGCATACGAGACAAAGCAGGAATTGTTCGAGTGGTGCAAAATCGCAGCGAAGGACCTCCCGAATCACCCCAAGGCCAAGGTTAAGTTGAAAATCGTCGCTTCGCCGCAGCTGGTTTATGAAGAAATGGCTGCAACGATGATCGATGAGGTAAAGGATAACAACTTAAGGGGCGTGCCTACACGTTGGATTCTTCCATGCGGCCCACGGGGGCAGTATCCGATCTTGATCGAACGTGTTAATCGAGACCGCATCGATTTAAGAAATGTGCATGTGTTTCACATGGATGACCATCTTGACTGGCAGGGCCGACCTCTTCCCCCCGAACATCCTTTCAGCTATCGAGGATGGATGGAAAGAAACTTCTACAGCGCCATCGATCCTGCATTGCAGATTCCCGCAGATCAGCGGCACTTTCCGAACGTTTCCGCTCTTGACGAGATTGCGGAACGGATGCGCGAAGTTGGAGGGGTTGACACTCTGTATGGGGGCATTGGCTATCGTGGCCACATTGCCTTCAATGAACCGCCGCGTTCTCCCTGGCATCGCATTGGGAAAGAGGAATTCCGGAACTCCACGACACGAATTCTCAACCTGAACGACGATACGCTCATAGCTCTGAGTCAGCGAAGTGCCGGCGGTTGTTCAGACGCCATTCCACCGATGGCCGTCACCATTGGCATGCGGGAAGTTCTTTCGGCGCGACGAATTCGCTTGTACAGCGAAACCGGGGCCTGGAAGCAGACGGTCATCCGCCTGATCCTATTCGGCGAAGTGAGTCCTGAGATTCCTGCATCCTACGTGCAAGAACATTCAGACTGCCTTATAACAGTCGATTCCGCAACCGCTGCTTCTCCACTCGTGGATGCGTAAGGAAATGGGAGAGAGAATGGCAAAGACGGAGGTTGTG
>Ga0182014_10009067_pt1 | contig 10042 bp, 9 predicted proteins | sample 612S2DmetaG_FD_120489 | JGI IMG/M metagenome (GOLD analysis project Ga0182014, IMG submission 120489) | Permafrost microbial communities from Stordalen Mire, Sweden - 612S2D metaG | ecosystem: Environmental > Terrestrial > Soil > Wetlands > Permafrost | place: Sweden: Stordalen | collected...
AAGATGATGCCACCCCGCAAGCGCTGGCCGATGCGCTCGAACGCGCGCTCGCCGCGCCGGACGCGCAGCTCGCGGGCTTTCGCCGTTTGCGCGACGCGTTGGGACCGCCGGACGCACTCGAGCGCTGCGCGCGCTTCGCGTTGCGATTGGCCGGACGATGATCCGCATCTATCACACTTCCGATCTGCACGATCGCCGCCACATCGCCGCGCCGCTGCGCCGCTTGCGCGCGGAGCGCCCGGGATTGCTCGTCGACTGCGGTGACTCGCTGCGCGGTTCGCAGACGGTCTACTACCGGCGCGAACCGATCATCGACGAACTCGATGCGGCCGGGTACGACGTCACGGCGATGGGCAATCGCGAATTCCACTACCTGTTCGGATTGGTGGGCCGGCGGCTGCGCAAGATGCGCCATCCGGTGGTATGCGCCAACCTCGTCGACGTGCTCGGGCGCCCGCTGCCGTTCGCTTCCGACGCGCTGGTGCGCGCGGATGACGGCGAGGCGGTGCGTTTCTTCGGCTTGCTCGTGCCGCAGTATCCCAACGGTTCGCCGTGGGAGCGCGTATTCGGCTGGCGATTCCTCGATCCGGTTGCGGTTGCAACGGAGATCGTGCGCACGACGCCGCCTGGTGTGACGCTCGTTGCGCTCTCGCACCTCGGCTTGCACGCCGATCGCGAACTCGCGCAGGCCGCCGGCGGAATCGACGTGATCCTCGGCGGCCATTCGCACGACACGACCCCCGAACCCGAGGTCGTCAACGGCGTGCCGATCGTGCACGCCGGAGCCTACGGCGCATTTGCATCGTGCACCGAACTCGTGCGCGACGGCGATCGCGCACGCATCGCGAAGTTCGCGCTGCTGCCGCTGACATGAGCGACGCGGTGTTGTTCGTGACCAACGGTCACGGCGAAGCATCGATCGCGGCCAAGATCGCCCGCGAGGTGCGCGCGCTCGCGCCGTTGACGACCGACCACCTCGCGCTGGTCGGCGAACGCTTCGGCGGCGCGGATTTCCCCGACGTCGGGCCGCAGCGTGCGATGCCCAGCGGGGGCCTCGTCGCGATGGGCAACGTGCGCGCGTTCGCACGCGATCTGGGCGCGGGCTGGCTCGGTCTGTTCGCCTCGCAGCTGCGTTTTCTCGCCGAGGTGCGCCAACGTTACGCCACCGTCGTTGCGGTCGGCGATGCGTACGCCGCGGCGCTCGTCCGTATCGCACGCCGGCCCTGGGTCTTCGTCGGCACGGCCAAGAGCGCGTACGTCGCGCCGTACTCCGCCATCGAGCGCGTCATCATCGCGCCGGCGGCGCGTCTCTTCGTGCGCGATGCGGCGACGGCCGAGGTGCTGCGCCGGCGCGGCTTGCGCGCCGAAGCGCCGGGGAACGTCATCGTCGATCTGCTGGCGGAAGATCGCCGTTACGCGTGGCCGGGGCCGCTTCGCATCGCCGTTTTGCCCGGCAGCCGCGAGCGTGCATACGGCGACGCGGAACGCATCGCCGCGATCGTCGAGCGCGTGGCGGAGCGCGTGCCGGGCGTGGCCGCAGTCATTTCGCTGGCACCGACGCTCGACCGCGCCCGGTTCGCTCCTCTGCTGGAACGCCATCCGTCGCTCGGCGTGTGGAGCGACGGCATCGGCGGTATTCTGGCCGGCGCGACGCTGGCGATCGGCCAGGCCGGGACGGCGAACGAAGCGGCCGCGGCCAGCGGCGTGCCGGTCGTCGCGCTCGATCTCACCGATGACCGCCGCAGCGGCTGGTACCGCATGCGTCAGGAACGCTTGCTCGCCGACGGGATGGTGATCGTTCCCGGCGATCCGGTGGCGGCCACCGGTGCGATCGTCTCGCTGCTGAACGATCCCGCGCGCCTCGCGCGGATGGGTGCCGCCGGTCGCGAGCGCATGGGTTCCGCCGGCGGTGCGGCCGCGATCGCGCACGCGATCGTGAAACTCGCGGGCGAACCCGCGTGAGCGCGGCCGACCGCACCGTCGTCGCGGCGATCGTGTTCATGTACGTCGCGATTCCGTTGTACGGCACGTTCGAGGTGCTCGATCCGGTGCGTCTGCCGATCCCTTCGCTCGTCGGCGCGCCGGGCGCAATCGCGATTGCGCTGACAATGCTCGCGGCCGCGGCGATCTGCGCGTGGGGTGCGTTCCGCCGTCCGGCGCCGCGGCGCATCGTGCTCGCGCAACTGCTGGCCGGCGCCGCGATCGTTCCGGGCGCGCTGCTCGGCTTCGATCCGCAGACCGGGCTCGAATTGGCGTTAATCGTGCTGGCGATGGGCATCGTCGGCGTCGCGGTTTACCGCTATGCGGAACTGCCGGGCGTAACACGCACGATCGTGATCGCCTGGCTCGCGTCGGCCGCGCTGGCGGCCGCGGCCGCGGTCGTGATGATCCTGATCCGCAATCCGGCGCCGCTCTATGCGTACGACAACGGCCGCGCCGTCGGCACGTTCCTCAACCCGAACGAACTCGCGGCGTATCTGCTGGTCGTCCTCGGCCTCGCCGCGGGGATCGCGCTCTACGCGCGCAACACGCCGCTGCGACTTCTGGCCGGTGCAACGCTGATCGCCGGTTTCATCGCGCTCGGCGCGACGTACTCGCGCTGGGGCTTGCTCTCGGCGGTCGCGGGAACGCTGTTCTTTGCGATCCTGGCCGGCGGCCGCCGGGTCTGGTTCGGGCTCGCCGTCGTCGTGCTGGCGGGCGTATTTCTCGTGGTGGGCCCCGGGGAAGTGCATCACAACCCGCGCGACGACACCTCGCGGATCGTCGCGTTTCAGACCGGGCTGCGCACCTGGCTCGCGTTTCCGCTCACCGGCGTCGGACCGTTCGCGTTCCGGCGCACCTACGATGCGCTGCGTCCGCCGGAGGCGCCGGGCGACGAAGCGCCGGTGGCCTTCGACCCGCACAGCCTGCCGCTGGCGTATCTCGACGAGTCGGGACTGGTGGGGTTCGCGGCGCTCCTGTGGTGCTGGTCGGTGTACATACGTGAGATCCCGCGGGTGCTGCGGTCGGCCGACCCCCGGCGGCGCGCGCTCGTGTATGCGGTGGCGGGCGGCCTCGTCGCGCTCAACGTCCACGTCTTGGTGAACACGATCAGCATCTACTTCGCACTGGCGACACAAGGTGTGGCGCTGGCGCTCGCGCTTGCGCAACGGGATCTGGATGCGCCCGCGGCTTGAACTGTTGTTGGCCGCGGCGCTGACCGCGTGCGCGCACCCGGCGGCCGCCCCGGCGAACGCGCCGAGCGCCGCACCGGCCGCCACGGCGACCCCGTTGCCGGTGCACATCACCAGCAGCGGCGGTGCCGGCCAATACACGACCCTCAGCGAGATGAAGCACCAGCGGACGATCTACGTCATCCGCGCGACGTCGTTCGCGGCCGACACGGTGACCGGCCGCAACCCGACCGGCAGCGGCACCTTCATCCAGCCGCACATCACCTTCGTCGATCGCGACGGCGCGCGTACCATAGCCGATGCTCCGGAGGCCGTCTTGACGAGTGCCGATAAGAGCGTGCTCATGACGGGCGGAGTACACGCGCGATCGCAAGACGGCAACGTGCTGGCCTGCGATCGTCTGCGGTATGATGGGACTTCAGAACGTATCCATGGCGACGGTCACGTGGTGATGACCACGCCCTCGGGGCTCATTCTGGTCGGCGACGAGGTCGACGGCGACGCCCGCTTGCAGAACGTCCGGGTCTACCGCCGCAAATGACGCAGGACCGCATCGTCATGACCGACCTCGTGAAGCGTTACGGCACGCGCACGGTGGTCAAGAGTGTCAGCGCCGACGTGCAGCGCGGCGAAGTCGTGGGATTGCTCGGTCCCAACGGCGCCGGCAAGACGACCACGTTCTACATGGTCGTGGGCTTGGTGCGCCCGGACGCCGGCAGGGTGAAGCTCGAACGCGCGGGCGCGAGCCGCGACATCACGCTCGCGCCGATGCACGAACGCGCGCGCGCCGGCATCGGCTACCTGGCCCAGGAAAACTCGATCTTCCGCAAGCTCTCCGTCGGCGACAACCTGCGCTTGATCTGGGAAATGAACGGCGTCGACGAAGAAGAGCGCGAGCGCCGGTTGCCCGCGTTGCTGGGCGAATTCGGTCTCGCCGACTTGGTCGACGCGCGCGGCGATTCGCTCTCGGGCGGCGAGCGCCGGCGCGTCGAGATCGCGCGGGCCATCGCCACCGAACCCGCGTTTCTGCTGCTCGACGAACCGTTCACCGGCATCGATCCGATCGCCGTGGCCGACATTCAAGCGATGATCCGTCAGTTGCGCGACCGCGGGCTCGGGGTGCTGATCACCGATCACCAAGTCCGCGAAACGCTCGCGATCGTCGACCGCGCCTACATCCTCAACGAAGGCAAGATCGAAGTGTCCGGCACCGCCGACGACGTGCTGACCTCGCCCGTAGCGCGCAAGTTTTACTTAGGCGAAGGCTTTAGATTGTGAGTGTGGTTATAAGGCGCTCCGCCCCAGGCTGCGCGCCCCCCACGCTTTGCGCAGGGCCCCCATGTCTCTAGCGTCGGGACGATGACGGCAGGTTCAACATTCCCCGGGGTGCGCTGGCTCCATTCTCTCCACAAAGAGCTGGAGCCGTTGCGCGTTACGATTCTCGACCGCTATCTCGTGGCCGAACTCGGCGGACCGGCGCTCTTCGGCGCCGCCGCGTTCACGCTGATCTTCGTTGCAACGCAGTTTCTCGCGATCGGCCGGCTCGTTTCCCAGCAGAACGTCTCGCTGCTGGTGGCGATCGAATATTTTCTGTGGGAGATGCCGGCCTATTTGCTCGACGTCGTGCCGATGGCGATGCTGTTCGGCACGCTGCTCTCGATCGGCCGACTTTCCAGCGAGAGCGAGATCACCGCGCTCAAGGCCGGCGGCATATCGCTGATCCGGATGTTCTTGCCGCTGGCCGTCGTCGGGCTCGTCGTGTCGTTTGCGGCGCTGATCGTTCAAGAGGAGCTGGTGCCGCTGGCCAACGACCAGGCCGCGTATCTGCAAGAAACCGCGATCGAGCACGTCTCGCCCGCCGCTTCGAACCTCTCCGCCGTGACGAACCTCGCCGGCGGAGGCAAACAGGTCACGATCGCGGGCGGGCTCGATGCGGCGACGCAGACGCTGCTCAACGTCACGGTGCTGCAGTACGATTCGAAGCAAACGATCCAGGAGATGATCGTCAGCAAACGCGCCCACTACGATGCGCCGACGTGGCAGTTTCAGGACGCGACGACCTACCATTTCTCGGACGGCGACGTCTCGGACAAGATGGTCACCCCCGGAACGCTTTCGGTCGACATCGGCGAGCGCCCGAGCGAGATGGCCAAGCACACGCTCCAGGCCAACGATCCCGAGAACCTCTCGCGCGGCGAGATCAAAAACGCGCTCGACAACGTGACGTTGAGCGAACCGCAGCGGCGCCTGTTCAGCGCCACCTATGCCGCCAAGCTTGCTCGCCCGTTCACCTCGCTCGTGTTCGTGCTGTTTGCGTTTCCGCTCGGGATGCGGCGCATTCGCGGCGGCGGCGCCGCGCTCGGCTTCGGGCTCGCGCTCGCGATCGTGTTCGTCTACTACGTGATCACAACGATCGCGCTGTCGATCGGAAGCTTGGCGTTGCCGCTCGCCGGGATTGCGGCCTGGACGCCGAACGCTCTCTTCAGCTTGATCGGATTGTGGCTTTTGCGCCGGGCGTCGGCGATATGATAAGCGGCCTGCTCGTCGTTCTCACGATCATCGTGCTGGCTGGCGGTATCGCGTACGTCGGCGATCGCGTCGGCCACCAAGTCGGCCGCAAGCGGCTAACGCTCTTCGGTTTGCGCCCCAAGTACACGTCGACGATCGTCGCCGTCGGAACCGGGATGTTGATCGCGCTGATCGTGACCCTCGGCGCGCTGGCTGCATCGAGCTACGTTCGTGCCGCGCTCTTCCGTTCGGGCACGCTGCTGGTGCGCATCAACGAGCTCCAAGCGCAGGAACTCGCGCAAGAGAAAGAGCTGCAGCAAACGCGTGGCGGCAGCCTCGCCGTGCCCAAGCTCACTTTGATCGCCAACACGGCTTGGACGTTCGACCTCGCAAAAAGCGACGCCGAACAGATCGACGACTTCGGCCGCTTCTTCGATACGGTCGTGCGCATCGCGAACCAGCAGTTCGCGACCTCTGCGATCGGCCTGCGGCCGTACACGCACAAATCCTCGGAGCCGGCGATCCGCGCGGAGCTGCTCGAGCAGCTTGCGACGACGCGCGAGCACACCTCGGAACCGCGCGCGCTGATCTTGTTCTTGCCGGTCGCTTCGCAGAACTTATTTCGCGGCGAGGTGATCTCGTTTTCGTTCGAGGCCTTCGAAGACAAGCGGCTCGCAATGGCCGGCGAAACGCTGGCCGCGATCGACATCGCGGGCGGAACGCCCAACGTCGACATCGGCGCGCTGGTGCTGCGCGTGCAGCAAACGCTCGCCTCGCGCGACTATCCGCCGCAGTTTCTCTACCCGCCGTTGATCAACAGCGTGCAAGTGCAAGCCGTGACGAGTCAAATCCCGCGCTTGCGCGGCCGGTATCGCCTGATTGCCAAGACGCCCGTCGATCTTTACCCGCATAGCGGCCCGTTCCAGATCGATGTCGAACTCGAGCCGATCCGCTGATGCTGCTCGGCGTCGATCCCGGCACGCGCAAGTGCGGCTATGCGGTCATCGAACGGCTCGGCGCGCAACCCCTCGCGCTCGGCATCGCGCCGCTCGATGAATTCGCCGCGCGCTTGGCGACGCTGCGCGCCGATTTTCCGATCGACATGGTGGCGATCGGCCACGGCACGAACGCCGGCGTGGTGTCGGCGGTGGTGAAGGATGCGGGTCTCCCGTTCGCACTGGTCGACGAACGCGAAACGACGTTGCGCGCGCGCGCCCGCTTCTTCGCCGATCATCCGCCGCGCGGCTGGCGGCGCATCGTTCCGCGCGGCATGCTGCTCCCCGACCGGCCGATCGACGATTATGCGGCGCTGCTGATCGCCGAGCGGTATCTCCGCCTGGCGGTCTAGATGCAGCGCCGAAGCGTCGTCGCCGTTGCCCTGGCCTGCGCTGCGTTGACCGTGCTGCCGGCGCGCGCGCCGGCGACACCGCTGGCCGACGTACCGGCGAGCCACTGGGCCTACGCGGCGATCCAAACGCTCGCTGCCGACGGGCTGATCGACGGCTATCCCGATGGTTCGTTCAAGGGCGATCGCCCGCTGACGCGCTACGAGATGGCGGCGATCGTGGCGCGCGTGATCGCGAAGATCGAGGCGAACGGAGCGTCGACCGCATCGAAGACCGACCTCGACGCACTGCAGAAGCTGATCGACGCGCTCAAGGATGAACTCGACGCGCTCGGCGTGCGCGTGACGACGCTCGAAGACGCCGTCGCCGCGCTCGATCACCGCACGCGCGTGGCGCAGTCGCTCGCGATTCACGGCACGGTCCTCGGCAACGGTGCGATGAGCCAATTTCCCGTATTGCCGGTCAACGTGGCGGGCGGCGGCATCGACCAGTTCGTCAACGCCTACGCGACCTCGCCCGACGACAACAACCCGCTCGAAGCGCTGAACGGACCGCAAACGATCCTGCGCTCCGACGCCCGCTTCGATTTCATCTACACCGTCGACGACAACCTGTCGGTGTCGGTGCCGGTGCACGTGATCGACTACGGTTCGGGTTCATCGTACGCGCAGCAGTTCGCGATCTCGCCCGACGTCGTCGTGAGCGTCGCGCAGGCCGGCGCGTTCACGAACTTGACGCTGCGTGATGCGCAACTCGACAACCTCGATTCCTCACGCCTGGGCCTGGCCTATCGCGCGCCGGATGCCGCGCAACAGAATGCCTATGCCGATCCTACCCAGGCGTTTCCGCGCGGCTTCGAGATTGGCGGCATTCTGAACGGGCTGACGACGTTTCAGTTGACGTTCGCGCGCGTCGATGCGACGTTGATCAACACGCAGAATTTTTTGCCGGGGCAATCCGGCAGCGGTTTCGCGAACAGCTACTTGGCGCCGGTCGTGCCGCCGCAGGGCGGGCTCGTGCAGACCGGATCGGCAGCGACGGTGGACACGTTCACCGCCGGCCCCAACGGACTCGCCGCGGTGTATTTGAGCAAGAAAGCCGTGGCCGGCACGGTCGTCATCACGTCGTACGCCGTGCCCGGCGGAGCGGCCGCAACACCCGCGTTCACGTACGTCGACAGTTCGAACGAGGTCGTGTTCGCGTTTCCGCTGCCGCCCGGCGCCCACATTTCGATCGGATACCTCGGGCTCGGTTACACGAACAACGCGATCCCGCAACGGTATCAGACCGGCCTGCGCATCAACCAGCAATTTGCCGGCCTGCCCGGCGCCGAGGTGGGCCTGACGCTCCATCGGCTGTGGGATGAAAACCTCGGGCAGGGCACGTCGGCCGCCGGCGTCGATCTCGGCGTCAACGCGTTGCCGGCCGGTGATTTCGGCGAGGTGAGCGACTCGGTGTTCGGACTCGATTTCCAAGTACCGCTGGCCCGCGGGACCTATCTGTTCGGCGAAGTGTCGGCCAGTAGATGGACGCCCGATCAGCAATTCGTCGCCGAAACCGGCGCGTACGCCGCCGTCGGCGGCGTGAAGCTGAAGATCGCGCAAGCGACCGCGACGCTGCAGTACCAGTCGATCGGCGCGAACTACCTCGACGGCGCGCCGTTGCGGTTCTTCGGTAACGCCCCGCCGACGTGGGCGAACTATCAAGGCGATTTCTTCCCGCAGTTCTTCGGTTTCGCCAACACGCTCGCCATCAATCAAGCGTTCGATGCGGCGATCAACGCGGGCGCGCCCGGCCGTTCGGCAACGGCATCGAATCCCGCGCTCACGTTCATCTATCCGGTGTTCAACCCGTTCGTTGCGAGCGGTCCGGATTTCTACAGCGCGTTTGCGCCCAACACGCAAGGACCATCGCTCACGCTGCAGCTTCCGATGCGCATCGCGGGCCTTGCGATCGACGGCCGGCTGTTCGCGCAGCACCTCTCCGAACTGCAGGCGAACGCGAACGGGACCAGTACCTTCGGTCCGCAAGTTCCGACCAGCGTGCGCGCGACGTTCGACAAGCTCGACGCGGGCGCGACGTTCGGCGTGGGTGCAGCTTCGGTCAACCTCACCGGGACGCTCGAACATCTGCGCCGTAACGACACGACCGGCCTCACCTATATTCCCTACAATCCGGCGACCGCGAGTTACGATCCCGGCGCGCTGGCGGCCTACCAAGCCGCCGCCGGCGCGGGTGCGGTGTACTATCCCAACTACGTCAACCTTTATCACACCCTGTTGGCGGCGGGATTGACGTTGCCCGTGACGCGCGACATCGCGCTCAATACGCGCTACAGCGATCAGCGCTACTTCGGTGCGTACGGCACGACGCTGCAGCAGAACATCGTCGGGATCAAGGATCAGATCGACTTCGGCCTCACCTATACGGTGCCGAAGACGTCGAGCACGGTCGGCTTGACCTTCCGCAATTCCACTTACAAAGATGCCGCGCTCTCCAGCTACAATCTTTCCGCGAACGGCGAGGACGTGAACTTCACGATTCGCTTTTGAGCAGCGTACGCGGATCGCTGCTGGCGCTTGCGGCAGCGCTCGTCGTCGTCCTGTCTGCGCTCGCGCAAGTGAGCGCCGACGGGCTCTACGGTACGATCGCGCTCCCGGGGTCGGTGCCGCGCGCGCTGGCCGGCGACTGGCCGTTCGACCTCGCGGCGCGCAGCGGCCTCGATCGCATTCCCGCCGTGCGTCTCGAACTCGCGCGCGGTGCGATCGTGCGCGACGAACCTGCGCGGGCCGCGGCACTGCTGGCGGCGCTGCCGGATAGCTCGGATGTGATCGATCTGCGCGGCCGCGCGGCACTGCTCGGCAACGATACGGCGACGGCGCTGCGCGACTTTGCCGCGGCGGGCGATTTCATCGCGGCGCAGGCGGCGATCGATGCGCTCGGTACGCAAGATCCGCGCGCGGCGCTGGCGCTGGTGCGCGATTTCGAAGCGCGGCTGGCCCAAAACGATGCGAG
>Ga0182014_10009068_pt1 | contig 10041 bp, 6 predicted proteins | sample 612S2DmetaG_FD_120489 | JGI IMG/M metagenome (GOLD analysis project Ga0182014, IMG submission 120489) | Permafrost microbial communities from Stordalen Mire, Sweden - 612S2D metaG | ecosystem: Environmental > Terrestrial > Soil > Wetlands > Permafrost | place: Sweden: Stordalen | collected...
CAATATTGGCGTTCCTTCCTTCCGCCGGCGTTCGACCGCCGGCACTCGTCGAAATTCGTTCAACGAGGAAGGTACGCCGCGCCCCCGCTCAGATGGGTGATCCACAGGTTTTGGTTATAACTCCGTCAACAATCGCACCCTCGCAGATCCCGGTCGCACCGGGCGCGAAGGTGAAGACCGACAGCCGTGATGCCCGCCGCTTCGCCCACCTCTATCGCGCGCGAGCTCGTCGCGGTCCACATCCCGACCGGACTTTGGCGCGACTTTCGTCTGGGGGACCCTGTGCAAGCCTCTGACCTGGGCAAGCTGTGGATAAGTCTGGACTTTCGACCTAGAATGTAGGGGCGACAGATCCACCACATCTAACCTGTAGTGCTCTAAGATGTGCTTGTGTTCGTGAAGCGGACGGTGCGGCGCCGTGGCGACAAGTCCTACGAGTACCTGTCGCTCGTGGAGGCCGTCCGGGTGGATGGTAAGAACACCCATCGCACGTTGCTGCGCCTCGGGGAGGTCTCCGAACTGCGCTCGAGCGGGCAGATAGACCGGATCATCAGGGCGCTTCGTGCCTACGCAGAGGGAACCTGGTTCGAGGCAGGAGAGCTGTCCGGGAAGGGCGCGCCGAGCTTCGGGGCCACAGCGGCGGTCTGGTCGTACTTCTGTCGCTTCGGCCTCGACGAGCACTTCTCCTCTATCGGCGACGGCCGGAGATCGCGGGTGCTCTCCGACACGGTGTTCGCGATGGTGGCTAACCGCCTCACCTTTCCGGCTTCCAAGCGACGGACCATCACCGAGTGGCTCTCTTCGGTCGCCCTTCCGACTGGTGTACGCCCACCGGGCCTCGACCAGTGCTACCGGGCGATCGACACCGTCTCTGAGGCAAGAGATGCCACCGAGGCGCGCCTTTACAGCCAGCTGTGCAACCTTACGAACCTCGATCTCCGCCTTGTCTGCTACGACATCACCTCGAGCTACTTCGAGACCGTCGCCGTCGGTCAGACGCGCTTTTCATCCCTCGGTTTCGGCTACAGCAGGGACCACCGATCAGACCGGCCCCAGATCGTGATCGGGTTGTTGGTCACCTCCGACGGCATCCCGATCGCCCATCACGTCTTTTCCGGCAACACCTCGGACGTCTCGACACTGCCGGGCGTGATGGAGGACCTGCAGGCGCGCTTCGGCGTCGGGTGCATCGCCCTTGTGGCCGACCGGGGCCTCATCTCAGAGGACAATCTGGACGAGGTGGCCGCCAGAGGCTTCGAGCACGTGCTGGCCACGCGCCTTTATCACGACGACGAGGTCGCATCCGTGCTCGAAGAGACGACCTCCAAGGACACGAGCTGGACGGCGGTGAGCGAGGCACGGTGCTTCTGTGCCGAGATCACCCGTCACAACAGGCGCTTTGTCGTCGTCTTCTCACCGGTGCGCTACTTCCGGGACCGGGCAAGGCACGCGATCCTGTGCGCCAAGGTGGAGGACGGCCTCATCGCACTCGAGGCCCGCGTGCGTGCCGGTCGTCTGTCGGACCCAGCCAAGATCGGTGCCGCCGCGAACCGCATCTGTCGTGACTCGGGAGTGGGTCGCTGCTTTAGGACCACGGTGCGAAAGGGCGTATTCTCCTGGGACTTCGACGAGAAGGCCCGAGGTTATGACGAGGAGCTCCTCTGTGGGCGCTATGTGATCACGACCTCGCTCGACAAAGACGAGGTACCGGCCGCCCAGGTGGTGCGCTACTACCGCAGCCTGCAGAACGTCGAGCACCGTTTTCGGGTGTTGAAGGACTTCTTGGAGTTGAGGCCGATCTTCCACTGGACCGAGGGCCGCGTGCGGGGCCACGTTGCCCTGTGCGTGCTGGAGGCCACCATCGAGGCCGTCATGGCCAAGGACCTCGCCGCCGCCAAGGTGATGGACCCCGATCTCCCATTCCAGTCAATGACGCCGCGTCGGGCTTTGTCTCTCTTGAAAGAGATCCGCCTCGAGCTCGTCTCGGCCGGCGATCACAACATCGAGCTCGTCAGCCGGCCGAGCGCCCTCCAGGCCAAGGTGCTGAAAGCCCTCAAAGTCGACACCTCGACCTGGGACAAGGCCACAATCGCCTGAGCAGGGCATTCACCTCACGCGTAGTGGAAACACTTTTCCCGCGCGCTGCCATCTACCTGGGATGACGCGAAAGTCGCGCCAAAGTCGGGCCCGACACCAGGAGAGGAGGTGATCCGCGACCTTGCGCGCCAACGCGCCGATCTCGTCCTCGACCGCACAAGGGCGCGGCACCGCCTCTCGAAGTTCCTCCTCCGACACGGCGAGGTCTTCCGAAGCCAGTTGCACTGGACGGTGGCGCACGAGACCTGGCTCCGACAACGCAGCTTCTCCGACGCTGCTCTGTCGTCGACCTTCTCCCACTACCGCGCCTCGCTCTCCTCGGTCGAGGCGCACCTAGTCGCTGTCGAAGCCGACCTCAGGTCCTACCTCACCGCTGGTCCCTTCGTCGACGCGGTCGGTCGCCTCGCCGCGTATCGAGGCGTCACCGAGATGGGTGCCCTCGTGTTATCCGCGGAGGTCTGCGACTGGCGGCGCTGCGCCCGGGCGACGACGCTCATACGCTCATGGGCTTTTGCGGTCTCGTGCCCTCGGAGTACTCGAGCGGCGAATTGGTGAGCCGGAGACGGATCACCAAGGCCGGTAAGACCCATCTGCGGGCCCAGCTCGGCGAGTCCGCATGGGCCTACCAGCACCGCCCTGCCGTCGGACCGGTCATGGAAAAGCGCCAGGCGCGTTGCTCGGAGGAGACGATCGCGCGGGCCTGGCGGCCCCAGCTCCACCTTTGCGGGAAGTTCCGCCGCTTCGCCGAGCGCAAGACCTCGAAGAAGACGGTCGTCACCGCGATCGCCCGCGAGCTCGTCGGCTTTCTCTGGGGCGAGATGGCCGCCTGAGGTGACGAACATCGACCTGCTCGTCGTCTTCCCGGCGGGAAGATGAGCGAGGCCTCCACCATGCGCCGGGACGCCGCCGCGGCAGGCAAGATCCCCGTTCGTCCTATGCCACCCCGCCTCGCGGGACGCGTTTCTAGTGAGGGGCACCATCCTGCGCATCGCCGACATGCGGTTCGAACCCGCGTACATCAGAGTGGCGGTCCACCAACCTACTTTGTCCCGGCGCATGGTCGAGTGCTCCTTCGAGCCCAGCCGCGCCCGTTGGGGAGACGGCTGCAACCACGTGAAACAACCCTCGCGCCAAGTCGCTACGTCAGTGTCGAAGACGCCAAGGACGGCAAGCGGAGGCTTCCGTCGGCGGCTCGGGTCGTCTTACTTGAACACCGGCCTCATCGCCACCTGGCAACACTCAGAGTGTAGCATTTCTCACTGTTATCAGTAGGGACGCCCCGTTCGGCTAGGACGACCGCTCAGGTTGCCGCCCGGGTGCAGGCTCGACGCCTCTCCTGATCAGCTCAGCGAGGAGTGTCATGACCCCATACAGCCCGCCCATCAGATTCACACGACTCGGGTGGTCACGGAGCGTGGCTGCCATTGCCGGCTGTCTTGCCATTTGTTTCAGCGGTGCCATTGCAGTTCCGATTGCGTTGGCCGGATCGACAACGTGCAATCAGAGCGCTGGGCCGCACGCGGATCTCGTTGGCTGCAACTTGTCCGGGCGAAACCTGGCGAGATTGAACCTGACCTATGCGAACCTCACAAACGCCATCGTCACCAAGGCGAACCTGCAAAGCACCAAGCTCGCCAGCGCAACGCTGAACGGCATCAAGTCCGGCGGAGTGCTCGGCAAGCCCGCATCACTGCCGAAGAGTTACCGGCTCGACCATGGGTATCTCGTCGGCCCGCGGGTCAACCTCACCCGAGCGACGCTCCAGAAGCTCAACCTCGCGACGGCGAACCTGACCGGAGCGAACCTGACCGGAGCCAACCTGACTAGCGCCAATCTGAGTAGCGCCAACTTGACCGACGCGAACCTCACGAACGCCATCGTCACCAAGGCGAAGCTGCAAAGCACCAAGCTCGCCAAAGCAACGTTGAACGGCGTCAGGTCCGGCGGAGTGCTCGGCAAGCCCGCATCACTGCCGAAGAGTTACCGGCTCGCCAATGGGTATCTCGTCGGCCCGCGGGTCAACCTCACCCGAGCGACGCTCCAGAAGCTCAACCTCGCGACGGTGAACCTGACCGGGGCGAATCTGACCGGGGCGAATCTGAGTAGCGCCAATTTGAGTGGCGCCATTCTGGCTAGCGCCAACTTGACCGACGTGAACCTCACGAACGCCATCGTCACCAAGGCGAACCTGCAAAGCACCAAGCTCGCCAGCGCAACGTTGAACGGCATCAAGTCCAGCGGAGTGCTCGGCAAGCCCGCGTCGCTGCCGAAGGGTTACCGGCTCGACGACGGGTACCTCGTCGGCCCGCGGGTCAACCTCACCCGAGCGACGCTCCAGAAGCTCAACCTCGCGACGGTGAACCTGACCGGGGCGAATCTGACCGGGGCGAACCTGAGCAGCGCCAACTTGACCAGTGCCAGCTTGAGTGGGGCGAATCTGACCGGCGCCAACCTGACCGGCGCCGATCTCCAGAGTTCGACTGCGAACAAGACAGTCTTCACGTCGGCCAACTTGACCAGTGCCAACATCGCGCACGCCTCCTTTCGTGGCGCCAGCTTCGTTGGCGGCGTGCTGAAGTACGTCTCTGATCGGCCGCTGTCCACAGCCAAGACCGCATACAGCGAAACTCATCTCGGGGCGAGCACAGCAACAGAGTCCGGAGTCGACCTGAGCAACGCTGATCTCCTCCACGCCAACTTGACCGGGGCGGATCTGCAAAACGCCCTGATGGACGGGAGCAGCCTGACCGGGGCGAACCTCACCCAGGTCGACTGGCAGGGAGCCGATCTGTCGGGATTGGACCTGGCGGGAGCAATCCTCGCCACCGTCGACCTGAGCGACGTCACCCTCACCAACGCGGATCTCATTGGTGCTGACCTCGCAGGTGTCACACTGACCGGGTCCACCGACATCGATGTCCAGTGGACCGGTGCCAACCTCGCCGGCGCCAACCTCGACAACGCCACGATCACCGGATCGAACCTCACGGCCGCCAACCTTGGAGGGGCCTCGTTCAAGGGCACAATCTCGGGTGGCTTGGTCGGCACGCCCTCGAATTTGACGAAGGGGTACGTCATCCTCAAGGGCTACCTCATCGGGCCCGGCGTCGACCTATCCGGCGCATCTCTCAAGGGTTTCAATTTCCCGATGGGTGTCGACCTGACTGCGGCCGATCTGACCGGCGCCAACCTGACCGACGCGAATCTGACCGATGCCAACCTCACCGACGCCAATCTCACCGACGCCACGCTCACTGGGTCGACCGACATCGATGTCCAGTGGATCGGGGCCGACCTCGGCGGGGTGACCCTCGACAGCGCCACGATTACGGGATCGAACCTCGCGGCTGCGAACCTCGTAGGAGCCTCGTTAAAGGGCACAATCTCGGGTGACCTGGTCGGCACGCCCTCGAATCTGACGCAGGGGTACATCATCCTCAAGGGCTACCTCATCGGGTCCGGCGTCGACCTATCCGGTAGCACTCTCGACAGTCTCGACCTCAGCAACATGGATCTAACTGGGACCAACCTGAGCGACACCAACCTGAGCGATACCAACCTGAGCGATACCAACCTGAGCGATGCCAATCTTGCTGGAGCCACCCTCGACAATGCCACGATCACCGGGTCGAACCTCACGGCCGCCAACCTTGGAGGGGCCTTGTTCAAGGGCACAATCTCGGGTGACCTGGTCGGCGAGCCCTCGAATTTGACGGACGGTTACGTCATCGTCGGTGGCTACCTGATCGGGCCCGGCGTTGATCTTTCGGGCGGAGCTCTCAACGATCTCGATCTGAGCGGTATCAATCTGACTGGGGCGAACCTGACCGACGCCAACTTGACCGACGCCAACCTGACCGACGCCAACCTGACCGACGCCAACTTGACCGACGCCAACTTGACCGATGCGAATCTGACCGGCGCGACCGTCACCGGGGTCAATGCGAGTGGTGCAAATGGCACTGGAGTAATTCCGGCGCCCGTCGCGAACAACGACTCCTACTCAACAACCGTCCACCAGGCGACAATTACCATCGACGCCGCGAACGGACTCCTGGCGAACGACACTGCTCTCGGGCCTACCGTCACCTCATACACGCAACCGGGCAACGGCACTGTGACGGTAAACGCGGACGGCTCGTTCAGCTACACCCCCACTCCAGGCTGCGCTAGCAGCAGCGACTCATTCACCTATACCATGTCCGACCTGTTCGGTCGAAGGTCAACAGTCTCCGTGAGCCTCACTGATCCGCTCATGGGATGCGTGCTCGCCACGTACACCGTCGGACCGGAACCCTTCGGCATCACCTTCGACGGGACCCACATCTGGGTGACGAACTCCAGCGGCAACTCGGTGACCGAGCTGAACGCCTCTGACGGTTCGCTGGTGGGTACCTATCGCGTCGGGAGCGGCCCGGATGCCGTCACCTTCGACGGCTCCCACATCTGGGTGGCGAACTCCGGCGCCAGCACGGTGACCGAGCTGAACGCCTCTGACGGTTCGCTGGTCGCCACGTACACCGTCGGTATCGCGCCCGTGGGAATAACCTTCGACGGGACCCACATCTGGGTAATGAACTACGGCGGCACGGTGACCGAGCTGAAGGCCTCTGACGGTTCGCTGGTGGGTACCTACCCCGTCGGCGATGGCGGCCCGGGTGGCATCACCTTCGACGGGACCCACATCTGGGTGACGAACCAGCGGAGCGACACGGTGACCGAGCTGAACGCCTCTGACGGTTTGCTGGTGGGTACCTACCCCGTCGGTTCGTACCCCTACGGAATAACCTTCGACGGTAGCCATATCTGGGTGACGAACTCCAACGGCGGCACGGTGACCGAGCTGAACGCCTCTGACGGATCCCTGGTGGGTACCTATCCCGTCGGACCGGAACCCTTCGGCATCACCTTCGACGGGACCCACATCTGGGTGACAAACATCGTCGGCGACTCAGTGACCGAGCTGAACGCCTCTGACGGTTCGCTGGTGGGTACCTACCCCGTCGGTTCGTACCCCTACGGAATAACCTTCGGCGGCAGCCACATCTGGGTGGCGAACTCCAACGGCAGCACGGTGACCGAGATCGATGATCCGCAGAGCTAAAGCAGCGAAACCCTCGTTCCTTCGTGCGTCGTCCTCTGCGCCCGCCGTCCCGTCCGGGTGGCACCTGAATTCCACCCAGCGCTCGTCGGCCTTCTGCCCGGAGTTTGGCGCGGCTGTGCGTCACGAACGCTGAAGGAGGGCGTCATGTAGGAGACAACTTCCAATCACCCGGTCCTTGGCGACCCGACGTGCGATGCGCCAGGTTCCTTCCTGATCTCCCGGCTCGACGTCCTGGGCGGCGACGAGGGCGAGCATCCCGACGGCGTCTTGCTGTTCGGCGGTGAGGTCTTGGCCTGTGACCGCGTCGAGGAGAGCGGTCGCGTCGGCGACGAGGAGGCTGACGATCCCGTCGCGCTCAGAGCGCGCCGACCAGTCGATGACGGGCTTGCCGATCACCGAGTAATCGTGGCGGAGCTCGACCTGGGCGAGTGCTGGGTCCGCCGAGCTGACCCGGCGGACGGCGGAGATGATCTGGGTGACGGTGTCCTGGGTGGCGACCGCGTCGTCGAGGATCGTCGAGTCGAGCGCCCGGCGGTGCTTCCGGGCCAGCACGCCGGTGGCCTCGACGACGGCTCGCACGGCATCGAAGATCCGATCGGGACGCTCGGAGTTGCGCAGCCGGCTTCTCCAGTAGGTGAGGTTCGTGAAATCGAAGCCCGGGTCGTCGAGGGCGAGCCCACAGGCGACCTTCCAGTCGATGCGGGTCCGCAATGCTCGGATCGCGTCTCTGTCGGAGAGTCCCTCCAGGGCCTGGAGCACTATCACCGAGCAGATGACCTCGACAGGGATCGACGGGCGTCCCCTGCCGGAGGGGAAGAGGTCCGCGAAGTCCTCGTCTTTGAAGAGCTCTCTGCGGTGATCGGCGAGGAAGGCGTAGACGGTGCCCTCCTCGACAAGGCCCCGGCAGAACGCTGCTGCATCGAGCATCTGGCGATCTGGTTTGGATTTCCCTTGCATATGCCAATTCTTGTGCGTGGGAGAGGAAATCGCGAGCACCCTCGAACAGGCGCATAAATCAACATCGTCCTGAAGCGGAAGTTGGGGTCCGACCCGATGTGTGTCTTCTAGGGCTGAGGGCGTTCTGGAGCCCGAGTGTCGCTTTCTGCACGACTTCGCGGGATGTGATCGCGACTCCCGGCATCCAGTCCCAGCCGGAACTTCCGAACAGTCACATCAGCGTTCACGGATCATCGACAACCTCAGACAACAACGCCTCGTACCGGCTACAGATAACTCCCCACGAGTGCCTCGCCATCAGTTCCGAAGCTAGTCTTCTCTCCTCCGAATCAAATGGACCTAATGCAGTACTGTCTGCAATAGCAACCGCAAGCGCCTCTGGATCGTCGGGCGCGACTAACCGCGCCAATGGCGGACACAGGAACTCCGGGAGCCCGCCAACTGCACTAGCTACCACCCGTGTGCCGCTTGCAATTGCCTCCAGCGCCACGAGCCCAAACGGCTCATGTCGAGACGGCACCGCTAGCACGTCCGCGAGGGACAATAAAGAGCCAAGCTCGGACCGGCTCAGCTCGCCAACAAACGCGACATTTGCTGGAGCCTTCGCTCGAAGTGCCTTCTCATGGGCGCCCTGACAACCTTGCCCCGCGATTACGCATTGTATCTCCTCACCGAGTTCTCGCATCGCCTCGATAAGGACGTCAAACCCCTTTGACTCGGTAAGCCGACCCGCTGCAACCACAAGCTTGTACCGGCGTTCCGAACTCGGCAGTAGTCCAAGACGCCGGACAACCTCGCCATCGTCACGCGGCATCACGGAAGCACCATTCGGAACAATCGCTGGCCTTACGCCGCAGAGGCGTTGCAGCTCTTCTCCTTCGGCCGAAGACACGGCAGTTACCTGCCGGGCACCTCTTACGGTCCCGCGCAGAATGCTAGAGGTGTAGAGCCAATAGGCAGCCCTCACGGGAGCGCGGGCGCTGCGAACGCTGGTCGGAACTCCGTGATCGGACAGCACGTACGGTACTTTCCTTATCCGCAAATATCGGGCCGCGAGGTCAACGACCGCGTATCCGATGCCGTGCAAGTGCGCGACATCGGGCCGCCATTTCCCCAAATCGAGGAATAGTGCCCCAGCTGCAACAGGATTGAGGGGCAGCACCGATCGGAAGGCTGTCTTAGGACCGAAGATTGGCACGAGGGGGTACCTTCGAACCAAGTAACGCTCGCTCCACGCAGAGTCAACGGCGCGCGCCGCCGTCCAGCTCCTCACCGGGTCGCAGGCCGAGAAGACCTGGACATCATGTCGGCTCGACAACCCGTCCGCAAGTCTCTCAAACACCACACCACCGCCGCCTATCGTGTGGGGGGGAAACTCCGGAACCACGAGAGCTATTCGCATCCCACAAGTCCCACGTGAACAGTAAGCAAGTCAGCGAACACCTCCGGGGCGCACGAATAACCCTAGGCGGCCACGCGCCCGCTGTGAGTATACGTCATGCCATTGTAGTGACCGCACCCTCTCTTAACGTCTTTAGCGGAACTGCGCTCTCCGACCCGACTTAGCTGTGGGAATCCAGACCTCCTTACACGCCCCAAGCATTTGCGCCCCTGAGCTGGTGAGTATCCACCACCTGTGGTCCTGTAGCTGACATAATGAATGCAGAGGATTCTGCGCTCAGGAGGAGCCGTGGGACGCAAGCCGGTAGCGGGGAGACTGACATGGATGCAGCCGCTCCCGCTCGTGCCGCCCGGGTCGGTCGCCGTCGCCGAGGGTGTCGCCTTCTTGGAGGACGATGCTGGAACCGGCACGGTCTTTGTCTGGGGGCAGGCGTGCTTCACATGGGACGCCACTGACCCTGGTGCCCGCCGCCTCGCTGCAG
>Ga0182014_10009073_pt1 | contig 10038 bp, 7 predicted proteins | sample 612S2DmetaG_FD_120489 | JGI IMG/M metagenome (GOLD analysis project Ga0182014, IMG submission 120489) | Permafrost microbial communities from Stordalen Mire, Sweden - 612S2D metaG | ecosystem: Environmental > Terrestrial > Soil > Wetlands > Permafrost | place: Sweden: Stordalen | collected...
CCTGCTGGCCCGGCGCCACAAACAGGCGCAGTTCCGTGACGCCAACAAGCAACTGGACAACTTCGACTTCCAGTTCAATCCCAAGATGAACCGCAGTCTCGTCTTCGACCTCGCCGCCGCTGGCTGGGTAGGGCGGCGCGAAGACTCTCTGCTTTTAGGTCCACCTGGCTCGGGCAAGAGCCACATCGCGCAGGCCATCGGGCACGCGGTGATCCAGCAAGGCTACCGAGTGCTCTATCGGGAAACGCACGCTCTACTCGAAGAGTTGGCCGACGCCACGCTGGACGGCAAACGCAAGCAACACATGGAACTGCTCACCACCGTGCCGTTGCTGATCATCGACGATCTCGGCATGCGCAAACTGCCGGTGACCGCCGCGGAGGAACTGCTGGAAATCATCATGCGCCGCTACGAACGCGCCAGTACGTTGCTCACGTCAAATCGGCCAGTAGAAGACTGGGGAAAACTGCTTGGCGATAGCGCCGCCGTCTCCGCCATGCTGGACCGGTTGCTACACCACGGCCATGTGCTCAAGTGCGGCCCGCGCAGTTGGCGAACCAAAACCGGCAGTCCGGGAGAAAACCAATGACAAGAGCAAAGGCAAAAGCGATAAGGATGCCGGCCAAAGAACGCCCGGCGGCGTCGCGACTCGTGATCCAGAAGCCTCCTACGACGGAGCCTCACCATAGGAATCATGTCAGAAACACGAAACCCTCTGGCAGCCGGCCCATCGGGCAAACCGCAGAGGGTCTCGATTACCGATTCCTTCGGAGCCAGCCCCGTGTCATCGGCCCTGGATCACTCCGCAGGGCGCGACCCCGGCGGAGCGAGTACAACCTTAACACGCTTCCAGAGGCCTTGAATATCACGCTCAACTTCAACGACTCAAACCACGCCTTGCAAATGCACGTCGCCGCAAGGTAAAACAATCACGTCTTAGGCCAATCCCGTTGGCCGGTTTTGAACTGATAACGTATGGCCGGTTTTAAGGTGATCACCGAGGGTTTCAGTTTCCAGGATGTCAGAAACAGACCAACGAAGCTTGGAAATCTGGGACTGACTCAGATAAATCTTCCGAGAAAGCAAACAGAGCTTCCGATCGAATACTGGACTCGAGTCCATCCGGACGGCATAACGATAGGGTTCGATTATGATTCCGGGTTGGTCGATTCGAATGCTATCGATTCCCTTGCATCGAGGATAGAGTTAATCGTGCACAATGCCCTCGACCAGAAGATGGAAAGCGTGCCAATAGCAAGGGAACAGAGAGACCGCATCGAGCCCGCCAAACCGCTGTGGCGCAAGCTTTTTTCGAAGGTTTCTGGCTAGCAAGGATATTCGCAATATCGTTTGGCCGAAAGCACATGATGCACTCTATTCCGTAGGAGCATCTGATGAGCCAATAATCTTCGAAGAACATCATTTGAGCAGACATGGAAAGCTCTTATTCAGGACAACTTAATGATTGAGCCATTTTTCTTTCGCGATGAACAGGTTGTTGGGTTCTATCACCCGTCGAGTGATCCGAATTCGTCACGACTTCTGGTCATATGTCCGCCGTTTTTCGACGATTACCGAAGGAGCTTCCGCGCTTTGTCGGAGTTGGCAATATCCTGTGCCGACCAGGGTGTGCACGTCCTGAGGTTTGATTTTTTTGGAACCGGAGAGTCGCATGGACTGTTGGAAGAGGTGACACTGGAGGACTGGAAAGAGGACATTCGTGCTGCCATTGATGAAGGCATTGAACTAAGTGGCGCGGGCCAGGTGGATCTGCTGGGTGTTCGGTTCGGAGCCACTTTGGCGGCCCAGTCAAGGCACTCGAAGATCATGCGCTATATCTTCTGGGATCCGGTCATGAGCGGCAAAGGCTATCTTGAATTGCTAAATCGGTCAAACCAAGCCATAGAACTGCGGCACAAGAATATAGCCAAGGAACGAAATCTTACTTTCGAGAAGATTCCTTATGAGAATTTCTTCTTGTCGGTCGCACTCAGGCAGGATATCTCGCGCATCTTCATTGACCCCAACGAATGCGAGAGTTCGGCTCCGTATTTTGTAATTTCTACAAACAAGGCTGATAGGGCTCTAGGATTCGCGCACTACGAATTCGCGGGGATAGACTACGACTGGCCGGATTACCACAACGGCGTACTCTCGCAAAAACCTGTATTAGAAGCAATTGTGCGGAGGGTGACCGAGCCGTGAGAGAACACGTTTTTCGATATGGTGATACCAAATACGGACTGGGTATGGTCACCATTCCGGATGATATGGAAGGAGCGCCTGTTGTGGTCTTGTTCAACGCGGGCCTGCTGCATCGGGCCGAGCCATATCGAATGAATGTATTGGTAAGCAGGCATCTCGCGCAAATTGGCTATATCACTATTCGGATTGATCTTTCCGGCAAGGGAGATACTCCTGCACGTTCACAAACGTCAAACCGAGAATCCGTGGCGCTGGACTGGGCATTCATCAAGAAATCTCTGGAGCATGAATTTGGAAAAAGGAAGCTGGTGTTGTTCGGGCTATGCTCAGGCGCCGATAACGCGATAAAAATTGCCGCGCAGGATGAGGATGTTTTGGGTCTGATACTTTTGGATCCGATTTCCAGGCAGGATGAGTCATTCAAACTCAGGCAAATTCGCGGAGTGATAACAAGCCTGTATAAATTGCGGAACATACACCGCATGTTGCGCCATCGACTAATGAAGAGGCATCAAAGTACTGCATTTGCATCAAATCTGAGAGACGAACCAACTCGTGATGATCTGAACGATTGCTGTCAAAATCTCGTAAAGCGGCAGGGAAGGATTTTGGCATTCTTTTCCGATTTTGCGACCAAGTATTACAACCAGCAAGGCCAGTTTGGCCGATCCATGCGTCTGGAAGGTCTGGAGCATATCTGCGAAGAAGTCTACTGGCCCCGCGTTGAGCATCTGTACTCAGTGCAAGTCCACAGAGATCGACTGATGGGTAGGATCGTCCAATGGGGAAAGGGCAATCTCCCTCATTTTAAGGGAGCGGCAGTCATTGCTGATGAAAAACCGAATAAGCCGATTCAAGTGAGACTGCTCGCAGATGAGAACACGAGCATCGCCTTCCGAGGATTAGCGGTCTCGGAATCCCCACGATCGGCTGGAGATAGTTGTATGGCGTCGAAACCTGCGCTCGAGGCAAAGGCCACTTTATGAAAGAACTTAGACGAATAATCAAAAGCCGGGTTTCCCGCGCAATCGAATTGTTGCCATATGGGCGAGACGTTGTATTGCACGTGACCCGTAACAGACGCGGCATAAGCTACCGGGGGATGTTTAATTCGTGGGAGGAGGCGGCCCAGGCTGCATCGAAAGGAAAGTCCTTCGACTACGATGCCATCAATGCCAACAAAGCGAGCAATCCGGAACGGGAAAAGCAGAGACTTCAGACATGGTTCCATGACACGGATTATCCGCTTTTGTACTGGCTTTCAAGAATTATTGATGAGGAGTGCACTGTTCTTGATCTTGGAGGGAGCCTCGGGCATTTTTTTTATTCCATACAGAACAAGCTAGATTTGCCGAAAACCCTTAAATATGTCATAGCCGAGCTTCCTTCCGCCGTGGCCTACGGAACAGAAATTTCGCGGGAACGAAAGGAAAACAGGCTTTCGTTTCTTGATAGCAGCAAACTTTCTTTGGTGCATGATGTTGATGTTTTCATGACTGCGGGTACGTTGCAATATATGCCCAAACGGCTTCCCGGGATCATTGATGAATTCAATGAAGAACCAAGGCATGTTCTGATACACAATCTGCCTGTCCATGCAGAGAAGGAATTTTCTACCATACAAAATCTGGGATTGTGTGAGGTTCCATATCGAATATATTCAGTGGCCTTGCTCTGTGAGGAAATGAAATCGCGAGGATATGAGCTGATCGAAAGGTGGGTAAATGACAGAAAGATAGAGATACCGTTCAATCGATCACTTGCCATCTTGGGCTATGGCGGATTCTATTTTCGTAATCGTGAGTGAAGACACCGCCGTCCAAATCAGTGCGGGTGCAGGAGGCGAGCGGCAGATACAGAGCCCAACTGATAACGTGGAATTTCTCGTGCGCCGTGCGAAGGCACGGTTTTCCGTCGGGCGCAAATTCCGCCGGGCAATTTTCGTTCCAGCCCATAGCACTCGGAGTGGTCGCGAAGTTAACGAATCGGCTGAAGCCTCCGATGTAGAGGCTCATGAAAGTGACGAAGAGGATGTGTCCAATCCGACGCCTGAACAGATAGCTGAACTTTTAGCCATGTTCAAGGTCGCGCAGTAAGGCCAATGGGGTGGGCAACAAATAATAGAAGTGACTGGATAGAGCTTGCATTGCCGGAGGGCCGAGCGTGGGAAAGGAGCGACAAGGTGGATTCGTTAGCAATTGGGCTTTCGACAACGATCAGGCTCTTTTCACAGGCGCTGCATTTATCGGGTCGAGGGGTAGGAGATCAGACGTAGCCTGAAGTTATCGAGAAGCCAACCAATAGACCATCTGCCAAGTGCTGGTTGGTTTTTGAAATCTGTAGATGTAGATCGCTCTCTCGTATCTCCTAGCACATCAAACGCCCCTTCCGATACAACGGATGGGGGATTGAAAGTCGACCGTATTGTGACCTTGCCCTCAGCCAAAATACTGACAATCGAAGAATACAAGCGATTGCTTTCGATAATGGAACTCAGGTGGCCACCCGATGAGGATTTCGAGCGGCGCAGAATCGCCAGACTCATGGTCGTTATCGGATTTCGGGCGGGGCTCAGAACGGAGGAGTGCCGCCTCCTTAGGGTGAATGACCTGATTCTCCGCGGGCGAAAGCAGCTATGGGTACGTCCATCAAAAGGACATACGCTCAAGAGCGATCATTCCCTGCGGAGAATTGAAATCTGGAAACTATTGAGCAAAGAGGAGCTTGAGGAGCTGGAGCGTTGGATAACAGGACGCGGTTTGTCTGGCTGCGACTTTCTCTTCAAGACCTCGGCACTTGACGTGGTTCCCCCGTCGATATTTGAAACTATCAACGGATTTATGAGGGAGGTAATAGGCGGATCAAGTGTTGGCGGTCACTTTCATCACTGCCGGCACTCAGTCGCGAGTCACTGGGCGATCGAACTCCTTATTGGGGAAGGGAGCGATATCCAGAAGCTACTGACTAGTGAGGCAAGCACGGCATATCCCAGAACCGCCAGTCAGATGTACCCGAATCCGTTTCGGAAGCGGAAAGACATTTTCCTCCTTGCACGCCTACTGGGACATTGCCACCCAGCAACGACCGTTCGGTACATCTACGTTTTTGGACTTTTGCTGCGCTACTTCGTCCGCCGATCAACCCTAATGCAACCGGAGCCGATACTACTCTCGCTGGCACTCGGAAATTCCCGGAAATGTTTAGACCGCCATCAGAACGAGGCAGGGGCGATTGCTTCCGCGATTCAAATCCTCGGGTCCAGAAACAACTTTCGACATCTGGCATCCGCCGAAGGTCATACGAGTGCGCACGTGGAGTCTTTGCCGTGATTATCGAAGACAATTGGATCCTGAACCTGCGACAGTTCCTGCGCTATTTGGAGTCATCGCGTCTTCCTTTGGATCAGGTTGCGCCGAGATTCGGTTTCGATCTGGATGTGGCGAAGGGAATACGAGAACGAGCGCGTGCGGTCGCCACCTCCCAAACTGGGAACGGAGTATCACGCCACCGACTGCAAGAATTCGAGCCTGACTTGGGGCAAGCTGGAGAAGAAGCGCAATGTGTGCTTCCTCGGTGCCCAAGCAAGGACTTCGATTTGCAAGTACTGCATCAAATTGGTGTCAGTATCCGTGACCTCAGCTCAGAACCGCAGCGATCAGGCTTGCTCCAACCAGGACTCGATGCATACGCGCATGGTGTTTGGTCAAGCCGAAGCTATCCGGTCTTCTCCCACGATCGAACTCGTCAGGCGGCTCGGTCCTTCGTTAACCTGCTTAACGCCCTTGAGATTCCTCTGAAAGCGGTTCGGTTTATATCCTTCGACCCTCGCCTTCATTCGGAGTGGCCCAACAAATGGCGAGAAGCATTGGGATTCAGCGAGAAGATAAAGATCGAAAAACGCAGTGAGCTCTTTTTCGGGCGAGAAGATACGCGGTCTTGGCTGGAGATCCGACCCACATTCTCGGTATCTGGAGAGGATGAAGACGATGGGGTCGGCATATTCGGGTTTCGCTATGCCATGGTGATGGCATTCATTCTTTTCGGCTCTGAAGTTTGTCTGCTACACACATCGAAGGCCAATTGCGAACTTCTTTAGCGACCAACAAATCGCGACTGGCTCGAGATCCGGAGCTCCCGGGGATCAGAGAGCAGATGTACCCTGGGGAAGAGAAAGACACACAGAATCCCTGCGGCAGCGGATATATCCTGATTCGTACCCTGGGTATAGGTTTGCTTGTATGAGAGAAATCTGCAGGATCATTAACCGGACTCCTTGATTCCCGCTGCTAGACATTGGGTACAAGTATCGAGGGTACTGTTCGGGGTTCCCGCTGGGAGTCAGATTGCGGCTTCCAACTGCTCAAAATGAGGTGCGCGGAAGCAGCGTTCAGTAGGATGGACAGAACTTTCTATCAGAGCCTATTTCGTGTTGACAATATTTGCGGCACTGTCTAGCTTCGTCTACGTTAGGACGCAAGGGGAGGCTAGGTAATGAAAAAGAACTTCCTGCTTTTTGTCGTTTGGCTTTTGTGTGGGGCGATGCTCGCCCTGGCACAGGAGACAGGTTCGGGGACCATTGAGGGCACGGTCAGAGACCAAAGCGGCGCGGCGATTCCGAATGCCGGTGTGTCGATCACGCAAATGACCACCGGGCTCCAGCGCACCACCAAGACGAACAACGTCGGCTTTTATGTCTTTCAGGCGCTGATCCTCGGACCCTATTCAATTAACGTCACGGCGCCCGACATGGAGACCTATGTTGGCACCATGACCCTGCAGGCGGGACAAACGGCGCAGGTGGACGTACCAATGAAAGTCGGCTCGAGCGCCACCACCGTCACTGTGGCGGCCAACGTGACCCCGCTCATTGAAACGAGCAATGGCACGCTCTCGGAAACCGTCGACCACACGCGCATCGAACAGATGCCTTTGAACGGGCGCGATGTAACATCCTTGGTTCTCATAATGACTCCGGGGATGCAGAACAACACCGGCGCCTGGTTCACCTCCAACGGTGTAATCCGTTCCACGAGCATGACTCAGGATGGGGCGACCCTGACGAACCTCGACCATGGGGGATACTCGCAGAAGCTGCCGGGCTTGGACTCGATCTCGCAGTTCAAAGTCGAGACGAGCAACAGCTCCGCCAAGATGGAGACACCGGCCACCATCATCCTGTCTACGGAACACGGCACGAATCAATTGCACGGTTCAATCTTCGACTCCAACCGAAGCAGCGCTTGGGGTGTGGCGCACGAACGGCAGGAGACCTGGTCCACCGCTCCTTTTTATCTACGTAACGAATTTGGAGCTTCGTTGGGCGGGCCTATCCGCTTTCCCAAGATTTACAACGGCAAAGACAAGAGCTTTTTCTTCTTTTCCTATGAGGGCAGACGGCAAAAGCAGATGGATACGGTCGTTACCACCGTGCCCACCGCAGCGATGCGCGGCGGGAACTTTAGCGGACTGGTCGATTCGGCAGGCAACTACTACCAACTCTACAATCCCAACACCTCGATTGGGATGTATCCGTGGACGCGGCAGCCTTTTGGCAATGGGATTCCGGGCGACCCGGGCAACAACATCATCAGCCCGAGCCTTGAGAGCCCAGTGGCAAAATACCTGTGGGATAACACGCCCCTGCCCACACTTACCGACGTGAATCCGCTGGTGGCCAACAACTTTTATGGCTCATACCCCGACTTCCAGAACCAAAACACCACCACCGTACGGCTGGACCACTCGATTTCCCAGAAGGACCAGGCGTTTCTCCGCTTCTCGTATGGGACCACCTTCGAGCAATATCCGGCTACCGATCTTGGCCAGATGACGGAGCCGTCTAGCGGCGCTTTCAACATTGACCTTTCGAAGGGCCAGGATGTCGTGGGGTCGGTGGGATGGACGCACACTTACTCGTCCAACTTCCTTGGTCAGACGCTGTTAACCTACGGAATGGACAGGGAAGCCAACGTCCCCTCCTCACAAGTGAACTACGCCGCCCAGTTGGGCTTGCCGAACCCCTCGGGGTTCCCGTGCTTTCCGCGGGTTTACAACACAGGCTTCGAGCAATATGATTGCGGCCTCAACGCGCACGTCGCCAGAAGCTTGGTGATGACCGTTGAGGAAGACCTCACCAAGACGATGGGCCGGCACGAGTTCGAGTTTGGCGGCCAACTTTCCTTCAACTATGACAACACGCTCCCAGACCAGCAGGAATCCTCCGGAACGGTAGATTTTAACACCGACGCTACCGAGCTCTTTGACCCCTCACAAGCGCCCAATACAACGTACGGAGGGCTCGGCTTCACAGGCTTCGAGGGGGCCAACACGTTCCTGGGGGTCGGGAAATACAACGAGTTCATCAACCGCTTGAACTACTTCGAGCACACCACCCAGAAGATTCTGTACTTCCAGGACAACTGGAACGTTTCTCGCCGCCTTACCCTGAATATGGGCGTGCGCTGGGAATACGCTCCTACCCTTCATGAAGCCAATAACAGCCTGACTTCCTTCGATCCCACGACCGGGGCCGCAGTGTTGCAAACTTCGCTCGCCAATCTGGAAAAGTATGGCGATGTGAATCCGCAGGTTTGGGCGGGCTATCAAGCCCTTGGGATGAAACTGGAGACGCCGGCCCAAGCCGGGTATCCGCAGAATCTGGTCTACAACAACCCTCACGATTTCAACCCCAGGGCGGGTTTTGCTTATCGCCTCACGTCCGGCAACCACGACAGCGTCATCCGGGGCGGTTTCGGGTTGTATTCCTACCCGAACGAACTTGAGGGGATGTTCGGGCTCAATCAATGGATGGCTCCCACCACGGGCTTCCTGTCTTACGACCCGGACAGCAAAATCAGTCAGAGTCCTGATGGACTTCCAAATTACACGCTCCGTTATGCGCCACCGGTCATTGCAGGCGTCAATAGCGTGAATGTGCTCAGCCAGGGGGCGGGAAGCCAGCCGCCGGGCAGCGCGCAAGCCTTTTGGCCCGATCCCCACTTGCCGACCAGCAGGGCGGAAGAGTGGAACCTGACGTACCAGAGGGAAATTGGTCAGGATAACGTTCTTAGTTTCACCTACGTGGGGACGCACGCCTTCCGGCTCCCCCAGTATATTGACGACGACTTTTATCCAAGCTCCTTTGCCTGGTACCTGCAAACCGGCCAGCCGTATCCGGACGACTCTAACTGGACGCTCCCCTATAACATCGAGCACAACAGCGAGCTTTATGGAACCGTTCAAGAGCTGGAGCAGTCGGGATGGTCAAATGCCAACAGCTTCCAGATCGAACTTCAGCACCAATACAAGAAAGGCTACGGGTACCAAATCTTTTACGTGCTGGACAACGCCTTCCGGGCTGCCGGACAAGGCTGGGAAACTAGTTATGTAATGCCGCCGTTCATTTTTCCGCCGGGATCGATATCGGCTGGACACCTTGACACCTGGAATAACTTCCACGAGGCTGACAAGCTCCAGAATTATCAACGCGACACAACCCTCCCCCAACACCAGGTGAACTGGAACTGGGTTGTGGATCTTCCCTTTGGCCGGGGCAAGCGCTTCGGCGGCGACGCCCCCAAGCTTCTGAACGGGCTGATCGGCGGGTGGCAGCTATCCGGCGATGGGACATGGTATAGCCGGTGGGTTCAGCCTGATGGGGCTAATTGGGGTGCCTTCAATGGCTTCAAGACTTACGGCAAGCAAAAGGTCGTGAATTGCACCAGCGGGGACTGCTACAACCAATTCCTCTGGTTTAACGGCTATCTGGATGCGAACGTCGTTAACCAGCAGGGCGGTATCTCGGGGGTTCCCTCGAATTACAACTCTTACGAA
>Ga0182014_10009075_pt1 | contig 10037 bp, 9 predicted proteins | sample 612S2DmetaG_FD_120489 | JGI IMG/M metagenome (GOLD analysis project Ga0182014, IMG submission 120489) | Permafrost microbial communities from Stordalen Mire, Sweden - 612S2D metaG | ecosystem: Environmental > Terrestrial > Soil > Wetlands > Permafrost | place: Sweden: Stordalen | collected...
GCCAAGATCGACTTGTCCGACCCTCCCATCTCAGGTTCCAAGGCAGTGGGCTACGCGCTCTGCCAGTACCGCAATGTGCAGGTGATGTGCGGCCCGCGCGGCCTGAAGGGCGAACAGGACCATCTCTTTCGTAACAAAGGGGACGGGAAGTTTGAAGACGTCAGCAAGAAGCTCCATGTGGACGATCCCAACGGGTACTACGGCCTGGGGGCTCTGTTTGTGGACGTGAACAACGACGGCAAGGTGGATCTGCTAGTGGCCAACGATTCCAGCCCCAATTACCTGTACATGAACAAGGGGGATGGCACCTTCGACGATCAGAGTTACGAGAGCGGATACGCATTCAACAAGGACGGGCGCGAGATTTCGAATATGGGAATCGCGGCCGGAGATTACGAGAACAACGGCCATCTCTCGTTGGTGAATACCAGCTTTGCCGACGACTACAATGTTCTCTTCCAGAACGACGGAACCGGGTTCTTCACGGATATTAGCTACCAGGCCGGCATAGCGGAATCCTCGATCCCGTTCGTTGGCTTTGCCGACGGATTCCTGGACTACGACAACGACGGCTGGAAGGATTTGCTGGTTATAAACGGCCATGTGTACCCGGAGGTGGATAAACACCCGGATTGGGGAATGAGCTATGCCCAGCGGCCGCTGCTTTACCACAACCTGAAGAACGGCAAGTTCGAACTGGTGCCAGCGGTTGAAGGAACAGGGCTTGCGGTGGTGAGCGTGGGCCGCGGTGCCGCGTTTGGCGACATCTTCAACGACGGCAAGATCGACGTGGTTATCAACAACATGGACGGCGTTCCGGTACTGATGCGGAACGTGAATCCTGACCACCACCATTGGGTTGAAATGCGGCTCGTTGGAGGGCCGAAGAGCCCGCGCGATGCGGTCGGAGCGACGGTTTATCTGAATGCGAACGGGATGCGCATGCGTGACGATGTGTTGAGCGGCGGCAGTTATCTTTCTTCCAACGACATGCGAGTGCACTTCGGGCTTGGCGATGCGACCGATGCAGGGACCGCCGAGATTCACTGGCCCTTCGGCGCGAAGGAGATGGTGAAACTGCCGGCGGTGGACAGGATCTATACGATCACCGAAGGGCAGGGAATTAGCGGAGCGCTCTGCGGCGGACAGCCCTGCGCAGCCGCGAGTACGCCCTTGACGGAGCCGCCGACAAAAGCGAAATAGCCTTTACCGATCCCTGCAGTCGCTGGGGTAAAGTGAGCCTCGGCCCCAGCGATCTGGATTCTAAAAAACGCCCGCCAAAAAGTCTTCGGAGAGGCGGGGTTTCGCAGCCCTGACGCCGCATTCGGTCATCAACGCCGGCGAAATCGTCATCACCGGGCAATGCGAGTGTGCCAGTACCTTGTAAACCACGCCGTAGCGGCTAATGGCGGCGAAGGCCGAGGCGCCTTGCGCTCCCATTACAACCAGATCGGCCTGTTGCGCCCTGCATTGGTAAAGCAATTCTTCCGTCGGATCGCCGGGAACGACGATGGCCTGCACGGAGACCTGGTTATGCAATTCTTGTGGGACGAGTCTGAGCAGTTCGGTTTCGATATCCTCAATGGAATGAGCGGCTAAAACCTCGGAGCGCTCCTGCGGCCGGATCACATGCTGCAGGATCAGGCGCGCGTTGTGCTGGGCAGCCATCTCCGCGGCAAAGCCGACGACCAAGAAGCTTGCTTCACTCAGGCTAACAGCGCAGAGAATGGCGCGGGTGGCAAAGTTGCGGTACTTGCCGTCGACCACGTCGGGACCGACGATGCAGACCGGAACCTTGGCGGAGCGCAGCACGGCCTCGGCCACTGAGCCCACCAACAGCTTGCCGATGGGGCCCGGAGAGTGAGTGCCCATTACCACGCGGTCAACCTGCCGCTCGCGCAGGAAAGAGAGAATCTGGTCGGCTGGCAATCCCGGTCGAACAACCACTTCACAGCGGACGCCGGCATCGATCACGCGTTGTGCCAGAGGTTTGAGACTCTGCAACTCGGCGCGGGCGGCGGCGGCGTAGTCGTAGTAGCGGAGGCCAGAGGCATCCGATTCGGATACGACTAGCGTGTCATATGCGTGAAAGAGAATGAGATCGGCGCCAAACTCGGCGGCTTGCGCCAGAGCGAAGGCGAAGGTCTTCTCGTTGGCGGGAATCTCGGAGGCGAAGAGAATGGTGGACGGCTTGCTCCAACCTGGCTTGAGTAGAGCTGCCATAGGAACCTCCTGATGGTGCGGCAATAAAAGTTAGCAGGTTCGCCACCGGATGGCAGTGCCCGACGGCACAGCTAGGTGTGACGCAGAGTTGCGCCGGGAAGGCATGGAATGCGGTCTCCGGCGTGTGGAAAACCAAGGCACAATCGATACAGATGCAGGTTTCAGAGAAATCGTGGTTCTGTATGGACGGAATTCTCCTCCCTTTTCCACAGATTGTCCAGCGGGACTAATTTGTGCCTGCATGTTGATCGAGATAAGGTGATCCAAATCACAGCCCGTGCGATGCCGAGGCTGCTCTTCTGGAGTGGAATCGTGGCGCTCAAGCGCGATTTTCCGGTTCATGGGGCTTTCTCGTATCTTCCGGCATGGTTTTCCCCCACGGGAAAATTATCTTATCGGCAGAGTCCCGGAATTCTTTAATAATTGGGTAAATCGCTCATTCCCCGACGCAGGCCCCGTTTCAGGGCCGCTTAGCAGCGATTCCGCAGGAGGTCACAGATGCAGCCGATGCACACTATTCCCGCTCGCGGAGGGTTGAACTTCGACGAGACGCCCTTTCTGGCCATCTGGGAGGTTACCCAGTCCTGCGACCTGGCTTGCAAGCACTGCCGCGCCGCCGCCCAGCCTATCGCCCACCCCGACGAGCTGACCCATGAAGAAGGTATGGCGCTGATCGACCAGATCGCCGAGATGCATGTGCCCATCTTCGTCTTCACCGGCGGCGATCCGATGAAGCGCAAGGACGTCTTCGAGCTGATCCGTTACGCGGCCGACAAGGGCGTGCAGGTGGCGCTCACCCCCAGCGCTACGCCGCTATTGACTCGCGAAGCGATCTTCAAGCTCAAGGAGGCCGGCCTTGTCCGGCTGGGCATCTCGCTGGACGGCTCGACCCCTGAGATTCACGACGCGTTTCGCGGCCTGCCTGGCGCCTGGGCACGCACTATCCAAGCAATTGAGTGGGCCAACGAGGCGGGCATTCCCATCCAGGTGCACACCACCATCAGCCGCCATAACGCGCACGATCTGGACAACCTGTGCGCTCTCTTCGAGCGGCTGGCGATTGTGATGTGGAACGTCTTCTTCCTGGTTCCCGTGGGCCGCGGCCAGTTGGGCGACCTGCTTACAGGCGAAGAGTTCGAGCAGGTCTTCGGCAAGATCTACGAACTGAGCCACCGGGTGAACTTCCAAATCAAGACCACTGAGGCCATGCACTACCGGCGCTACCTGCTGCAGCACAATCTGGAAGAGCGGCGCATAGGGCACGGACACGGCCAACCCGGCAGCTCCAAGGTTGCGGCCGCGCTGGGTTACGAGGCAGGAGCGCCCACCTCTGACGCCCAGACACGCACCGCAAGCTGGGCCACGCGGCGGGTGAACGACGGCAAGGGCTTCCTCTTTGTCTCCCATGTAGGCAACGTCTATCCCAGCGGATTCCTGCCCATCCACGCCGGCAACGTAAGAGAGCAGCCGCTGAGCGAGATCTATCGCAACGCGCCCATCTTCAAGTCGCTGCGCGACACCAGCAAGCTGGAAGGCAAATGCGGCGCCTGCGAGTACAAGGAGATCTGCGGCGGTTCGCGTGCCCGCGCCTACGCCGTCACCGGCGACCCACTGGCCCAGGAGCCCTGCTGCATCTACCAGCCTAAACACTGGGATGCGCAACTGGAGAATGAGGCGGCGGCGTTCTGCCCTCCGGAGCTTTCAGGCGCACTGGTCAATCTCTAGCAGGATAGGAACAACATCGCCTTCGTTTGCGTATACGGAGCTGGAACCTCAGGAAAGCAGTGTGACTCAAGAGAACCGTGCAAACAGCTCCAGTTCCATTTGGCAGCAAGTGAATGCCACGCGATTCATTGTCGCGACGCTCGGCGTTCTCTTTGCACTCGGCGGCATAGATCATGGATTTTTTGAGACCCTGCAAGGGTATACACCTACCTCCGGTTTGATTGTCCAGGCCATCGGCGTACACAACCGTATGTGGGTCTACGGGACGGAAGACGCTTTCACCCTCATCCCAAACTTCCTTGTTTCCGGAATCGCTGCGATTTCCGTCAGCCTGCTGATCACCGTCTGGTCGATAGGATTTGTTCACAAGAAACATGGCAGCCTGATCTTTCTCTGCCTTTTCATCGCGCTGTTCCTGGTAGGCGGCGGTGTGGCTCAGGTCGTGTACTTCACTTTGGGCTGGGCGGTCTCCCTCTGCATCAACCGGCCGTTGACCTGGCTGAGACGGCTCATTCCAGAAAGGGCGCGAGCCGTGATCGGGCGGCAGTGGCCATGGCTCCTGGGAGGCTTCACGCTCTTGAGCTTTATCGCCCTGGAGATTGCAATAGCCGGGTATGTACCGGGCGAGCACGATTCAAAGCAATTACTCTATACATGCTGGTCGCTTCTGGCCGTTGGGCTGGGGCTTCTGTTTCTGGCTATCGCTTCCGGTTTTGTGCACGATGTGGATCGTGTACAGCCTGCGAAGGGGTAACACCCCGACCACCCGGCTCCGCTCCACGACCAGCACAGGAACGGAGTAGCGCGAAAACATTGTTTCCGGTGCCCCTACGGCGGGTTTCGAGGGATTCAATTCGGAATCAACCTGTACCATCCTCACAAATTCCTACTTTGCATTGAGACGGATACCGAGCATTTCGGGGCCGGAACTGCTGTAATGATGGAAGAGAGGCAAAGAGGGGAACTGCGCGGATGCGGACGGCGATCATAGGAGGAGGGATAGCGGGGCTGGCGGCTGCCTATGAGCTGGAGCAGGCGCGCGCGGCGGGCGCGGCGGTGGAGTACACGCTCTTTGAGGCGCGCGAGCGGCTGGGCGGGTCACTGGCGTCGGAGATTGTGAATGGCGCGGTGCTGGAGCGGGGACCGGATTCCTTTTTGACGGAGAAGCCGGCGGCGGCCCAGTTGTGCCGCGAGCTGGGGATTGCGGGCGAGCTGCTGCCCTCGAACGACGCGGCGCGCAAGACCTGGATTGTGGTGCGCAACCGGCTGATTCCGCTGCCCGACGGGCTGATGTTCCTGGTGCCGACCAAACTGATTCCAACGGCGTTGACGCGGCTGTTCAGCATCAAGACGAAGGCGCGGATGGGGCTGGAGCTACTTCTTCCCCCGCGGCCCAGTGGACAGCCGGACGAGGCTGTGGCGACGCTGGTGGAGCGGCACTTTGGCCAAGAGGCTGTGGACCGGCTGGCCGATCCTCTGCTCTCAGGAATTTTTGGGGGCGACGCCTCGCAATTGAGCGCGCGGACGGTGCTGCCGAGGCTGGTGGAGATGGAGAGCGAATACGGCTCATTGACGCGCGGGATGCTTGCGGCGCACCGCAAGATGCGCGCTCGTGCTAGCGAGGCCGCGAAGAAGAACGGGGCTGGGAATGGGGGTGGCCAGCCTAGTTCGAAGCCCAATCCGGGGGCGCGGTCCATTTTTACGTCGCTGCGAGGCGGAATGCAGCAGTTGATCGACGCGCTTGCCGCGCGGCTCGATCATGGGTCAGTGCGGCTGGCCACGCCTGTGACCGGCCTGGAGAGGACGGCCGAGGGCTGGCGCGTCGAGGCCGCCGGAGTCGCCGAAGTCTACGATTCGATCGTCATGGCTTCACCCGCCTGGGCCGCCGGCGCGCTGCTGGGCAAGGTCGACGCGACGCTGGGCGAGGAGCTGAGCGCGATTCCGTACTCTTCTTCGATTACCGTAAACCTCATCTACGACGAGGCCGGGTTGGGACAGTTGCCGGATGGATTCGGCTTTCTTGTCCCCGCGAGCGAAGGCCGCGCGATGCTGGCTTGTACGTTTGTGCATCGCAAGTTCCTGGGGCGCACTCCGCCGGGCAAAGCCGTGCTGCGGGCCTTTCTGGGCGGCATGAACAACGAAGCTCTGCTGGCGGAGACCGACGAGGCGCTTGTGGCCACCGTGCGTAGCGAGCTGGATTCGATTCTTGGTAAAGACGTTGTGGGACTGGGGATGGAGCCGGAACAAACACGGGTTTCGCGCTGGCGGCGGGCGATGGCGCAGTATGCCGTGGGGCATCAGGAGCGGATGGCGAGGATTGCGGCTCGGGTCGCCGTGCTACCAGGGCTGCGGCTGGCCGGCAATGCCTACGACGGCATTGGCATACCGGACTGTATCCGGTTGGGAAGAAAAGCAGCGAAGGATCTGCTGGCAGGCCAGCAAGTTAGCGAGCCGGCGGGTTAAGGCCTATTTGGTTTTCCATCCTACTAGGTCCTTGACCGTATGATTTTGTGCTTTCCCACCCATTTCGCGGTGAAACTGCGGAATGGATGGGGCACCCACATTGGTACAACTTCATGCGGTCAAAGACCTAGTACCACGACTCTGTGGATTCGTGCTTTCCCAGGTCCCAAAATCGGGACCTGGGGCACCCCAATCTCTGTGTATGATTACAAAATCACCAAGTCGCGGCACTCGAAAGACGACCGAAGGGTGGGAACGCAAAGTTGTGCGGCACTATAAGTAAGAGTCAGGCGTGCCACCCGCATTGAACCTCACAAAGAGACTGATGATTCAGCGGACGGGATTCTCCCGCTGAATTATCGAGGGCGAAGCAGCCGCTTCTTAGTGCTGCAACACGAAGTTGACGTCGATTTTCTCCTTCGACGTTGCGGAGGCGGACTCGAATCTCCACTTAAGCACTGCATCTTCGGCGGCGGGCGCCAAAAGAGCGTTGCCATCGAGGGCCTTTGCGGATTTCACTTTACCATCGGGATCCACCGTGGCTTCCACGTTCACCACGCCTTCAACCTTCATACGCCTTGCGAGATCCGGATAGATGGGCGCGACTTTTGACTTTATAGTGCGGGAGTCTGAAGCCAACGCTGGTATCGCCATTGCGACCACAAGCGCCAGCGCGGTTGCCCGAAAAAGTTTTACCCCTGCGCGCTTAAACCCACCGGGATTCTTCTGAAAATGATTCATATTCAATGCCCCTCCTCGACTGCTGGAATTGCGTGATTATCTATCGACGCTTAAGGGGCGCGCGTTCATAGCGCTTCGGAATTCTCTTGCGCAGGAGATGCGACGCGATTTTAGAGGGGAGTCAAAAAGGCGAAGAGCCGGAAGAGGGCACAGATCTCAATGGACTATTGGAGGCGTAAGAGAATGGGTCCGGGCTTAAATACGCACCGTGGAACAGCGTTCGTGAAGGCCCCGGCTTCCACGGCGTGACTGACCTCTGGCTTCATCGCAGCACCACTTGGAGGATCAGGGCGCTGGTGTATTGCCGATCATTGTAAGAGGTGACCTTCTGCGCGACTGGCTCCCATGCAAAAGGAAGACGAGGAGCATCGCTCCTCGTCTTTATGCTTACGGCTTCAACTGGCTCGTATTTATGGAGGGGTGATGAGTTGATGAGCGATGGCAAAGAGGGCAAGCTCCAGGCGGGTGGAGACGCCAGTCTTGTCGAAGATGTTGGAGAGGTGGCGCTTGACTGTCTCTTCGCTGAGGGTGAACTGCTTGGCGATGTCGCGATTGCTGCAGCCCTCGACGATGCAACCCACGACTTCAAGCTCACGATGGGTAAGGCCGTAGGTCTTGTGCTGGGGGACGGCGGCCTGTTGGACGAGGTCGTGAAGCGCTGAGACAAGATTGCCCACGCGCTTGCCGCCGATCCAGTAATCGCCGGAAAAGACCGTGCGGATGGCGGTTTGGAGATGGCCAGCAAGCGCATCTTTGAGCACAATTCCGCGAGCGCCGATCTGGAGCCCCTCAATGATCTGCTGGGTGGTGATAGTAGAGGTAAGGAGGAGGGTCTTGACCGTGGGAGCGCCGTTCATGATGGCGCGCATGGCTTCCAGGCCGGGCAGGCGGGGCATCTGCACATCGAGGAGGAGAATATCGGGCTCCATCTCGAGGGTCAGGGTAATGGCCTCGTCGCCATCAGAGGCTTCGCCAATGACATCGAAGCCGTCTTTTTCGGTGAGCATATTGCGCACGCCTATGCGGACCACTGGATGGTCGTCCGCAACGATGATTCGGATCGGTCGTTCCATTTGAGCGTTAACCTCCAAAAACCCGGACTGGACCCACAACGACATTTTACCTTGGTCGAAGATAAGCTTTGGCGCGGTCATTCCCTACGCTGGGAATTCAGCTTTCAGCATACTCTCCAAATGGCGGGCGGCAGTACGCAAATCGCTAATCACACTGGAGTTGTTATCCAGATGGTTACCGTTCAACTCGAGCACTCCCGATTCGATCGAGGCGCCCAGACGGGCGGCCTGAATGGCGCCGGCCATCGAGCAGCCCCCTTTCAGTGCGTGACCAAGGCGGCGTACCTCGGCGGCATCGCCGCGAGCAATGGCGGCTTCAAGGGAGGCGATGCGTTTTTCAAGATCGGCGACGACGGCGGCATAAATCTGGCGGACCGCGGCCGCGGGCATCATTTCACGGAACTGAGCCAGAATCTCCGGATTGACGACGGGATCTTCGGATTGTGGAACGGGAGCATCGATACGGGATGGAGCGGAGGGAGCGGATTGGGGCTTATGTGCTCCAAGGAGCTTTTGCAGGCAATCGGAAGTAAGCGGCTTGAGAACGAATCCGTCCGCGGCTTTGACCATCTCATCCGGCGCGTTGCTGGCGCTGATTACATAGATTTTGGCCTGGCTGAGCGCACGGAGTTTCTCAACCAACTGTTCTCCACTCAGGCCCGGCATCTGCGCATCCATAAGAATGACGGTGGGAATGCACCCGCCGCCGGAGAGTACTTGGAGCGACGCTTCACCACTCGCGGCTGTGTGAACCGCATAACCGCTCATGGTTAAAACCGTGGCCATCACCTCCCGGCTGACCAGGTCGTCGTCAATAAGCAGCACGGTGAGAAGATCTTGCTGAAGACCAGAATTGGGCATGCCTCTAGTGTGACATCGCCAAGGCGGGATTTGTCAAAGGGAGGGGCAGGAATCAGAGATCAGGGGTCAGTTTACGTTTTCGGAGAAGGCGAAGCGCGGGCCTATTGCCAGTTGCCCATCAGTACGAACGGAGCCCAGTAATACGGATGCGCAAATCCCGCGGCAGCTTCGGGGGCAGCCTGCTCGAAGCCCCTGCCCGGGGCGCCGGAGGCTGGCCGGGAGCTGCCCAGGAGAAGGTCGAGCTGCGCCTGCCGCAGCGCCTCTACCTTTTCCACCTTGCCCTGGCCCGCGGTCCAGCGCCGGTAGAAGTCGGCCATCAGCTCGCCTGTGCTCGCGTCGTTCACCTCCCACAGCGACGAGATCACGGCCTTGGCTCCTTTCAACTGCGCCGTCGCTCCCAGCCCGTCCACCTCGCGGCCGTCGCTCGCATTGCTGCTCATCCCCGTTTCGCAGGCCGAAAGGGTGAGCAGGTCCGTATCTTCCAGAGACAGCCTCTGGTTGTCGCGAAAGTCGGCCACCGTCAGATGAAAACCCGCGCCACCCTCGTCCTTACCCGCCAGCAGCAGGTACGACTGGCTGTCGTCCCCTGGCTTGAAGACAAAGTGGCTGGCGATATGAACCACCGCGTGGCGGCCGTCCAGCAGCTTCTCCATCGCCTTTTCAGTGAACTGGCCATCCATCAAAATCGTTCCCGGCAGGACGCCGTGCGCAGCCTGCACCCGCGAGTCGCTGACCACCTCGTCCAACTCTCCCGCGACCGCCGGCAGCGCGGGCAGATCGTCCTCGAACTTGCGTGAAATCCCCATCGCCGCCGCGCTCAAGCCGTTTAGATCCGGCTTCTCAGCCAGGTACGCGATGCTCGAAGGAGTGATCGTCACCGTACTGTAGCTCTCCACAAGGAATTGCTTGCCGTCGTAGAGCGCGGCCATGGGGACGTAGCGAAGAACGCCA
>Ga0182014_10009078_pt1 | contig 10030 bp, 11 predicted proteins | sample 612S2DmetaG_FD_120489 | JGI IMG/M metagenome (GOLD analysis project Ga0182014, IMG submission 120489) | Permafrost microbial communities from Stordalen Mire, Sweden - 612S2D metaG | ecosystem: Environmental > Terrestrial > Soil > Wetlands > Permafrost | place: Sweden: Stordalen | collected...
GGACGAAACATCTCTCGATGCAAGCGCTCCGCCCGATCAAGCATTTCAATTGCTTCTGACCACATCCAATGGCGCGGAAAGTTCGATCCCATCATCTTGCCTGCTGCTCGCGCGTTCAAATCAGAGTTGCTGAGGCGAGATGTCGATTGGCGGCAAATGGCGCGGACGACGCCCCTGTTCCGAGCAACGCCAGGCTTGGGCGCGCACTGGCGATCCACCCCGTCTGGGCGACGCGATCGACGATCCAAACCGAATCCGCCCCGCCGCCCAACATGAAATTGGCGTCGGTGAGCGCGTCTTCAATCGAGTTGTAGCGAGTCTCCTTGAGCGCCGCCCTCGGAGCCGTCAACGTCGTCACTGAAAAGCTCATTGCCATTGTCTTTCCCCTTCGGGGCGCTGCCGCCAACCACGATGTGCGTTGGCGAACGCCACAAAGCTCGCATAGCGTCGCCCGATTGCGCAGGGCCGGAAACTACTTACGCTGGTAGAAACGCGTCAGCAGCTGCCGGCTCGCAGTCAGCAAGCGACGCGTCAAATGATCGGATGGAGAGCGGCCTTCAGGGTACGAGAACGGCGGCGCCGTCGAAGCGGCCGGCGCGGAGATCGGCCAAGGCCTCGTTCGCGTTCCTGAGCGGATAGGTCGTCGTGTGCGTGACGATGCCCATCTGCGGCGCCTGGCGCAGGAAATCGATTCCGTCCTGCCGGGTGAGATTGGCGACAGACAGAAGCTGACGCTCTTCCCAAAGCAACGCGTAGGGGAAGCTCGGGATGTCGCTCATATGGATTCCGGCGCAAACGACGCGCCCGCCCTTGCGAACAGCCTTCAGCGCCCGCGGGACGAGCTCCCCGACTGTCGCGAAGATGATCGCGGCATCGAGTTGTTCCGGCGGCGTTTCGTCCGAACCACCCGCCCAGGCGGCCCCGAGCGTTCGAGCGAAGGCCTGAGTGACGGCGTCTCCGGGCCGGGTAAAGCCAAATACCGATCGCCCCTGCCACCTCGCAACCTGGGCGATGATGTGAGCAGCGGCGCCGAAGCCGTAGAGGCCCAGATTCTTGCCGTCGCCGGCGATCGTCAGCGACCGCCAGCCGATCAGCCCGGCGCACAACAACGGGGCCAGCGATACGTCGCTGCCGACTTCGCCGAGTGAAAAAGCGAAGCGCGCATCGGCGATCGTCGCCGTCGCGAAGCCCCCGTCGCGGGTATATCCGGTGAAGACCGGATGGTCGCACAGATTTTCTCGTTGCATGCGGCAATAGGGACAGCCGCCGCAAGTGTGGCCGAGCCACGGGATGCCCACGCGCTCGCCGATCGTCAGCCCTTCCACGTCGGGTCCGGTCGCGTCGATGCGGCCGACGATCTCGTGACCCGGGATGATCGGTACACGCGGGTCTGGAAGTTCGCCATCGACGACGTGCAAGTCCGTCCGGCAGACGCCACACGCGGCCACCTTGACGCGGATCTGCCCCGGCCCGGGCAGCCTATCAGGCAGATCGGTCCATTCCAGGGGAGTCCTGAGTCTGTTCAGCACCATCGCCTGCACGGCATTCTCCGTTACTTCCTCGGTTCGCTTGCCGACAGCGCGATCGGCGCCATCGTCGGCGCTCTCATTGCGGGTCGTAGAGGCGCCGAAGCACGCCCGGCAGCAGATCCGGCAAGTCCTCGGCCAGGAGGCCGGGTCCGAACGCGGCGGCAGCCGCGCCGTGCATCCATACCGCCGCGGCCGCGGCGAGGAATGGTTCCATGCCTTGCGCCAGAAGACCGAGGACGATGCCGCTCAGGACATCGCCCGAGCCTGCGGTAGCTAGGGTCGGCGGCGCATTCGTGTTGATGATCGCCCTCCCATCCGGCGCCGCGATCACGGTATCGGCGCCTTTCAGAACGATGACGGCGCCGCTACGCTTGGCGGCGGCGCGTGCGCGCACGAGCTTGTCGCCGCTCGCGTCGAACACGCGCTTGAACTCGCCTTCGTGGGGGGTCATGACACAAGCGCCGACGATGGCCCGATCGAGCGCCCCAGGGTCGTCCTGAAAGGACGTGATCGCATCCGCGTCGAGTAGCGTGGCTCGGCCGGCGCCCAGCATGGCGAGCGCTCGGGCTCGGGTCTCTTCGCCGACGCCTGCGCCGGGTCCGATCAGAAAAGCCGAGATGCGGCGATCTTCGAGCAGGCGATTGAAATCCTCCGGCGTTGCGATTGAACGGACCATGATGCTGGTGAGTGCGGACACGTAGGCCGGCAGAGCGATCTCGGACACCGCGATCGTCGTCAGCCCTGCTCCGGCGCGGGCAGCCGCACGCGCCGCCATCCGGGCGGCGCCTGTCATCGGGTAGCCGCCGGAGATCAGCGCGTGCCCGCGCGTGTATTTGTTGCCGCTGTCCGCTGGCCGCGGGAGGCGCCCCAGCCAGAGCGCCGGGTCGTTCTCAAACGTGTTGGGCGCAATCGTATTCAGAACGGACGGCGGCGTGCCGATGTCGGCCACGATGACGTCGCCGCACAGCTGCCGGCCGGGCAACAAAAGGTGGCCCGGTCTCTTGCGAAAGAACGTGACGGTCAGAACCGCCGCGATGGCGCCGAGAGTTTCACCTGTATCGCCCACGACGCCGCTCGGAACGTCGATGGCGACAACCGGCGATCCCTTCCGTGCGGCGGCAGCCAAAGTTTCCGCGGCCTGACCCTCCAGCGCGCGGCTGAGTCCCGCGCCGAAGATCGCGTCCACCACGAGTTCCGCCCCTTCGAGCGCGGCGGGCGTCAACGGCTCGGCCGCGCCGCTCCACCGCTGCGCATGATGGCGCGCTTCGCCCTTCAAACGGTCGCGCGGTCCGAGCAGCGCCAGGCGAACGGCCCAACCGGCTTCTACAAGGCGCCGGGCGGTCACGAATCCGTCGCCGCCATTGTTGCCGGGTCCGCACAGGATGGTGACGAGACGCTTCGACCAGCGCTTGACGATCGCGCGCGCGACCGCGGCGCCCGCATTCTCCATGAGCACTGTCCCCGGCGTCCCGCCGGCAACCGTCAGGCGATCGGCTTCGCCCATCTGGCGGACGTCCAGCAACGCCGTCCGTAAATTCAACATCGCGCCATCGCGTCCACTCTCTGCCGCCGGATCGGAAACCCTCCGGATCGCGTCACTCCGCAGGGCCGGAGAACGATCACGAGCGCAACGCCTGCCGCGCCAGATCAAGGAGTTGCGGGGTGGTGATGCTGGACAGATCTGCGACAATCTCACGAACAATGCGTTGATAGGTGTCGCTGTGATGCGATCGCAGATATTCGGTCAGGTGATGCGCGGCATTGCTCTTACCCGTTCCGTGGCCGACCACGACGATTTTGCCGCCCAGCGCTACGGCTTCGGCGATCTTCTCGTAATACGCGGGCTCTTCCGGCGCTCTTTGGCCCTCTTCCCGGGATTGGCCCTCGTGCACGAGGTGACGCAGGAAGTGATGCGGGTCATACGGACTGATGACATGCTCCGATGCGTCATCGGACGTGACATCGACCTGAAAGATCTTCGTCCCATGGTGATCCACGACGATCAGGAGACTTGGCGCAGCCGGGCTAAGATGAGCGGCGGGTTGGGACGGGACCTCGGGCGACAATCCGGCTTGAATGAGGAAATGCCGAATCTCGATCACCTCGGAACTCGTAAGATCCTTGGTGTGGGGTTTGCGCATGACGTGACGTTTGCCGGCGACCTCGAACACAAACTCGTTGTTGGCCTTCTCTTGGGTATTGCCAATCTTCTCGATCAATCCGACGACGTCGCTCCATTCAAGATTATGCGCCGAAGGGTGATGGAATATCGCTTCGAGCGTGCGACGGCGCCCGCCTGTTACGGATGACAGCGTTGCGGCCACGGTGCTCGTTTCGTCATTGGCTGTATTCATAATGCGTTCCTGACTCTTCGAAAGAGCTTCCGGTTCACCGGTGGCGGCGGCGAGCAATCTCCGCCGTCGACATATCCACGCCAAACCATATCGATTGTTCGTCTTGCCGATCAGGTTCGGAACATACTCAGGCGTCCAGATTGGCTGACCCGCCTCACGGGGGCGCCGATTGAGCGCCCGGTCAGTTTTCCAGCTGAATCATCACTTCGTTCCGCCGCATGAACCAAAGGGTCCAGGGTGGATTGTATTGGGCGAGCGAGGCTGGCCCGACCATCTGCAGATGGCGCTCTTTCGCGAAGGCCACGAGTTCGGCGGTCCTGGCTTCGACGCTTGCCGTGCTGGCGAGCCCTGAAAACCGAATGACCGCGAAGCGGGCCGGCGCAATTGTTCTGAGCTTGACTCGCAGGTCGTTCGGTTCCGGAAGCGTTTCGAGCGAATAGCCGTCCGGCATTGTGAACCGAACCACCCAAGCGCCATCCGACAGCGTTTGGGTCACAGGCGCGGTCATCGCAATTTCTTCGCTCGTGCGCTCCAGGGCGACGGGCGCTGTCATGGCGATGCTCTGGCGCCGCGTGTTGCCGCCGAAGATGTAGTCGGCAAGCAATCGAAACCCCTTTCTCGCCGCGCCGTGTTGGTCGCCGGTTACCGTAACTTCGGCCGCACGGGTGCCTGGTAGTCGCGGACTTCGTAGGCGCCCTCATGGAGGGAAACCGTATATTTCAGTTCTTCGATGGCCATGGCCGGCGTACCTATGAAAGCAAAACAGATGAGCAGGCCGAACGACATTCGCTTCATGGTCATTTTGAACCCAACGCGAAAACAGAACCGCGATGCGGCGGCTGAACCTGTCGATGCGATGGGATCACGCCGGGGCCTTCTCGTCGAGGCGAATTGCGGCTTGGCTTTTTCGAGCGTGAGGTACTCGATATATTGGCCGGCTTCGGCCCAGCCTCGGGTCATGCGGGTCAACGCCGTCCGGCGAACCGAGGCCAACTCCGGTGACTGAAAGACCAATCCTCTGCTGACATTGGCGTAGCGAGGGCAGCATCCGAGAATTCAACGCGATGCTGCCGGCCTTCCGCCTGCCAACCCGCTTCGCTGGGTTGGCAGGGGCGAGAGCCTGTTCAGCCGACAGAGATCTCGTTTTCGACAGAGGTTGTGCCTGGCGCGGCCCACGCCGTAGACGTCGCTTCATCGTGCTCGCGCCAGGACTTGACCCTTCCCGTCAGCTTCACCTTGCCGTCGTTGGCGAACACATTAATCGCCGCGGGATCGAACCATGACCTGTCCAACGCGACCATGATCTTGTCGCGGATGTTTGAAGCGTCGGGCTTCGACCCAATGGTCATCGCGTTGGAAACGCCGATGACGCCCCAAAGCCCCCGAACGTCGCTCTCCGCCGCTTCTTGCTGGAAGCGCCACTCGACTTCTCCAGTCAGAGTGACCCAGCCCTTTTCGACCTTCGCCTTCACGGCGCCGCTCGGAAGCGTCGAGTCCCAGTTCAGCCGATTGACCACCGCGGAGGCAATCTCCTCGTCGCCGCGTTTGACGTTAAAGGGCAGCCGCACTTCGATTTCTTCGGCGACAGCCTTCACGCCCTTGACCCGCCGCGCAGCCTTCTCAGCGGCGGATTTCTCAATGAAGCTTTCGACGTGGCCCATTAGGGTTACGACCCCGTCCTTCGCGGTGACGCCGATATGAGCGGCGTTCACGCTCGGCTCCCACAGCAGTTCGTCGACCACGGCCTGTTTCAGGCGCTTGTCGTCAGACATGACTTCTCCCCGGTTGCGGTCAGATCGATACCGTCACGACAACGGATGATCGAAGCCGGATACGAGCAGCGGCGGCGCATAGATAGGATCGGAAACTACCCACCCGGCCTAGCCAATCCGAAACGGTGGGTCGCCTCGGCACAACCGGTCAGTCGGCGATCACGGAGTATGGTCGCATGCCACTCTCGTCGAACATGGTAAGGGGGCTTCAGCCGCCGTCGTGGGACGTCGCCGCGACGCATGTTTGCCGATCCGCGTCGCGCTACGCAGAATGCAACCGTCTTGCGACGCGCGCGAATTGCAGACGGCCTGATCCGATGGATCACGCCTCGCCGAGAATTTCGTCGGCCTTGCGGTAGATCTGAGCCTTTTCGGCCGACGACAGATTGCCCCTATGGAATTCCTCGGCCGCGCGCGCTTTCGCATTTCGGGCGTGGCTTGCATCAGGCATTGGATAGGTCCGTTTGTGCGGCAGACCGAATACTTTGTCGGCCAGTGCATTGCGCTCGCTCGTCGACAATTCCGCCATGATGACCTCTCGTTTGTGCCGCGACGACCGCGCGATTCATCGTCAGTCTCATCGGTGATTCTTAGCGGAGAGACCTATGCCGCCATTTCGCGACGCCCCGTCAGGCCGAGCCCCTAGCCACGCGCGCGCCAAAGTCCGGGTGGTCCTTCCCCAATGTCCACGGGTTCGCTCGAGCCGTCTCCCATGCAGGTTCAAACTTTCAGTCGACCGTCGCTCAACTCGATCGTGCGGTCGCAGCGTTTGGCGAGATCGAGATTATGGGTCACGATCAGAAAACTGGCGCCGCTCTCCCGGTTAACCTTGCGCATCAATTGAAAAGCGCTGTCCGCGGAAGCGGTATCGAGATTTCCCGTAGGTTCGTCGGCGAGCACGAGATATGGGTTCATCGCCAGGGCGCGCGCGATGGCGACCCTCTGGGCCTGCCCTCCCGACATGTTCGTGGCGCGGTTGTCACCGACCGCTTTGAGCCCCACCAGAGCGATCAGGTCCCTGGCGCGGGCGTACATCTCGGGCGTTGGAAAGCCATGGTCCACGAGCATCGGCATCATGACGTTCTCCAACGCGGTGAAAGCCGAAATCAGATGGTGCGCCTGAAATACGAAGCCGATCGCGTGACCGCGCAGCCGAGTGATCTGCTCTTCGCTCAGCGTGCTCGTGTCGTCTCCCTTGATACGCAAGCGGCCCGACGTCGGCCGATCGAGCAGCCCGATTATGTTGAGCAGCGTGCTCTTCCCCGAGCCCGACGCGCCGATGAGCGCCATGAATTCTCCCCGCTGAACCGCGAACCCGATGTGATGCAGGACTTCTGTCTGCGAGGACTGACCGACGTTGTAGGATTTGCAGACGTCCTCGAGCCTTACGATCTCCTCAGCCACGGATCGCCTCCACCGGATCCAACTTGGCCGCGCGGAGCGCCGGCGCCGTGGCCGCAAGAATGCCGGTCAAGGTCGCAACTATTGCCGTCACGACGAAGGTCTGACGCTCGAGAAGCAACGGAAACAGCTCGGCCCCGTTCGCCTCGCGGGCGACCGCGTGAAAGTAGATCAGCGCGCCGGCGCCCAACGCAGACCCGACGACCGATCCTACGAGCCCCAACAATGCGCCTTGCAACAGGAAGACGCGTTGGATCTGTCCTCGCGTCGCGCCCATCGCGCGCAGGATGCCGATGTCTTGCGACCGCTGGATCACCGAGACCACGAGAACCGCGGCGATTCCAAACGCGGCGGAAAGGCCGACGAAGCCCATAATGAGAAAGTTCGAAGTCTGCTGCGCCTGTACGGCGGTGAAGAATTGCGCATTGGTCGCGATCCAACTGTCGGCTTCGACATAATTCGAAGCTTGAATCTCCTTCGCGAGCGTCTCCGCAGCATAGATGTCCCTTATCGTCATATCGATCGTCGTGGCGCCGCCTTGCAAGCCGAGCAAGGATTGAGCGGTGCGGAGCGCGACGTAAGCGCCGCGAGCATTGACGCCCTTATTGCCGAAATCCACGAGACCCGTGATCGTCAGCGTCAGTGAGGCGCCAGAGGCGGCCACGAGATTCAGTTTGTCTCCGACCGTCGCGCCGAGGTCCTGCGCGAGCACTGTTCCGAGGATGATGTCCTCGCTCGTCAGCGTCGTGGCGCCGGAAACAATATATTGCTGCATACGCACGATGTTGAAATACGTCGCGGGATCCACTCCCGACAGGGAGACAGCGCGGTTCGCGTCGCCGCGCACTGCAAGAACCGACCCCGCCACAGTCGGCGAAACGTCCACGACCTCCGGCATCGCCGCCACGCGATCCCGAACCTTCTGCCATTCGACGATCGGCAGCACGCGTTGAGTCGGAAACTGAATGGCGGCGTCCTCGAAAACGCCCGCGTCGTAGCGTTGCGGCCGCGCGAGCTGGTTGGGAGGAATCAGCTGAATCTGTGGCTGGGAGGTCAGCACGCGGGTGATGAAGTTCGCCTCCAATCCCGCCAGCATCGCGGCCATGAACACAATGACCGCAACCCCGATCGAAACCCCGCTGACAATGAAAAGAGTCTGCATGCGGCCTTCGCGCAAGAAACGAACGGCGGCGATCCATTCGAAGGGCTGCCATGCATTGATCATAGCCCCTGCGCCCGGACCCGCTGCCCGACGACAACAGTTGAAGCGACGGGAATCGCGACATCGCCTTCCAGTAGTCCCGACTTGATCTCGGTCGCGGTGTCGCCGAGCAGGCCCAGGGTCACCGGAACCTTGACCGCGCGACCTTTTCGAATCCCCATCACCCAGGGCGCCGTGGAGATCGCGTCGTGAACAGCGCGTCCGGGCAGAATCAGGGCATTGTCGCTTCTGCCAACTTCGACATCGACCGACACCGTCATGTCCTGCAACAGAAAGGCTGGCGGGTTCGCGACGTCCAATTTCACTTCTACGGAGCCCCGAGTGATGTCGATGCCGGGGTTGATGTAGGCGACGACGGCGGGAAAGCGTTGAGCCGGGTACGCATCTGCGGATGCCAACGCCGCTTGCCCGAGCGCGAGCTTGGCGAGATTGCGCTCGTCAATCTGCAATTCGAGTTGCGTATCCCCTGTGGGCGCCAGCACAAGCAGCGCGGCGCCAGGCTGCGCCACGGTTCCGTTCTCGACGTTGCGGGTCATTAGCACGCCGGCGCGCGGAGCTACGATTTCGGCGTAGCCCAACTGAGCCTTCGCTGTCCTGAGGGCCGCCTCGGCCTTATGGAATGCGTCTTGGGCGAGGTTGAAAACGCTTCCTCCCGGGCTCGCGGAATAGACCGCGAGATCGTCGGCGGCGACTTGTGCGCGATCCACGTCGAGAGTCTTCTGGGCGTCGTCCAGAGCCTGGCGCGTCGCGAACCCTTTTGTCGCCAAGTCCGAGACGCGGTCGAAGGTCTTTTGCCCGTCGAGCAGTGCGGCCCGCGCTTGGGCCTGCAACTCGACCGCGGCAGGCAGCGTTTGTTTGTCCAGTTGCACGATGCCGGCTTGAGCGCTGGCGAGCGCGTCCGTCGCCTGCGCGAGATCGGCTTTCAATTCGTGGTCTTCCAACAGAATTAGGGGTTGCCCTTTAGTCACCGTCGCGCCTTCGTCGACCTGGACGGATTTGACGGTCCCAACGATCTGGCTGCTGATATTCACACGGAACGGCGTCAGCACATTGCCGCTAGCCACGACCGTTTCGACGATCTGACCGCGCGTCACTCGGTCGACATTGACGGAGGGTCCGATCAGCGTGTGCACTCCGTACCACGCGCCGGCGACGACGATGCATAGCCCCAACGCCGCCAACCAACGGTGCGACCATATGAATGAACCGGCGGAGCGCAATGTATGGGGCCGGGTCTGTGGAACGGGCGCCGCTGCTGCGGTCATTGCGTTGAATCCGTGTTCGCGCACTAATGCGGCAAGAGTCTCCGGCGCACTGCGGTAAGTCGTCATTCGCGCTCGCGGGTGAACTTGACGACGGAACCTTTTCCCGCCCGCACGAATGTGTTTTGACTACGATGTCGCAAGCGGGCGAGACAGGTTCGGAAAGTACTCACACGCGCCGCCCCTCCAGATTCAAGAGATCGGGCCTGGGTGGGCGGCATGCACACGACGCGAACCAAAATGCGGCCAGACCAGACGTTCGCCTGACGCCTGGCGTTTCGGTGAGCTTCCGCCGGCCTGAGTTTCAGGCCAGCGGGGATCGTGGTCAGTTGCTCACGGTGATGGCGTTGTCCCGTTGTCCACCGAGGTCGCGCCAGGCGCCGACCAGGCGGTCATTCCCGCCAGTCGCCGGGCGTTCCAGGTCGTGACGCTTCCCGTGAGTTTGATCTTGCCACCCACGGCGTTCACCTGAATCGCGTCTGGGTCGTAA
>Ga0182014_10009082_pt1 | contig 10026 bp, 12 predicted proteins | sample 612S2DmetaG_FD_120489 | JGI IMG/M metagenome (GOLD analysis project Ga0182014, IMG submission 120489) | Permafrost microbial communities from Stordalen Mire, Sweden - 612S2D metaG | ecosystem: Environmental > Terrestrial > Soil > Wetlands > Permafrost | place: Sweden: Stordalen | collected...
ATCACAGCCTATAATCTTCATGTACGGCTCCTTTCGTCCCCGAGCTTTCTGGGTCGTAAAGCAACCTCAGTCTACTCGGCCCGCGGGGAGCCGTCGTTGTCATGAAATCAACCGGAGCTTCCTCATACCCGAAGGGGGATAAGAGGCGGAGTGGAGGGACCTGCTGTTTCGTACGAACCTCATCGCAAAGTCAGTAAGAAAGTAACGCCTGCCCAATTTTTGTGCTCAGCTGAGATCAATCCGACCGCAATGAGATTCTGAAACGCGACTCTCGGGTTCTGGCCCACAGCCTTCACCTCGCTCACCGTAGAAGCCGCTTCCACAGCAGGGCGACCACAAGAACGACAATGCCAATCACCATTCCGATGGCCCGTGCTCGATTCGCGCTTTCCGTCATATGTTCACCTCAGAACCGGCTGACTGATGCTCATGTCGAAGCTTGTCCTGCGCTCGGCGGACGAGGGCGTCCGCCCCACACAAGCTCTACACAATCTATGCTCCTCGCTTTGTCTTCAGCTCCACCAGCAACTGCTCGATACGATCTTCTTTTTCGAGCACCGCCAGGCGCTCTTCCATGTTGTCCGCGGCGATCTCGGACTTCGCCAGGCTTAGGGCTTCGCTGTGGGCCACCTTATTCTTCATGCGGTCGAAGGCGGCGGCACTCGACCCGTTGCCGGCGGCAATCTTGGCGTCGCTGGCTTTGCCCACGGCGCGCGCCCGGCGATGTTGGGTGATCAGCAGATCGGCCTTGGCCTCGGCTTCGGTGAGTTTCTGCTCCAGTTGCCGCAAAGCCGTTTTCAAATTGTCGACCTGCGCTTTCTGATCGATGATCTGCTGGGCAAAGCCCTCGGTCAGTTCGCGGTAACTTTCGCCGCGTTCGAGAGCGACGCGCGCCAGGTCGTCCTGTTTCTTGTCGACGGCCAACTCGGCCTTGCGCATCCACTCCGCGACTTTGTCTTCGTTCTCCTGTCGCCGCTTTTCCAGCAGATGCTGATCGGCGATGGCAATCGCCACCTGCGTCTTCACCTGCAGAAGCTGGTTGTGCATATCGAGGATGACTTGCTTGATCATCTTTTCCGGGTGCTCGGCCTTGTCGATCAGGTCGTTGAGGTTGGCCCGGACTAATGTGGAAACTCTCTCTAGTAATGCCATGGTGAACTCCTTTGGGTCAGTCGTTGGTCGTTAGTCGTTCGTTGGCCTTATGAGAACTCGGGCGAGGGAAAGCGGCTCCGATTGCGATGCCTAGGGCCACCCCCAGCGCCAGCCACGCGCTTCCCGTGCCCAGAGTGGCCGATAGAGCCGCGCCTAATCCCGCTCCGAGCGCGATGCCGAGTGCGATCTGCATGGATTTCTTTTTCATGTCTCTACTCCGTTTGTTGCGGAGAACGGGCGAGAACGCCCGTCCTCCATCGTTCCCTTACTGCGCCGGGTTGGGCGCTGGCGGAAGCACTTCGGGCTTCGCCGGTTTGTCCGTGACCGTCTTATCGCCAGCCGATTTATCGCCGATCACGCGCACCTTCGACAGCAGGTCCGTCATGCTCATTCCGGAGAGCGTTTCAAACAGCGCCGGAACTTGCGCCGCCATTTTGGTAATGTCGCCGGTGATTTTGTTCAACCCCGCGGCATCGCCGTTGCCGGTTGAGACTACGGTGATTTTGTCCACATTCGCCAGCGGGCTGGCCAGGGCTCGTACAATCTCGGGCAAGCTGGTAAACAGTTTGTCGATCACCGCAGCCTGGTTGTACTCCTGATAAGCCTCGGCCTTGACATTCATCGCCTTGGCCTCGGATTCGCCTTTCTTGAAAATGATCTCGGCTTCGGCTTCGCCTTGCGCACGAATCGACGCCGCATGGCCTTCGGCTTCGGCGGTCAGGCGCTGCTTTTCGGCTGCAGCCAAGGTCTCGATGCGTTGACGCTCAATCTCCGCCCCCTTTAGCACGGTTGCAATCAGTTCCTTTTCGCGGCGGTTGATTTCGGCCTCCTGCACTTTGACCTGCTGCTCTTTCTCGACCTGCTGCACTTTCACCTGCTCGGCGATGACCTGCTGCTGCATGATGTTGGTCTGAATGTCATAGGCCTTGTCGGCCTGGGCCTGTTGCCGTTTGGTGACTTCCAGGTATTGCGCCCTTTTGACTTCGAGATCCCGCTGCGACTCCGCCTGCTTGGCCAACGAAAGCGTTTCCGCCAGGACTCGCTCTTGATCGGCCTGGGCTTTGGCTACGGCGGATTCCCGGGTTGCCAGCGCGCGCCGGATGGCGGTATCGCGATCGGCTTCGGCGGCGGCAACGTCAGCATCCCGCTTGATGCGCGCCACGTCCGGCCGTCCCATGTTGGTGATGTATTCGTTCTTGTCGCGCACTTCTTTAATGGTGAACGAGATCACCTCCAGCCCCATCTTGCTGATATCGTCAGCGCAGGTGGAGCGCATTCGGTCGGAAACCATTTCCGGCTGCTTGACGATTTCTTCCACCGTGAGTTGGCCGATAATGCCGCGCAGGTGGCCTTCCATCACCAGGCGAATCAGGCCTTCGCGCTCCTGCGGAGTTTTGGTAAGAAATTGTTCGGACGCAGTCAGTATCGATTCGGTATCGGACTTCACCTTGATCTGTGCAACCGCTTCGACCGTGACCGCGACCCCTTGCTTGGTATAGAGATCCTGCTGCGGAGCAACGTCGAAGGACATTAATTCCAGCGAAAGGCCGCGGCAGTTTTCGATCATGGGGAAAATGATCGTGCCATGTCCCTTCACCACACGCGTGCCGCGGAAGCCGTATACCACCAGCGCTTCATGCGGTCCCGCTTTCCGGTACAGCTTTGCCAACATGCTCATGAGAAGCATGACGGCAAGAACCATCAGCCCCACAATCACCCAAATCTCAATTGCCGTGCCGAACATACCGCCTCCTCTCAATCCATCCAACCAACCGACAAAAGGCTTCAACCACTAAGGACACGAAGGTCCACAAAGGAATCCGGCGCGTCATCCTGGCGGAACTAGCGCCCCTGCTTGGTTAAGTGTTATCGCGTCCAAATCGCGGATAATGCGCTCTGGTTCGCTGTGCCCCAGGAACACTTCGCCGTCAGTCGTCTGCATCCGAACGCCCTGATTGCACCAGACATAAGCGCGCCGATTACCGATGCCGCGAATCCCATAACCACGGAGCGGGTTCCAGCTTTCCACCTGGTAGCGCTCGATGTGATCGCGCGGAATCGATCGCAATCGGAACCCTAAAGTGCGGATTTCCACGCCCGCGCTGGTGAAGAGGTAGTGGAACCCGGTCCAGGCGTGGATCGCAATGACCGCCAGCAGCAGGCCTACCACAGCTGTTTCAATGCGGAGCGGCGTAGCAGGTATGGCAGCGGCGGCGGTTAACTGCACCAGCAGTATGGCGATGAACACCAGGCTCCACGCGTGGGAGCCATGCGACTCCTCCGCGAGCACAGTCGCTGCCGGCAGGCTGACGCCACGCTTTGACCCGAGGAAGATCGCGGTCAACGCGACAATTGCGACCGGAACCAGGACGATCCAAAAATCCATTTCGACGGGCTGTCCATCCAGGTTGTACTGGATGACGCCGCTATTCCCGGCGTAAACGAAACCAATTACCAGATAGAAGAAACCCAGCAGCGACCACGAAACAACATCGGGAACATGGGTTCTATGGGCTGCATAAGATACGACCGTGAAGATTGTTACGACGAACGCGGTAAGGCCCAGGACGAGGTAAAAAGCTTCTTCGCGCGGCATCCAGCCATTGGGATGCCCATTGACGCCGAAATGGCTCGCCATTCGGACAGGCAGGCGATCCCATACCAGCCAAAAACGAATTGCGGTTATCGGCAGCGCCAGCCACATTAACCAGATGAATGTCTGAAACGCTTTGCGGTTCATCGAACCAACCTCCAACCAACGATGCGGAGACTGGCTCCGCCTGACGGGCGAGACGCCCGTCCTCCACAACTTCAAAACGCGATCAGTTTTTCGCGGCCGAGTCAGCCTGCGGTTGTTCTCCCGTCATTTCGGTCCACCGGCGGACGTATGCAATTCCCTTCTCGTAGCGGATCACGATGACTTCGCTTCCCTTCTCGATGGCGGTACCGTCTTCGGCTCGCGCCCCGCAGGTTTTGCGGGTTCCGGCTTGCGAGTAGATGATTTCTCCCGTCCCGCCCTGACGGATGGGGACGGAAGTCTTTCCCAGCACGCCGGTCATCTCGTAGTCGGCGGGATCAAGATTCTCTTCTTCCGACATCAGCACCTTGCTGAGAAACAGGTAGATGATTCCTGCTCCGGTCAGGCCGCTGAGCAGCGCGATCGCGAGTCCCATTGCGAACCATATCGTCCAAAAGCGGGTCAGCAAATAGCCAGTTCCGCCGAACCATGCCAGGAACGCGGCGAAGCTCACGAAGTTGAATGGCGAGACTTGGCCGGTCTGCCCACGTGCCCCACCTTTTGGCGTGCCTGGATGTCCGCTCGCTACTGGACCATGCGAGACCGGCCCGTGCATGGCATGCGGCAAATGAGGCAGGTGCAGGTGCCAGCGCACGCTCCCGGCAAAAAATGAAATCAGGCTGAACGCAAGCCCCACGGCAAAGCAAACCAGATAGAAAGTCGCCCACGTCATTGCGCGCACCTCCCGCCCTTCATGCTATTCGTCGCGGCCCGCGCGGCCTGGGGCTTCAGGGCTTCGAGCAAACGGCCGGCGAGGCCGGGCGTGTCCAGAATCGCGCCCAGCAAGAGGAAAGATTGCCGCGTGTCTTTTTCGCGCGCCGCTTTGATCATGACCTCGCTCACTTCCGGATCGCTGGCAAAGCGCTCCGATCCCTGTAAGAGCCAGACGTCCAGTTGTCCTTCCGTGGTGCGGAGGTCGGAAACCAGTTCGGTGTGATAACCCGCTGGATCGTCGACCAGGAATCCCGGGTGTACTTTGAAAAACCTCGCCAGCAAGGTACGCGTCGATTGCGTCATGTGAGGGCGAGCTCCGCTTTCGATCTGCGACACGTACGACTGGCTGATGGTTTTGCCCAGCTGTTTGCGAATGGCGCGCACCAGTTCGAGCTGGGTCAGGGGACGGTCGAGGCCGCGCAGCGAGCCTTCCACTTCGCGCAGGTAACGGATTTTCTCGCCCAGCGTCATATTAGGTATCGCAATATGTATATTGCAATCTGTAATTCATGTCAAGAACTGAATTTGGCGTGTTTACATGCGGTTGGGGGTGTGGAGCGACCGCGCCCCGAGCAGCGCGTCGGTTTGCGGACTACCGGTCATCGGATGCGGCATCCTGAATGCTACCGCCCGGTTAAGCAAACGCGGAAGACAACGCTTGGATATGCACCCTCCACCCAAGCCTTGCATTGAGTGGAGAGCGCTTCCCAAGACGGATCTTACATCCGTGTAGTTGCTGGTGGAATCCGCCTTAAGCGGCAGACTCCCGAGAAGCAAGCGCGGAGGCCGAACCCTGAGCGGCTTGTTCTATGAGAGAAGCAACTGAGGCCGGCTGAGACACGTACACCGCATGACTTCCCTTAACCTCCACTACCTTTGCGCCCGCTCGTTTGGACATGGCCCGTTGAGCATCGGGAGGAATCATACGGTCTTCCGTGGACACCAAGTACCAACTCGGCTTTGATTTCCACGCTGGTTGGGTGACTGCGCCACAGAGTGCCTGAGTGCCCCAAGGCACCTGAGAATCCGCCATGAAAGCAGCCAAGCTGGAATCTACATCTCCAGCGAAAGCGGCTCGGAACTTCGACCGGTCCAGGAATAAGAATCCATCCTGAGGCGGCAGGATTGGAGGCACCGGCGCGCCCGGCGGAGGATTCTTGATCAATGATTCAACGGATTCGCCACTGTCGGGCGCGAATGCCGTAATGTAAACCAGCCCTGCTACCTTCGGGTCGTTCCCAGCTTCGGTGATCACTACACCGCCGTAGGAATGGCCGACCAGGATAACCGGGCCTTCTTGCTCGGCAATCGCCCTCTTGGTTGCGGCAACGTCATCGCCAAGCGTGATGGTTGGATTTTGCACGACCGCGACGTTGTACCCCTTCCCCTTCAGTGCGTTGTAGACGCCATTCCAGCCTGATCCGTCCACAAAACCGCCGTGGACGAGAACGATGTTCTTGACCCCTTGTGTCATAGATTTAATCTCCTGTTTCGATTTGAACTCCAGAGCAATTACTAATCTCCGGGCTGATGCAGCCTTTTTTAGACCTGCACATTCTAAACTACAAGTTCTGAATAATTGTCAATTGTTGATAGAATCTCAGTAATGGAATTTACCTCACGTCAATTGCGTGCATTCCACCTGGTGGCTCAGCATCGGAGCTTCGCCCGTGCAGCGGAGGCTCTTTTCATAACGCCTTCGGGACTCAGTGTGTTAATACGGGAGTTGGAACGCCAACTCGGATTCCGCTTGTTTGATCGCACTACGCGGCAGGTGGGATTGACCACTCAGGGCAGCGATCTTCTCGCTATAACACAGCCCGGCTTGAGGACGCTGGATGCCGCGATGCTCCGTATCGAGCAAGCCAATAGAGTTAGGAATAAGTACATCTCGATTGGGACGACGCCCTTGATCGCCGCGAATGCCTTGCCCGAGGCAATCAGGCAGTTTCGTGAGCACCGGCCCGATCTGCGCGTACGGTTATTTGATGGTGGCCTAGCCGGAATCTTGCGCCGCGTGCAGGGCGGGAAACTCGATTTCGGATTAGGTACCTTCAAGCGAGTTCCCGGAGTGCGGCGCGTGCCCTTTTTTCGCTTCCCCCTGATGGTGATTCGATCAAACAAAGGTGGGGCACCGAACCGCCCGGCAACGCGATGGTCGACACTGGATGGTCAAACGCTGGTATCGCTCACGGGGAATTATCCGCACCAACAATTAATCGACCGTCAACTGGGTAAGATGGGAGTGTTATGTAAGCGAGGTCAAACTGTGAACTTGCTCGACACTCAGATCGGCCTCGTGGAGGCTGACGAAGGAATCGCCATCGTCCCGTCGTTTGGCATGCTCGCATGTCGCAATCGCAAAGTGACTGTAAGCGAACTCATTGAACCTATCGTGAACCTGGAGCTTTACCAGATCAGCAATCGTGGAAGGAAACTTCCAGCGGAGGCGACGGAGTTCAGTGCTTTCCTGAAAATGTACATCGCAAGCTGGGTGGGGAACGGCGGTGTTTTGTAGTCAGGTTTTGTCGAGGATACACTCATTGAGACGGGCGGGACAGGACTTCGTAGTGCATCACGCGCGGGCCGCGTTCTACCAAGAACTTTTCATCCTCGGGATAGTAGACGGCATTCTCGTATTCGGGGCCGGCGAAGGCTTTGATGGCGTCCCATGAATCCCAGAGCGAGATCAGGGTGAACTCGGATTTTCCGTCGGCTTGCGAACTGCCTGTAATCGGGCGCGGTGTTTTGAGTGCTATCGCCTGATCGTGTAAATTGGCCTTCAGATCTCGGTCACTCGACTGCCACAACCAGCCTCCAGCGCGGCTTCTGGTCACCAGACCCCGTGAGGTCCATCACTCAGATTTTGCTTGACACGGTCGCCGTCAGGGCGTAATAGCATGTGCCGTAACTGTTTTCTAGCGCGTTTGTCGGCGCACCGTTTTACCTCGCCTCCCGAAGAGCTGTCGCCATGCCGGGACGCACACCCTCAGGCGAGCGTCGGAAATCGCATAAATCAAACAGGAGGACACCATCGTGATCAACAGACTGCATGTCATGACGTTCATAGTCGTGCTTGTGTTAGCGGCTCTGGCACAGGCGCAGACTTTCACCACACTTTACAATTTCACCGGGGAGTCGGACGGCGGATATCCCTACGCCCCTGTGCTCCGCGACAAGGCGGGTAACCTCTACAGTACTACTTATCAAGGCGGTGCTTCCGGCTACGGCACCATATTTAAGCTCGACACAGCCGACAAGGAAACCGTGCTGTACAGTTTCAAGGGTGGGAGCGACGGGGCAAACCCGGTGGCCGGACTGACCGCTGACCCATCTGGCAACCTGTATGGCACTACAGAGGGCGGCGGGTCTTCGGGTGTGGGAACCGTGTTCGAGCTGAGCAAAAGTGGGAACGAGAAGGTGTTGTACAGTTTTACCGGAGGCACGGACGGATGCTATCCCACCGGAGGGTTGCTTCGTGATACAGCGGGCAATTTCTACGGTACTGCTTCGGAGTGCGGCGGCGAAGGCAAGTTCGGAACTCTGTTCAAATTGAGTAAGAACGGCCACTTCACGGTACTGCATATCTTCGCGGGCGGGGAGAAGGACGGTGCGTATCCGATGTTTACAACTGTGCTCCTCGACAAGGTGGGCAACATCTATGGCGTAACCGAAGAGGGCGGCAGCACGAACTCGGGAGCGGTGTATAAGCGCAGCAAGACCGGCAAAATAACCGTCCTCTATGCCTTCGCGGGGGGTACGGACGGCTGTGATGTCTTCGGAATTCCGATCATGGATAAGCAAGGCAATCTCTATGGTACCGCGAATGCGTGCGGTCCGGACCACGTTGGAATGGTGTGGAAGGTGAGCCAGAAAGGCAAGGAGACGGTGCTTCACAACTTCGCGGGCGGGTCGGCAGATGGGGCGGAACCCGTCGCTGGCGTGATTATGGACGCAAAAGGCAACTTGTATGGCGACACCTATCAAGGTGGCAGCGCCAACCTCGGAACAGTATATAAACTGGACAAGAAAGGCACGCTGACCCTGCTGTACACCTTTAGTGGGTCGGACGGGTCTTATCTGTACGCAGGTTTGCTCCGGGATGCCGCGGGGACTCTGTACAGCACAACGCTGTACGGTGGCAGCGGCCGTGCATGCAATAACGGCTGCGGAACAGTGTGGAAGATCACGAAGTAGTCAAGATGCAAAAAGCGCAGCAGCGTAACTGCCGGCATGGCCGAACTAGTTCAGAAGTTGGCCCCTGGAAAACCAGGGCGCCGATCATGCAGCATTAGCATAGGAGGGCAGGCAACCATGCCTGCCCTTTTCCTTTCATAGCGCAGGACGGCTGTTTCTTTGTCAATTGGCGATAAATCGCGATATCGCTCATTGAACAAAGTCAAAACGTGTAATCGCCTGTGGCTGTTGAAAAACCCCTCTTTTGAAAAAACCGTCCCAGCCGAGGGATAGCAAATGTCCATCAAAATCGAGGCCGTCGTTTATAGGGCACCCTAGCGCGATGAAATTTCTGCGAAATTCTAGAGTGTGAGTTTTTCAACAGCCACGCCTGTTTACAACAGTTGTCGGGGAGTAGCACAGGTTTTGGATCACTGGCGAAGACCGCGAGTATTGCGATCCACGCCTGCAATCGCTGATCCGACACCACGTTGCAAAAGAGACCAGGCGAACCCCACGGCAAGAAACTGGTACCCGATGGCGTAGCGTTTATTCCACAAGTTCTCGGATTGCCCTCAGTAGGGTACGATTACCGACAGGTTTTTCGAAAAATCGCTTCGCCCCAGCGTCGTGACAGCGTCTTTTGTGAGTAAATCCGTCGCGCGCGGTCAGGACAATGACTGGTACTCCAGCAAGTTCAGGAAAAGCATTGAGGCTCTGCATAACAAAGTATCCGTCACGACGAGGTAACCCGATATCGAGAATGATAAGATCCGGCGTCTCTGTAAGCGCCGCGCTGAGTGCAGACTCTGCGTCATGTGCGAAACAGGGATCGTAATGGTTGGCTTTAAGACGGACTTTCAATCCCATACACACAAACGGATCGTCATCGATGACAAGAATCTTGATGCCACGTGCGCTTGCTGGTTTGCGGTTTACCAGTTTCAATTGAACGGGCTGAGACGGATCGGCGTGGGGCTGGTCGTAGGTTTGCGGCAACATTTCAACTCCTTACTTTATGTTGCAAAATAGCCATTCAACCTTGGGGGCGATGGCTTTCTTGATCTTATCGATGGCACTCGCCCCCCAACAACCCTTCATTCGTACATGACCTCTTTCTCGTGGAAGGAGCACAAAGGCGAGAATGGGATGATTTTGGCTGGAACAACTGCAGACGCCCATCGGCG
>Ga0182014_10009084_pt1 | contig 10025 bp, 7 predicted proteins | sample 612S2DmetaG_FD_120489 | JGI IMG/M metagenome (GOLD analysis project Ga0182014, IMG submission 120489) | Permafrost microbial communities from Stordalen Mire, Sweden - 612S2D metaG | ecosystem: Environmental > Terrestrial > Soil > Wetlands > Permafrost | place: Sweden: Stordalen | collected...
AGGCAGCTGAGGCTCGCCGAGAAAAGCAAAAAAACCAGCACCATGCCGATAAAACAAGGGCGTTTCGTTGAATTAGCGATCAAGAAGTAACATATTGGTTTTTATACTGTACAGACAGTATTGAGATGGACGGGGATAAAAAAAAATGGATAAAAACTGAAATGCCTTAACCAAGCAGGGCTGGTACGGCTGGTGGTTGGAACCCAAAAGCTATGTTATTTAAGAATCGATCGACTAGGGCTATTTTGGCTATTCTTCCCAATTCCAGGCTGCTGCAATGCCACACGGGCAGCTTCGACCCCCTCTCTTGTGCAACTTTTCGGGTTACACTTCGGCCTTCTGCCTGTTCTTCAGGTCGGCGGGGTTCGACAGGCTGATCGAGGGTGGGTGCCATTCACTACAGGTCACGCACCTTCGATCTTCAGCGGTGTCACCTTCGGGGCATCCATCAGCCCCAGCTTCGGCATCAAGGTCCGGATGGACTCGGCCATGGCGTTCGGGGCAAGGTGGCCATAGTGCTTCTCAATCATACGGGTGGCCATCTGTCTGCTTACCCGGCTCCTACACCACCTTGGACTCTGTCGGTCATGCCGATAAAAAACAACCCCCGCCTATGATCTGCGGGGGTTTTTGTTGGTGCAACCGGCGCGACTCGAACGCGCGACCTTTGGCTTCGGAGGCCAACGCTCTATCCAACTGAGCTACGGATGCTGGGGTGCCTGCTGCCCGGGCCGCTGCCTTTCGGAGCTCCCTGGTTCCCAGATTCTGCCACGAAACCGGGTTTGCTGGCCACCGATTCTTGGTCAGCCCCTGGCTGTGAACTCGCCACGGACCCGCGCCCCGATCCCGCGCAGCCGCTCGCAGGGCTCGTTGGCGTAGACGAAGCGCAGGTAGCGGGCTGTGCCGGCCGAGCCCCAGCCGGCCATGGGGGTCGCGGCGATCCTGGCGCCGGCGAGCAGCCGGGCCGAGGCCTGCTCGCCGGTCAGACCGAGGGGAGCGCAGTCCAGCAGCATGGACCAGCCCCCGTGCGGCGGGATGCAGCCCAGGCCGGCCAGTTCCGCCAGCAGCAGGTCCCTCCGCCGCTGCCATTCGGCCGCGGCTTCGGCCACGTCGGTGCCGGGCGCTTCCAGGGCCGCGGCCACCCCGGGCATGGCGATCCCCACCTGGCAGACCACGTTGGCCATGCCCACCAGGCCCACGTCGGCCATGAACTCCTCCGGGCCCACCACCCAGCCCACGCGCCAGCCGATCATCCGCAGTTCCTTGGAGGCGGCGCCGATGGTGAGGGTCCGCTGGGCCATGCCGGGCAGGGAGGCCGGATGGATGACCTCGCGGCCGTCGAACAGGATCCGCTCCATGGCGGCGTCGTAGATCATGATCAGGTCGCGCTCGACGCAGGCCGCCGCCACCGCCGACCATTCCTCCGCGGTGAGCACGCAGCCGGTGGGCATGGAGGGGCTCATCATCAGCACCGCCCGGACTCCGGGGGCGGTCACGGCCGCCCGGAAGGCGTCCAGGTCCAGCCGCCAACCCTCCGCTCCCGGCACGAGCCGCGCCAGCCGGGGCACCGCCCCCGCCAGCCGCACCCGGTTGAGCAGTCCGGCGTAGATGGGGTCGGTGAGCACCACTTCGTCGCCCGGGTCCAGGGTGGCCAGGAGCACGTTGAGGATGCCGCTGAGCCCGCCCGCCGAGATGGCGCAGGCCCGCCGCCAGTCATAGGCGACCCCGCTCTGGCGTGAGACGTGGGCGGCCGCGGCCTGTCTCAGCCGGTCCTGGCCCAGGAAGGGCAGGTAGCTGTTGGCGGTGTCCTCGTCGATGGCGCGCCGGGTCGCCTCCAGCGCCCCCGGCCAGGGGCGGAGGTCGGTGTCCAGGTTTTCCAGGCGCAGGATGGAAGGGTCGGCCATGGCGTCTGCGGCGTTGCCCAATCGGTCAACGCCGATGCCGGGAATGTGCTTGAGCCGTTCCGGTCGCTTGAACATTCAGCCATCTCCGCGTTCCTATATGATAGGTGAGTCTCTGGAGCCATGGCCATGACCGAACGGGAAACACTGCAGCACCGCATGTTCGCAAGCGCGGAGGACCGGGGCCTGTTCGAACTGGCGAGGACCCAGGCCTGCGATTACATGGACGGTGTCCGGGACCAGCCCGTGTTCCCGGGGCCTGCCGCCCTGGCGGGCCTCGCGGGTTTCGACGAGGCGCTGCCGGAGGGGCCCTGCGAGCCTTCGGCCATGCTGCGCCAGCTCCATGAGCTCGGCTCGCCCGCCACGACGGCGAGTACGGGGGGGCGCTACTTCGGCCTGGTGGTCGGCGGGGTGTTCCCGCCGGTGGTGGCGGCCAAGTGGCTGGCGGACGCCTGGGACCAGTGCGCCGCCCTGCACGCCTCGTCGCCGGTGGCCTCGAAGCTGGAAGCGGTGTGCGAGCGGTGGCTGATGGACCTGCTGGGGTTGCCCCCGGGGTGCGTGGCGGGCCTGGTGGGCGGAACCTCCACCGCCACCGCGGTGGGGCTCGCCGCGGCCCGCCATGAGCTCTTGCGCAGGCAGGGATGGGACGTCAATGCGGACGGCCTGTTCGGGGCTCCGCCCATCCGGGTGGTGATCGGGGCGGAGGCCCACGGCACCGTGTTCAAGGCGCTGGCCTTGCTGGGGCTGGGCCGGGAACGGGTGGAGCGGGTGCCGGTGGACGGCCAGGGGCGGATGATCGCCGCCGCCATGCCCGCGCTGGATGAGCGCACGCTGGTCTTCGCCCAGGCCGGGAACGTGAACACCGGAGCCTTCGATCCCTTCGGGGAGATCTGCGACCGGGCCGCCGCCGCGGGCGCCTGGGTGCACGTGGACGGCGCCTTCGGCCTGTGGGCCGCCGCCTCCCCGCGCCTGCGCCATCTGGTGAAGGGCGCGGAGCGGGCCGACTCCTGGTCGGTGGATGCCCACAAGACCCTGAACGCTCCCTACGAATGCGGCATCATCCTCTGCCGGCATCCCCAGGCCACCGTCGCGGCCATGCAGAACACCGGCGCCTACATCGTCTTCAGCGAACAGCGCGACGGCATGCTGTACACGCCGGAAATGTCCCGCCGCGGCCGCGGCATCGAACTGTGGGCGACCCTCAAGACCCTTGGCCGCGCCGGGGTGGCCGAACTGGTGGAGGGCCTGTGCGACCGGGCCAGGCAGGCCTCCGGGCTGCTGAAGGACGCGGGCTTCCGCATCCTGAACGACGTGGTGTTCAACCAGGTCCTGGTGGCCTGCGGCACCCGGGAACAGACGCTCGCCACCATGGAGAGCCTGCAGGCCTCCGGCGAATGCTGGTGCGGCGGCAGCAGCTGGCAGGGGGAGACAGCCATCCGGCTGAGCGTGTGCTCCTGGGCCACCACCGCCCAGGACATCGAACGCACCGTCGCGGCGTTCGTCAAGGCCCGGGACTAAGATCCTTGCGCCATCTTGGCCGCTCCCGGCGGCCTAGTCCATGGCCCTGGGCTCCCGGTTCCCCTGGCTCGCGAAGAAGTACGCCTGGATGTAGCGCTGCTGCAACTCGAAGGACCAGTGCACATCCCGCAGGTAGGCCGCGGCCTCGCCGATGGCGCCGGCCTCCAGGAGCCGGAGCAGGGTCTCATGCTCGTTGCGGATGGAGTCTTCCTCCCAGGCCTTGACGAAGCCTTCCCGCCGCGGCCAGTCGTAGAGCCGCTGCTTCAGGGAGCGGATGGTGCCGAGCAGGTACTGGTTGTCGCTCCGGCCCAAATAGACTTCGTGGAAGGCCGTGTTGAGCTCGTAGTAGAGGCTGAAGTCGCAGGCGGCGACGGCTTCCTGCATGGCGGCGTTGAGCTGGTGCATGCGCTCGATGTCCGCCGCGCCCAGACTGTTCCCGACCCGGCCCATGGTGGCCGCCTCCAGGGCGCCGATGATCTCGAAGAAGTGGCGGATGTCGTCGATGGACAAGGGGTTCAGCCGGAAACCCTTGCGCGGCAGGATGGTGACGAAGCCCTGGGATTCCAGGTGGAGCAGGGCCTCCCGCAGGGGGGTGCGGCTCACCTTGAGCCGCGCGGCCAGCTGGTTCACGTCCAGAAACGAGCCGGGCTGCAACCCGCCGCGGCTCATCTCGTTGCGCAGGTGGTCGTACACTTCCTGGCGCAGGGAGTGGGACGGCGCACCTGGGGCGGGGATTTGCGGGGGTTCCATGGCTGGATCCATTACAGCGATGCGGGGGGGTGCCCGCAAGGGTTTTCACCTCTGGATGATATATCACGGCCTGCGTTTGATATATCATGCGGGCCGAAAATCCGGCGCTAAGCTTCTTCTGTGGCCGGTTCAAGGCACGCCAATGGGGAGTGGTCTAAACGGTAGGACAACGGGATCTACTCCCGTCAGATGAAGGTTCGAATCCTTCCTCCCCAACCAATGAAAAAGGCCCGGCAGCACGAGGGCCTTTTTCCGTAAGTGAGGTTTGTCCAAGAAAAGGAGTGGCCATGCTCGAAAGGCTGGATTACCAGGCGGTCGGCTTGATCTCCGGACTGGAAGTCCATCAGCAGCTTCTCACCCGGGAGAAGCTCTTCTGCCATTGTCCGGCGGGGCTGTACACCGAGGACCACGACGGCGAGGTGCTGCGCCACATGCGCCCCACCCTCTCCGAACTGGGCGTGTACGACGGCACCGCGCTCATGGAGTTCAAGACCAAGAAGGAGATTGTCTACCTCCTGAACCAGAAGAACACCTGCACCTACGAACTGGACGACACGCCGCCGTTCCTGGTCAACCAGGAGGCCATCGACATCTCCATCGAGCTCTGCCTGTCCATGGGCATGGACATCATCGACGAAATCCACATCGCCCGGAAGCAGTACCTGGACGGCAGCATCCCCACCGGCTTCCAGCGCACCGCCATCGTCGGCATGAACGGCAGCCTGCCCTTCAAGGGGCGGGACCTCACCGTGACCCATGTGTCCATCGAGGAGGACTCCTGCCGGGAAGTGGAGGACAAGGGCCACCGCATCATCTGGCGCACGGACCGTCTGGGCATGCCGCTCACGGAAACCGTCACCGGGCCCGAGCTGGTCACCCCCCAGGAAGTGCGGGACGCCATCCTGCTCTGCGGCATGGTGGCCCGCAACACCGGCCGGGTGCGCACCGGCATCGGCGCCAGCCGCCAGGACGTGAACGTGAGTGTGCGGGGCGGGGACCGGGTGGAGATCAAGGGCGTGCCCAAGGCCGGCTACGCCATGAAGCTGGTGCACAACGAGGGCATCCGCCAGGTGAACCTGCTGCGTTTCCGCGATGAGCTGCACAGGCGGGGGATGCGCGAGCCCGGGGACATCCGGATCACCGCCGTGGACGTGTCCGAGATCTTCGAGGGGGTGGAGCTGGGCTTCACCCAGAACACCCTCCGGGGCGGCGGCCGGGTCTTCGGGGTGAAACTGGAGGGCGGCCGGGGCCTGGCCCAGTTCCCCACCCAGCCCGACACCACCTTCCTGGACGAACTGTCCGGGCGGATCCGGGTCATCGCCTGCCTGGACGACGCCCCCATCGTGCTCAGCGGGCACGTGATGCCCGAGTTCCCCGGCAAGCACAAGATCATGGACCGCCTGCGCCGCCGGCTGCGCCTGGGGGAGAACGACGACTTCTACATCGTGTCCGGACCCGAGGCGGACTGCCGCACCGCGGCCGAGGAGATCCGCCTGCGCTTCGTGGACGCCCAGAAGGGCGTGCCCCAGGAGACCCGCCAGGCCCTGGCCGGCGGCTTCACCACCTTCGAGCGGATCCTGCCCGGTCCGGACCGGATGTACCCGGACACCGATTCCCCGCCCACCCGGGTCACCGCGGAGCGGGTGGCCCAGGCCCGGGAGCGCCTGCGCCCCGCCCCCTGGGAGCGGTTCCGGCAGTTCGGCGCCTGGCAGGTGCCGCCGGAAACAACGGAATACCTCATCCGCCGCGGCGGCATGGCCATCGTGGACGCCGTGGTGGAACACACCGGCGTCGACGGCCTGGTGGCCGCCATCGAGCTGGGCCAGAGGGCCAAGTCCCTGTCCCGCAAAGGCATCCCCATCGAGCGCCTGGGCGCTCCGGAGTGGGTGGAGATCTTCGACCTCTACACCGGCGGGCAGGTCCCCCGGGAGGCCATCCACGTCCTGGCCGGCCACATGGCGCTTCATCCCGGCACCGGCGCCGCCGCGGCCATGGCCCATCTGGGCATCGGCATCCAGCCCAGGGAGCAGTGGTCCCTGGAGATCCCCGGCCTGTCCATGGAGGAATACCGCGCCGACCTGGGCGATTGCGACGGCAAGCGCCTGCGCTTCCTGGCGGGCAAGGCCATGCGCCTGCTCAGGGGCAAGGCCCCGGCCCGGGAGGTGGCGGAGTTCCTGAGGACCAGTCTTTGCCAGGAGGCCGGACGATGAGCGCGACCATCCCCATCCAGGAACGGGAAGACCGCTTCCAGGGCTACCGCGGCCCGGCCCGGCAGGCGCTGGAGGATTTCGCCATCGGCGTGTGGAGCGAAGTGGAAGTGGTCAACGACCGCGGCTCCCTGTTCAAGGGCGTCGTGCTGCCGCGCAGCGAGACCTTCGACGATCTGCACGTGGTCATCAAGCTGTTCAACGGCTACAACGTCGGGGTGGCGGCCGACCGCATCACCGAAGCCCGGGAATGCGGCTACAAGAAGGCCGTCTACAAGATTCCCGAAAAGGCCTTCCCGGTGAACGCCCGCATGAAGAGTGTCACCCTGCTGGGCACCGGCGGCACCATCGCCTCCCGCCTGGACTACCGCTCCGGCGCGGTGATCCCGGCCTTCACCCCGGGCGAGCTGTACGGCGCGGTGCCGGAACTGGCCGACATCGCCAACATGGACACCAAGAAGCTGTTCGGGGTGTTCAGCGAGAACATGGGCCCCGAGCAGTACAAGGCCCTGGCCAAGGCCATCGGCGAGGAGATCGCCCGCGGGGTGGACGGCATCGTCATCGGCCACGGCACCGACACCATGAGCCACACCGGGGCGATCCTGAGCTTCATGGTGCAGAACTCCCCGGTGCCCATCGTCCTGGTGGGCAGCCAGCGCTCCTCGGACCGGCCTTCGTCGGACGCCGCGCTGAACCTCATGAACGGCGTGCGCACCGCCGCCGAATGCGACATCGCCGAAGTGATGCTGTGCATGTTCGGGCCCACCTCCGACAACTACGACCTGCTGCACCGGGGCACCCGCTGCCGGAAGATGCACTCCAGCTACCGCAGCACCTTCCGCACCATCGGCGCCACCCCCCTGGCCACCGTGTCCCGGGAAAAGAACGAGAAGGGCGAGTACTTCTCCTACCTCACCGACGACTTCCTCAAGCGGGACCCCAGCCGCGTCCCCATCATCAACCCGTCCTTCGAGGAGAAGGTCACCATCCAGTACTACTACCCCAACTTCAACCCGGACATCATCGACGGGCTGTCTTCGATGGGCTACCGGGGCCTGGTCATCGCCGGCACCGGCCTGGGCCACATCAACAAGCCGCTCTACCCGGCCGTGAAGCGGGCCATCGACAAGGGCATGACCGTGGTGATGACCGTGCAGACCATCTGGGGCTACGCCCAGATGTACGTCTACGACACCGGCCGGGACCTGCTCAACCTGGGCATCATCCCCATGGACAACATGCTGCCGGAGACCGCCTACATGAAGCTGGCCTGGGTGCTGGGCCAGACCGAGGACCCCAGGCGCATCCGCGAGATGCTGCTCACTCCGGTGAACCACGAGATCACCCCCAGGGAACCCCACAACGGCTACGTGGTGCTCCAGGGTGGCCTGCCCGAGGTTGAAAAATTTATTAGAACCCATTGGAAGTGAAAGTGGGCCGGGCAGGCAAAGCCGTTATCTAGAATTAACCTGAACAGGCAGTTTCGGCCCCGGCATAAGGTCCCTAGATCCAGGTCAACGCCTGCGTTGACCTGGGGGCCTAGCAAAATAACCTGAAATGCACAGGTCATTTCGCAACGGCCCCTAATCGTGAGGCCAAGGCCGATATGCTTGTTCATGGGTGTGATCACCCGCCAAGGAGAGTCATGAGCGCGACCCAGGCCACCATCCTCAACCCCCTGGCAGAGGCCGCCAACGAAGCCATCCGCAAGGACTGCCCGGTGGTGTTCGACCTGCTCAGCGAGCGGGGCAAGCGGTTCTTCTTCCCCACCCAGGGCATCCTCGCCCAGGGCGCCGAAGCCAAGCAGAAGGCCAAGGTCGCCAACGCCACCATCGGCATCGCGGTGGAGCGCGGCGAGCCGGCGCACCTGGCCTGCGTGGACCGCTACTTCAGCGGCCTGACTCCCGGGGAGATCTACGACTACGCCCCCAGCTACGGCAAGCCGGAGCTGCGCCAGGCCTGGGCCCGGAAGCAGCGGCAGGAGACCCCCTCCCTGGGCGGGCAGCTCCTGTCCAACCCGGTGGTCACCAACGCCCTCACCCACGGCCTGTCGGTGGTGGGCGAGCTGTTCCTGGACCCGGGCGACGAGGTGCTCTCCAGCGACCTGCTGTGGGAGAACTACAACCTGGCCTGGGAGACCCGGCTGGGCGCCCACATCAGCTACTTCCCCTTCTTCGACCCGGACCTCACCGGCTACAACCTGGAGGCCTTCACCCAGGCCCTGGCCCAGCGCACCGGCAGGAAGCTGGTGGTCTCCCTCAACTTCCCCAACAACCCTTCGGGCTACACCCCCACCGGGGCCGAGGCCCTGGGCATCGTTGCCGCGCTCACCCGGGCCGCCGAAGCCGGCACCCGGCTGGTGGTGGTGTGCGACGACGCGTACTACGGCATGTTCTTCGATCCGGCCTGCGAACACGAATCCCTGTTCGGCCGGCTGGCCCAGGCCCATCCGAACCTGCTGGCCATCAAGGTGGACGGCGGCACCAAGGAGGCCTTCGTCTGGGGCCTGCGGGTGGGCTTCGTCACCTTCGGCATCCAGAACGGCACCGAGGCCTGCTACAAGGCCCTGGAGGACAAGACCGCCGGGGTGATCCGCTCGGTGGTTTCCAGCTGCACCCAGCCCGGCCAGAGCGTCCTGCTCAAGGTCCTGCAGGATCCCGAGTTCCGTCCCCAGCAGGACGAGAAGATCGCCATGCTGCGCTCCCGGGCCGCGGTGACCGGGGTGGAATGCCGGCGGCCGGAATACGCCGACTGCTGGGACGTGTACCCCTACAACAGCGGCTATTTCATGTGCCTGCGGCTGAAGGGCGCCGACGCCGACCTGGTGCGCCGCAGGCTGCTGGACGAGCACGGGGTCGGCACCATCGCCCTGGGCCCCACCAACCTGCGGGTGGCCTTCTCCTGCCTCACCGAGGAGCAGGTCCCCGGTGTGTTCCGGGCCATCGCCGCGGCGGTGCGCGCCGTTCGCGGGAACTGACATTCCGGAATTTCCCTGTGGTCAGCCGAGGGGAAACGTGATGAATTAGGTGCATGGACACGCATGATTTTCGCCGGCTGGGCCATCAGATGGTGGAGTGGATCGCCTCGTACCGGGAACGGATGGCGGAACTGCCGGTCATGAGCCCGCTCGCCCCCGGCGACGTGAAGCGGCAGCTGCCGGACGCGCCCCCGGCCGTGGGCCGGGGCCTGGACGGGATCCTGGAGGAAATGGACCGGGTGGTCCTGCCGGGAATCACCCACTGGTGCCACCCGGGCTTCTTCGCCTACTTCCCCGCCAACGCCGACCTGGCCTCGGTGCTGGCGGACATGGCCAGCAGCGGGCTGGCGGCCCAGGCCATGAGCTGGCAGACCAGCCCGGCGGCCACCGAAGTGGAGGAGGTGGTCATGGACTGGCTGCGGCAGATGGTGGGCCTGGGCCCCCAGTTCACCGGGGCCATCCAGGACAGCGCCAGCACCTCCACCTTCTGCGCGCTGCTGTGCGCCCGGGAGCGCACCGGGGCCTTCGGCCAGAACCGGGGCGGGATGCAGGCGGAGGCGGCGCCGCTGGTGGTCTACGCCTCGGACCAGGCCCACAGCTCCATCCCCAAGGGGGCCCTGCTGGCCGGGTTCGGAAAGGAGAACCTGCGGCTGATCGCCACCGACGACCGGC
>Ga0182014_10009088_pt1 | contig 10023 bp, 7 predicted proteins | sample 612S2DmetaG_FD_120489 | JGI IMG/M metagenome (GOLD analysis project Ga0182014, IMG submission 120489) | Permafrost microbial communities from Stordalen Mire, Sweden - 612S2D metaG | ecosystem: Environmental > Terrestrial > Soil > Wetlands > Permafrost | place: Sweden: Stordalen | collected...
AAAAGGAGATTCGTTGCACGATCGGATCGACGTCGAGCTGCAACAAATCCAGGAGAATCGCGCTCTCGTTCGGTCTTTTTTCCGAGCAGAATCTGTCTCCTATATTAGTGACTGATTAGTAATCCGACGAAACCGGCCGTCAATCGATTGCGGATAGACCTTCTTGCGGGCTTCGTAGAGGGCCCCCTCGATGATGGTGTCGTCCATTGTCTCGTCCTGCGCTGTTCCTTGAGTGTTGGCAGACTGCCGGACGACCGATTTTCCGGGCGTCAAATACGATAGCGACAACGAGCCGAAGCCGCGCAACCCAGCAATCGGACTGAATTTCAACGGCTGCCCATCAAGGAAAATGACGTCCCGTAGGTGCGATTCCGAGCAACCGAATACTGCGCGGCTTCCCAATGTTAATACCGTGGCGGTCAGTGCATTGATCTGAAACAACGCAGGGCCAACGAAAGGCTCCTCTGAGAAAGTCTCTGAAAATTGCTGCAGTGCATGAATTCTCAATTAGAAATTTCTAAACCGGATTTACCCGGAAGAGCTCGAATGCCGGAGACGGGTGGGCCCCCAAGTGAGCTGTCCATGTGATCGACTACAGGGCACGACACCGCGCCAGAGCCGCCTAGGGCGGCAACCAGCGCCGTCATATCCACTGAGCACCATTCAGCGGGTTTTTCATAAATCTCTCTGTATGTGGCCCCAGCGCCGCCAGACAAGATTTGACGAGCTTCTCGCGTCAGAACTTTGCAGTTCCAGCCCGGAGGATGCTCTCTGCGGCACGCACCTCCTCAGTCAAACCTTGTGTGGATCTTCTTCCCCAACACGGCCAACGACGACCAACCAGTACCAATAAGACCTGATTGTAGGCCAACAGAAGGCCAAAGAAATTTCCTGTCACACCCCACTCACTAAAGATGCAGATTGAGAGGATGCCGCCAAAACCGAAAGGAGGCCATTGCTGATCGATGAGTTCGAGGCCACCTGTTGGCAGGCACCATGCAGGTGAGGATTCGGAATGAGCAAAGCGAAGACGACCCGGTTTACGATAGAGCTTACGGCTGATCTCGCCGACACGATGGCGAAGGCGGCTGGAGCAAACAAAATAACGGTCGAAGAAGCTATCGGCGAATGCGTCAGCCAGAGCTTCGAGACCGCGCTGCGTCATCGCGTGCTGATCCAGCGGCAAAATGACGTCGACGAGGCATTGCTGGAGCTTGCAAGGCTGGTCGGGCGCCTGAGCGCCGGCCCGAGCGAGCCGCAGGAAAATATCTGCCGGTACCGCTCCGCGGACGCCGAGTGACGGCGACCCTTCATGCCCTCGGTTGCGGCCGCGGTGCCGGAGCCTACTATACCGAGGATCCCAACCGGGAGGCACGCCCGAAATCCCGTGACAATTACTATACCCGTGACGGCAATGGGACGTGGTGGTCGAGCGGCTCTAGCCTTGTCCGCTGCGGCGCGCAGATTGACAAAGAAACGTTCCGGGATCTTTGCGGGGGATTCAATCCGAGAACCGGCAAAAGATTGGTACGCGGCGCCGGCGAGCGGCATCGGGCCGGGTGGGACATCACGTTTTCAACGCCAAAAAGTTTTGGCATTCTCTGGGCTGCCGGAACTGCGGAACAACGCTCGGTATTGGAAGGTATCCAGCAAGATGCGGTCGATCAGGCGCTGGAATTCGTTGCAGATGAAGGCCTGATTCAGGTGCGGTTTGGGGCAGGGGGACATTTGCATGAGGTGCCGGCGGATTTCGTTGTCGCCAAATTTCCACACTTCACTTCTCGAGAGGGAGACCCCGCCTGCCACACACATTGCGTTCTTTTGAACGTCGCGCGCTCCGCAAGCGGAAATAAATACCTGACTGTTGAGCCGAGACGCGCCTATGAGTGGCAGTTAGTCCTGGGATCAGCGTTCAGAGCCGCGTTATCGAAAAAGTTGAATGATTTTGGATTTGCTCTGAGGGAAGCCGGCCGCGATCAGTTCGAAATCGCAGGCATCCCAGAGGCGATGATAGAGGCGTTCTCAAAGCGGTCCCAGCAAATAAAAACCCGCGTTAGACGTGATGCTTCCGCCGCTCAAAAGGAAGTCGCGGCATTGGCGACGCGCCGCGATAAGACGAGCGTACCGACCGGCGACGATCTAGAAAAGCGCTGGAAACAGGAACTCGCAGCATACAAAATCGACCCATGGATGGTCGCTCGGGAGGCGGGCTTGGCACGAAATCCACGACGAATCCCGGAGATTGACTACGACTTTTATCCGCCGGAGATCGCGGGAGCTACCCCTGTTGCGTTGGCAGCCTCAGAAGTGTTTCGCACTGAAAATGTGCTGACTCGAAAGGCCTTGTTGCATCGATCATTTGTTGAATCCGCATTGCAGGGGACGGGAATCGAGGGGGTCTATTCGGAGATCTCGAATCTTGAGGCGTCGGGAAGACTCGTTCGGCTTGACGATCACGAAGCGGCGCAGCACTGGACGACGACAGCCATTGCGGCAGAGGAAGCCAAGCTGCTTCGCTTAGCAAGGGAGCGCGTGCCCGGACCTCTATTCCAGCCTGAGGCTGTACAACTCGCTCTGCAAGCCTTTCCATTTTTATCAGATGAACAGCGCCAGGCAATCCGCCACGCGACATCGTCCGATCCGACGACCCTGCTGGAGGCGGGGGCGGGGACCGGTAAGACCACCCTGATCGCTGGATTAGTCGACGCTGCGAGGCGGTCGGGGAAAGGTCTGAAAATCCTGGGACTAGCACCATCCTGGGTTGCGGCAGACGAGCTCGCGCGGTCGGCCGGTATAGAAGCGATGGCGATTGCGCGCTTCCGCCATGAACTTGCTTCAGGTAAGCGGCAAGCTCCTGACGCGGACACATTGATCATTATTGATGAAGCGGGAATGGTCAGCGTTCGAGATTTGGCCGCGATTTTTGAGGTCGTGACGCTGCGGAACGCGGCGGGAGAGCCCGTGCGCTCTCCGAAGATTCTCCTATCCGGCGATCGCCGTCAATTGGCCGCGATCACAGGCGGAAGTGCGCTTAAAGCGGTTTCCGACATTATCGAGCGCAGGGCGACGTTGACGGGTGTCCGGCGCCAGACTGTGGACTGGCAACGGGCCGCGTCGATCGCGATGGCCCAGGGCGATTCAGAGGCCGGCCTGCGGGCCTACGCCGAGCATGGCCGCATTCACCTGGTTGCGGGTCGTGAAGCAGCCCAAGCGATCACCATTCAGGCTTGGCGGGATCTTCGACAGTCTCATGGCGACGACGTTATCGTCGTGACGCGCCGGAACCGCGATGCCGTCGCCCTCAATCTCGTTGCTCGCAAGGTGCTCCCGAGAAGAGGGTCTCATTAATGGACCGGACCTGAGCCCGGTCGTCATTGATCGCGACGGCGTTTTGGGTCCGTTGCCGTTGGCTACGGGTGATCTTGTTCGCTTTGGGGAGACGTTGCCCCAGCACCGGATCCGAAACGGCACCCGCGGAAAAATTGAAAAAGTTGCTCGTGGTGTCGCCGGATCTATTCGCGTGGCGATCCGTCTTGAAGATGGTCGACTGATCGAGGATGCATGGTCGGGGTTTGCCCAACAGCGGCGACGTCGCCATGCCGGCATTCCAAGAATTGTCCATGCAGTCGCGGGTTCAGCATATTCCGTCCAAGGCCGCACAGCGCCCGCGACCGTTCACTATATTGCAAGCGCCGCCGATGCCCGCGAAACCTATGTCGCTCTGACCCGTCATCGCCACGATGTGCGAATAGTGGTGGAGAGCGATCGTCTCGATGCTGCCTGTCGCGCTCGTCAGGAGGATCCAAGAATGGCGCCAACCCGATCTGCTATGTTGGAAGTTCTGTTCAACGAAGCTCGCCGATACAGTGAGAAGGCGAACGTTGTTGATCATGCCGCGGACCGAGTGAAATTCATTGAAATTGGCTTAATCGGCCTGCCGAAGCCGCCAGGTAGATTCAATATTGCGGCCGCCGTGGACGCTACTCGCCGGATCGAACTCGCCGCTCAGTTTGTTGATGTCCGAAGCAGGAATCTCGCTGCGCAACTGCGGCAGGTGGCCAGGAGCATTTTACCGGATCGCGGAATGCCCGAAATGGTCCAAACGATTCTGGAGAAGGTCCAGTCTTGGACTCGAACTGCCTCGGTATCTCATTCTCGGCTGAAGTCGCCCGCTCACGAATATGGTCGTTAGAGCGGAATTTGTTGATCGGGAATTACGGCGGCTGGGCAGCGCTCAAGATTGGAGATTGGATGTTGAGATGGGTCAATCACTACCGAAATCTGGTCGTCCGCGCAGAGTCCGCTTTCCCCCCAATACCGACCGAACTGCGGACATCGCGGGATGTCCGTTGTGGGCCACTTTGAGACTCATGCACCGCAGCAAACAACGTTCCATTTGATCGCCTCCTTAGCGTGGTCGAGCGTAGCAGCAGGTAAGGAGTTTGCGGTGTTATAGGTGATGGCAAAATTCGAACGCGCTCACTCACTGAACCGGCAGCCCGCCCAACTCTTGTCTTTGGCGATGCGCGCATTTCCCTCGGTTGATCTATCTCAATGACGCGCGGCGAGAATTGTTCGCCTAATAAAGCATCGGCGCTACACGAGTCTCATTCATGTCGATGGGTCTTCACGTTCGCTACTTCAGTTGCGGCCGTGAGGATGAGCCCAAGCAAACGGAAGTAACTGATGGCACCGAAAGGGCATTACAGATGAAGATATTGGCCATTTTGGCCACGCTGTGTCTGTGCCTCGGCATCGCGCGCGCCCAAGACCAAAGCGAGCCGGCGATCTTCCCGCAACTTGGACACTCCATGCTGGTTGTGTCCGTTGCGTTCTCCCCGGACGGCAAGCTCCTCGCCTCGGCCAGCTACGACAACACCGTCAATCTCTGGGAGGTCGCCAGCGGGCGCGAATTGCGCACGCTGAGCGGGCACACGAATTACGTCAACTCCGTCGCGTTCTCGGCGGACGGCAAGGTGCTGGCCTCGGGCAGCGCCGATAAAACCATCAAGCTCTGGGACGTCGTCAGCGGGCGCGAGCTGCGTACCCTGACTGGGCATACCGATAGCGTGCGCGCCGTCGCCTTCTCGCCTGACGGCAAGCTGCTGGCCTCGGGCAGCTACGACAAAACCATCAAGCTCTGGAACGTCGCCAGCGGGCGCGAACTGCGCACTTTGACCGGTCACGGCGCCTGGGTCTGGTCTGTTGCGTTCTCACCAGACGGGCGGTTTCTGGCCTCGGGCAGCGTCGACCGCACCATCCAAATCTGGGAGGTCGCCAGCGGGAAAGATCTGGGCGCCTTGCGGGGGCATACGGACACTGTAAGCTCCGTAGCCTTCTCGCCGGACGGCAAGGTGCTCGCCTCGGGCAGCGTCGACAAAACCATCAAGCTCTGGGACATAAGCAACGGGCGCGAACTGCGCACCCTCCACGGGCATACGCAACTCGTTCAATCCGTCGCTTTCTCGCCGGACGGCAAGGTGCTCGCCTCGGGCGCCAACGACGCCACGGTCAAGCTGTGGGACGCGGCCAGCGGGCGCGAGTTGCGCACCCTGAACGGACACACGGTTTGGGTTACCTCGGTCGCCTTCTCGCCCGATGGCGCGATGCTGGCATCGGGCGGAATAGACCACACGATCAAGTTCTGGGACGTCGCCAACGGCTACGAACTGCGCACTCTCGCTGCACACGTGGCACCGGTGAACGCCGTCGCCTTCTCGCCCGACGGCAACCTGCTGGCGTCGGGTAGCGGAGACTGGCGAGCCTCGGACCCCAATGAAAAAAACCTGCTGGCCGCGGGCAGAAGCATCGGAGACAACACCGTCAGGCTCTGGGACGTCGCCAGCGGGCGCATGGTTCGCACGCTGAGCGGGCATAATGATATCGTGAACGCCGTCGCGTTCTCGCCGGACGGCAGGATACTGGCCTCGGCCAGCAATGATCTGACCATCAAGCTGTGGGACGTGGCCGGCGGGCGCGAACTGCGCACCCTGAATGGGCATGCGGGCTGGGTTCAAGACGTCGTCTTTTCGCCGGACGGTAAGCTGCTGGCATCGCTCAGTTTCGACAATACCTGCTCGACCACGGCGCCCTGCCATATCAAGCTCTGGGACGTCGCCAGCGGCGGCGAACGGCGCACCCTGACCGGGAAATTCGTTGCCTTTTCGCCGGACGGCAAGATGCTGGCCTCGGTCAGTGTCGACAACACCGTCAAGCTCTCGGACGTCGCCAGCGGCGGCGAATTGCGGAGCTTCAGTGCGCAATCGGTTGCTTTCGCGCCGGACGGCAAGGTGCTGGCCTTGGCCACCGGCGCCGACATCAAGTTATGGGATCTAGCCAGCGGACGCGCTCTGCGCACCCTGAGCGGGCATACGAGTAGCGTCAACGCCCTCGCATATTCGCCGGACGGCAAGCTGCTGGCCTCGTTCAGCGTCGGCGACATCTTCAAACTCTGGGATGTCGCGAGCGGACGTGAACTGCCCACCCCCAGCGGCAACATGGGCTTTAGTTTCTCCGTCGATTTCTCGCCGGACGGCAAGGTCTTGGCATCGTTCAGCAAAGACGGGACGATAAGAGAGTGGGATATTTCGTCCGGCCGACAGCGTGTTGCACTCATCGCTTTCATCGACGGCTCCTATCTCGCCATCACACCGGAAGGATATTTCGACTCCTCTTCGGCACAGGCGGAAGAGAACCTCAACGTCCGCACCGGCAATCGTGTCTTCGGCATCGGCTCCTACCGCGAGAAGTTCTATCGGCCCGATCTGGTAAAGCTGAGCCTCGCCGGCCAGCCGCTGACCCGCTTCGGCAGCATCGGCACCGAGAAGCTGCCGCCCATTGTCGAACTTGTCGATCTGCCGCCAACGACTAGCACTCCGACGCTCAATCTCGCGCTGCGTCTCACCGATGGCGGCGGCGGCATCGGTCTGGTGCGGGTGTTTCTCAACGGCACCGCCATCATCCAGGACGACAAGCCGGGCGGCGCACTCAACCGCAGCTATGCCGTAGCGCTGCTCGACGGCCCCAACGAGTTGCGCGCCGTCGCCTTCAACGCCGACGGCAGCGTACAGAGCAGCAGCGTCACCGCCGCGATCGCCGCACACCTGCCGCGGCCGCCGCGCGGCACGCTGCATGCCGTGATTGTCGGCATCCAGGAGTTCCCGAAGCGGCCGCAGAACAATCTCACTTATTCGGTCGCCGATGCCCAGCTCTTTGCCGATACGTTGAAGCAATTTTCCGCACCGCTGTTCGAGAAGCTCGATTTCAAGCTCCTCACTACGGCGGCCGAGACCGACCGTGACCACGTCGTGCAAGCACTGACCGCGATGCAGACGGCGGCCGGTCCCGACGACGAATTCGTGTTCTATGTCGCCAGCCACGGGCTTGTGGTCGACGGCGAATACTATCTGATCACGTCGAATGTCAGTTCCGCGGCGACGATCAAGACCGAGGCGATCAGCCGGCAGCAGCTCGCCGGATTATTGGCGAATATCCGCGCGCCGAAGAAACTGGTGATCATCGACACCTGTCACGCCGAGCCGGTCGGCGATGCCTTACAACAAGCCGTCCAGAGCGGCGGCATGAGCGATAGCACCGCAACGACAATCTTGAGCCGTCAGATCGGCTCGACCGTGCTCGCCGCGGCGACTACCGATCAGGAAGCGCTCGAGGGCTATAAGGATCATGGCCTGTTCACCCGCGTGATCGCCGACGGCCTCGGCGGCCGGGCCGCCAGTAACGGCATCGTCAGCAATTTCAGCCTGGCCGATTATGTCGGCGCCGAAGTGCCGCCGCTGGCCTCCAACCTCTATCAGCACGACCAGACGCCGACCATCAGCGCCAACGGACAACGCTTCCCGATCGCTGAAGTCAAATAACCCCGCTGACCGTTGCGATGCACACTTGGTGGCCGGGTTGGGTCAAAAGCCGAAAAGCTCAATGCGAGCATAAGGTTTCCGCAGTTCAACCAACAACGGACATTCGCCAAGGTCGACCGGTCGCGGGCAGGGCCGGCCCCCAACTCGGAGCAAGCTCCGGAATCATTCGTTGGCTGCGATGCTTTCGATCAGTGACACAAACTGGCGTTGCACTGCTTGGCTTTTCACAGAGGAATAAGCCCGCAACAGCCGCAGGCTGAAAGAGCTGTCGATGAACAGCAAACTATCGACTTCCTTGGCATCGCGGGTTTGTGACTCATAGAAAAATGTCACGGGAACAGCGAGCGCCGTGGCGATCTGTTGCAAGCGAGAAGCGCCAACCCGGTTGACGCCCTTCTCGTATTTCTGAACCTGTTGGAAGCTTACGCCGAGTTTGGCGGCAAGGTCAGATTGCGAAATACCAAGCTCGACCCGGCGCAGCCGAATGCGCTTCCCAAGTTCAAGGTCGTACTTGCCGCTCGAACGTGGATCTATGATGCCGCTGTTCGATTTCTTTTTGCGGCTGCTGATAATGCTCAATGTGGTTTTCTTTGCCATGGTCTTGGCGTCTCACTTCCCTTAGCTGCTGGATTTCCAAACGTGCATATTACGCGGATTTCAATCTGCGAGACAAGCGCCGGATATTCGCCAAATTTTGCAGAATTGCAGCCTTCCGCAATCGTCCGGCTTTCCGCGTTAACTGGGAGCCGCTGACAAGACGCGCCCGTTTTAGACTTCGGACAGCGGCGGCATCGCATAGTCCGACAGGCATTCCGGCTCCCAACGCCGCGATTGCGTGCTGCTCTGCCGGGTTCAAATCAGTCCACGAAATATCGATCATCGGGCAAACTCCAGAAAGAACCATCGGGCAAGGCGGCTAAGGAGCGATTAAAAAAATACGTTCTTAGCTCAGTAGTATTGCCTGCGAAGCACTCTAGCGCTCTGATCAGGCTACCTGAGTCGGGTTAGGGCCGCACATGCGAGCGACTCGCCGCTAGCATTCCACGGTGGGGTATCCATGGACGAAAGACGAAAAGCACCAAGACGACCGGTAAAAAAATCGGCCACGATACTGTTGGGGGGAAACCGAAGAATCACATGCGCCGTCCGCGATGTTTCGAAGACGGGGGCCGGCCTAGATGTGGCCAGCGACCTCAACCTTCCCGGCGTTTTTAAAATAGTAATTGAGATGGAAACGGCGCAGCGTCGTTGCCGAATGATCTGGCGGAAAGAGAACCGGATGGGAGTTGTGTTCGAAGGTTGAAGCGCCGGAACAATTTGGTTCCTATTGGGATTCCGCGGAGGTCGTCGCCTTATCCGGCAACAGCTGCTTCGTCTCTTTCGGAAAGTCTTTGCGCATCGATATTTCTGCTGCATCTCCCGGCGATAACACAGCCTGATCGAATGCCGGTTGGAGGTCCGTGAAAATGTCGTACAAAGAGATCGCCTTCACGTGCTTGGCCATCAATTCCCGTATGCATTCGGCAAGCGTGCCGTGGAAAACGCGATAGGGCTGTCTGCCATGACACCGCTGACTGTTCAACGATGGCCATTTTTTTAGTTCGGCAGGGGCGTTATAGTCGATTGGTGTGCCTTCTCTGAACATCGTCGGCTCTCTGCTCAGCGCCGCTTCCAGCTTCCGGCTTGGCGCTTTGGTACAAAAGCTTCCTCAGCTTCCTTCAACACACGCCGCAGCTTGCGGGCGGCCGACAGCGCGGCTTGCACATTCGCGTCCATGGACCCCTCTTCGAAAAAGATGATCACTTCACAGTTAGGGCATTGCCTCGAATAGCCGCTCTGGAGTCTGCGCGCCCGGTCTCTGAAATTGCACCGACATCTGGTGCAGCGAATTTGAACCGAGTCGGACATTTGAGTTAGCTTTCAGTGGAGAGCGAGTGCTTGGCGCCGCAACCGTCTGGCAAGGCTTAAAGCCTGACGAATTGAGCTGTTGGTTGACTCACTTTCAAAGACTACCGCTTCCGCGCAATGGGTGCATTTCATCGAGTAGCCGCCGCGAATCTTACGAGCTTTTTCCTTCATGAAACCCCCACACTTTGGGCATTGTACTTTGATAAAGTCGGACATGGTGGCCTGTTCAACGTTAGCC
>Ga0182014_10009089_pt1 | contig 10023 bp, 8 predicted proteins | sample 612S2DmetaG_FD_120489 | JGI IMG/M metagenome (GOLD analysis project Ga0182014, IMG submission 120489) | Permafrost microbial communities from Stordalen Mire, Sweden - 612S2D metaG | ecosystem: Environmental > Terrestrial > Soil > Wetlands > Permafrost | place: Sweden: Stordalen | collected...
CTCTTGCCGCTCACGATCCTTGCGCGTTCCCATTGCCATGACCTGATTCTACAAATGACTCCTGTGGAAACCTCTCAATTCTTTCGTGCAGGTATCTTGACTTTCACCACAGGCTGCTAAAGGCGTACAGGGGCCGAGTTGTGTTCATTGCCGTGGCACCGGGACGGCGGCAATCACGTCGGCAAGGACGCGATCGGCGTCGAAGCCCTCCAGCTCTGCTTCGGGCTTGAGCATGATGCGATGGCGCAGCACGGGCTGCACGGCGCGCTTCACGTCGTCGGGAACCAGGTAATCGCGGCCGTCGAAAGCGGCTGTGGCCTGAGCCACGAGCATCAGGTTCAGCGCCGCCCGAGGGCTTGCGCCCAAGAGCAGCGTAGGCCATTCGCGGGTGCGGCGGGCCAGCGCCAGTATGTAGGTATACAGCTCCGGCTCGATGCGGATGGAGCGCACCTCGGCGCGTGAGGCGGCCAGCAGCCCCTCAGGGACGGGAACGATGGAGGCATCTTCGAGCAGACCGGCGCCCGATCCGGCGTGATGCATCTCGAGAATCTGCAACTCCTCCCGCTCGCTGGGGTAAGCCACGCGAATCTTCAGCAGAAACCGGTCCAACTGCGCCTCGGGCAGAGGATACGTGCCCTCAAAATCCACCGGATTCTGCGTTGCGAAGACCGTAAACGACCCCGGCAGCGGACGGCGCACACCGTCGCTGGTTACCTGCCGCTCTTCCATGCACTCGAGCAGAGCGGCCTGGGTGCGGGGGGGCATGCGGTTGATCTCATCCACAAGAAGTAAATCGGTGAACACCGGGCCGGGGTGGAAGCTGAAGCTCTCAGAACTGGAACCGGAGTTGAGGCGGAGGATGGTGGTTCCCAGAATGTCGGTCGGCATCAGGTCCGGGGTAGCCTGCACGCGCTGGAACCCCAGGCCCAGCAGCCGGCCCAGGGCTTTGACAATCAGCGTCTTGGCAATGCCCGGCACGCCTTCCAGCAGCGCATGGCCCTGGCACAGAACGGCGATCAGCACTTCCTCGATCGCGCCTCCCTGGCCGGCGATCACCCGCCCCAGCTCCCCGCGGGCGTGGGCAATCAGTTGGTTGGTTGCGTAGAGCGCATGCGGTTGCAACGCCTCCGTCGCGACCGGGCTCGGCTGTTGATTCGCGTTTTCGACAGGTTCCTGGCTCATGAAGCCCTTTCCTGCTGTTTGGAATGAGTGTTTTTGGATTGCGGGGTCTGGCCGCCGGGCTTTACAGCGGCAATCAGTTCTTCCTGGCGCGCATGCAAGGTCTGTACCAGCTTGAGCGCCTCACGCGAGCTGACTGTTTCCCCCCATGCGGCCTCTTCGCAGGCGGCCAAATCGGTTTCCAGGCTATCGTCGGCCTGGGGAAACCGCCGGCGAATCGCCGCCGCCAGCTCAGACGCGCCCATCAGGGTTCCGCGCAGCCCGCAAAGCCGCAAGCTATGCCGCCGAAACCGCTCCCAGGCAATGGCCACCGCCGTGGACGCCGCTCCGGCGTTGCGGTAGAGCGAGCCCAGCGCATCGAGGAACTCGATGGGCGTGGCCCGCGCCGGCGCAGGCAGGTCGCGCACTGGCCCACTGCGCCGGCTGAAGCTGAGCACCACCAGAAGGCCCAGCGCCGGCAAGCCAAATCGGAGAATAGTCAGCGCCGGCCCGGCTGCATAGCTCCAATTCGAGCGAATCTCCCCGTGCAGCGACTCGTCCCAGTAAAAGCGATGGCCCTCACGCGGCCCGAGCGAGTTGAGAAAGAGGTCCAGATCGTGGGCGCGGGCCAGTGATCCGTTTTCAAGCGGCGTCGAGTTGGCCCACCAAACCACGTGGCCCTTGCCCCAGTCGTACTCGACTACCGCCGGCTGCCCGGCGCAACTGTACTCCACGCGATGCGCCGGATTGCCCGCCTGCCAGGTAGCTTCGGGCCTCATCCACACCTCGCCCGACCCAGAGAGCGAATCCAGCCCCTCGGGCTCCAGTTGGCAGGCGGCAAAGTTGAATTCCTTGGGGGTGTCGCCGGCCTCGCCGGGCAGAATGAATCCGCCAAAGAAGCCAGTCGACAGCACGCGCCCTCCGCGCTCCAGAATCTGCCGCACCGCCTTGATGTCGTCCTCTTCGCGGGTGAACGGCTGGGCAAAGATCACCACCGTATCGGGCCCCACCGCGGCAACCAACTCGCTCAGCGGCCGCTCCCAGCGTTCCAGAGAGTAGCCGGAGCGGAGCAGCGTCTCATAGGCGGCGCGGGCGCCGTGCTGGCCGGAAAGGTAAGTCGAGGGCAGGGGATTGTCGTTGTCATTCCCGCTGGGCAACAGGAAGCCGGTCAGGATTGCCAGCGTCAATCCAATGCCCAGGGACCAGAGCAGCAGGCGGCGATCCTTGGCGTCGAGCGAGGGAAAAAGCTTCATTGCGCCGCGCCTCCTGAAGCCCCAAGACTGGAAGCCCCGCTTCCCGAGATCAACGCAGCCGCCAGTTGCTCGGCCTTCAGGTAGTCGCTCTCTCCAGCCGCGCGCCCGCCGTACCAGATGCGCTCAAAGCTGCCGGTGAGCATGGCCAGTCCGGCCTTGCGCGGGTCTTCCGGGGCTACGAGGGCCAGATACTCGCGGGGAGTGCGGGCGCGGTCGGCCGGCCACAGGCGCCGGGATTCGAGCCGCGAGATTGCCGCCCAGTAGACGAAGTGAATCGCCTCGCGCCATAGGCCCGCGGCGGCGGCCTCGCGCGCGTCCTCCAGCCACAGTTGCCACTCGCGGGCGGAGGCGGCTCCGGCGACCGGTCCCGTGTTCTCCGGCGCCAGCCGGATGCGCCACTTGCGCTCAAGCTGAATCAACCCCCACACCAGCCCCACGCAGACGGCCAGAATGAATCCCCACACGATCGTGCGGCCGATCCACGGCGAGCGGGAGCTGAGCTTTGCGGCGCTCTCAAATATCCGATTCAGCCAGTTGCCGAACTTTTCCAGAACCATATCGCGCGCCGTGGGGTCCTCCAGGTTGCTAAAGTCGCGGGCCGCCAGTACCTGCTTCATCGCCTCGCGTTCCTGAGCGTGCGCGGGCGGGACCACCGTTGCGGCGCCGGTCTGGGCCAGGTCCTGGGCGAGACGCGTCTCGGCGTCCTTCAACAGTTCTGTCGTAGTGCGCGGCGCCGGCCGCGCGCTTTCCTCGGCCGGTGCGCCCTTCGCGCCGGTCGCGTGCTTGGTGGCGGGTTCGCCCGTGTCTTTGTCTTTGTCCTGGGCCTTTGCAAGCAGCACCCGCAGCCACCCATAGCGCACCAGGCGCCGCTCGGAATCGGTTCCGGCATTGGCGCTCTCCGCCACCGGGACGACCGAAACGTGATCGTCGGGTCCGACCAAGGCGGGGTCGCAGGTCTTGGTATCCCTCGCCTTGGCGCAAGCCTCCACCAGGGTTGTCAGATCGCGCAGGTGCGTGCGGTACTCGTCCAGCGAGGCCTCGTGCCAGTGGCTGGCGGGCTGAACTGCCGGCGCGTCGGCGCGGGCCTGCGCTGCAGCCAGAAACGCAGCCAGAGCAGCGCCTACGAATAGAGACCGGGGCGTCACGCCTGGACCTCCTCCGCGCCGGACGCGACCGTGCCGGCTCTGCCAAGCGTAGTCGAAGGCGCGATCATTCCAGCGGCGTCCATCGTCCTCTCTATGTCATACCCCTCTTGCCGTATGCGCTGATCATAGTAGAAGAGGGTGCGGACGATGGGGTAAAGAGTTGCGGTCACACAAGCTCTCCGGCTTGCGGCAATGCGGGCAACAGGCGGTCCTTGCGCAGGCGCTGGTCGCGGTAGAGAATCGCGAACGCCGTCGAGTAACCGGCCCACACGACTGCGATCCACAGGAACAGGACGCCAAACCCACATATCCCGATCAAGCTCAGCCCGATATAACTCCATGGAGGCGCCGGATGCATATGGCCTGCCACTGCCACAAGAGCGCTAATGGCAATCAGGGTCATCCCAACGGCGTAGAGAATTAGAACGAGGGCGTAGCTGATGGCATAAATCACCAGCAGCACCAGGAAAATGCGCCCCTTTGCGCCCTGTGTGAGCTGGCCGCTGCGTTTGAGCGCGGTCCGTGCTGTCAGCCCCTCTTGAACGCAGGCCGGAAACGCCAGCGAGAGCCGAAGCCCCATCAGAATGGCATACACCAGCGATCCAAAGTAAAGCAGCAATCCCAGTGGAAGCAGGAAGAACGCGGCGGTGGGACTTATGTTCCCTCGTGAGGACGAATTCAGCAGCATAACTCCGCCGATTACCACCCCCCAGCTCAGGAGAATCGGCAGCGCGACATACAAGCTGCGAAGCACCATTAGCAACACGGATCGCCCGGCCCGGCTCCAGGCTTTGGCGAAGGCCTCGCGCACGCTCACCTTTATGCCAAGATCGGCCTGCAGGGCCGCATAGCTTGCCGCCGCATAGTAGAGCGCGAAGATCACAATAGCCGCCGGAATTCCGACGAGCATCGCCGGGACCATGACCCATGCCATGGCCTCCGGTCCGGGCGGCTTGGGCCGATGCGGCAGTACGCCAAACAGCGCCATGGCGGCCACCATGAGCACATAAAGCGCAAAGATGGCCCCGGTCGGAACCGCCGCAATGCCCACAAACAGCCGGAAGTGAGTGCGCATGAGCCGGAAGATGCGGTCAAGGATCTCGCTGATCGTCATGGGAACAATGGGGCCAAAGGACGAAGGTCCAGCAGCGGCTGGGTTAGACGCTGAAGGGTCGTTCGATTCGTTCATGCGGACTCTCCGGATGCTGCCTGGGTTGGTTCTGTGGATTGCGGAAGCTCTCCGGTGTTCTGCGCGACAGGCTCAGCCTCGGCCTCAGGCTCCAGCACGGGCGGCGTCAGGCCGGCTGCCTCCATCATCCACTCGATGTCGTACCCCTCCTTGCGCACCCGCTGGTCATAGTAGAAGAGCGTAATGCCGGCGGCGTAGATAGGCCCCAGAAAGGTATTGGTAAAGAACGCGATAATCTGCGAAACCGCGGTAAGGCCCGGTCCCAGATGGCCGTGGTTCTTGAAAGCCGCCACGACAATGAAGATCTGGGTGACCAGGACCAGTCCGATCTTGATGGCGCCGATCAGCAACCCCAGAACGAAGATGCGCCCCCGCGATCCTTTGCTGAGGTCGATGCTGCGCCGGAGAGCTTGGAAGGCCTTCAGGTTCTCCAGCACACAGGCCGGCAGAGCCAGGGAGTAGCGCAGGCCCATCAGGATGGTGTAAACGCTCGCGGGGATGAGCAGCAGGATGAAGACCAGCGATGCCACCAGGACGACCGCGACCGTCTGCGGGTTGGTCGCGGCGGCCTGATGGCCGGCGGCGGCGTTTACCCCGAAGGCCTTCCCGTAGAAGGCCATGACGCCGAAATAGCCGCCGTAGAGCAACACAAGCGGCGTCCAGACGACAAACGCGGTGATGGTCATCAGCCACAGGTAACGGCCCAGGCGGGGCAGGACGCTCGAGTAAGCGCCGCGGATGGTGGCCGGCTCGCCCAGGTGGACCCAGGCCACGGCACGGCTGATTGCGGCCACGGCCGCCCCAAACAGGAGGAAGAGGATCAGCATTTCAATGCCGCTGGCGATCGCCGCGATCCATAGCGCCGAGCCGGTCATGTGCAGCGCTTTCAGCAACACGCCCAGGCCGATCAACAGCAGGTTCAGCACCAGCGCCACGCCGCAATACACAGCAAAGATTCCCGCAAAGAGGACAAAGTTCGTCCGGTAAAGCTGGGCCGTACGGTCCAGTATTTCGCCGAGGGTGAGAGGGCGGAGGCTGGTTTCCATGCGGGGCTCCTCAGAAATCGGTGTGAACGCTTGCCGGGATACTAGCACAGGCTGAAAGCGCTCCGCCGTGCGCAGATTACCTGAAGGGCAACTCGAATTTGCAAACAAATAACTGCCGCCGCATCCTTGCGGTAAACTGGTGTCCCGCGCGATGAACGGATTTCGCACTTCGATCGACGATCTCGCCAAAGTCTGCGCTCACTCCGCCGATGCAGCGGAATGGGAGGAGTTTGTGTGCCGCTGCGTGCCCCTGGCCTCGCTGGTGGCGCTGCGCGTCGCCAGTCAGTGGCTCAGCGGCCCATCTCCAGCAACGGCGGACGATATCGTGCAGGAGGTCTTCCTCAAACTGTGCGAGCAGGAGCGCCGCATCCTGAGGGATTTCGAGCCGCGCGGCGAGGATTCCTTCCTGGGCCTGCTGCGCATGGTTTCCGCCTCGCTGGCCAACGACCATTTCCGGCGTCTCAACTCGGCGAAGAGGGGCGGCAAAGCGGTAACAATGCCGCTCGTCGAAGATGGGTCGTCCTTGCCTGCGCCCAGCGTCCACCCGGCCGCGCAAATGCAGCAATTCGCGCTTCTTGCCCAACGGGACCGGAAGCTTCGATCGGCGCCGGAAGTCGTCGGTGAACGCGATCGCGCCTTCTTCTGGCTCTATTACCGTCAGGGCTTAACGGCCGAGGAGATTTCCGGCCTGGCAGCTTCCGGACTGACGGCCAAGGGAGTGAAGAGCGCACTGCGGCGCGTCACAATCTGGCTCCGCGGAGAGATCGAACGGCAAAAGCCGGAGGACCAGCCTGAATCCGGCTAGAGCCGGAAATAGTTTCGTGAAAGGACCGTTGCACACAGTTCCGTTAGATAGAGTGCAGATATGAGCGATGATTTGAACCCAGACCGCCCTCAGAAGCTCCCTGAAGATGCCTTGGCCAAGGCATTCGAAGAGCTGATCGAAGGGCGATCGTCCCGTGCCGAGAGTCCGCGCGAGGACGCTCAAGGCGTGCCGCCGGCCGGCACGCCGAGTCCTTGTCCTGAGCTGGGCGCGTGGCCCGAGCTTCTCAGCGGGGAAGCACCCCCGGCGGAAACGGCGAACCCAGCCAATGCCGCGAAACTGGACGCGTTGCTGGCCCATGCAGCCCAGTGCCCCACGTGCGCGGAGCGCCTGCGCATCCTCTCCGCGGATGCCTCGCCGGAAGAGGCCGCTGAGGTTCGCGAGCTAGCATCCGCATCCCGCGATTGGCAACGCAACCTGGCCGCACGGCTTGCCCGCACTCCTCATCGAACTCATGATAGGGGGCGCAAAGGGGCGCGGCATTTCTACCTGTGGGCGGGGGCCGGCCTTGCGGCATTGCTGATCCTCGCTGCCGCGCTGGCTGTCAGGTGGTACCTCGCAAATACCCCTGAGCGGCTGCTGGCCGAAGCCTATACCCATTCCCGCATCTTCGATCTGCGCATGCCCGGCGCCGGTTTTGCCGAGGTAACCCCGGAAGCGCATCTTCGCGGCACCGCAACAGGCCGCGAATCGGCCCGCGTGTTGGATGCCCGCGCCCGCATCGAACGCCACCTGGAGAGGGCGCCCGAAGACCCGCACTGGCTCCAGCTGGAAGCCCGCGCCGACGTGCTCGAAGAGAAATTCGATCCGGCCATCGACATTCTTGACCGCCTGCTGGCCGCCGGGCCGGTTACTTCCGGCCTGCTGGTGGACGATGCCACCGCTTACTTCCAGCGCGGCGCCGCCACCGGCAGCGAAAACGATCGCGCCACCGCCCTCGAATACCTGCGCCACGCCGACGAGCTGGCCCCCGGCGACACGCTTGTCCTCTTCAATGAGGCCGTCGTCATGGAGGATCGTGGCCAGGTGATGAACGCCGTCGAGACCTGGAACCGCTACCTGCGCTTCGAGCGCGACTCCCGCTGGCTGGCTGACGGACGCCGCCGCCTGCGGGCCCTCGAGCAGAAACTGAACCAATTGAAGAGCCATCAGAACCGCATGGACCAGCGCCTCGCCACACCCGCGCGGCTTACGGTCTTCTCCGCCTGCTCCACGGGAAACAAGGAAGAAGGCTGGAATCACGGTATGGGCGATATCGTCGATACTCTGGCTTTTCTCGGCGTCCCCGATGTGGTCGCCACCCGCTGGCAGATCGACTCCGGGTCCGCCGTTCCCATGATGGACGCCTTCCATGGCGGCCTGGCAAAAGGACTCAGCGTACCGCAGGCCCTCACCACAGCCCGCCAATCCCTCATCCGCGATCCCCGCTATCGTCACCCCTACTATTGGGCCGCCTGATATGCCTCCGGCTATGGAAGATCCAACCTGAGCCGGATCTTCCACGCCAGCAAATAGCTCCCGGTGCTCAGTATTCCAGGCATTGCTCTTGCAACACGCCGGGAGCCCAGATCTCGCTTTGAGGCCTGGGCTCCCACCCACAGCACCCAGCCGCCAAAATGATGTAGGCTTTTCCTGCTATGAAGAAACTCCGCCAGCCCCCCTTTGAACTAGCCGTCCTGCTCCTCGCGGCCACTTCCGCCGTCTGCCTTCACGCCCAAATGGTCTCCCCCTCCATCGACCGCCCGGACCAGCCCTTCTCTTACTTCTCCCATCCCACCGACGAGATCGGCGTGATGGACGCCGAAGCGGCCACAGAGATCACTCCCGAGGGCTACCTGCGCACGGGCTTCGGCGAGCTGATGTTCTTCGCTGGCCCGGAACTTGAGCCCACGAGCGTCCGCATCCGCACCCTCGAAGAGGGCCGCTTGCCCATCGTGAACTACGAGTTCGAGCGCGACGGCGTGGATTACCGCTTCGTCCTGTTTGCGGCAACGCTGGAAGGGAAGCCGGAGGGTCGCCTGGTCAACTTCATCCGCATCACGATGAAGAACCAGTCCTCCCAGCCCACCCGCGCCATCCTCGCCACCGGAATCCGCTACGACGCCCCCAACAATACCGGCGCAGCGCACGGCGACAACCGCTTCGACCGCCCGCGCGAGGGCAAATTCCCCGGCGACTACCGCCAGCTCGGCGAACCCTTCAGCCACCTCTGGGTCTATTCCTTCGACTCAGGCCGTTTCCTCCGCGATGGCCGTCTGCTTTACACCTTCCCCGACGGCTATGCCTCCCGCGGCTTCACCCTCCATGGCCACTATAACTACCCGCAGGACGTGAGTAAGCCGTCAAAACTTCAAGTGGACGCAACCGTGCCGGTGGGCATTGTCACTTACTCTGAGTTATTGGCGCCTGGGCATGAGCGCGTCCTGGAGTTCAAAATGCCTGTGGTTCCCACTATCAATGCCAGCGCTATTGCCCAAATCGAGCAGACGAGCTTTGACCAAGCCCATCTGCAGATCGTTGAGTTCTGGACCAGGATTCTCGGCCAGGGCATGCAAATCAGCCTGCCCGAACAGAAACCGGTCGAAACCTTCTACGCCAACCTGGTCTACGACCTCATCGCCCGCGACCACATCGGCCCCGATTACATCCAGACCGTCAACAAGCTCCACTACCACTCCTTCTATCTCCGCGACGGCGCCGACATCGTCCACAGTTATGACGTCACCGGCTACCCGGAGATCGCCAGGCAGGATTTGGAATTCTTCGCCAAATCGCAGAAGCCCGACGGCAACTTTCTCTCCCAGCCTCAGCAGTACGACGGCTGGGGCGAGGCGGTCTGGGGCTACTCCCAGCACTACCGCATCACTCACGACAAAGCCTTCGCCGAGTGGGCGCTGCCGCAGATTGCCCGCGCCGTGGACTGGCTCAAGCATGCCCGCGCCGCCGATCCGCTCCACATCATGCCCGCGAGCGACGTGCGCGACAACGAGTTCGTCCCCGGCCACCTCACCGGCTATAACTTCCTCGCGCTCTCCGGCCTCAAAGTGGCCATTGAAATGGCCTACGACACCGGCCACTCCGACTTAGCCAAAAGCTGGCAATCCGAGTACGACGATTACCACCAGGCATTCTTCAAGGTGCTTGAAGAGCGCGCCAGCGAGAACAACGGCTATATACCCCCCGCCCTCGACGGGCAAAAGGGCGGCTACGACTGGGGCAACCTGCTGGCCGTGGTCCCCGAACCCACGCTCGACCCCCACGACCCGCGCGTGACCTCGACCCTCAAAGCAACCCAGGCCAAGTACGCCGAAGGCATCATGACCTATGCCAACGGCGAGTTTCTCCACCACTACCTCACCATCAAGAACACCATGACGGAAGTGGTTCGCGGCGACCCCGAGGACCAGCA
>Ga0182014_10009090_pt1 | contig 10022 bp, 9 predicted proteins | sample 612S2DmetaG_FD_120489 | JGI IMG/M metagenome (GOLD analysis project Ga0182014, IMG submission 120489) | Permafrost microbial communities from Stordalen Mire, Sweden - 612S2D metaG | ecosystem: Environmental > Terrestrial > Soil > Wetlands > Permafrost | place: Sweden: Stordalen | collected...
AAAAAAAATAAAAAAAAATATTTAAATTTAAATTATTCTTTAGTTTCCTCTGATTCCACAGATTCCTCTGATTCGGCATGTTCAACAGATTCTTCTGGTTCCACAGGTTCTACTGTTTCAACAGGTTCCTCTGGTTCAGTAGATGCTGCAGGTGTTTCCTCGCTGGATGCAAATATTAATGCGAGTGATCTAGCAGCGAACATACCAAAGAATGGTACTATAATTAAAGGTGCTATGATGATACCGATAAGTATCACAATTAGTAATCCGGATATTAAAGCAGCTATCAATCCTAATACTACCATAACAATGTACCAGATAATATATTTACCCCATCCAATTCTAGCGATTCTATCTAATACTTCATTAAATTTAAAAGCAGCACCTAAATCTCCTTCATATAATGCCATATTCGCAATAGCCATATATTCTATTAAACCAATAATAATGGCAATTACGAGATATATTATATAAGCAGTAGCTAAAGCAAATACATTAAAACCGGTAAATGTGCCTGCATTGACTGCTGAATTATAATGAATTCCAAATATTGCTGAAATTATAGCGGAAATTATTATTAATGGAATAGCATAAGCTACACCCACTACAAACACTTTTAAACCATCTACAAACATTTCTCCTAGATTATCAAAATCTGGAAGTTCATCAATACCGGCAAAAGTAGCTTTAATGACTCTAAATAGATATCCAATAGCTAGAAATATAGGTATAATTAAAAAAGAAGCAACAAATATAACTCCTAAAATAAACACCTTAGTCCAATTACTAGTAGGATACTTCAATGCATCATTAATTATCTCTCCAATCTCCATGCTCAAAATCCCCCCAAAACTTTTTATAATTAATTTATAATTTAATTACGAAAAATATTTCCAATAATAGCTAAAATAATTACTAAAATAAACTGATATTGATTCTCTTAATTATTTTTTTTACTTTTTTTCCAACCTCCCAAAATTATTATATAAAATGTTTACACACTTACAGGGAAGAGCATATATCATGCCCATATACTATTTATGAACTTTTTATCACATAAAATATTCGTATAAAAAAAAATAAAACGATAAAATCAAATTAAACCCAATAAAAAAAATTAATGTAAACGAATCTTAAATCAAATCCTCTATGCAAAAAAAAAATTAATGTAAATAAAAATTAATTTTTATAAGATTGATTATAAAATAAATATTTAAGAAAAAAATATAAAAAAACATTTATTCATTGAGGATTCGAAATTGAGAAGTATTAACATAATTATAGAAAAACACCCAGAGGGATATGTAGCATATCCATCAGGACTTAGTGGAGTCTTATTAATTGAAGGAAATACATATCAAGAAGCTTTAGAAAACATCAAATCCACCATCAAATTCCATCTAGAAACATTTCGTAAAGAAACCTTCAAAGATGAAAGTATAATAGAAACATTCATAAATGAAATAACAGTTAATACAGCTGAAGAAAATGAATTGAAAGCATCATTAAATGTAGTATATTAAATCTTACTTTTTAAGCCAGATAAAAAAAATTGTTATAATTAATATATACATACAATTTATTAAAATAGTTTCTTAAATTATTAAGGAGATGTTTATTGTTGATTAAAAGAATTTTTGGGAAAACAGATGAAAAAGTTTCAGTATTAGGATTCGGAGCCATGAGACTTCCAATGATGGAGAATGATCCAACTAAAATTGATGAAGAAACCAGTATTAACCTTATTCAACATGCTATCGACCAAGGAGTGAACTTCATCGACACTGCATATCCATATGGTGGCTTTGATATGAATCAAGCTGGTGAAAGTGAACCATTAGTAGCTAAAGCCTTAAAAAATGGTTACAGAGAAAAAGTGAAAATATCAACCAAACTCCCCACCTGGTTAATAGAAACCCGAGATGATATGGATAAATACTTAAATCAGCAATTACAACGTTTAGAAACAGATTACATTGATTTCTATCTAATTCATGGTATAACTACTTCTTACTGGAATAAATTGAAAGAATTAGGTTTTGAAGAATTTTTAGATAGAGCCATAAGTGAAGGTAAAATAAAATATGCTGGATTTTCATTCCATGATCGAATTGAACTATTCCAAGAAGTAGTAGACCATTATGATTGGTCCTTCTGTTTAATCCAATATAATTATTTAGATGAAAACTATCAAGCAGGAAGAAATGGTTTAGAATATGCATTTAATAAAGGTTTAGGTGTAGCAGTTATGGAACCATTGAGAGGAGGTCAAATTACAGTTAATATTCCACAAGGAGTCCAAGAACTATTTAATCAAGCAGAATTTAAGAGAAGTCCAGCTGAATGGGCTTTAAGATGGGTTTGGAATAATCCAATGGTATCGGTGGTTTTAAGTGGAATGAATAATATGGATGATCTTAATGAGAATATAGGTACTGCAAATAAAGCTCAGCCAAATTCATTAAGTGAAAATGAATTAAAGATTATTACTCAAGCTAAAAATATTTTTGAAGAAAAATTAAAAATTAATTGCACTAGTTGTGGTTATTGTTTACCATGTCCAGCTGGTGTAAATATTCCAGAAAACTTCAGAAAATATAATGATTACTACTTATTTGGTAGTCCAGAAACGAAGGAAAGATTCCAATTTGTATATAATATTAGTATGTTAAACGGTGGACAAGCTTCAGCATGCACAGAATGTGATCAATGTGAAGAACATTGTACACAAGGTATTCCCATTATTAAAGAGTTAAAGAAAGTTAAAAATTTATATGAATAAAATAAAAAATAATTTTTTTTTATCATAATATTAGTATTGAATCAGTATAATATCGATAATTGATATAAAAATGATTATAATTATAAATTCCCATATAACATTGAAGTGGTTAGAATATTGGATTGCTAAAAATCCGATGATTGGAATGCCGAGGGCAGAGTAAGATATAACGAAGAATAATAATGTGACATCAGAAGTTATAATGATTTAAAAGAGGGACATCCTATATTCATTAAAACTATGAATGATATATGACCGATTAACATTTAATTATGATATCCCGTATACATAATGATGTTCCAGACTTAGATAATATGTGTTTGCCATCTTCATATCCAATGTATTATCTTCATTTTCAAGGTTTTAATATGGAATGGAAAAATTAAAATTTTATAAAAAAAATAAATAAAAAATATTTAATTTTATATTAAAATAGTTTTTTATGAAAAAATCTTATTTAGGATTTCTTCACTGAATAACTGATTGTATAATGATGAGGGAACGACAATTATATTACCCTTAGAATATTGATCAGAAATCACTTCCGCTAATTTAACCTGTTTAGTTGGATTATGTAACGCAGATTTAATCGCATCACCCACAGCCAAAACAGCAGCTCCTCTCGTAGAACCATTCTGTTGTTCTTCCCTAATAAAACCTAAAGAATCATTATCTGGAATAGTCCCCTCACCTGGAACATTAATTGGACCAATAGCTTGTACAATGGCATCTAACGCATATGTTCTTATAATTATCACACCATCCGTTTTTATACCAGTATTGTACTGTACTGTTTGTTGAGCTAATTGAGCATCCATAGTAGTGTTATTCCACCATAAAGTGTCATGCAGATATAATTTTGTATCACCCTGTGCAGCTGCAGTGGCAGGGGGACTTGCAGTGGGATTCGCCATACCACCAGGATATAATGGAGTTACATTAGTGATCGAACTATGATTCACTTCAGCTATAAAAGCCATATCACATGCCCCCGGACCTGGTCTAGTTTCAGTAGGATCCGCACCCATAACCAACAAAGTATGATTTCCAGTACTTATAACGTTATCAACTAAATAAGGACCAATATACCAATGAAAAACTCCTATTGCTCCAATAACAATTAATAATATTAATCCACTTATCTTAACTTTTTTATTCATTAAAAACACAACTTTTTTCACTTTCTTACATAATCTAAAAATTTTTAATTTATTTTTTATTATATCTTATTTAGAATTTTTTCTTTTAATATCCTAAAAATAGGAAGAAAAAATAATAATTAAATTTCATAAATAGGAAAAATAAATTTTTAAATCAATTTATATAAAGTTTAACTTAATAATATTTAAACAAATCTCCATTTAGAAGAATATTTTTTTTTTAATTTTTATAATAAGTTTTAATTTTCAAATAAAAAAAATGGTAAATAAAAAGAAGAATTTTAGTTTAATCATTCAAAATTAAAAATAGTAAAAAATTTCAAATTAATAAATATTTTATTGAAAAAAAATATTTAGTTCAAGTTTTCATTTTTTTTACTTCATGTTTTGATAAAATAATTAATGGTATATCTAGTATTGCGATAATTATGATTATAATAACGAATTCCCGTACTGCTGTGAAAATATTAAGGTATTCCAGTGCTAAACCTAAACCAATGATGGGTACTCCTAAAGCTGCATAAGAGATTGCATAAAAAAATGATGTGACGTTTCCTCTTTTATTTGCTGGTGCAATACGGTTAATAATATTTATAGCACCCATAAAAGCAGCACCAAAACCAATTCCACTGAAAATCGCTGCTATTACCAGTACAATTATAGAAGTGTGAACCGTAGTTATACTAATAATTGATAAACCTACTATAAGTGATAATAATCCTCCTAATTCTAAATTTATGGGATGATGATTCCATAAAAATTTTTGAATCACCACTGCTGTAAATACCATGATTGATGATATAATTCCTCCTAATGCAATATTATTAACATGTAATATATTCTGTGCGAAAGTAGGATTTAAACTAAAATATAATCCTGAGTTAGTTAAAACTAAAGCAGCTGCAAGTGAAGCGGAAATAAAAGATAATATTGCTGGTGGTAATGATGGTTTATTCAAATGAAACTTCACTGACCCTTTAACACGTGGTACTCTCATTAAAATAAGAATTAAAGCAATTATTAAGAGAATGAATTCAACTAGGTAAACCAGTAAAGTGGGGGCAAATATATACTCAGCCATTAAACCCGCAGTAAGAGGACCTAATCCTAATCCTCCCAATTGAGCCATACCTGCAATCTGACTCGCTCTCCTTTTATTATTATGGGGCTCAAATTCAACTAGTGCTGCTGTGGCATTACCTAACACTGCACCAATACCAATACCCTGTGCTAAACGTCCAATAATTAACCAATCAAAACTAGTAGCAAAACCAAGAATCAATGTTCCAGTCATAGCGAATAAAATTGCTATAATTAATAATGGTTTTCTACCTAAAGCATCACCCAATGGTCCAAAGAAGAATAAAGTTGGAACCACACCCACAGAGTAAGCAGCATAAATTAATGTTATCGCTAGGGGGGACAATCCAAAAGTAACCTTATACAATTCATATAACGGTGTCGGTATAGTGGCGCCCATTAACAAGAATAATGTAGCTAATGCGACGATAAGGAAAGATCTATTATTAGGACAAGCTTCTCTTACTTTACATAAATTAACATCACTTACATTATCATTCGATTTTAATTAAACCACCATTCAAAAAATTTTATTAAAAATTAACTTAATTCTAAAAATGTATTTAATTATATTATATCATACAAAATTGATAAAATTACTGATTAAATTAATTTAAGTAAAAAAAAAATTTATAAAAAATAGAAAAAAATTTTATTCTCTTAACAATATAAATAATATTAAACTTATTTTATTTATCTGGAGATGATGATTTTAAATGGCTTTTACAGATGCACAATGGTTATTTATAATTATTTTTGGTATTAATTTTACGTTAATAATAGATAGAGCACATAATACCTATAATCCATATGACACCTATAACGTATGGAAAGGCAAACGACATGCCCTAAACCGACTATTATTATCATGGCTACTATTATATATATTACCATTACTAAATTTTGCAGTTTTTTATATAATATTATCATTTAATAACGTATCAATCGAAACCAGTATAGCTGGAGCATTTAAAATTGTTTTAATCGGATTACTACCATTCTTTATATTTGGATATTACCGGATATTTGAATCAATACTATATCTATCCCCTAACACTTTTTACTCACAATCAGAGCAGAATGAAATTTTAGCAAAAGACAAGGATGAATTCACAGGCCATTTCATACCAGGAATTTTATATGTAATTGGAACATCAATTTTATTTATAATAGTAATTTTATTTTAAAAAAAATAATTATAATCTTAATTCAAAAATAAAAGAAATTTAGGAGATCTCTAAATTAAATAATATAACATTTGAAAATAGAAGATGTGATTATAAGAAATGAATATCTGGGGATTAAATTTTGATAAAAAACATCACTGGAAGAATTAATCAATCCCCATCATTATATCTAATTCTAATTTTTCTCTCACTAGCCCAATTAATGATTGTTCTGGATTTCTCTATAGTCAATGTAGCATTACCAAGCATACAGGCTCAGTTTCATTTAACTACCACTACTCTACAGTGGGTGGTGAGTGCTTATGCTTTAACATTCGGCAGCTTCCTATTATTAGGAGGCAGAGCCTCAGACTATTTCAAACGTAAGAATGTATTTCTAATCGGACTTGTACTCTTTTCCCTAGCATCACTCATGGGTGGCTTAGCACCCTCAGCATTAATCATATTCATAGCCCGAGCATTTCAAGGATTAGGTGCAGCCATACTAGCACCCTCAGCATTATCACTGTTAACCACAACATTCCATGAAGGTAACCAACGAAATTGGGCTCTAGGTATCTTCGGTTCCATGGCAGCAATAGGATTCACGACAGGCGTAACCCTTGGTGGTATACTCACTCAATTCTTTTCATGGCATTGGGTTTTCTTTGTAAATGTTCCCTTTGGTATTATTACCTTTATTGTAGCCTATCTTATCATACCTAACCCAATGAAAAATTATAAAAAAGGAGGTTTCGATGTAACAGGTGCAGTTTTAGCAGTAACTACCCTTCTAATCATTGTATACGCCATTACCCAATTCTCTGTCCCGGGGGAATCCCCTTATGAAATAATTATATTATTCACAATAGTTTTAATTCTTATTATAAGTTTTATATTGGAAGAAAATCGTGTTTGTCAACCATTAGTACCCTTAAATATATTTCAACGCCGAAATATAATTATCGCCGACTTAGTAATGTTCCTAACCTTCGCAGCAAACGCTGCCCTAGTATTCCTCTTAACTCTTCTACTTCAGGATGGTAGGGGTTACTCTGCATTACAAACAGGTTTAATATTTCTTCCAGCAGGTCTCGGTGGTATAACTGCATCAATCATAACACCTAGAATTGTGAAAAGAATAGATTTCAGTAAGTTTATAGTTATCGGGCTTGTAATTTTTGGTTTAGGTATATATGGACTTGCAACTGTAGGGGTTAGTGGTTCAATAATAACTTTAATGATAATTTATTATTTCACTGCATTGGGAGTTGTATCAGTTATAATATCCTTAAGTATCGCAGGCACTACTGGAATAGAATCAGAAAGACAAGGATTAGCAGCCGGATTACTCACTACTGCTCAACAGATCGGAGCATCAATCGGAGTCAGTGTTGCAAGTGTAGTGGTAGCTTCAGTTCTATTATCAATTGGAAATAATGCAATCATTAGAGTTGAAAGTTATAAGGATGCTTTGATAGTATCTGAAGTACTGGTAATTCTAGCCATCATTCTAGCTGTCTATTTAGCTCTACGTCGAGTAAGGAAAGAATAAAAATAATATATTAAAAAAAAATATGTTAAATGGATTCAAAATTCCAATGAATTTATTTTAAACTTTCCATTCTTTTATTCCGGTTATTTATAAAATTTCCAATTACAAATATTAAATATATTATGTAAAGTAGCACGAAAGTGTTGAATAAAATTTGTAAAAAACTTACTTCTAAAGATTTATTTGATAATACATAATAAGTAAACGCTAATAAATTAAAAGCTAATGTAACTATAATACCAGTTAAAAGTATTCCAGTTGGATTTGATACTTCACCTTCATTATCAGTTCCTTTACTTTTTAACCATTTTGAAGTACTTCCCTGGAGTTGTACTAAAGTGAAAAATATAAGTACATCTAATATTACAATAATATCAATAGAAACCGTGTTATTTGTGGCTATAAAACTAAATGGAAACGTTAAAATTTTCGTTGCTATCATTAACACAATGATTATGAATACTATTAATATACTAATTAAAAAGAATTTATTTTTCATATATAAAAACCTCAAAGCTATATTTTTAAATTTAAATGAATTATTTATATATTTTTATCCTATTCTCTATTAAATAAAGCTTCTTATAATTAAATACACTTCAAATATTATATTATCTATTTATTTGCTCTCAAAAATATTAAAAATTCTACTGTTTTAGTAATACAACAAAATAACATCTTAAATCCAAAATTTTTTGATTTAAAAGCATTCAGTATTTAAGGAGTTCCATCTAACTCATCTGGTATTTTCTCATCTCTAGTCATCGCTAATAATACTTCATCGGAACGGTGCACATCATAATATTTAAAATTATTTATAAAGTCCTTCAAATGTTTCTCACCAGTATCAGTTAATAAGTAATCTTCAATCTCCTCCATTAAAAGTTCATGCTCCAATAAAGGTTTTATAAGAGTTTTAAAGTTCCCATCAAAATCATACTTTTGCGAGCAAGTAGCGTTAAGTTCACTAAGCACTGGTATATAATTATTTGGATGGAATGCTTTCTCTAGAGAATCAACAATTTCTTTACGAGTTCTAAGTTCTTCACCCCATAAAGCATATAAAATCCAATTCCTGAAAGCCATTAACTTATTCTCCTCCCAACATTCCTGTAATGGAAGACTATATTTCTCTGAATAATCCTCCTCTCCCCCTTGCTGAGCAGATATAGCTTCCCGGAGTAAACTAATAGAATCTATGAATATTCCCGCCGCTACAGCTAATCCAATGATTGCATCAACAAAATAAATACCATAAATAGCGAAGATAGCACCGATAATAACTGAAGTACCTATAAAAATATGATTCTTAGAATCCACTGATTGACTAATTAAAGTTAAACTATTGCTAATTTTACCCACGAAACGTTGATAATAAAATAAAAAGACCGCCGCTAATATTGCAATACCTTCCACAACTATAACCAGGTATGGTAAAGTTATAGGCTCCGAATGCCCAGCAAGTGCAGCTAATATATGAGTAATAGAATCATAACCAACGGTTATGGATGCAATGAATAATCCACCAATAACTAGGAAAGTGCTTAAAGCTTCTCGATGATATTTAATTCCCAACCAAACCAGTATCGCTTCGACAGTGTCCATGGTAGCGTCAGTTCCATCAGCGATTAAACCCATACTACCACTAATCAAACCACTACCCAGTTTAAGGAAAGCTAGGAAAGCATCTAAATAAGTAGTATTAACAGCGGTTTGGGATGGTTTTAACTCAGTATCAACCATACTAGCTTCTTTAAGCATATCCTTCTCATATTCTCCAGCTTCAATCAAACCCTTAGAGGTTAATTCATATTTATTATCAGTATTAAAATTAACCCAACCTTTATCAATTAATTTACTCATTTCAACTTCAGCACCTTGAATAACTTTTTCAGCTCTACCATCCTCCAATTCGGATTTTAAATGGGCGAATCTGAAAAATAATCGTTCAGCTAATGGTTGACCCTTATCCGGTAATTGCTGATACCATATTAATGATAAAAATAGCATAGATTTTTCCCATAATTTACTTAAACTAAGCGGACCCTCCTTCAATAGAGCCATCATCAAAAATTTATCATACCCTAAAACAGGTTTTTCATCAGTCATTATAATAATCCCACCCTAAATTTTCATCCTATATTAGAATCATTTATTAGTAATATATTAATGTTATTTAGATAAATTATCTTTAAATAGTTATTGTTTAATGTCTTTGATATTAGATTAGAATTAATGGTTTGGATAAATCATCACCAGTTCAACTAGACATCATTGAT
>Ga0182014_10009091_pt1 | contig 10022 bp, 4 predicted proteins | sample 612S2DmetaG_FD_120489 | JGI IMG/M metagenome (GOLD analysis project Ga0182014, IMG submission 120489) | Permafrost microbial communities from Stordalen Mire, Sweden - 612S2D metaG | ecosystem: Environmental > Terrestrial > Soil > Wetlands > Permafrost | place: Sweden: Stordalen | collected...
CTCGTCTTTACCGACTCCAGCACCGCGTTCAAACGCCCTTCCCAAATTGGTCATCGCCAACGCGTTTCCAGCGTCGGCGGCTTTTTGATACCACCGAACAGCTTCCGCTTCGTCTTTGCCGACTCCAACGCCGCGTTCGAACATCAATCCCAAGTGGTTCATCCCGAGCGGCTGTCCGGCCTCGGCTGCTTTTCGGTACCAGCGGACAGCTTCCGCCCCGTCTTTGCCGACTCCGCGGCCATACATGTACATCACCCCTAAGTCGTGCATGCCATCGGCGTTGCCGGCCTCGGCCGCCTTGCGGAACCACCGGACCGCCTCCTGTTCGTCCTTCAGGACACCGAGGCCTGAAGCATATGCCTCACCCAGGTGATCCATGGCGCGTGCGTCACCTAGGAGCGAAGCCCGCTGAAACGGGCCGATGGCATTTCGCCAATCTTTCTGCTCCCAATGCATCTTTCCATCCTGATACTCCTGCTCTGCTGTCGCCGGTGGCGGCGGTGCCGGTTTCTTGGGAGCGCGGGCACGAATCTCCTCCAGCAAACCCGCAGACGCACCAGCGTCACGCAGCCGGCTCTTCACTGAATCGCTCCACTCGAAATCGACACCACACGTCCGGACAATGAGATTCAGACGCTCCTCGGCCACATGGTGTTTGATGAGATCGGTCAAATTCGCCTCGCTCAGCGGTCCAGAACACGGCACCGGCTGCTGGGCGGGAACCAGAGTCGCGGCCGTGCACACAATCAGTAACAGAACAATAGTCCGCGTCATTTTCTTCCGAAGGCGCGTTTCTCGGCCTCACTCGCCGCGCGCGCTCGCGCCAGGCGCTGCTTGGCGCGGTTGTTATTCGGGTCGTGTGAGAGAACCTGGAGGCAAACCTGAATCGCCTCGTCGTAGCTGCCGTTCTTGAAAGCGCGCTCGGCGCGGTTCAGTGCATCTTTGGTGCCAAGGTCCTCTTTCGCTTTCTTGGCGCTCACCAAGTCCGCGACGGCGTCGCGCGCTTCGCGGTTGCCGGGCTCAATGCGCTGTGCCTCCTCGAACCAGGCCAAGGCCGCGTCGTAATTGCCCTTGGTGAACTCACTCTGGCCATTGGCTATCAGGCCGCGGAATCTCTGGACTTCCAGGTCCGTGGGCGTAGTTGGGGGCACCACCTTCATGGGCTTGGACACCGCCGTGTCGTCTTGCACCGAGTTGAGCCATAGCGCTCCCACGAGCCCGATCGCGATCAGGGCACAAACGACGAGCGCCCAGGTGACCAGCTTCCGGCCTCCGTGAGTGCTAGCCGGTGTGCTTTCTCTATCCTCAAAAGTCGCCGCGGCTGGGGGTACTTCTCCGAATAGTGGCGGCTCGATTTCCCGATCCTTCGCCGATGGGCCCGGTGTCGCTGCCGTCCCGCCGGGAGCCTTTTCGGCGAGTTCTATGGCTTTGAACACCCAGTGCGGTTGCCATGGGTCCAGAGGCGGTCGGACAGGGGATGCAGGCGTAGACCCCAGAGACGGCGGTCGCTGCAACTTGGTTGGTGGCAGGGCACGCGGTTCGGACGACGGCGCCAGGGCTGATATGCTCTCTTCGCCCAGGGGCGCCGACGAGTGAACTGGCATCCGCTGAGTTGACTCGGCGTACCGTTCCTCGCTGGTCTTGTCGGACACCGACACGATGTTGGTATGGAGTTCGAATTCAGGCTTTGCCAGGTTGCGCTCCGCCGCCAAGCGTTGCCGTTCAGCTTGCGCCACCGCCGCACCGATGCGTTGCGCCACTTCCAGCGCGGCCTCTTTGCCGTACTTGTTTTCGAGCTCTGCCGCTGCCGTGCTCGCTTCTGCCAATCTTCCCTCTCCCAGGAGCTTCTCGATCTCCGACACCTCCCGCCGTAGTCCGGCCTCCCGCGACTGCCGGTCCCACTCAGCCTTCCGCGCCGCATCCACCTCCGAGCGCATCTTCTCCAACTTCATCCGGCCCGGATACCGCCGCAGCGCTTCCAGGAGTGCTCGGTCTGCTTCGGTCCCTTTCCCCGCCGCGACCAGCCGGTGCACCTTTTCGGCTACAGCGACAACCGCCGCCTGCTCCTCGATGCTGACTGCGATCAGCGCACGCAAGTCCTGGAATACTTGCTCCCCGGGATACTCGTTCAGCCCTTCGTCGGCTTCCTTCAGCGCCTCCTCGTACTTCTGCTCGGCCATCAACGACCGGATCTCTTGCTCTGCCGCGTCCAGCCTCCGGACTTCCCGTTCCACGGCCGCGCCCTCGCGCACCTCAGCCAGCATGCTTGAGAATGCCCCGATTTCTGGAAATCTAGTCGCTGCTGGTTCCAGCAGCGCCAGGGCACCCAGATACCGTTCATCGTTGATCAGAGTGCGAGCCTGCTCTAGGAGCCGCTGCGCCTGGTCGTTCGCGTCTCGGATCACCGCCTCGCGGGCAATCCGCCGACGTTCTTCGGCCAACACCTCCCGCCATGTCGCAAAGCTGGCTTCGCCTGGGAACTCCCTTTCCGCCCCCTGCAGCTCCGTTTCCGCTTTTTCGAGCAAACCGGCTCCAATCGATTCGCCAATCTTGTGCTCCAGCTCGGCGATTCGCACTTTGCGTCGCGCTTCGACCGCCCGCGCGCGCGCGGCGGCGATTCGAGGTTGAAGCTCGGAGGCCGTCTCCGGACTCGTGGCCGGAGGCCGCGCATAGACTGGCGTGGCAGCATCGCGGCGTTTCTGCGCCAGACCGCGCTGCGCCTCCTGCATCAAGTCGTCCAGGATTTGCTCACCGGGAAGCTCGCGCACGGCGGTTGACAGATGCAGCACCGCTTCTTCCCATTGAAAGTCCTGGATGCGCTGGCGGGCGTCGGTGGCGGCACGCGCCACCTGGGCTTCATGTGTGCGCAGTTCCGCCGCCACGGTAGCGCGCAGTTCGTCAATCCTGGTGTCGCGGCCTTCCCGCGACGCCGTCCGGTCGAGCAGATCTAGGGCCTCTGCCCATTTCCGCTCCCCTTGCAAATCGGCCGCCGCCGAAACCGCCCGCCCGATGCTAGCATCGCGCCGGGCGACCTCGATCGCCGCATCGATTCGCTCCAGTTCATGGACCAGGACCTGATCGCGGCCAAGTCTGTCGAAATCCTTCGTTAGCCGTTCTCTTGCCGCCCGCAAGGAAGTCGAAATCTCCAGATCACGAACTTCAGTGATCACTGCCTTGACTGCCAGGCGTCTCAGCTCGGCATGCCAGCGGTCGTTCAGCACTTGCCTGAGACTCAGTAGCTTGAGATCCTCGGGGAAGCGCCCCAGGCCGCCATCGAGGATTGCCAGAGCCGACTCCCATTCCCCTGCGTTAGCCGCTTCATCGGCCTCACTCATGCACTCCCGGATCGCAACTTGCTTCTCGGCATCCTTCCTGGCCTGAAGAATGCGCGCCAACAACTTGTTGAGCTCGATCTGGTTCTCATGGGCTCTAAGCAGTTCCAGGACGTAGTCGGTGGCCTCCTGGAATTGGCCGGCCGTAATCAACTCGTCGACTCTGTCTTGAATCTGGGCCAACTCGCCCGCCACGACATTGGCGAGATCGACTAGCCGGCGGCACTCGCGCTGTAGATCGATCAAAGCGGCAGCCCGAGGATACATCGTCTGGGCGTTCCCCAAGACCTTCAGTGCTTCTTCGGGAAAACCGCGCTTTAGGAGATCTTGAATCAATTCTGTCTGCTGGACGATGGCTTGTTCGTGTTGTTGCCATTGGCGCTGCAGGCGGTTGCGCAGGTCGATGAAATCGGGCTCGTCCGGGTAGCTGCGAAAGCCGGCTTCCAACACCGAGCCTGCGTCGTTGAACAGATGCTGCTCGATCAAGTCTTCCACCCGGTGGCAGGTCGAGGAAACATCCGCCCGCCGGCGCTCCACCACGGCCGTGGCCGGCGTGGTCTTGTTGAGCTCCGTCTCGCCACCCAAGGAAAAGAAGCGCTTGATTCCGGAGGGCGGAGTCCTCCTCTGGCCGGAGTCCAGACATCTCTGCAGGCCATCGGCCATTTCCTCGGCCGAACGGAACCTTTTCACGGTTTTCCGGTCCATGGCTCGCTGCACAATGTCGTCGATGGCTCCCGGCACGTTTCTGACGATGGAACGCACGGACGGGCGAGAGGCCTGGATGTGCATTCGCAACAACTCGTATTCGCTCTGGCTCTCGAAAGGCAGCCGCCCCGTGATCATCTCGAATAGCACGACACCCATTGAGTACAAGTCAGAGACGGCCGTGGTTTCCAGCCCTTGGGCGGCTTCCGGCGAGATGTACTCGTAGGTGCCTATGATCATGCCGGCGCGTGTATCGCGGCTGGCGCCGCGCACGCGGGCGATACCAAAGTCGGTCACTTTGACCTGACTCCCTCTGTGGATCATCAGGTTGGCGGGCTTTATATCGCGGTGCACGATACCCTGTTTGTGGGCGTGATCCAGTCCCCGCAACGCCTGGATAGCATAGGCGCCGGCTTCCTCGAAGGGCAGGCGCCCCTTCTCGCGCACGACCCTTGCCAAGGTTGGGCCATCGACGAACTCCATGGCCATGTAGTGCTCGGATCCCACTTGGAAAAACTCCCAAATCTGCGCGATATTCGGGTGATTGAGTCGGGCCTGGGCTTGGGCCTCCTTGCGGAAACGCTCCATTACTCCGGGGTTATTGGCAACCTCGGGCCGCAGACACTTAAGCGCCACCTCGCGGTGCAACTGTATGTCAACCGCGTAATACACCGTCCCCATTCCGCCTTCACCCAGGCGATGGTGGATCTCGTAGTTCTTGATGATCGAGTTCATTCCGCTGAGATCAGGATCTCCCGCGTAGCCTTGGAATTGGGGCTTGACTGAACTGCGGGGATAAGAACGTGAATTAATGCGGCGGTGATGTTATCATGCCCGCCGTTCCGTTTGGCGGCTTCAATCAGATCCTGCACAGCCACGTGAGTTGGCGCGGTCGTGATGATTGCCTGCATTTCAGAATCGCTGACCAGATCGTGGAGTCCGTCCGAGCATAGTAACAGGCGGTCGCCAGCGCGCACGATCATCGGTTTTTGCCAATAAGCAGCGTTGATCTCCGGACGCCCGCCCATGGCCATCGAAAGAACGTTGCGCTCTTCATGGCGCCGTGCCTGGTCGCGCGTAATGATGCCTTTGCGCACCATTTCGCTAACCACGGTATGGTCCTCGGTGAGTTGGTAGAAGCCGCCGTCGCGCAGCAGGTAGAGTCGGCTGTCGCCCACGTAGGCCACATAAACCTCGGGCGTAAGGATCGCTACAGCCAGGCAAGTGGTCCCCATTCCGAGCAGTTCCGGCTCCGCCTGAGCGGTTCGATGGATTTCACTGCTCGCCTTTTCCAGCGCTTCCTTCAGCGCCAGAGCGGGAGCCTTTTCAGAACTGTAATAGAGATCGGGAATGATCCGAATGGCCATTTCCGAGGCAACCTCACCCGCCGAAGCGCCTCCCATCCCGTCGGCGACAATCACCAGCGTCCCCTTGCTGGCGGCCATCCCCGGATCGCTTGGGCACTTGTAAACACCACGGTCTTCATTGTTGGTGCGCACTGAGCCGAGGTCCGTCTGAAGGCAGATTTCCAACTCCAAACCCGCCGGAGCGGACTCGTCACTTTCTGCTGCAGGGGCGGGCACTTCGGCGGTGACCGACAGTTGCTCCTTGGTCTCCTTGGGGTCGCTTAGGGACTCTTCCTTTAGCTCTTTCTTGCCTTTAGGCTTTATGAACTTGACGAATCTCTCCCAGAATGACATGCGACGCTTATTCCTTCTTCCCGAAATCGGACTGACCTTCGATCTTTTCCAGGCCGAAAAGATATTCCCTTTTATTATTGTTGATCTGCACGTCAACCCTGCGTGGTTGAAACCCTGGCCGGCGCAGCCACAGTTGATAGCTTTTCCCGAGGGGGCCTGTCAGGGGATAAGGTGTAGATCCAAGTAATTGCCCGTCTTTGTCGGTTACGTCGGCCGGTCCGTCGTAGGTGGCCAACCGGACGGTAGTTTGCTCCGCTGCGTTCGAGTCCAGCGCGGAGTTCGGTTCGCCCTGGGCCGGAATAGGAGCGGACGGCTTCGCCCGGGAATTGGAGACGGGGCTGGAGGGGAGCGGCTGCGGTCTAGCCCGTGTTCGTACCGGCGCTCGATCGGGAACACTGCTGGTGCTGATTGGGGCACCGCTAGAGGATACCAGGGGGACGGCCGGAGATTCCGCACTCTCTTTCCCGCCGGGTTTCTTGACGTCCCCCGGAGGACTCAGAGCATAGATGAAAAGCAGCAGAAGCAACAATACCAGCCCGGCGGCGGCGCCAGCGGGCTTCGAAAACAGCGCCTGCTTCCACCTTTCGCTGGCCAGGCGGCGGCGCAGTTGTTGCACCTCCCGCAGCATCGTGCCGCTCGATGAGTAGCGCTCGTCGGGCTTGAGTTGGAGACAGGTGGAGATCATCCTGACCACCGCTTTCGGAAGCCCTGGCTTGCGCTTGGCGGCCGGAATGTAGCGCACCGCGATGATGTCCTCTCGCAGGCCCGCCGGATTGTTGTTGGCAAAGGGCAGCGCTCCCGTCATCATTTCATAGAGCAGTATGCCCAGCGCCCACACGTCGCTTCGGGCATCGCCGCGCAACCCCCGGTGCTGTTCCGGAGCCATCTTTTCCGGCGTCCCAATCGAGAAGCCCACCCTCGTGAGAACCGGCGTTTCCCTGGAAACGGAAATTCCGAAATCCAGCAGCTTGGCCTTGCCTTGGGCGTTTACCCGGATGTTCTCGGACTTGATATCGCGGTGGATCGTGCCCTTCGAGTGCATGTAAGAGACTGCATCGCAGATGTCCGCCAGAATCTCGAGAGCCCTGCCAGGCTCCAGCGCCCCGGCTTCCCGGATCCATTCGTCCAGCGTACGACCTTCGACGAACTCCATCGCGATGCACGGCTTGCCTTGATATTCAAAGTATTCGTAAAGCTCGGCCACATTGGGGTGGCGCAAGTTGTACTGGATAACGGCTTCGTTCCGGAAACGCGCCAGCGCGGTGTCGGACTCCCCCGTGGTGGTAAGAGCCTTCACCGCGACTGGCGCTCTGGTTTGCAGATTGATGGCCCGGTAAACCTCCCCCATCCCGCCGGCGCCGACGAGCTTCTCGATCCGGTACCTATTGCCGACAACGGCGTTCAGGGGGAGGACTGGCATGCCACAACCTATCTGATGACAGATTGGTTACTCATCAACTCCTTGCCGAACTTCACCGGCACGGCGAAGGTCGCGCTGGCGCCGCCGTAGCTGCGGCCGGCGTAAAAGATCGCGATCACTTCGCCCTTGGAATCGAACACCGGCCCGCCGCTGTTGCCCGTGCCTGTGGTGTTGATGCCTAATTGATAAACCTCGCCGCTGCTGATGTACCCATCCACCCCGCGAACGGAGTTGTTGGAGGGCAGAACCTTGCTGATCGGACCGGTGGTCAAGGTCGGGTCGGCGATCGACGACAGGTGCGCCCGGCTGGTGAACATATCGCGTGAAACCGCCACGCCGAACACGTCCGGCGAGATCGCCGGATACCCCAACACCACCACTAGCTGGCCCGGCTGGATGGGCTCACTACCATCCGATATGGTGACAACATGGATATCGCCGGGGAAGTCCACCTTGCCCAGCGCGACGTCGTGCTTTTCCGACAGCGTCAAGCTGGTGGCGCGGTACCTCTGTGTGGTCTTGGCGAACGTCGCGTTGAATACTGCCTCTCCCTGCACGCTGGTCTTGAGCGGGTTGTACTTCAGCCGGTCGCTGAAAGTGCTCGTGGTGCCCGCGCCGGTGTCGGCATTCGCTACCCCTTCGATCTTGTCGACCACCATCTGGGATCCCTCCGAAGGAACCCACTCGGCGGGGAAGGCGGAAGCCGGGATGCAGCCCACGATGCTGTTGTTCTTGACCTTGAGCCCCATCGTCTTCTTCGTGAAACTCGAGACATTCCAGGCCGCTCGCCAGGGCGCCAGCACGTGCCGGTTGGTGAGGAAGAAGCCTGCGCCGCCGACGAAGAACCCGCTGCCGGAGTTAGTACCGACGATGGGCGTATTGTTGCCTTCATTAGGCAATGTCGAGAGCACCGGACTTAAGGTGCCACCATCGTCGATGAACATCGGCAGGTACTCGGTGGTCGGAGCCTCTGGACAGGCCCCCAGGTCGTTCGGATGATGATACAGATAGATCTGCGCGCCCGTGGTCGTGTCCGTGATCTTCCAGGTAGCCTCGATCAGGATAACGGATTTCACGTTGGCGGCATAAATCTGCTCAGCTGTCGGAAGGGGCCCCTGGGCGGTTCCGGTAATAAGAGGATGTTCTGGCCGCTTGGGGGAGGGAACACCGCCGGTCAGTTCGGTGATCCTTTGTTCGAGCACGCGGTTCTTTTGTTCTTCTTTTTTCCTAGCGGCTTCACTTTGAGCAATAATCTCTTGGGCTTTAACCAACTCAGCCTGGGCCTGTTCGAGATGCGTTTTCGCCTCTGGTGACTTTCTGCCGCGGTTGGCCGTGATAACTGCCTGGGCCTCGTCCCCTTTCTTTCGAGCGTCTTCGGCTTTCTTGTCGATATCGGCAATCGCCTGCTTCACGTCTTTCTGCTCCAGGCGCAGCTTTTCGGCTTGCTCGAATCTCTGGTGGCGATCCCACGCAAAATAACCGCCCACGGCAATTAGCACCACCAGAATGCCGATCACGGCGGTCCACAGGGTCTTGCGCGATTCGCCCTTCATCTGAGCGGCAACGTCTCCGACCAGTCGCTCGACCGTCGCGCGACCCACCGGGCGGGGCGCATCGGGTCCCGGGCGCGTGTCGGCCATGCCCGGAGGCACGGCAGCTCCGCCCGTCATGCCTGGGACCGCGGCCTCGCGCGTTGGTGGTGCCGGCGCGGACTCTGCCACCCGCGTCGGGCGGGGGGCGGGCGGGGGATCCAGCTCAAAGGTGAATTCTGGCCCAGCAGGTCCCAGTTGCACCCGGTCGCCGTGCTGCAGACGAGACGCACCATATATACGTTGGCGGTTGATGAATGTCCCGTTCCGGCTGTCCAGGTCCGTTATCAGGAACCCGGCAGGATCCGCCGGATCACGAACGATGCGCGCGTGATTGCGGCTCACCAGGTCGTCACGGTCGGCATCAAACCGAATCTGAGCGTTAGACTCTCTCCCGATCAAAGCTTCGCGGAAACCTTGAAGGGAAATCTCTTCCACCTGATTGGCCTTCGTCCCACTCAGGTGACGAATAATGATCTTCGGCATGTAGCCTCCTAATAGCCAGGTGGAACTCATCGGCTCACCTGTCTCGCGTTTATACGCGCGTTCCGCCGGGGGTGTTGCGCAACTTTTCTGCGATTTTGCTGTTTTGTGTTTTTTTGCGCAACTTCGATTCGGATTGCGCCTATAGGGGTATGAAACCAGCTAGCGGAAGTCGGTCAGCTTACCGGGTGGTCATTTCCGCCGTGTGGCAGTTGCTGTTGATGTTGCCCGCCGTCGCCCAGGTACCTGGCGGGCTCTCCGGCAGGGTGTTGTACTCGGATTCAGATTTCGCTGCGCATCGATTTTTGTCGGTATCGAAGGCGGGTGCAGCCTGGCCGCCTTGGGCCCAGGTATTCCAAACGTGATGTAACCGGAACGGTGCGATTCGCGGCGTTCCGCAGGAATGGATGGATGGGGGTATTGCAATGCGTCGAACAACTCTTTTCACCGGCTGGGTGTATGCCAGCCTGATCATCGTCGCGGCTGGGTTCACCTTGCTCGCCGACAACAAGAAGCCAGCGCCGGCTCCGCCGGTGTCGAAGCCGGCAGCGGCTCCGAAGACGCCGAAGCCAGCGGCGGCTCCAAAAGCGCCGAAGCCCGCGGCGGCTCCGAGAGCGCCGAAGTCAGCACCGGCTCCGAAAGCGTCGAAGTCAGCAGCAGCTCCCAAGACGCCGAAGTCGGCAGCGGCTCCCAAGACGCCGAAGCCGGCAGCCACTCCCAAGACGCCGAAGCCGGCAGCCACTCCCAAGACGCCGAAGCCGGCAGCCACTCCCAAGGCGCCGAAGCCGGCAGC
>Ga0182014_10009093_pt1 | contig 10019 bp, 6 predicted proteins | sample 612S2DmetaG_FD_120489 | JGI IMG/M metagenome (GOLD analysis project Ga0182014, IMG submission 120489) | Permafrost microbial communities from Stordalen Mire, Sweden - 612S2D metaG | ecosystem: Environmental > Terrestrial > Soil > Wetlands > Permafrost | place: Sweden: Stordalen | collected...
AGCCCGTACTTGCCTTCCAGCCACGCCTTAGCCGGGGTCGGCATGCCCTCCACGGGCACTTCCAGCACCTTGGCCGCCATTCCGTTGACCGTGCCCGGACCCAGATCCTTCAGCGGCCTTTTTGCCGCATCGGCGTTGATTTCCGCCGTCATGGCAAACGGGTCGCCCCAGTCTCCGGAAAAATTGGCTCCGGTGCACGGGCCCCCAAACTGCAATAGATCCTGGGTGTAACTCTTCCCGGCCTGAATATCGTAGAATGTGCGCGTGTGATAACCGTTGGGCCTGCTCTCTCGCGGCGGATAGCTCTGGTCGACCACCGCCCGTGTTCCGTCACGGGTAATCTCCATGGTCATCCCTTCCACGAACATGTTATTGACTTCGGTCACCGAATAGGCGTCCGGCACTTTGGCATACTGCGCAACAAGTTCCGGCGAAGCGACGAACGCCAGAAATGCCAAACCAGTCAGCCACTTTCCGCAGCTTCCGTGCGACATGGTGGTCTCCTCCGATTTCTCCGTCAGTATATTACGGAATTGCCGTTTTCATTAAATGCAGTGGAGTGCCACTACTGTCACATCGTCGCCTCACGCGTCGCCGCTGAACTGCGCGACGTCGTCCGCAACGTGCCCGGTACCTGTGGCGATCACCTGAGCTTCGCAGCGCCGCTGTTAACGCTAGGCGTCCTGGATCGCCGCGGCGGACGCAGCGATGACATGCCTTTCCGCCGCGCCGGGGCGCCTCCGCCGGGACTCGACGGCGCACGGTCAACTGCCGCCAGCCTCGCCGCCAACTCCGGCGCGGCTCACCCATCTGCGCCGCCTGCTCGTGTGAAACCCGTGCGGCATCGTGCGGCGCCGCTCGAAGGCCGGTGCGGTCGCGCGGGCGCCGCGTCCGCGAAATGCGCGCGGCGGCATCCTCGAACCGTGCGGGACAGTCGACGCGGCGGGCGCGGCGAAGGCCGTCGAGCGACGCCGCGCCGGTCTACGTCAGCCGCGTCCGCCGGTACTCGATGGTGAACGATCTACTCCCGGCGCCTCGGGAACCCTGGCGGGGCTGGTCCAGCCGTGGTCGTTCTGGCTGCCTGGAGCGCATCGCAAGCGCCCCTGGGGCTGGTAAACGCTTGGCGTACAATCATTGCAGCCGGATTACTACCGCATTCCTTTCTCCCACGGTTACTTCGACGAGCGAGTCGTTGACCTTCACCGGTTGGTTCTGCCACAGGTCGTGCCCTTCCCGGAAGTGTCCAACCCGAGCGGCCAGCGACAGCCGAGCGGAAAGCGGCGCTCTGGTGGGGTTGACTAGCCAAAGGTACGTTCCGCCGGCTCCCATATGCAGCCGCGCCTTGAGTTGCGGCTGGTCGCAGCGAAGCCAGCGCTCCTGGCCGGCCCATGTGAGTAACTCCTCGAAGAAGACTCGGGTTTCCGGAGAATGGTGCAGGTAATATCCTGCGCCCGGGAAAGTACCGATCAACAGCGTTTTGCCGTTGCCGTAATGGTTCTCCACGGCCGCGACGGCGCCGCTCTGGTACCGTCCGACCGCCGTGCCCTCCGTAGGAGCGTACTGTTGATCGTAAAATCGGCCGTCGATCTCGCGGCTACGCACCTCCAACTTCAGATCGTCCAGGACGTGCGGAACGAACTCCACATAACTCTCCGTAGCGCCGAAGAGCGCAGCCAAGCCGAGATTCGGTTGCACCGTGCCCACGTGCCCGTGATCCCCGAAATACCCCGGCGTTCCTTCGCTAATCAGGTGGCCCCCGCTTTGCACATAGTCGATCAGCTTGCGGGCGGTCTCTCCCTTGAGCATCAAAGGGCATGGAAGATACACCACCGGATAGTCCTTAATGTCGTCGATGCTTACAAAATCGGCCTGAATATTCGAGTCGAAGAACGCCTGGTAAGCTCCCCTCGCCGATTCCCTGTAGAAGTCGGTCTTCCCTTCCTGGATGTAGTTGAAGATCTCCGATTCGGGCACGAACACAATGCCGATCTCGCCCTTCACCGGGTGCGCTTTCCAGATATTGGGGTCCGCATTTGCCCAATGGGCAATCTTGGCAGTCATCTGGGACCGCGGCGTCACGGAGCCGTCCATGCCGTAGGGGCCGTAAGCGCCGAATAGCGGCCCGTCCAGCAGTGGACGCCATCTTGGATAGAAGATTCCGGTGGCGCCGCCGGCCATCGAAGTCAGATTCCAGAGGCGGATATCCTCCGGCTGCGCTATCATTCCCTCCTCCCGCTTGAGATCGATCATTCGCGAGTGAAGCCAGTCCGGGCCAGCCTGGGCCTCGGCATGCCAGAACGGCTTCCCCTTCGCTGCGGCGCGGGTGATGTCCACCGCCTCGAAGTGTTTCCATGGCTCCGGGCCGTCGTCTGCGGCATTGAATGTAAACCCATACACCTGCACGTTGGCGGCGAAGCGCCAGTCGTTCAGGCCGTGGTCCGGAAGCCCCATGAACGTCTTGCCGACTCCGTGCGCCACCACCAGGTTCCTTTTGTCCAGACTGCGGATCAGGTCGGTCCGCCACTTCAGGAGGCGAAAATGGTCGTCGAGTCGAAATTCTAGCCAGTCCAGGGACTCGGCGTAGCCAGTCAGATTGCGCGGCGGATGGATCGATTGCCAATCGGTATAGCTATAGCGGTTCCAGGCCTTCTTCAACTGGTCGAGGGTCTGATATCTCACCTTCAGCCATTCCCGAAATTTCTGCTGTGTCGCATCGCAGTAGCAGTACATCCGGCGCGCATCGCCGCCGAAATACCAGCCCTCGTTCAGGACGTCGTACCCAAGCGTCGCGGGGTGGTCGCGGTAGCGGTTGACCATCGCGGCGAGAAACTTCTCCGCTTGGGCTTTGACGTCATCGTTGTCAAGACACAGCCCGGGATAGCCGCCGGTTTCGGTGCTCGCGGAAATACCGCTGTACACCACCGAATCGTCGCTTCCCTTGTATTGCGCGTGCGGGTACTTATCGAACGCCCACTCGGGGGCGAAATTGAGCATCTCGGCAATCACAACCTTGATGCCGTTCTTGGCAGCCAGGTCCATCATCCGGTCGTAATCGCGCCAGTCGTACTTGCCAGGCTCCGTTTCGATCGCGGACCAGATGAACCAGTGCCGGAAGGTGTTCATGCCGTTTTCGGCGGCAGTGCGATGATCACGCTCCCAATCCTGTTCCGGGGGATTGGATTTGCAGAAGTACACCGCGCCATACGGAAAAACCGGTAAAACGGAGCCCGCTGCTGCCAGCAGCCCACAGAACATAAGTGCCGCGCCAGACGCCATCAAGACATTGGTGTGGATAAATTTCATTACGATTCTGTCCTGTTTCTGAATTGCTGCTTCCGAGCTATAAAATGTTACTAAAGAGGGAGTATTAATCTTCTATTATCTTAAAACGAAGTGCGACGCTTGCGCCGAGGCAGCCGCATAGTGCGGTCTGAAGGTGTTCGCACACGGGCGCAACCGTCCGTGTAGGCACCTGCAGGCCGCGATCACAGCGCTCCATCGACGCGGCGGACGCGACGTAGATCGTCGAGCCACGGCGCGGGCGCGTCCGCCCGTGCCGCGAACGGGGCGCGCGCCCTTGAACTGCGCGCGGCAACGACGCAGCGGGCGCGGCGAGAACGCCGAGCGTACCGTTTACCGGTAGTCCTTCGCGCCCCTGCTCCACCCGAGTTTCCGCAACTGCTTCTGCGCGAGACGGCTCCACTTTGCGATGTAGCGCCGCCGATACCTCGGTGCTGTTCTGGCGGATTCAATCGCTCGTGCATAGATCACGCGCGCCGCGCTGCTGTCTCCCAATCCCTCCAGCGCCTGCCCGTAGTAGAACAGACCCTCAGTGTCGTAAGGCCGCCGCTCCACGTACAGGGCGAGTTCATTGCGCGCCTCCTCGTATTGCCGGCTTGCCAGGTAGACTGCGCCCAGTTCGCGGAGAATCTCGCTCAGGCTGTACTTTTCATCCTGATCCACAACCGTCTGAAAGTGTGAGAGCGCATCCCTGAGCCGGCCCTGCTCGCGTGCGATACGGCCTAACTGAAAATGAGCGTCCGTTTCTGCCGGATCAATGGCTACGGCGTTCTTGAACCGCTGAATCGCCTCGGTCGTCGACCGCCGCTGCTGATAGATCAACCCGAGCTGGTACTGCGCCTCGGCATCGTGCGGATTGATCGCCGACGCTTCCAACATCCGGCGGAAGTTCTGCCGGCTTCGCAGACCCGCGCCCACATTCGCAAACTCGCCGCGCAGGTAGTAAAACGCGAAGAAGATAAAGAATGGAGACGCCAACCACCCGAAAAGAAATCGCAGCGGTTCCCAAAATACGACCGCGGCGGCAACCGGAACCCACGAGAGGCAAACCGCTCCAGCTGCCACCCCGGTTACCACCCCGAACACTGTTCGGATGACGAGGAACATCAGCATCGCAAAGTAGAGATACGACAGCACCGCAACCACGCCCAGCAACGGAAACGGTGCCACCCAGCCCGCCAGCACCATCGGGATCTGCGCCGCCGCCCATGCCATCGAAGTGCAGGTGAGGAGCGGCGAGTAGTCGCGCTGAAAGACTATTCCCAATCCTCCAAGCCGGCCAATCAAATTGGTCACGAAGAGTGTTCCTGGAACGTAAATCGCCGCCAGAACCAGAAGGGGCATATAGAAACTGAACGACCACTGTGGCCGAATATGGACAATGCGTATCGGTGCTTCGCCCTGCTCCGGGCCCGGCTGTGTAACCGTTATCGGCACCTGCGGAAGGGGCGGTCTCACCGTGAGCTGAAACAGCAGCGTTACCGCCAACACGGCGAGGCTTGCGAAAAGGAGGCTGCCACGATCCAGAATCCCACTCATCGCCGCCGCCGGTTGCCATAACAACCGCAACAGCAGCTTCGTGTTGTCGAATACCATGAACGATTTCAGAATACCAGCCCGAGGACCAGCCGTTCCTCTACAGTCCAGAGTCCGCCGAGAACTGCGGTGCAGGCGCATCCGTCCGTGCTGCCTGCACTCGCGGAACGCGCGACATCGTGCGGCGGCGCGGCGGGCGAAACCGCGCCGGGCAACTTCGGCCGCGTTCGCGGGCTCGATGCCGTACGGTCAACTCCTTCCGCTCTCGCCGCGAACTCCTGCGCTGCCGCGTCCATCCGTGCCGCCTGCTCACCTTCAGCCGCGGGGCCTCGTGCGGCGCCGCTGAAAGGCCGAGGCTGGCGCGCTCGGGCGCGCCTCGTCCGTGAAGTGCGCCTGCCGGCGCGCCATCGACGGGGTGGACGCGGCGAGGGTCGTCGAGCTACGGGTCCCTTCAGCGGCTTGCGCCGGAGCTTGACGACGAATGATCAGGTCTGCCACGCTCACCGAGAACTCTGGCTCCAACGGAGGCGATTGGGTGCATAATTGTCAGTGGTCGGGAACCCAAATCAAATGAGCTACGAACTTGCAAACCGCAAAGAGAGCTTGGGTCAGTCTACCACCATCGATAAAGGCTATGGCGACCTGATCGAAGCGGCGAAATGCTACAGGGCAGCCGAGGCGTTCTTCCGTATTCATCAGGGACTCATGATTGTGAGGATCGACCGCTGAAGTGACGCTCGACCGACGACGCGAGGCGCACTTAGGAGCGCGGATGAGGGAACCAATGGAATACCCAGGCAGCCGGAATTTCCTGCGCGTGGTGGGTGTGGGCGCGTTAGGCGTGGCGGTGGGAGGTGAGCGAGGCGGCGCAGTCCCGGCTGCGGCCTCTAAGGCGCTGATGGCCGCCAGGTGTGGCAGGGCGCGGGCATCGACGAAGCCGGCGAGCAGATGTTGCGCGACATGCCGGGGTATCTGTAACCTAACGGAGGGCCTGAACGTGAGAGCATTCCTGTTGCTCGGCCTGGCCGCTGCGCTTTTCGGCCAGTCCGCTTCGTTTCACGAAGACAAGCTGCACGGCCGGCGGGCGTTCGTGCTGGAGAACGGTCGCATGCGCCTGAGCACGCTACCCGGGGGAGGGTTCATTGGGGAGGTCCGCTTCCTGTCGGATGACCCGAGGAAAAGCGTCAACCCGATGCGCGTGCCACACTACCAGACCATCGATCCCTTCACCTACGATGTCGCCAAACACGGCGATCTTTACGGCACGGGGATACAGCGGCGGCTGATGAGCGGCTACATGGGGCATTTCCTGTGCTTTCCCCAGTTCGCAGCAAGTTCCCAGGCGGAGTTTCGCCAGGACTATGGCCAGCACGGAGAGGCGATCGCGGTGGAATGGAAGCTGGAGAAGGTCGATAGCCGAAAGGACGGGGTGACGCTCTGGTATGCGGCCGACCTCAGGAAGACCAACTATCGTGTGGAGCGCTCCATTACGCTACCCGCTGACGAGACGGTGGCATACGTAGAGGAGTCGGTTGAGAACCTGGAGCCGTACGACCGCCCCATGCAGTGGACCCAGCATATTACCTTCGGGCCGCCGTTCCTGGAACTGGGCAAGACGTTTGCGGATGGTTCGGTGGCCAAAGTGGTGGTGAGCAGGGGACGGGAGAACGAAGCAGAGGATACCTGGCCGCAGATTAGGGATGCCGAAGGCCGGGCGGCGGACCTGCGTGCGTTTTCCGGCCGCAGCAACACGTGGCTGATGGATGCGTCCAAATCCAAAGTCTGGGTCACGATGTACCACGCCGAGTATCCCGTCCTCATTGGGTACATCTTCGAAAGCAAGCCAAACCAATGGGTGTTCGACTGGCAGGAGAACCAGCAGGTGACGGAGAAGCCATGGAACGGCAAGGTGATTGCACGTGCGATCTGCATCGGCGACTCGGTGGTCAGCGGGCTGCGAAACGCAGTCGAGCGTGCAGGACTGTTAGGTGTTCCGACGTACAGTTGGATTGAAGCGCGTGAGCGCCGCACCCAGAGGTACGTTGTTTTTCTAGCGGAAATCCCGCTGGGATTCAAGGGCGTGGCGGCGCTGGGGACGGAAAACGGGAAGATCGTCATCGAGGAACGGGAGACGGGGAAGAAGACGGCCATCAAGAGCGGGCGCACGTGGTAATGCGGAGTGCGTCGGTGAGCCCAAGCTCAGCCAGATCGTCGAGTACCTTGTGATCTTTTCGGGGCCGACTTAACGAATGCGGATTAGGACATGTGTTGGCTCCGCCCGGCCTGCCATCCGCGCCGGTGCCCACAGGACGCTCGCCGGGAGCGCCCGCGGCCACGGTCGCCTGTTCGCGTGGAACCCGTACAGGCGGCGCTGGAAGGCCGCTGCGGTCGCCTCCGGGAAGTTCGGTTTGCGCACGCATTCTTGAACCCTGCGCGAAACCGATGCGCCGGGCGCGGCGAAAGTTCGCGAGCGATGGCGCGCCGGGCCTCTTCCGCGGCGGTTCGATGGCGTCCGGTAGCCTCCCGTCGCGCTTGCCGATGGTGTGGCAGAACTGCAGTTGGACTATTCGCTGGCGGTGAGGTGCACGACTACGGCGTGGGCGCGGGAGCGGCAACCGCTGCCATCCCGGCCCTAGAGAGGGAAGAGCGGCGGGCGATACGGATGCGACGGGAGCCAACGCATCCACCGGTTGCGGTGGAGCAGTTGGCGCGGGAGCCCGGCCACGAATGGCTGATCGATAGAATCGACGCTGCCGAAGTGGTGGCCGTGGGAGTCCCTACTCTGCTCGAAGCCGCGATGGTGTTGACCGCGCGACTCGGCCAAGATGCCCGTCCGATGATCTTCGCTTTTCTGCGCCGCCTGGAAGCCGCGGTGGTGCCGTTCAACGAGGACCACCTGAACGCGGCCGCAACCGCGTTCATCCGGTTCGGACGTGGCCGTCATCCCGCCGCTTTGAATTCCGGGGACCGTATGTCGTACGCGGTCGCATCGGTGGCCGGCATGCCGCTGCTTTTCACCGGCGAGGATTTCAGACGGACGGATATCGCGCAAGCCTGATCCGTCTAAGCTTGCGGCTTTCTCCCGCATCGCATCTGCTTACCCTACATGCCGATACGGAGGCAGGCATCGATTGAATCCGCTGCGCATTGGCCGAACAACTCCGCACCGATTACCTGCAACTTCCGACCACTACCTTCGCTCCGCGCCAAGAGCGGCTGAAGCGGGACATCCGCGCCGCCGTCAAGCGGGAAGGACTTCTCACTCGGGAGCCGTTTGTCTCCCTGGCGCTGCCATCGTAATGGACGAAGTTCCCACGAACAAAAGGGCGCCGGGCGCGGATGTTGCCTGCCTGATGCGGCGGCTGCGCGGCATTGGGCGAAGCGAGCCGCGGCGCCCACTCACCAGATCCTCACGATATCCGCACCGCTTCCTGACCGTCCGGTTCCTCTTGCGCGATCACAGGCCCCAATTACGCCAGAGCTTTTGCAGCCTTCTTGACATCGTCCTGGTCCACCTGAATAAGACCGCCAAAACGGTCGTTGCCGGCGCAGAGGGCCTGGACCGCGTAGACGTTGATCTCCCGTGCCGCCAGTTTCGCCAAAGCTTCAGCGACTGCACCCGGGTGGTTTTCACCGGTGATGTGGAATGCCGTCTGCTTCTTTCCGAGCTTGATCTTGAGTTGCTTTGCGGCCTTCTTGAGGATCGCTGCGTCTTCCGCGACCAGATCGATCGTGCACTTGTTCTTGCCAACCGGGTAGCCCCAAATAGCCACGAAATTTACGCCGGCCTCTTTGAAGGTGGTGAGCAGCCGTGCCCCCTTGCCCGGCTTGTTGGGAACAACCACCGAGTACAACTCGACTTTTGTCATTTTCAGGTCCTTTCGAGAACGGTATCGTTCCCAGTGTATATTGCGGATTTCACCATGGCGCGGGAGATGGCCCGGCCAACTCCGCACCTCCCTTACAATCCAAGCGAATCCGAACCCTGCGTAGGGCTGATTGCACGCACCGATCCTAACGAACAAGAAAGTGTCACCTTGCTGCCGCTTGGCGACCCCGGAATTGCGGAGCGATAACATTTCCGTCCTGGAGTCGGCACCCAAGGGTCATGCCCCAGCCGCGCCACCGCCTTTTGGCAGCCGCCCACCAGTCGCGCCGCGGCGCCTTTGAAGAGCTCGAGCGACGCGAAGTGCGCGCCATCGACGCGGCGGTGGCTGGCATCACTGCCGCGGCCCCACAGCCCCGGCCGGCCCTTCCGGAAGCCGTTCGATTCTGCCAACCACCAGGATGTAGGAGAGAGCTCCGATCAGAGCCATCCCCGAAATATAGGTGAGGGCTAGCGAGAAGTCGCCGCCCCGCACCAGCGAACCAATGACGACCGGCACGGTGATGGAAGACATGTTCCCGATGAAGTTGAATACTCCGCCGGTCAGACCGATCAGACGCTTCGGCGCAACCGCGGATACCAGCGACCAGGCAATGGATGCCAGCCCGTTTCCGAAGAACGCCAAAGCCATGAAGGCGATGATCAAGTTCGGCGTCCGAACGTAGTTGGCGCCAATGATGCTCGTCGACAGCAGCAGTCCCGTCACGATTGGCGTCTTGCGCGCGACGCCCAGCGAAAAGCCGCGCCGCACCAGAAAATCCGAGACCAGACCGGAACAAATAACCCCGCAGAACGCGCCCAGGAACGGCAACGATGCGAGGAAGCCGGCCTGCTGGAAACTCATGCCGCGGTACTGCACCAGGTAAGTGGGGAACCAGGTAAGGAAGAACCACAGCGTCGAGGTGAGCGCATACTGGCCAATGTAAAGCCCCCACAGCTTGGACTTGCTCAGCACTTGGCCAAGATCGGCGGCATTGAACCCCCGGCTGGCACTGGCCGCGTTCTGTTCGCTGAGGTCCACGAGGCCGCCTCCGCGGCGGATCATTTCGACCTCGGCCGGATTGGCGCCTCTATAGTTCAGCGGGCCGCGATAGATAATGTACCAGGCCGCGGCCCAAACGATGCCGAGCAGCCCCACGGAAACGAATACGCTGCGCCAGCCTAAATGGACCTGGAGGTACATCAGGACCGGAGTCAGAAAGGCCAGGCCGACAAACTGTCCGGAGGTGTAGAAGCCGATCGCCGTGGCGCGTTCGCCTTCGGGGAACCATGTAGTCACCACCCGGTTGTTGATGGG
>Ga0182014_10009095_pt1 | contig 10016 bp, 13 predicted proteins | sample 612S2DmetaG_FD_120489 | JGI IMG/M metagenome (GOLD analysis project Ga0182014, IMG submission 120489) | Permafrost microbial communities from Stordalen Mire, Sweden - 612S2D metaG | ecosystem: Environmental > Terrestrial > Soil > Wetlands > Permafrost | place: Sweden: Stordalen | collected...
ATTCTTCGTACTCACGGATCGAGTATCGCGGCCCCGACCGGCGGTGTAGAGCGCGTTGACTCGCGGCGGCTGGCGAAGATCCGTTCGGCTCCCTCGCCAGAGGGTCCCCCGTTACTGGACCGGCCAACTCCCGCTCGGAAGACCGCCTCCCTGCCCGGCCTCATCCGATAACGTTTTTGCCAACTACAGGCATCATAACCGACCGGACCACCATGACCGGCCGATTTCACGGTTTGGCTGTCCAGCACAGCGGCCGTGGGTTGGCTGCGTTTACCCTGAGCTTTCCGAACGAGGGTGCGGAGCGCGTCGTTGAGGGCAGCCCACAGGTGATTGAGCGTCCATTTCCGGAAAACATGATAGACGGTTTTCCAAGGTGGAAAGTCGGTGGGCAGATACCGCCAGGGAATGCCGCCTTTGACCACATAGAGGATGGCATCCAAGATGCGCCGCAGATCCGTGCGTGGTCGACCGCGTTTGGCAGGTTTGGGAAGCATCGGTTTGAGATAGGTCCATTGGGCCTCCGTTAGGCACGAGTCATATATGGCGTTCTTCACGCCTCAACAGAAGCTGCGCTTAAAATTGAACCGGCTTGGCCAACCCAAATGTCAACAACTCTTTCCACTTTTCTTGCCTGCTCTTACCAGGTAACCCAGTCCCATTTCTGCCCCAGTCCACCCATTCTGAATTTTCAGACGGTCACTAAGGTCTATGCCCCAACCGTAACGCGAGAGGCCCAACCTTCGTCCACAGAATCAGCGGCTGCCAAACCGGATGAGATTCTCAAAACTGCCCAAGAAACCACTGATATTCCACTGCATGGTCGCACCGAGGTGGAGACCGCTGTAACAACAGGAAAGGAAGCCGCTTCGCCCGTCGCTTCAGAAGCTCCTGGAACGGGGAGTCCAAAGGAGAACAAGGAGCCTGCCCTGCCACCAAAACCAAAGACCGAATCCGAGAAAAAAGAAGAGCCGCCGGCAGCCCGAACTTCGTAAGGTTGGTATGAGGATCCTTCCACTTTTCGCGACGTCTAAGTGGAAAAAGGGGTGGCAGATTTGCGGGCGCGACAAGTGCTCATTATCCGAGCTTTGGGGCTGCCTCGCGTGGTATGAGACCCGGAGCCTCGATATCCATAGCCGCTGCCTGCACGACCTAATGGGTGTCGGGCGAACTGTGGCGTCTGGCGGGCTGGCCTTTCAGGTCATTTCCTCAGTCACCACCAATGTAGGGAAGCCCTAGCCGGTCTGAATGTGTCCCAGTGATAAAAAAACTCCCACAATATTGATTGCGGGAGCGTGGGACCCCTCAATGGCCTGAAACGTCCACAGCCAAGTAGGCCTGCGGTCGTGGCAAATTCCCAACGTGGCGACCGTCAGGAGCCGCCTGTTGGATTGATTCGCACCGGATCAAAACAGATGAATTCCACGATGCGTTCTCTATGGCCATCGGTTGGTCGGTTCTGGTCCTTCTCCCATTTCTCAACAGCGGAGTCGGATATTCCAAGACCCAATAAATCAGCCAGTTGAGTCATGGAGAACTGCATGTCGATTCGCTTCTTGCGCAGGTGCTCGCCGAGCGTTCGAGGTGAAGCAGGATATCGCCGTGATTGCCTGAAATGCGGCGAGATTGTCGACCTCTTGAGGTGAATCGTGCGGTGGCAATAAGGCAACCGGCGGAGTTTGTCCAAAGGATTCGGACCATCCCCACGCGGGTGGTCCCGCAAGCTCGCCAACCATCGCGCCGCCGTGGCCCTGTTTGTTGTTGCTCACAACTTCTGTAAGCGCCATTGCTCGCTCGGCACTTCCCCTGCTGTGCGCTCAAGGCTCACGGATCACGTCTGGACAACCAGCGAACTGATTCAACACCTCTCGGAAACAATTTGACAGACACGACCCTGACGGGCAGCAGCAATAGAGGGTGAGAAATCCACAAAAAATGTGTATCTCTGCAAGGGCATCCATACTAAAATTCCGATCGAATGTTTGTTCACGGCTAATTGTTAGGGTCATTTAGAAAAAGAAGAGGTGATATATGGTAAATCGATATCGATGGCAGGAGCAGATGGGTGAGTCCGGACTGCAGGAGGTGCTAGGCCTCGCGGCTGGTCTGAAGGAGTCGGGTCTGTTTACCGACGCCGAGTTGGCGGCCCTCCGGTCAGAGCTGAAGCGCTTAGTAGTGTTGCAGGTGCAGGGGCTCATCGCGGAGATTACCGCCCAGCCCAAGAGCGCGCCGGCTGCCGCTGCCGCCCCAAACGAGCACGCTGAGCGCATTCGCCAGCAGCTCCGCAAGGTGGCGTCGGCCCTAAAGTAAATGTTGAGAAAAATACGATTCCAAGAAAGAGATAAGGAGTCGCCCTCTGACCCGGCAGTAGAGTTTCGCCGGCAGCCCGCGCCCTGATGAACTCCAGTCTCTACAGTGGAGGAGCACGCTCATGAAGATAGAAATCATCAACCAGAAAGCGCTCGAAAGCCTTCTCTCGGAACCCGAGGTTCCTTCCGAAACCGGAGGTGCCGGGGCGAACGGCATGCTGGCTTGCGACGGCTGCAGCTGCGACACCGGTAGCGACTGGGTGAATCAGGTCTGCCCATCACCGGAGTGGGTCGTCAGCTGGAAGAAGGCAACCTGCTAGAGCAAACCAGTCGGCCTGTAAGGTCCACCCCTCACGCGAGGCACGGGTGCTCGGCTTGGGGTTTGGTTGCCAACACCGCTGCCATAGCGCGAATCGAGATGGAAGGTGACTTCGGGGTCACGCCCGGCCCCGAGGCAGCGCCGATCAGATTCGTCGGTTCGGGATTTCACGCCGCTTCAGCGGGGAGTAGCTGGGGAGGTCGACATGAAAAGACAGCAGCCGCTACACGTAATCCTGAATGTCACGCACCGGTGCAACTTGGCTTGTCGCTATTGCTACTATAGCAAGGAGATGGCCACCAAGCCGGGGCACATGAGCCTTGAGGTGGTAGAGCGGGTCTTCGAATCAATCTCGCGCAGCAGCGCGACTGCTGTCGATTTCTCGATCCACGGCGGTGAGCCGCTTCTGCACACGCCGTCGTACTTCCGCGATCTCTTCACCCTGCAGCGGCAGTACCTCAGAGGACGCGTCACGCAGAACTCCATCCAGACAAACGGCACGCTTCTCGACGAGACGTTCATCGCAGCCTACGAGGCAATCGTGGGCGCTGACACACACTTGGGCCTGGGCCTGTCGCTCGACGGACCTCAGGCGGTCCACGACGGTTCCCGCCGCTACCGTAAAACCGGCGGCGGATCCTTCCACGACGTGATGCGGGGCCTTGATCTCCTCCACCGGCACGGCATTCAAGTTGCGATCCTGGCCGTGGCACCATTGCCCTGGCCCGACTGCGGCCGAGACCTCTACCAATTCTTCAAGGCACTACCCAACGTGCACCTCGTCGACTTGCTCGTGCCTAGTGGCGACTCCTTCCCGGATGCGCCGGAGGGGAGTCTCACAAAGATGTATACGGAACTGTTCGATGCGTGGTTCTTTGATGGCAATGCTAGTTTCGAGGTTCGCTTCTTCTGTAGCATCATCCAGGCACTGCTCACGGGCAGCGGCACCCTCTGCACATTTCAGGAGGACTGCGTAATCAACAATATTATGCTTTCGATAGTGCCGGACGGTGACACCTCGTTCTGCGACTCGTTTACCGAGGTGAAGCTCGGCAACATCTGGACCCACTCAGTCGACGAACTCGCCGCGAGGAACCACCCCGAGAGGATGCGATTCTCTGTGGTCGAGAGACGGAGGATAGAAGCGTGCTTATTCTGCAAGTGGTTTAACGTGTGCCATGGCGGCTGCCCCGCCGCGCACATGCCGGGCAGCCGATCCCCTCACCATTTCTGCTCCGAGTATCAACGCATCTTCTCGCACGTGGACGCGCGCCTGAGGGAGATCGACATCGCCGCGTCGCACGGCTTGGGCGAGGAAAATCTCACGAGGCTGGTCAACCCCCGGTTATCGGATCACCTGCGCAAGCTCCGGTACGGAAGAGAACACGGCGGTCATCAAGGTGGCGACACTGCTGGGGGAACGGGTGTCATGAAGCAAGCTGCGCCCGTGTTGAAATCCCAAAGCGCGGTCGGCTCGTTGTCGCGCAAAGACCGTCCCGCGACCACGCTGCCCGCAGCACAGCCTGCTGCAGGAAAACAGCACATAGGGGATTTCCAGCCATGAACGTGAGCACGCAGGGGTTGTTACGTTTCCAGGCAGCAGGCGGCGAATACGTGTTCTCCGGTCACACCGGCCTGTTGCTGCGGTCGAGCCCGGCGCTCGATGAGGCGCTCGCCAAGCCATCCTCTGCTCTAGAGGAGAAGCTGGGCACGTGCCTCTACGGCAAGCATCAATCGCAACGCACGCTGCGCGTGGGGGCATCCAAGCAGACCCCGCTCCAGAACGTTACGGTATTCGTCACCAACGAGTGCAACCTCGACTGCTCCTACTGCTACGTCCGGAAGAATGGTATCAGCAACAGTGGGAGAATGTCGCTCGACACCTTTCGGTCGGCAATGGAGCTATTCTCGTCCTGTTTCGACATGCGCCGCCGCGTGAACATCCTGTTTTTTGGAGGCGAGCCCTTCATGAACCTGGGGTTCCTAAAAGGCGCTACCGGGTATCTCGATCAGATCGCGGAGCGCGACGGCACCCAGTTCACGTACTCGATCGTCACCAACGGCACCATCCTGAACCAGGAAGTGCTCGACTTCGTGGTGCGCAACGGCGTCAGCGTGGTGGTGAGCATCGATGGCTCCGAGGAGGTCCATGACCGCACGCGACCATTCCGGAACGGCAAGGGGTCGCACGCAACGGTGCTGAGGAATGTCGGCGTGCTGTCGCAATACTGCAACCTCGCCGCGCGCGTCACCGTCTGTGACCTGAACACCGACCTCGTGCGGCTTTACGAGGATCTCCGGACTGCCGGGTTCTGGGAGGTGCACGCGACAGTAGTCTCCGACGCAAACGCGGCCTCGGCAGACCTCGAGCCCGGGCTCTCGCAGCTGCGCCAGAGGCTGCGAGAGATGGAGGATCACTTCCTGGCGAACGTGCGGGAGAAGCGGCTTGTCCGGTTCGGGCATGTCGCCAAGTACCTCAAGCTCATCCATCTTGGCTACCGGTCGGGTGGCAACGCCAAGGTGCTTCCCTGTTCGGCCGGCTACTCGAGCTTCTCTGTGGCGGCCAACGGCGACATCTACCTTTGCCACCGCTTCAACAATGTTGCCGATGTGCGATTCGGGTCGGTGGCCGATGGACTGAACTGGGAGCGACGTGAGAACTTCCTCGATACCCACCAAGTGTCGGCACGACGGGGAGCGTGCGCAAGCTGCTGGGCGGCCGCCTTCTGTGGCGGGACGTGCTATCACACATCCTACGCCGCTGACGCCGAGATGCGCACCGTCAACGAGTTGCACTGTGCCTGTGCCCGAGAGTGGGTGCTCTCCGCCTTGCGGGTTTACGTGTCCATGAGTGCCGAGGAGCGTTGTGTGCTGGAAAACATTGGGTAGCAGTATCGGAGGCATCGTGCAGATCTGCGACATCGAAGCGCTCGCTCGAGACATTCTCCACGTCGACCGGGGTGCGGGCGAATGCGGTTGGTCCTTTCACAGCGTCTCGCGCGCCGAAATTGAGCGACAGGGGGCGGGGACGTTTGATCGGCGGGTGCGGTCGGATGCCTTCCTCGGCACGCACCTTAACCTCCGCATAACCGACACGCCGTACGGGCGGTGTGTCAGCAATATGACGATCTTCGTCCTCCATCGCGAGCAATTCGAGCACGTGCGCTTCTGGCGAACACTCACAGGAGTTGGCCAAGCAGCTTGGGAGAAGGTGCCGCTTGGCGAGTTACCCCCCTGCATCGGCGCGTCTACCGTGGTGATGCACGGATATATTGAGGGTCCGTCACAGCACTTGGGGGGGCCGACGGACGTGTCGTACGTCGGCTTGAATGTACGGTACGTCCGGTTTCTGATTCGACTGGCCCAGCAGTGCAAGGAGCAGTGCCTCCCGATTCTGATCGAAGTCACTGGCAGGGCGGCGCTGGAAGAGAGCCGCATGGGGAAGCCGCAACTGACGGTCGACGATCTCACGGCGGAGGAGATCGCCGGGATCGGCTTACCTCGGTCCCTGAGCCTCCCCGCCGAGCGACTGGCACGGCGCATCGGCTTGGCGGAGGTGCCGAACGTGTGGAACGAGCGAACGTTCGGCAAGGTGTACTGCTCCGCGCCGCGTGCGGACAGAGGATCATGGCTGCGCGTGCGGGCCGGCACCGGAGCCAGGAATTTGCCGGTCGACGCTGGCGGAGCGGCCAGCGCGGCGTTGCCTGAGAGGTAGAGTGTAGGTGATGGATCTGTACAAGTTGCTGGACTACGATTGTCTGAGCCGCATCTGGAGGGCACCTCCGAGGTGGCATTCGGCCATCGCCGCGAATGCGGCCATCTTCGCGTTCCTATGGGATTCCTTGTTTTCCGGCAACCTCGACATTCGGCGCGTCATGAGGCGCTTTGGAGAGCATCGACGCTACCTCGGCCGGAACTGCGCGACCGCCCGCTTCGCCTACCTCAATCACTATTACGCCATGCGGGCCCTGTACAACTACGGCTGGCTGCTCAACGCGCCGCTGGAGGAGATTCGCAAGGAGATGGCGCAGATGGAGATCCGCGGTCTCGGACATGCCGCCAAGGCGGTCGACATGGGTGGTGGAATTCTTGCATTTTCGGCTCACGTCGGTTGCTTCTTCAACCTGCTCTTCGCGGAGCCCGTCACGCGGTTGTGCAAGGTGAAGCAGATCTCGGTGCTCTCGCCGGGCACCTCGGCGCGGCGGAAGCAGTGCATGGAGGCGCAGCTGCGGCGGGCCGCGGCTGACCTGACATGGGAACTCGTGGATATTGAGAAGAAGTCGGGCGGAATGAAGCTGCTCCACACGCTACGAAACAAAGGCGTGGTGGCCTGCGCCCTCGACTATGCATTCCCATTTACCAAGAACTCTGTCGTAAAGTTTCTTGGTAGGGGGGTCGAGTTTCCCATCGGCGCGGTTGTGATGGGAAGACGGCTTGGGATCACCTTCTTGCCCTGCTTCAGCTACGTTGAGGCGGGGCGGACCGTGCTCGAGTTTCAGGCGCCGTTCTCGTTTACTCACACCGACGCTCCGGACCGCGACATCACCGAGATGGCCGTTCGAATCAACAATATCATCGAGACGAAGATCCGCGCGATCCCGGAGCAGTGGAGCTTCTGGCTGCGCCTTGTCAGCCAGGCGCGAACACCGGACGGCCGGAGTGATCCCGAATGCTTCGAAGAAGGATAGCCCCCGGAATGTCTGCTGCCAAACCCTCCAGTCCCACCGGCCCGAGGCCATCGAGCGCTGCTGGCGATGCCGCAACACGCCTGCGCGCCGACATCCGTTGCGAGTGGCAGTCGTGCGTGAGCCGGGTGAGGCAATACGTGGCCATTCGGAAGCACCCGGAGGTCTTCGTTGTAGCCGGTGACGGCGCCAACCCGCTTACCGTTACCGCACTTCCCGTGTGGACCAGAGCAGTCACGCTGCGGAGCCGAGTGTTCGTTCTCGCCGACAGGGGACCGTGGAGCCGCACCGAGGTGAGGCGGGTGCTCTGCCATGAACTCTTTCACGCGTCCATATGGATCTATCTCGATCATCGTGCCGTGCTCCCCTGGTGGTTCAACGAGGCAGCGGCACATTGGGTCGTCATGCGTGAGTGTGGACCGTCGGCGGAGCCGCAGCCCTTCCGCGACGTCTGTCGAGGCGAGCGGCACACAGCAGCGCCGGTGACCGACGCGGCGGGCGAGCCGTCACCGTTGAGCCGGGCTTTTTCCGAGTACCTGCTCAGAAACTATCAACCGGACGCCATGAGGGACATGCTCTGGCAAGTAAAGGCGGGAGGCGACTTCGAAGCGGCTGCGAGTGCCGTATTTGACCTCAATGGTTTTGCGTCCAGGAGGTGGGAGGCGCCTACGTTCCTTACTCCACGATAGATAGGAGATACCTATGCTCGTCGGGGAGGAACTCCCGCTGGCCCAGTATCAGCTTGTCGCGCACCAGCGGGTCGTTCATGAATTCGCGGTGAATCGCCTGTGCCTCGTCATGGGTCAAGCCGGAATCGACCGAGTAGATCGGGCTGCAGGTGCCGGAGCCCCGCGCCTCGCCGAAGCTGACGCCGAAGGCTTCCGGGTGGCAGACCACATCACTGCCGATCTGAGGCCACCATGGGTTCGACAGGAGCGAAAACACCTTGTGGCTGTTCCGGGTGATGAATTGAATCGTCTTCCGAGCCTCGTCGCGGGTCTCGCCCGGGAAGCCGAAGATGATCGAGAGATGCACCCGGATTCCAAGGCCGGCGCATTCGTCGATGAGGCGCTGCACGGTTTCGGGGTGGTAGCCCTTCTTCATCCTGTCGAGGACGCGCTGGCAGGCGCTCTCCATTCCCACGCCGAAGTAAGAGCAGCCAGCCCTGGCGGCGAGTGGCAGATGGCGTCCGAGGGGGGCGTCGAATCGAACCATCGTGCCCCATTGTACATGCAGACCGCGATCGAGGATCTGCTCGGAGAGCGCACGCACCATCCGTGGCGACATGGCCCGGTCGCAGAAGTTCACGATGAGGGCCCCATGCGCCCGCTCCAACCTTTCCAGGTTGGCCACGATCCGTTCATGCGGGATCTCCCGCCAGTCGTCCTTCAGGTACTGCCCCGAGCTCTCTTCGCAGAACGCGCACTTCCTCCAATAGCAGCCGCGTGACGTCAAGAGCGGCAGAAACGGCCGCGGGGAAAGATACTTCAGGCCTACCGGGAGTCCGTCGAAGCTAACCTCGGGAAACTGATCTGCCGAGGGCGGCGGTCCGATCGGGTTCATGACTACCTCTGCTGTCCCATCGCGGCGCACGAGGTTGGGCACCGAGGTGACCTCGCCGCCGGTCTCGAGCGCTCGGCAAAGCGAGGCAAAACCGATCTCTCCCTCGTCACGAATGCCGAACGGTTGGCTCAACTGCCGCATCAGGTACTTCCACGGTCCCTGATCGGCCACATTTCTCTCGACGACCGCTGCCTGCATCCGGCAGATGATGCTGAATGCGCTGCCTCCCGTGACGAACGGGCAATCGATTCCAGCCGACCGCAGTGCGTGCAGCAGCGTGAGGGTAAAGGCCAGCTGCGACAGGTACGTCATCGAGATGGCAAGGAGGTTGGGGCGCATCGCCCGAATCTTCGGGATCAATTGCTGCCTGTAGTAGCCATCGAATGGGTCCTCCTCGAACATCCGGGGGGACAGGTTCATGGTGCCCTTAGCCATCTCGATGGACCAACCTGGCAGCACGCGCGAGGCGAACGCCAGCGCGTCTGTCGCCGCCCCGACCGCCGCCTTGTAGTCCTTGTCAAGGTTTACGTAGCCAGACGGACTCCAGACCCTCCGCAGCATCGCGAGCGTTTTCTTAGAGCCGGTGGCAAGCCGGGCGAGTTCCGCGCCATCTTTCTCCATTTTCCGGTACGCCGAAAAGTCTAACTTCGACCCGAGCAGCAGGCCCTTGCAGGCCAGGAGGGCCATGCGCAGTCGCAGCAACTGGCGGCGCGAGCGACCAAGCGCGTACCACCGCGCCACGTTGTCCGGATCCAGCATGTGGTGCGTGAGCTCGGCCGACAAATCGATCTGTGTGACGTCGTGCCCGAGGCCGCGCATATGGCTGTAGATCGTAGCGAGCCCGAGCGGTGGAGCGATGGGTGAGCTCCCTCCAGGGTTGATCAGTAATATCTTCATGAAAGCCTTTAGACACCCGTTGCAAAGTGCGGCGGGTGGCGCTCCATTAGTGCGACACTCAGGTCCCCAGTTAACCTGTTAAGTTCTCATCGGTCAAGTTCATTCAGGTTCACCTCTTGTCGCCGGGCGCACGACAGATTTCTTCGACTATGCGGCCAGCGCCAGGCTGTCGTTGCGGGCGGCGTGACTATTGAGCCGGTCTTTCCAAAACAGCGCTAGTCTGCGGCTGCTGTGAATGCAGCGCAG
>Ga0182014_10009097_pt1 | contig 10012 bp, 5 predicted proteins | sample 612S2DmetaG_FD_120489 | JGI IMG/M metagenome (GOLD analysis project Ga0182014, IMG submission 120489) | Permafrost microbial communities from Stordalen Mire, Sweden - 612S2D metaG | ecosystem: Environmental > Terrestrial > Soil > Wetlands > Permafrost | place: Sweden: Stordalen | collected...
CTGGTGGTTGCTCGACTGGTGCGACGACCAAATCCCAGTATGGACGGGGTATCTGAACTCGCGCGCCTCGGCTCACCTGCGAGCCACGCTTTTCAGCTACGAGCACATCCAGAGTTGGCTTACGATCCTCGTCTGGATCTTCCGCTGGATCGTTGTGCCCGGAAAGGTGATTCCCTACGCCATGGCCTCGGCGCAATGGGGCTGGCGGCTGCCGTTGCGCAAGCTGATCCGATTCCTGCTCAACTGGCGCTGGTGGCTGGCGGTTGTCGTGGCGGCGCTCCTGGCCGTGGAGTGGCCCAGCCATTTCTTCACTGCAGAGCCGCAGGGAACGGTAGCGCATCAGGTGTGGTCCATCGCGCTCAAGTTGGCCGGAGCCTTTCTGCTGGCCGTTGCAAGCTGGGTCCTGCTGCTGGCGTGGGCTGCGATGCTGCTCGGCCGTAGCCGGCCCTCCAAAGGTAAGCCCGGCGACGATTCGCTCGTGCCCGCTCCCGTTGGCGTCGCCCCGCTCGGCGAGGATTCCGTCAAGCTACCGTTGCCCGAGGGTGGCGACGACACCGGCGGGAAGGCCTGAGCGCAGCCACTCGAGCACTTTTGCACGACCGTAGCCCGAGAGGAGCTGCGCCGCATACCACTCGGCGGCGCGGTGCGCGGCTGCCGACTCAGCCTCAGTCGATGCGTGGGCAAGTGCGAAATCGACTGCGTCAAACAAAAGCGCGGGTGCAGGTGTCGATTTGCGTGCACGAGATGGATTTGCGTCGCCGCTAGCCTTGCTCCACGCTTCCACGAGCCCTTCGCGCAACCAAAGTGGGGTGCGGGCTCCGGCCTGCTGTTCCACCAGCGCGTGCAAAAACTCGTGGCGCATTGTTTCGGCCAGCAGATGACGCCCAGCCAGAGTGCGCAAGGGCTGAGTTCCGATCCAATTGCCTTCAGTGAAAGCCGCCACCCAGCCGGGCGCGAGCGTTGCGTCGCGAAAGGCCGGCGTGGAAGCGAAGGCGCGCACGGTGAACAATGAAGACGTGTTCAAGCCTGAACGCGCAGACGCCTCAGCCCGCGCGCGATTCAGATCGGGCAGGTATGCGGCGTCGCCTCCGGCGAGAGATTCGAGAACAAATCCGCTGCCCACAACGCTCCTCCAGGACTGCCCGGTTGCTTCGTCGGCAGGCTCCGCACCGGGAAAATACTGCTCCAAAATCTGGCGCGCGGAGCGCCCCTGGGCGGCCATCGCCGCTGCGCCCTTCTGGCAAAGGCCCACACCGTGGCCCCATCCGCGTCCATGAAACTCGAACCGGTCGCCCTGGCGGCTTACCTCGAACCACGTGCTAGGAATCCGGTTCCAACCCAGTGACTCGCCCACAGCCAGCCGGAACGCTTCGGCGTTGATCTCGGTCGCGTCCAATCGCAGCGTAACGGCGCGGCCCGATTCGCCACGCCGTGCGACGGTGAGGCTTTGCCATCCGGGCGCGGCGAGCCCGTGGGCCCCAAGGGCTGCCGTCAGCTCGGTGCGAGTGATCTCCGCCGCCCACTCCCTGCCGCCATCCGCGATGCAGAATCGGTCAGGCTGCGAAGGCAGATAGGGAACCGGCTGGGCATGAGGCCACACCTCGGCCGGTGAAGCCGTGCGCCCGCCGCAGTCCTTCCCAAAGTAAGCCAGAGCCCGCTGGCCGTGATACCACAAGGTTTCGCCGGCCGTCGCCAGCACCGCTGCGCGAGCCGGAGCCCTCCGCTCGGCGCTTCCGCCCCAATGCAGAAGCTGGCAGTGCGTCGAGTCGCATAAGTCGTAATCCGAGTGTCCATGCACCTCGTGGAGCGCAAAGCTCCGCACGACGATCGCCAGAGCCTTCAGTGACTCGGCGCTGTCCGCCGGACCGCTTTCACTGGCGACCACCCGCTCCACATAATTCTCCACCGGCAGCGTAACCACGATCACCAGCGCGTCCGCCTTCGCGGTGATGGTCACGGGATTCTGAAGCGTTACGGTTTCGCCGTGCGCTGTGAGCGCGACTGTGCCGGCGAGCCAGAGACGCTCCGCATGTGCTGTTTTGGCTGCCGCTGTGAGTGCTACAGCATCCCCCTCGGCTTTGATGTGCATTGGTTGAGTGAACTCGAGGGTTGGACAACCAGCGCAGCTCCGCAGCAAGATTTTGCGATCCGGCCCGGCGGGCGTGAGCACAACCTCGCGGTCATGCCACAGCGTCCACATTCCTACGCGCAGCGTCGAACGCGCGGTTGGCGGAGTAGCGGCGGCGATCGCGGCAAGCTGCGGCGCGGGCTGCACGACGCTCACTGCCGCGCCGGCTGCCGCCAGCAAGCCCAGGAGTGTTCGCGCCACCAACTGGCCGTTCACGGCCGCTCCAGAGGCGCGTGGGCCAAAATTTCTCCGGCCACGCGCGCCGCATCCGCGCCACGGCCTGCAGGCAGATAGACAACAATCACCACTTTGGGTTTCTGCGCAGGCGCGAGGCCCACAAACCAGCCATGGGTTTGGCTCGACGCAATGCCCTCGGCCGTTCCCGTCTTGCCCAGGACCGCAACGCCGCCCAGGCTCGCCGGTCCGGCTATGCCGAAACTGGCCGAATCCGCCAGTCCTGCGCGTACCACCTGCGTTGCCGCAGAATCAGAATGCGCGGCTAGCTCCAGCGCGAGCCAGCGATAAGCCACGGCCAGCTCCAGCGGCGTCACGCGCACGCCTTCCACTCCCAACAACGCCAACTGTTCCGCTTCTTGAGAGTCCGGCTCGCGAAAATCGGCCACCGCTTCTTCGTGCGCAAGGCCGGTCGCTCCGAGCAATCCGGTACGGTGAAGCAGCCGGCCCAGCTCACCCGGCCGCAGCGTCCGTGCCACAGCGGCAAAGTAGGAATTGCACGACCAAGCAAGAGCCTCACGCGCATCGAAGGGCGGCGCCGGCGGATGCGCGCATGCCAGCCGATGGCCGGCGACCACGAGTTGCCGGTCGCAGGCGATGCGGCTCGCGGGGTTCCAGCGCCCCGTGCCCACCAGGCCGTAAAGTACCAGCGGTTTCAGCGTCGAGCCCGGAGCGGCCAGCGTTCGTGCCGCATCGTCAAGCCGGTACGCGCCCACCAGCCGTGCGCTTGCGATGTCGAGAACGACGATCCTCGCCTCTGGAGCCACGCGCGCCGCACGCTCAACTGCGGTTTGCCACGCTGGCGCGCTCGTCTGCCAAAAGGCGCTCATCGCCCCGCATGCCGCCGCAAAGACAATCGACCGAACGGTTCCGTGCACACCAGAAGTATGACCTATGTGCTGGCGTATATGCGCTTCGCATCAGCGGATTCCTGGGTCATCCGTCGCAACTCAACTGTTGATCGTGACAAGCGAGAGCCTTGGGATCGCAGAGCGCCGCCGGCGAACGGCCACGTCCACGACCCGGGCTCCGCTGCGGCATCTTCGTCACCCGACCTTAACACCGGGAGTGCGGCGATCTTGCCGGCATGAGAGCTGGCGCTCAGCGATGCTGTACGTTCCGGGTGGGGGCAGGGTCGCCATAGAGGACGCCGCGGCCATGGGTGCCGACGTAGACTCGCCCATAGACCCGCGGGTCGCCGGTAATCTGCAGGATCAATCCCCATTGGCGCCTGTCATCGTTGATTCTTGTCCATGTGCGCGCTTCGTCGGTTGAGCGGAAAACGCCAGGCTGCCCATGCACGGTTCCGGCGAGGTAGAGGGCCGGATAAGAGTGGTGAGGAGCGGCTTTGCCAAAGCCGAAGGCCTGAATTTCCTCCACGCCCGGCAGCCGGGCGAAGGCGTCGTCTTTATCGCCGGGTGCGGGCTGCCCGGTCGAAATGGCATGGTAAAGGCCGTCGAAGGCAGCGACCCAGAGATCTCCCACACGACCGGGAGTGGCGTAGAGTCGGTCCTGGCCGCCGCGCTCGTCGCCGCGCGGAGACGAGAAATTGGCAGGAGGGGCATCGGCGAGCGTGAAATGCTCCGCAGCAAAAGTAGCGCCGCTGTCAGCGCTGCGATAAAGCGTATGAGTGGCGAGGGACATTGCGTAGAACAAACGCGGATTCACCGGGTCGGCGATGACCCGCAGCCCGGCGGGGAGACCTTGCGCGGCGGTCCATGTGGCGCCGCGGTCATGGGTCATGTAAGCCGGTTCGCCTTTCGGTGTCCACGCCCAAACGCCGCCATCGGCGGAGACGGCAATGGCGCCGGCGCGGCTCTCCGGCTCAGGCGCCGCGGCAGTGGGCTGCCAGGTTAGACCGCTATCGAGCGAATAACCGATGTTCTCGCCGGGTTTGTGCCCGGCGCCGATGCCGACGCGGACGATGATTGCAGGTTGGAGAGCGGCCGAAGCAACTCCTGTTGTGTTGCTCATCCGCGGCGGCGCTGAAGAGCCGGCAATCGCCGGGCGGTCGAGGTCCCAGTGAACAAAGCTCCCGTAGTCGCCGATGGCGCTGATGACGTGCGCGCCATGTGCCGGGCTGTTGAGATCAAGCGGAACACTTTCCTCGATGCCCGCTGCGAGCATTCTCCAGTGGGTGGGCTTGCCGCGATCCGCCGCGGTCAGATCGAAGGTTTCCCATCCTCCGTAGCCGGTGGTGAAGACGGCGTGATCGGAATTGGCGGGATCGATCTCAATGTCGAAGAGCCAGTGGATGGGCGTGGCCTTCACGTAGGGAGCCAAACGGTAATCGAAAAGGCCGCCGCTGCCAAAGATCGGCTTCCAGCTCGCGCCTCCATCGGTGGAGCGAAAAATGTCATCGCCGCCTGGGCGGCCGTAGGTGCTGGCGATCAATGCGCGCGGATGTTGCGCGTCAACGGAAACGGCGGCGTAACCAAATTCCCGGCTGCCGGCAACAGGGCGGTCAGGAGTGATATCGGTCCACGAGTCAGTGCGGGTATCGAGCTTCCATAGCGCGCCGTTCGTCATGTGCGACGGACCAGGTGCGGCGCCGTATGCGATGTAGAGGAACCCGTCGCTTGAGAGCGCGGCACGAGTGGGCCGGTATTGGGCCGGCTCATCCGCGATTGAATGCCAAGTTGCTCCGGCGTCGGTGGAAACGAAGAGATTCGGCCGATTCATGAGAGAAACGCCGGCGTAGATGGTCTGCGTGGCGGAAGGTTCGGTGTGCCGTCCCGGCGATGATGCGAATCTGACGAAGACAATGCCATCGCTGCGCACAGGCATGCGACGCCAGCGCTGTTCGGGAGTCTCGCCGGGAAGAGGCTCCGGCGTCGGCGGGTCGGCTTCTGTTCCATCTGGAAAGCTGTCGACGCGCGACCACGTCGCACCGCGATCGTGCGATCGCCAAAGTCCGTCGTGGCGCGTTCCCAGGTAAAGGATGCGTCCGTCTTGTGGATCCACGGCCAGCCGCTCGCCATTACCGCGGCCGTCCTCATTGCCTCCGAATTTGAACGGCACATCGGTTCGTTCAAATGTTCGGCCGCGGTCGGACGAACGGAGGATCGCGCCGTTTGCAGCGTTCGCATTGGTGTAGGTTCCACATGCGAGATAGACGCGGTTGGGGTCTTCGGGATCGACGGCGATGGACTCGACCCCCATCAGGTTGCGGTCCTTGTGCGAGACCCAATCCAGAATCGGCTGCCAGCGATCGGCGCCGGCACTCCAGCGGTAAGCGCCGCCCATGTCGGTGCGCGCATAGCGGAGATCGCGCGCCGTGGGGTGAAAAATCACTCCGTCGACAAAGCCCGCGCCAACAATCTGCACGTTCTTCCACAAATAAGCATCCCGCGAAGGAGACTGCGCGGAGACTGACGCCGCGCCCAACAGAAGCAGAAGAGCCGACGTTCGGAGCTGCTCGATCACAGACTTCCTTTCCTTGCATGACACAACGGAGACGCGCACCGCAGCGGCCTATTGCAGGTTGAGCCGGATGGTTGTGCCTGTGTATTCCACGCTCCTGAATTGTGTGGGTGTAAATGGAAAACCGGCCGGATGCGCCTTGGTCACCAGCACCACCCGGAACGTGCGATCGTGCAACATGCCGTCAAATTCGCCGCTGCGATCGCCGATGGTGAGCGTGCTTGTCTTGTCGTCCCAACGTATGGGGATCTGCGAAAAGGCTCCTTTCTCGTAGTCAAACGTCGTGCCCTGATCTTCATAAAGCGTGAACTTGCCGTCAGCGCCCGCATAGATGTAAAGCGTGATGGGGTCGTAGGGTTTTTCCGCGACATACTGCATCACAGGGCCATAGGGAATGATCGACCCCGCGCGGACGAAGACGGGAATCTGGTCGTAGGGCGCCGGGGCTGAGAACGTGCCGTTTGCGGCGGCCTGGCCGGTCCAGTAGTCGTACCATGTGGCCGCAGGCGGCAGGTAGACGCTCCGAGCGCGCTGCCGGTACTGCGCGATGGGAGCAACCAGCAGGGCCGGCCCGAACATGAATTCATCGTTCGACTCGCGGGCGGTGCGGTCCTGGGGAAAGTCCATCACCAGTGGGCGCAACATCGTGTAATCGCGCCGCGTGGTAAATCCGGCCAGTGAGTAAATGTAGGGGAACAATGCGTAACGCAAGCGATCGAATTTCAGCTCGGCGTTGTAGGTGGGCGAGCCATCGCCGAGGGTCCACATCTCGCGCGGCCGCAATTCGCCGTGCACGCGCAGGATGGGCGTGAACGTGGAGAGCTCAAACCAGCGCGCATTCAACTCCCGCCATTCCTCTTCGTCAGCAGCGGTCATCGGCTCATGAGAGAACTTGTATTGCATGGTGTAGCCGCCCGTGTCCATCGTCCAATAGGGAAGGCCGGAGATGCTGGCGCCCAAGCTCGCGGGAATCTGCTTGGCCAGCGCGGTCCAGGTGGAAGTGGTATCGCCCGACCAGGTGACGGTGGAATACCGCTGCTCACCGGCAAAACCGGATCGAGTAAGAATGAAGACACGCTGATTCGGAGCTGCCTCCCGCTGCCCGGCATAAACGCCCAGACTATTCTCCAGTGCGTAACCATTCAGCATGCGCGATCCCGTTCCCAGGAAGGTGGGATTCATGTGCGTTCGCTGGCCGTCGAGCGTGGGCGGTGAGGGCAGCAGATCAGGTTCGGTCGCATCCATCCACCACGCGTCGATGCCCTTTGAGAACAAGTCCGCATCGATCTGCGACCAGAAGAGTTTGCGGCCGCCTGGATTGAAGGCGTCGTAAAACGTGTAGGGCTGATCGATCCAGTCTTTGATGTGTTCTTCAAGATTGGGCAAATACAAATAGCCTTTAGCGTTCATCTCCCTTGCATTCTCCGTATTGGGATTGAACTTGCCCCACACGGAGATCATCAGGTGCGCGTGCTCGGCGTGAAGGGCCTTGATCCAGCCCTGGGGATCGGGAAAGCGCGCGGGATCAAACTCGTGCGAGCCCCACGCATCGACATGCCAGTACTGCCAGTCCTGCACGATGTTGTCGAAAGGAATCTGTCGCTTGCGGAACTCCTTCACCACATCGAGCGATTGCTGCGAGGTCTCGTAGCGCTGGCGCGACTGCCACAGGCCGAAGGCCCAGTTCGGCAGCATCGTCGCTTTTCCCGTGAGCAGCCGGTAGCCGGCGATTACATCATCGATCGATGGGCCGTAGACGAAGGAATAATCGATGCCGTCGCTCACTTCCGACCACAACGATGTGTCATCGTCCGGCGCGGGAGTCTTCCACACGAATTCGAGAGTGTTCTGCTGCTCGGGGTCGTTCTCAATCCGGATCGAATACTTGCGGCCGCCTTCAAGATGCACGCGAACGTGATCGTTGGAGGCGAGCCAGTTCTGCCTCCAGTGGTCCATCACAATTTTGCCGTCGAACAAGACGCGGATGCCGCCGTTCGAGTAGGCCTGAAATTGGTAGTCGCCAGTCGTGGGAGCAAGAATCGAGCCGGTCCACGAGAAGTTCTTTCCCGCCCGGCGGCTTTCGGCAGATTCAGGATGCCTGGAATCAGCCGGGCTCTGGCGGATTGGAATGGAGATATCTGCGGTTTGCCAGGGTGCTTCTGAACCGTCAGCCGGCGCGACGGTCAACCCGCCTTGTTTGCCGTCCGCGTCGTAGAGATCGGCTGCCGGAATCGCCGTGAAGGCGCGAAGATCGCCGAAGCGGGTAAACGAAGTGTTGTCCCAGAAAATCCCGAAGCCCTTCGAAGAGACGAGAAAGGGAACCACAACGTTGGTGTTGTGCTGCCACAAATCCAGGTCGTAGCCCTTGATATCGACGGCGCCCAGTTGCATCTGGCCCAGCCCGTAAAGTGATTCATCTTTCTGGGCCCGCCACTTCTGTTGAATGTGGAACGTGTCTTCACCCTGCACTTGAGCCGGCACGAGCGTTCTGCTGCCTGGAACTTCAGAGAGCAGCGGATGCCCGGAGCTATCGGCAAACGATACGGCGCCCGTCTCGCGGCCGACAGTGACGCGCAGCTCTGCTGTGGCCAGGGTGAATCCCGCGGGCGATTCGCTGACTGTGAAAGGAGTCGTACCTGGGGGAAGAGCGACCCGGTCAATCGAGCTTCGGCTAAAGAAGTCCGGTGATCGGGAATACACAACCCGCACAACCGCGGCGGAGATCACCTGGAGACGTAGTTCGCCTGTCGCCAGGCGCAAGGTCATACCGTCGGATTGCTGTTCCATAGTTGGCAGACCGGCGGAAGATGCGTATGCCGGAAGAACAAGACAAATCCCCAGGACAAAGCCGTGGCGATACGGTATGACGCGAAAAAACCGCAATATAGCCTTGCTCTTGCTTCGCGGAATGAACATTTGCTTTCTTCATCTCCAGAACCCAAGAAATGGCCGGGTGACCATTGGCGCCAGCCTTGAAAGACAGCCTACACCTTGACCGTTGATCTTTCGGCCAGACCACGCCCGCGAGCTTCAGCACCGTCTTGATCAGGATGCGCTCCTTCACTCGGAACGTAACGGAAATGCTTTGAAGCGGGCCGCACTCGGCGTTGGGCTACACTGAGCCAAAAACCCCGAGTTGGATTTCAAGGAATCCATCTATTACATGGCGAACGGGAAGACGAAGAGCGTTGACGAGTTTCTATCACACATACGAGGGGTCTTAGCTCATGTTGAAAGACACCCGTTTTTAGATTTGAAAGGAAGAACGACCATGAAGTTTGTTGTCTCGGTTCTTATTGTTTTGTGTTCTGCACTGGCACAAGGTCAGAAAACCTACAAACACGCATCGCAATATCAAATAGCCATCTTAGACCAGAATCTTCGCGTTGAAACGGGAAGCGATGTAACGCTAGAACCCATCTCATAAACATTTTGGCAGCCCTTTTCTGCGAGACTGAAGTTGCTCAAGGCGTCTCCGCGGACTTTGATGGCAGGTCGTTGGGAACTGACGGACGAACAGTGGGGGTTGGTGGAGCCGATTCTGCGTCCTCGGCGGCGTAAGGATAACCGTGGCCGTCCCTGGCACGACACGCGGGCGGTTCTGAACGGTGTGCTCTGGATTCTTGGCAGCGGCGCGCAGTGGTCTGAGATGCCTGGGAAGTATCCGCCGTATCAGACCTGCCATCGGCGCTTCCAGCAGTGGATACGCGAGGGCAGGCTGGTTGAGTGCTTGCGACTGCTGGCCAAAGATTTGCATGCGCGAGGCAAGTTGAATCTGGATGAAGCGTTCGTGGATGCGACATTCGCGAGCGCCAAAAAGGGGGCTTCGCAGTCGGCCCGACCAAGCGGGGCAAGGGAACCAAGATCATCGCTATCGCCTCTGGTGACGGTCTTCCTCTCGCCGTTGCTGTCGACAGCGCTTCACCTGCCGAATGCAAGCTTGTGGAAGTTGTTCTGGCCGGATGCTTCCTCAAGGAGTTGCCGGAAAGGCTGATCGGCGACAAGGCTTACGACTCGGACGCGCTCGATCAGACGCTGGCCGACGATTATGGCATTGAGATGATCTCCCCCAACCGATCCAACCGCAAACAGAAGACCCAGGATGGCCGACCGCTGCGGCGCTACGGGCGCAGATGGAAGATCGAAAGAGTCTTCGCATGGATGCAGAACTACCGTAAGCGTCAGACCAAATGCATGGTTGACATTTGCGGATGTTTTGCGATCCAA
>Ga0182014_10009098_pt1 | contig 10011 bp, 6 predicted proteins | sample 612S2DmetaG_FD_120489 | JGI IMG/M metagenome (GOLD analysis project Ga0182014, IMG submission 120489) | Permafrost microbial communities from Stordalen Mire, Sweden - 612S2D metaG | ecosystem: Environmental > Terrestrial > Soil > Wetlands > Permafrost | place: Sweden: Stordalen | collected...
AGCAAAGCGATTATCACCAGGTGGTGAAGGGCGGCGGTCACGGCAACTACCGCACCATCGTGCTGGCTCCGCACTCCGTGCAGGAGATGGCGGACCTGACCGCGCTGGCGTTCGATTTGGCCGACCGCTACCGCAATCCGGTGGTGCTGATGGCCGACGGTTTCATCGGCCAGATGATGGAGCCGGTGGAGTTCCCGCAATCCGCCACGCCGACACATCTGCCCCCATGGGCCGTGGCCGGAACCGTGGCCTCGCGCCCCAATCTCATTACCTCGCTGCATCTCGACTGTGACGAGCTGGAGAAGCACAACCGCGATCTCGAGGCCAAATACAAGGTGGCCGAGCAGCGCGAAACCCGCGCCGAAGAGTGGTCGACCGGCGATGCGGAGATTGTGCTGGTGGGTTACGGCATTGTGGGACGCATTCTGAAGGCCGTCACCGCCGAGGCGCGCGCCGCAGGGCTCAAGGTGGGCGTGCTGCGGCCCATCACGCTTTATCCCTTCCCGGTGGTGCAGTTCCAGCGCCTGGTTTTCAACGCGCGCCTCTTCGTGGTGGTGGAGATGAGCAACGGCCAGATGCTGGAAGACGTGAAGCTGGCGCTCAACGGCTCGCGGCCGGTCGAGTTCCTGAATCGCATGGGCGGCAACGTGCCCTCGCACGAGGAGGTGCTCCGCTTTGTGCATGAGCTGGCGCGCCGCGAGGGCCTGGAGCGAAATCCAGATCGGGCTCGGGAGCGGCAAACTCTCGAAGAGGAGCGAATGGCCAATGTCTAATCAACCGGTTGCAGAGTATGAGGTCGCGCGCAGCAAGGCCAAATCGTTCTACCCGCGCTACGAGCGCAAGGAGGAGCTGCAGCACCAGACGCACTTCTGTCCCGGCTGCGGCCACGGAATCGTTCACAAGATGGTGGCGCAGGCCATCGACGAGCTGGGCGTGCAGGACCGCACCATCATAGTGGGTCCCGTGGGTTGCGGCGTCTTCACGTATTACTACTTTGACGTGGGCAACGTGCAGGCTGCGCATGGGCGCGCGCCCGCCGTGGCCACGGCCATCCGGCGCAGCCGCCCGGAAAGCATTGTCATCAGCTACCAGGGCGACGGGGATCTCTCGGCCATCGGGTCGGCGGAGATTCTGCACACCGCCAATCGCGGCGAAAACATCACCGTGATTTTCGTCAACAACGCCATCTACAGCATGACCGGCGGCCAGGCCGCTCCCACCACGCTGCTGGGCCAGAAGAGCACCACCACGCCCAACGGCCGCAACGCCGCCACTGAAGGCTATCCGCTGCATGTGAGCGAGCTGCTCTCGACGCTCGAGGCGCCCGCCTACATTGAGCGCGTGGGCCTGGGCGACAACAAGCAGATTGCGCAGGCGGCTCGCGCCATCAAGCGTGCGTTGGACAATCAGGTGCGCGGCCTGGGCTTCTCGCTCATCGAAGTGCTCTCGCCCTGCCCGACCATCTGGAAGATGACGCCGGTGGATTCGCAGCACTGGGTGCGCGATGTGATGGAGAAAACCTTCCCGCTGGGCGTGTTCTGCGACCGGACGAAAGAAAGGCTGGCTGCACCCGCTCCGCAATCTGCGCCGGCCCCCGAGCTCGACGAGCTGCCGGGCATTCTCGGCGTGGCCGAAGAGAACTTGCCGGAAGGCAACGCCGCGGCCATGGCCAAAGAGCAAGAGATCGATCTGCAGGTACGCATCGCGGGCTTTGGCGGGCAGGGCGTGTTGCTGCTCGGCGAAGTGCTGGCAGAAGCCGGTCTCGATGCCGGGCTCGAGGTTTCATGGCTGCCGTCGTACGGGCCCGAGATGCGTTCCGGCACTTCGAATTGCCATGTGCGGCTTTCGCGCCAGACCATCGATTCGCCGCTGGTGACGGCGCCCACCGTGCTCGTCGCCATGAACGAGCCTTCGCTGCGCAAGTTCGATCGCAGCGTCCGCTCCGGCGGATGGATCATCTACGACGGCGACGAATTTCCGCGCGATTGCGAGCGCGAGGGCGTGCAGGTGCTGGCCCTCCCGTTCACGCGCCTGGCCGATGCCATGGGCGACAAGCGGGCGGCCAACATGGTGATGCTGGGCGCGGTGCTGGAGATGGCGGGCGTGCTGCCGCAGGCCAGCATCGACGCAGCTTTGCGGCGCCTGATCAAAAACCCGCGCTGGGTGGAACTGGATGAGCGCGCCGTGGCGCGGGGCAGGGAACTGTTCAAAACAGCGATTCAAGGCAGCGCTCGCGGAGGCTTGACATGAAAGCGGATGTCGATCCCAATGTGATTGTCTATTTCGGCGGGCAGTACATGCCCATGCGCGACGCGCACATCGGAATCCTGACCCACGCTCTGCACTACGGGACCGGCGTCTTCGAAGGCATTCGCGCCTACTGGGATGCGGCGGAGCAGGAGTTGTTTGTGCTGCGGCCCCGCGACCACTACGTGCGCTGGAAGCAGAATGGCGGCATCCTGCACATCGACGTGCCGCTGACCGCGGACCAGTTGTGCGACATTACGGTAGAGCTCGCGCAACGCAACGCATTCCGCACCGATCTTTACATTCGTCCGCTGGCCTACAAGTGCGCCGAGCGCATCGGCGTGGCCATCGACGACCAGGATGCATTTTTCATCGTGGCGCTGCCCTTCGGCGAGTATCTGCACAGCGAAAACGGGCTGCATGTGGGCGTGAGTTCCTGGCGGCGCATCGACGACAACGCCATTCCCGCTCGCGCCAAGATCTGCGGCGCTTACGCCAACAGCGCCCTGGCCAGCGATGAAGCGCGCCGCTCGGGATTCGATGAAGCCATCCTGTTAAATGAAAGTGGCCATGTGACCGAGGGCGCCACCTGCAACCTTTTCATGCGCCGCAAGGGGCGCCTGATCACGCCGGCCGTGACGGAGAACGTTTTGGAAGGCATCACGCGCGATTCCATCATGGAGCTGGCCGCGCGCGAGCTTGGCCTGGAGATTGTGGAGCGGCCCATCGACCGCAGCGAACTGTACGTGTGCGACGAGCTGTTTCTCACCGGAACCGCGGTGGGCGTGGCTCCGGTCACGCGTGTCGATCACCATCCCGTTGCGGATGGAGCCATCGGCGTGGTCACACGCAGTTTGCGCCAGCTCTACGTCGACGCCACGCATGGACGCATGCCCGCGTACCGCAAGTGGCTGCTGCCGGTCTATCGCACGGGTCAGCCGCCCGAGCGCGGCGAGGCTTCGAAAGACGGGGCGTCGATGAAGGAAACGAGCTTGGCCTGAGCCCATGCCGGCGTGCTGCGGCGCGCCGGCGCCGAGACCCGGGCAAGGAGGAAAACCCGAATGCCAACAACAATAGTTCAAGCAAATGCCTATGACGTTGCCATGGAGAATTTCGATACCGCGGCAGACGCCATCGGCCTGGACGACAATACGCGTGAAATGATCAAGCGGCCCGAGCGCATGCTCACGGTCGGTGTGCCGGTGCGCATGGACGACGGCAACATTCACCGCTTCGAGGGCTTTCGTGTGCAACACAGCTCGGTGCGTGGACCTGCCAAGGGCGGCATCCGCTACCATCCGCAGGTCACGCTCGACGAAGTGAAAGCGCTGGCCACGTGGATGACGTGGAAGTGCGCAGTGGTGAACATTCCCTTCGGCGGGGCCAAGGGCGGCATCACCTGCAATCCGAAAAAGATGTCGCAGGGCGAGCTGGAACGGATGACGCGCCGCTACACCAGCGCGATTCTTCCGCTGATCGGCCCGGAGCAGGACATTCCCGCGCCCGATGTCTACACCAATTCGCAGACCATGGCCTGGATCATGGATACCTACAGCATGACCAAGGGCTATGCCATTCCCGGCGTGGTGACGGGCAAGCCCATCAGCCTGGGCGGATCGCTGGGCCGCAACGAGGCTACGGGCCGCGGCGTCTACTACACCATTGAGTGCGCATGCGAGCATCTGCACATGCCGCTCAAGGGCGCGACCGTTGCTGTGCAGGGCTTCGGCAATGCCGGCTCCATCACCGCGCAGCTGTTGCATCAAGCCGGCGCGAAGGTTATCGCGGTCAGCGATTCCACGGGCTGCGTCTACAACCGCGACGGTTTGAACGTCCCTGAGCTCATAGCCATGAAGGCTATGTGCGGTCACGTGGACGGTTTCCCTGAGAGCGAGCCGATCCTGCCGCACGAGTTGCTGGCGTTGGGGTGCGACATCCTGGTGCCCGCCGCTCTTGAAAACACCATCGTTCAAGAGAATGCGGGCACGGTGCGCGCGCGCATCATCGCTGAAGCCGCCAACGGTCCGGTAACCCCGGCCGCGGACCGGATCCTCGAGAGCAAAGGCGCCTTTGTCATTCCCGACATTCTGTGCAACGCCGGCGGCGTCACGGTGTCGTACTTCGAATGGGTGCAGGACGAGCAGCACCTGTTCTGGGAAGCTCAGGACATCTACAACCGCCTGGAGCGGGTGATGAAGACCGCTTTCAGCGATGTGCTCAAAATCCATCTTGAGCGCAAGGTGTCCATGCGCATTGCTGCCAATATGCTCGGCATCGGGCGCGTGGCCGAGGCTGTGCAGATTCGCGGCATTTATCCATAAACCGGGCTCACCATCCTTACGCCCTACTCTTTCCGCGCATCGCGCGAGAGGGTAGGGTGTAGGTGTCTCTGTCCCGCTTGTACAATGCAAATGGGCCCGAGCCGCATGCGACCCCGGCCGTTTTTTATTGCCGATCCATCGGCACGTTGTGGAATCGATCCGAGGGCCGCTCTTTATGTCTGTGAAGTTTTCAGTATTTCTGTTCGCCGCTTCATTTTGCCTTTTTGCTGCATTGCTTCCCGCGCAAACTCCCACGCCAATCATCGACCTGCCATCGAGCAAGCAGCTGATCGGCGAGGCTCCGGGCGCGCCGCAGCGCGTCAATGGTTTACCGATTTCGATGGCGATTTCGCCCGACGGCCGATCCGTGGTCACGGTGGATGCCGGCTACGGAACCTTCGAGTCGCAGTACAACCAGTCGCTCTCGGTCCTCGATACGCGCACCGGTGCGCTCGCCGATTTCCCCGACCCGCGCACCGCGCCGCGGAACAAGCAAACGCTCTACTCCGGCCTCGCTTTCAGCCGCGATGGCAGCCGCATTTACGCCAGCATGGCTTCGATGTCCGACCCCAAAGGTGAGGGTCCGGGCGACACGGGCAGCGGAATTCTTGTCTATAGCTTCAAGGAGGGCAGGATTGCGCCCGAGCGCCTGATTCCTCTGCCCGTTGCGCAACTGCCGCCGGGGCGAAAAACCCGTCTGCCAGGCGGATCGGAAAGCGACCGGGGCGTGCCCTACCCGGCTGCGATTGCGGTGCTTGGCGCGGCCGGCCATGAAAAACTGCTGGTTGCCGAAAATCTCTCCGACGATGCGGTGCTTCTTGACGCAACGACCGGCGCAATCGAAAAGCGCTTCGATCTCTCCGAAAGCGACGCTGTGCCCGCCACTTATCCCATCGCCGCCGCTGTAACGCGCGACGGAAAGCGCGCCTTCGTCGCTCTCTGGAACGCTTCGGAGATTGTGGAGCTCGATCTCGCGCGCGGCACGGTGGCGCGCAAGCTGGCCCTGCTCAAGCCCGCCAGCCCCATCGCGCCCGGCACGCACCCTTGTGCATTGGCGTTCTCGACCGACGAGAAAACACTCTACGTGGCGCTCTCCAATCGCGACGCCGTTGTCGCCGTCAATGTGAGCGGCGGACAGTTTTCAGTGAAAGGCTACTTCGACACCCGCCTTCCGGGACAAAGCTACTTCGGCGCGGAGCCGGTGGCTGTCACTTTGAACGGCGATGGCAGCCGGCTCTACGTGGCAAACATGGGCACCGATTCCGTTGCTGTGTTCGACACCGGCAAGCTGACGCCCAGGGCCGCGAAGAACGGCATGGTCGAGCCCGGCGGTTTCATCCCCACGGAATGGATGCCGATATCGATCGCCTTCCTTTCTTCACCCTCCGGCGGTACGCTCTACCTCGCAACCGCCAAAGGCAAGGGAACAGGGCCAAATAATTTTCCTCCCCGCCGAGTTGAAACCGCGTCCAGCGTCAACGCCCGGGCCAACGCCTACATCGGAAACCTGCTCTACGGATCGCTGGCGACACTCGACGAAAAGGAGATTGCCAATAGCCTCACCGGCTGGACCGCGACCGTGCTGGCCTCGAATCGCATGAAGGCCGCGCAGGAAAAGATCGTCTTTGCCGGCGGCGCGACAAGCCCCGGCAATGATCGAATTCGGCACATCATCTACATCATCAAAGAAAATCGCACTTACGATCAGATCCTCGGCGACCTCGCGCAGGACGGGAAGCCCGTGGGCAACGGCGATCCGAAGTGGGCGACATACGGCGCATCCATCACGCCCAACCAACACAAGCTGGCCCTGCAATTCGGCGTGATCGACAACTTCTTCGACTCCGGTGAAGTTTCAGGCGACGGCCACGTCTGGTCGAATGCAGGCATCGGCACCGACTATCTCGAGAAGACCTGGCCGCATGGATACCGCAGCTCGGAACGCACTTACGATTATGAGGGCGTGGTGGCCAACGGCTATCCGCTGCTTCAGAAAATTCCCGACGTGGGGGAGCCGGCCAGCGGCTATCTCTGGGGCAATCTCGCCGCGCACGGCAAGACGTACTACCATTTCGGCGAGTACATCTCGACGAAGTTTTGCGGTCAGGGCGCGGTCGCCGATGCCTCGCAGGGCGCCATGATGGCCGGGCCCAGTTGCGCGCGCAAGGCCGTTGCTCCAGGCGAACGGTTGCCCGCGGAATGGGGCAGCGGCGTCAACAAGTTTTCCTGGCCTATTCCGCTCATCGCCAGCAACACGGCTACCAAGCCAGAGTTGGTGGGCCACTTCGCGCCCGAAATGCCGGACTTCAACCTGGCCGTTCCCGACCAGGTCCGCGTCGAAGTCTTCCTGCGCCATCTCAAGCAGTGGATTGCCGATCGCGAGCGTGGCGACGATACCATGCCCAGCTTCATCACCATGCGCCTGCCCGACGATCACACCGCGGGAACGCGGCCCGACGGTCCTACGCCCCGATCTTCTGTCGCCGATAACGATCTTGCCGTTGGCCGCGCCGTTGAAGCGGTCTCGCACTCGCCCTACTGGGACGATACCGCATTCTTTATCCTGGAAGACGATGCGCAGAACGGCGCCGACCACGTCGACGCGCACCGCAGCATCGCATTCGTCATCAGCAAGTACGCGCCGCACGGCCCCAACCGCGCGCCCTTTGTCGATTCGCGTTTTTATTCGACAGTCAGCGTCGTCCGCACCATGGAGTCGCTGCTCGGACTGCCCCCGATGAATAACAACGACGCCTTTTCGTCGCTCATCGCTTCGCTGTTCACCGGCCCCGGCGATCAGCCGCCCTACGATGCCGACACCACGAACCGCGACAACGGCCTCATCTACACGGCCAACGCCAAAAACGCTGTGGGCGCAAGGGCGAGCATGAAGATGGACTTCAGCCGCGAGGATCGCGCGCCCACGGAAAAGCTCAATGTGATTCTGTGGAAAGACGCGATGGGCAAAGCGCCGGTGCCGGCGATGTTGAAGGCGCGCACGAAGAAATCCGCCGACGATGGCGACAATTAGCGCATGGTACGTTGCCGCCCTTTCCGCGATAGATCCCCGCTCCGCGAGCCATCTAACGACGGACCGCGAAAACGAGCGCGGTGATTGAAACGATCAGCGATATGGTCGGCAGAATGATGCGCATCCAGAACTCGATGCGTTCATCGCGCACTTTGCGAATCTCGCTGTGTGCCCAGTTCTCCCCTGCAGGTGTGAGGAGAGGGTACTGTACCGAAGAATCAAGACACTCTGGAGGAGTGGCAATACCATTCAGCTGAAGTTGAACGTTTAGCTCATGTTGTTGGACGAAATCCATCAGTTTTCTGCGCGGTTCCCATCGTTCCCATACCTCTGCCTCTCGACTGACGCACTCGTGAAGGTCTGTGACACCCTTAATGGCGGCATCAATCTCTTCAAACATTTGCTTCATCTGCCGCGAACGGAGTTTGTTCACTCGCGCTCGATCTTTTCGCCAATAACGCTTCCGCCCGATGGCGAATCGCAACCTATCAAACATAGGCAACTCCGTAACGCCTGATTGTGAGTTGCCCACTATGATAGTCGATCTCGTGATCACGCGGGCTCACATCATCAAGACCTGCTAAGTCCCGCTGTTAAGATGGCGGAAGGGTTTACGGTCAAAAGACTTTGGGTCAGGGGCGAAAGTCGCGGTTCATTGATCGCCGTTTATGGCACGACTGAAGTCGTGCCCTTTCACGACGGCTCTAAACTGATCCACCACGGCCTCGGACGGTTTATTCGTTCCAGTGCTAAGATGGCTGGCGGCCTGCCATTCATCGCGCGGAAGCAATGTTCCATGAGAAAGCTGGATGATCTTGTGAAAACCTTTTCTTGTTTTTGCCTTTTGACCCTGGTCTCAGCCTGCACAGTTGGTGCTGCTGCGCTCAAAGCTCAGCAACCGTTGCAGGTGGGCATTCATTGGGACAAAGTTACGGTGGTTTCAAGGACTACACCGACACTGCAAGTAGTGGTCAATCCGCCGCTGCGTCCCGGCGAGCCGCTGAGCGCGGGCGCGTACAAGGCGGTGAGAGAACTCGGCGCCGATTACGTGCGCTATGTGCCGTGGTTGCCCTATCCAAAGCTTGCCGTCGCCGAGCTCGAACCGCCGACACCACAAAAAACCAGTTGGGATTTCAGCCTCATCGATCCCATGACGAAGGATTTTCTGGCGGCGACCGAAGGCCACCCCGTGATCGTGAACTTCAGCACCATTCCTGCATGGCTCTTCAAGACTGAGAAGCCCGTTACTTATCCGGCAGACCCGAACCTGGCCGTCTGGAACTATACGCAAGGCACCGAGCTGCGCGATCCCAGCGGACGGGAACTCGGAGATTACTACGCGCGGCTGGTCGGTTGGTACGTCAACGGGGGATTCACCGATGAAAGCGGCGCGCGGCACGAATCCGGCTATCACTACAAGCTGGCGTGGTGGGAGGTGCTCAACGAGGTCGATTTCGAGCACAGCATGACACCCGAACAGTACACGGAGCGTTACGACGCGATTGCCGGCGCGCTCCACAAGGTGTCGCCGGAGACAAAGTTCGTCGGGCTGGCGCTGGCGTCTCCGGGACGCGACGAGAAGTTCTTCGAGTACTTCCTGAATCCCGCCAACCACAAGCCGGGCATTCCGCTCGACATGATTTCGTATCACTTCTATGCTTCACCGGCGAACGGGGAAACGCTGGACCACTGGCAATACACATTTTTCGATCAAGAAGCAGGATTTTTGAATACCGTTCGCTTTGTCGAGGCCATTCGCAAGCGGCTTTCGCCTCAAACGATGACCGATCTAGATGAACTCGGCGTCATTCTGCCCACGGACAACAAGTCCGGCGACAATGTGCCACCTCCCGCCGCCTACTGGAATCTTGCCGGCGCGCTTTATGCCGATCTTTTTATCGAGCTCTCGCGCTTGCAGATCGATGTTGTGGGTGAGTCGCAGCTTGTGGGCTATCCCACGCAGTTTCCCAGCGTGAGCATGATGGATTGGGCCACGAACCAGCCCAACGCGCGCTTTTGGGTGCTCAAGCTCATCAAGGATTCATTTCATCCCGGTGACAAGCTTGTGGAAACGGCGCTTCATTCGAGCGACACAGGCGCACAGGCATTCGTCACTCCCGGGGGGCGCAAGCTTTTGCTCGTAAACAAACGAAATCGCGAGATCGCAGTTTCCCTGCCGGATGCGGACAAGGCCACCGCGCTTGCGGTCGATACGGAGACCGCCGAAAACCCGGCGCGCAGGATTCCACTTGCGGGGAGCATCATTAAACTGGAACCATTCGCTGTAACTGTGGTCAGTTGGTGAGCGACGCTCAAAAGGAAAGAAGCATGATGAGCAAGAAGCATGAACTTCGTGCCGGCCTGTGCGGCATCGGCCTCGATGCCTATTGGAGCCAGTTTGCGGGCCTCGAG
>Ga0182014_10009099_pt1 | contig 10010 bp, 14 predicted proteins | sample 612S2DmetaG_FD_120489 | JGI IMG/M metagenome (GOLD analysis project Ga0182014, IMG submission 120489) | Permafrost microbial communities from Stordalen Mire, Sweden - 612S2D metaG | ecosystem: Environmental > Terrestrial > Soil > Wetlands > Permafrost | place: Sweden: Stordalen | collected...
CATCCAGCGTATCCGCTATGCCGATGGGAGCCCATTGATGTTGGAAAACAACTATTATTCCTTCAAGCGTTTTGCGTTTCTGCTCAACGAGCCGCTGGAGGGCTCGCTCTACAAGCTCTTGTCAGAAGGGCACAATATCCACCCCATGTATAGCGGCGAAACCCAGCTTGAGGTGCAAAGAGCCAGCCGCGAGATCGCAAGCCTGATGCAATGTGCGCCGGGTGATCCGCTGTTCCTGATGCGAACCAGTGTACTGGACGATTGCAAGCAGCCCATCCATTACGGCGAGCAGCTGATCCTTGCGGACCGGTACGCGTTCAATTTCTGATCCAAGCTGCTATCGCGATGCCCATTGTCGATTGAGGCATCCTGCGAATTTTCCACCGAAGCCGTCGTTCCGGAGTGCCCACCAAAGGGGCGTTGTAGCATAAACCGAGCGGAGGTCGAGCATTGCCTTTTCCCAGCCCTACAGTAATTGCCCAGGGGCGATCCCCGCGTTCATTGGGGTATGGCAACGATTCGGTACAAAATGGGCCATTTGATACTTTGAGCCGTCAGGATCTCTCCAGGAGGTGGCGAACGGAGATCCTGCTGATGTCCAACCGTCTTGCAATCTCCGATTTTGAGAGTTTTTCCTTGCGATAGAGGCGTTTGATTTCGGCGGTCTTCTTGGCTGCCGACTTAGGTCTGCCAAAGGTTGTTCCTTGGGTGCGGACCTGGGCTGTGCCGGCCTTCACACGCTCCCGCAGGATCTCCCGTTCGAAATCAGCGAAAACTGCCAGCATCCCGGCCATCGCGCGCGCAGTCGACGTAGTCATGTCGAAGGCTTCGGTGAATGAGGCGAAGCCGATGCCCAGCTCGGCCAGCTCCTTCAGGGTGATAACAAGATCGGGAAGCGAACGTCCCCAGCGGTCGAGCCGCGTATTCCTTCATGGTCCTAATCTGAAGCGGGAGCGTCTGCTGATCGTGAGTCGAGAGACGGGCGTAGAGTGCCACTTGCGGTCGCGCGGAAGTTTTTTTACCCCTGGCCAAAAACCCTCCTCAGATGTCAGCGCTGAAGTGCTGGATTGGCGCAGCTTTCTGATAGTCTCTCCGTGCTGGCCATAACCTATAGGTTATGGTCGGGCCTGCTGTACGAGCTGTTGTTGGCGAAACCGTTTCTCGTCAGCCGCGATGATTGAGTCTTGCATTTGCCTAAAGTCTCATGACTGGGATGAGCCTGTAGTAATTTCCGGGTAAGCGCCAACAAATCGGCTGGTCACAGAGAAGATGATTCCATAGCTCGTATGGAGCAGTACCGGCGAATCCATCGTATTTTGATTATGTGTCAATCAATTCACTGTAAATAGAAGACTTTTTAGTTGAGTGTATCTTTCATACGCAATACGTCAGTTATTAGAATGAAAGAGTACTTGCGGGGCTGAATCAATGGGCGGTACTTCCACTTCTTCGAAGGCTCGATCACCGAAAGCGTCGGCACATCGCTGTAAGGGTCGGCGACAGAAGGCAGCGCATCGGTTTCTGATGAACAATCTGGATCCTGATGTCGCAGCGTCTCCGGATCAACTCGCAGTTTATGGCGGTATTGGCAAGGCGGCGCGCAACCAGGACTGTTACCGGGCATTTTCCCCTGAACTCGAAATATTAGGAAATGACCAGACGCTGCCGATTCAGCCCAGCAAGCCTATGGCTGTGTTCTTCTGCATTCAAAGATACTCCCCCAGTCTTGATTGCCAAATCAAACCTGGTGGGTCATGGACAAATTGGGATGAGTTCCACAGGTCAGACCGCCTTGACCTCATGCCCCGAGAACCTTTACGGAAGACTGACAATTCTATCTTGGAGGAGTAAGTGATTTGTGTCTCGTGCCCACGGCCTATTAGGGAGATTGCGGAAGGACTGGACATTCCAGAACACTATCTTGAGCTCTACGGCGCACATATGGCGAAGTTACGACTTGAGCTATTGTCGCAATCGAGACCTGCGACCCGGCGCAAACTCATTCTAGTGACCGCAATGACTTCAACCGGTGCGGGCGCTGGAAAAACAGTCACTTCGGTTGGCCTTAGCCAAGCATTGAATCGGATTGGAAAGAGAGCCATCGTTACGCTTCGGGAACCTTCGTTAGGGCCGATTTTTGGCCTGAAAGGTGGCGGCACGGGCGGTGGCAAATCAGAAGTAATCCCTAGCGATAAAATTAATCTCCACTTCACGGGAGATTTTCATGCCGTCACATCGGCGCACAATTTGCTTTGCGCACTGCTTGATGCTCATATTCACAACGGCAACGAATTACGTATTGATGTCAACAATATTCAGTGGCCGCGCGCCATGGACGTAAACGACCGAGCCTTGCGCACGATTGTGTGTGGCTTGGGTGGCTCCATCAACGGTCCAGCCCGGGAAACCGGATTTGTGATTACTGCGGCTTCCGAGATCATGGCAATTCTGGCATTGGCTAGTGACCGCCGCGATCTGCGTCAACGGTTGAGCCGGATCATTGTTGGTTTCGACATGGACGGCAAGGCCGTGCGCGTTGAGCGCTTGCGGGCAACAGGAGCCTTGATGGTTTTGCTCAACGATGCCATCATGCCCAATCTTGTCCAGACCACGGAAGGTACCCCCGCCTTGGTCCACGCTGGCCCCTTTGCCAACATCGCGCACGGCACCTCCAGCGTAATCGCGCAGCGGATGGCGTTGCATCTGGCGGACTACGTGGTAAATGAGACCGGTTTCGCTGCCGATCTTGGCGCGGAGAAGTATTTTGATGTTGTGCTGCCATCTGCGGGACTGAAGCCAGCCGGAGCGGTAATGGTCACATCCGTACGGGCGGTGTTGCGCCACGGGGGGAGTGTTGACTCGGGTGTGCCATTGAGTTCGGCTTTCAGAGCCGGCTTTGACAATCTGGCTAAGCACGTAGAGGCGCTTGGCAAGTTCCGAGTGCCGGTTGTTGTCGCCATTAACCACTTCCCGTCAGACACGGTGGAACAGCTTGAGGTGATTCGCAAGTTTTGCGAAGAACTGAGGGTAGATTGCGCTATATCGGACTTTTATGGGCAAGGGGGTGCCGGAGGCCTCGATTTAGCAGAGAAGGTTCTTTCAGCTGTGGACAGTCCCCGCTCTGAAAAAGCTCGGCCAATATATGGACCCGAAATGAGTCTGCAGGAAAAGATAAAAACTCTAGCTTGCGAGGTCTACGGAGCTGCCGGAGTCGTGTTTGAGTCGAAAGCATCCAAGAAGCTGCAAAAGTTTGCGGATCTTAGCTATGGCCATTTACCGGTTTGTATGGCCAAGACACAAGCTTCAATAACTGACAATCCGAAGATACTCGGGGCGCCTCGAGACTGGACGCTTACAGTACGAGATGTGGCACTCTCAGCAGGCGCAGGGTTTGTGGTGGTTGTCACTGGCGAAATGATGCTGATGCCGGGACTGGGGAGGTCTCCGCATGCGTTTGAGCTCGATGTCAACGATGACACGGGTATCATTGGCCCGTTGGCGTGAAAACCCGCCGAACTTCGGTCCTTGGTTGTTACCGACCGGGAATAAATCCCATGACGTTGGCGAAACCAAAGATTAACATTCCCGTATGGTAATATGCTCGGGACCTACGAAGTATACGGCACAAGCAATTGGCCAAATCGTCCGGGAAAACCGGAAGCGATTGGGCGTCACACAAAAGGATTTGGCGCTGACCTCCGGCACAGGGCTGCGCTTTGTCATCGACCTCGAAAAAGGGAAAGGAAATCTGCCAGATCGGCAAGGTTCTGACGGTCCTGCAAACGCTGGGAAGCCAGATCGCGCTGACGCCGCAGGTGGTTTCAAAGAATGCCTCTTCAGCAGAACCGGTGAGCGGTTTCGGGTTCGGGCAGTCTTCAAAGCGTGTGATACCGGGCCATTTCCATCGCTTTGATGGTGCGAAACCCATACGAGCGTCTGGTTACCACTCGTATTTTGTTATTGAGCCCTTCCACCGCGCCGCTTGAAAGCTCTCCTTTGGCCCGGAACCTGTTCATCATCAGCTCTTCATGATTGCGTAGCATAGGGGCAACTTTCTGCATCGGCTCCAGGCGGCTGCGCAGTCCGCGGGAACAGCGATCATGCGGCTGGCGGATGCCGACCTGATTCCTTTTGAGTACAACGGGCAGGCTGAGGCTATCGAACGCTATGCGAGAGACCTGGAAAAGCTACTCAAGGAGAAGCAGGACGAGATTGCGAAGAACAACCTAGAACTGAAGGAAGGAGTCTTCACTGCAACGGCCGATCCACACAAGACTTTTGTGCCTCCCCCGGTGAAGCTGGCTCCACCGTTCATGAATTTCGCGCCGCTGAAGAACGGAGCGGAAGACATCCGGAAAAGCGCGGAACGCTACCAGTTGGCGTTTGCCAAATGGGAGGCCAGCGGAGCCGCGTTGCCTGCTCCGACAGCAATTGCGCTGAATGAGGAACTGATCCAGATTCAGAGGGCGTTTCTGAACGAGAAACGCCTGCCGGAGCGGCCGTGGCTTAAGCACCAGGTCTACGCTCCCGGCGCTTACACTGGCTACGCAGCCAAGCCGATGGCGGCGGTGCGGGAATACATGGACCAGGAGAAATGGAAAGAAGCCGATGCGCAGATTCCCATGGCCGGGCAGGCGCTGGAGAAGGCCGCGGCAGCGATTGGCAAAGCCGCGGATGACTTGGAGAAGGCGTTGGGAGAGGGGAAGTAAAGCCCCTCCCGACGATGCCGGGAGGGGCTGGTGTGAGCCGCGCAAATGCGGCTGGAGTGGGATCGCTGACGCGGTCCCGGTTACGTTGGGCTCTTTTATTGGTGGCGGGCGATAGCACCCGCTCCCGGGAGGTGGAATTGCTACTTCAGCCCAGCGAACTCTGAGTGATGGCGGCTGTAGAAGAAGTAAATGAATAGGCCAGTGATAAGCCAGACGAAGAAGGCCATCCAGGTCATCACTTCTAGGCCCATCATCAGCAAAACGCAGAAGAAGATGCTCAGAACTGGGAGGAGAGGGCCGCACGGAGCGCGGAAGGCGCGATGCCGTTCCGGTTCGCGATAGCGAAGGATGAGCACGGCGATGGCGACCAAGACGAAGGCGAAAAGAGTACCGATGTTTGAGAGATTGGAAACCGTGCCGATGTCGAGCAACCCGGCGGGAATGCCGACCACAAATCCAGCCACCCAGGTGGCGACGGCGGGGGTGCGGAATTTCGGGTGGATGTGGCTGAAGGCTTTGGGCAGGAGGCCGTCGCGGGACATGGCGAACCAGACGCGCGCCTGGCCCAGCTGGAAGACGAGGATGGAGGAGATCATGCCCATGAGTGCGCCGATGAGGACAAAGAGCCGCACCCAGACCAGACTTCTGCCACCGGGCAACAGGGAGAGCCTCTTGAGGGCGTTAACGACCGGGGCGGCGTCGCCCATGACCGACTGCCAGGGCACGATCCCGCTGAGCACAATGGCCACTCCGCCATAGAGCAGGGTACAGGCGAGCAGGGTGACGAGAATGCCAAAGGGCAGGTCGCGCTGCGGGTTCTTGCACTCCTCGGCCGCCGTGGAGACCGAGTCAAAGCCGATATAGGTAAAGAAGATGATGGAGCCGCCGGTGAGGACTCCCGTCCAGCCATTGGGCATGAACGGATGCCAGTAGTGCGGTTTGACGAAGCTGGCGGCGGTGAAGATGAAGACCAGAATGGCGGCGATCTTGACCATGACCAGGACGTTGTTGGCGCGGGCCGACTCGCGGATGCCGCGGACCAGAATCATCGTCAGGATCATGACGACGAGGAAGGCGGGAATGTTGAAGCCGAAGTGCCAGCCGGACTTGTAGAGGTCGTTGCCCGCAAGGTCCTGCAGGCCGGTGGGCAGATATGCAGGCGAGATCAACTGGAGCGGCGGATGGAGGCCGAACCAGTCCAACAGATCAACAATGTGGGCGGCAAAGCCCACGCTGACGCTCATGTTGCTGAAGGCGTACTCCAGAATCAAATCCCAGCCGATGATCCAGGCGACGAGTTCGCCGAGCGTGACATAAGTGTATGTGTAAGCCGAGCCGGCGATGGGAATCATGGACGCCAGTTCGGCGTAACAGAGCCCGGTAATGACACAAACGATGGCTACCAGCACCAGCGAAAGCGCCAGCGCCGGTCCCGCGCCCGGCCGACCCGCCAGAGCCGTGTGATGAATGATGAAATGCAGTAGCGGGGTGTCGCGGATGGACGGCACATCGAACTTCTGGCCGGCCATGGCGGTGCCGATGACGGTGAAGATGCCGGAGCCGATCACCGCACCGATGCCCAGCGCGGTTAGCGACCAGGGGCCAAGGGACTTTTTCAGGGAATGACCGGGGTCTTCCGAGTCGTGGATCAGCTTATCAATGGACTTGTGAGCAACGAGCTGGTTGAACAGGGCGAATCTCCTTTTCCCGCCGGTTTGGGGAAGGAATCGCCGGTAAGGGTGCTTCCGACGAATTATACAGGGGCGGCGGCGCCAAAGGAAACTTGCGGCACGCGTCCGCCTATAAGCCCGTGGTGCAAGTAGCTGAATTCCAAGTGAGGCTAAATTCTGGTCTGATTGAGCGGGAGGGGCTGGACAGGGCGAGGATCGGGGCGTTGCTGGATTTTACCGCGCCCACCGGTCGATAGTTACAGGTGTGGCACTCAAAAAGGCGGTAGTGTCGTAATTTGAAATCCACAGGCTTACTCTCCTTCTGTGGCAAGCAACTTGCCGCGGATGAATTCTGACATGGTTTGGCTGTTAGCTTTGGCTGCCGTCTCAATGGCTAGTAACTCGTCTGGCGTGCCGCGGTAAGTGCAGCCCGCGGTAATCGACTTCTGGGTCACCTTGCGAAGTCCTTCATCACCTCTTGTTGCCACGATCCTGATCAGTAGGATTTTGTTTTTATTTTTCCAATAAGTCAAGAAGAGTAGCATTTTTCAGTTGCCCAAAGACTGCTATCAATCTTCAACTCACTCAGGTTGTTCATCAGAACGACGCAGTATTTGTGACAGCCAATCCGAATACGAAAGAGGAATTCGTGAACACCGCATATGACATAGCTTACGGGCTCGTCCGCGACTTTCTAAGCCGCTAGATTCTCGAAAGTCAGGGATCCGCGGTAATTAGACAGTGCGGTGTGACGGATCTTCCATTTATTGCGGACGTGAGGTCCACAGTCAACCGGACAGCAGTGGTGCAGAACCATTACCATTAGGCAGATGGTTGACCAGAGGAGACTTCGACGATGACAATCTTTGCGCACCTTGCTCCGACGGAAGATAACGTATTCTACAGCCGGCGTGACCCGAACGATGTGCGGTTCGGCGACTTTGTGCTGAGGGATCCCCAGGCGTATCCGGATTCTCAGGTAGTCATCTTGGGCTGCCCGCAGGACGAAGGGGTGCGCCGCAATCGAGGCCGTGCCGGTGCGCGCTTTGCTCCAAACGAGATCCGCAGGGCCCTGTGCCGCTACCCAGTGAGCGAAGCACACCAATATCTCAAGCTGATAGATGTGGGCAACCTTAGAATCGGGGAAACCCTTGAAGAGACGCATGAATGGCTATGTGAGACCCTGCAGGGGTTTCTGTACGATGGGAAAAAGATTGTTGTTCTGGGAGGAGGGAATGACATTTCCTACCCGGACTGCAAAGCGTTGTGCGCGACGATAAGCCTTCCGTTGGTGTTCAACATCGATCGTCACCTCGACGTCCGCGCGGACACGCCTAGAAATAGTGGCACGCCCTACCGGCAGTTGCTGGAAGAAGGCGCCATCCTGCCCTCCATGTTTCATGAGGTAGGCATCAACTCCTATGCGAACTCTCCGACGTATCTGAAGTACGTGCAAGACGTGGGCGCCCATATTCACTATCTGGGTGACCTGAGAGCCGTTGGGGTGGGCTCGGCCGTTCAGTCTATCGTCAGTAACAGCTCTGCGGATGGGATCTTCTTTGGCTTCGACTTGGACGTTGTAAGGGCCGTCGAGGCCCCCGGGGTTAGCGATCCCAGCCCGATGGGGCTTACCGCTCGCGAAGTGTGCGAAATAGCAGACGTGGCAGCCTCAGATCCTCGCACACGCATAATCGAGATCACGGAGGTCAACCCCGAGTATGACCAGGATGGAATTACGAGCAAGCTGGCTGCCAACATCATCGTGCGAGCCCTTGCTAACCAGAGAAATGTTACGGAGCAACGAGGGAACTCCTGACCTAACGCCGCAGCGATGGCCCACGTCACGCCCTTGCGCCGACCGACGAATCAGCCTGCAATCCCAAAAAACCAGCGACGGTGGCATAGTGCGGATCCGCTGCTGCTGGCGGGGCTGGGGGCGGTGGGGCTGCTGGTGTTTCCGCCGTCGCTGGCGATGACGCTGTGTCTGTTCAGCCTGATGATGGTCGAGTTGGCTTATCTCCCGGTATTCTGGGCGATCCCAACGGAGATTCTGAGCGACACGGCGGCTGCAGGTGCGTTGGGAGTAGCGAGCACGATCGCGAATATTGCGGGCTTCCTCGGGCCGTCGGCGTTTGGGTAATCACCCAGATTTTCGCGCCGTTGCTAAGCGCGTAACTGCTGAGAATTCTGAGTCCGTTCTTCAAGCTGAACTCGTTTTCCTTACGGTCGTGTTCATCCAGCTCGCCCCAATCTCCGTTCATGTGCCTGGCGAGCAAGGAAGCCGGGGAAATCCCGGCCTCCTCCAATGTCCGTATTGCGCCCGGTGTGGCAGCCCGCAGGCCCTCTCAGTCGCTTCAGCGCGTCACCGCACGGCGGATGCGATGATGGCAGCGATTCCTGAAGCAGTTGTTCGAGAGTTGACCGTCGAGACTTTGGCCATCCTAATCACTGCGATGAACCAACACTGGCACAACGCGATCGCCTTCGCGGAAAGCTCTGCCTGTATCGAGGGCGGCATCTGGGACGCGACTCGGCTGACTTTCCGGGAACTGAGGTAAGGGATCTGGTCATACACCAAATTCTCTCAGCGCCGTGCCTTATGCCTATTCCGGGGTTCAATCCGTTGCGCGGGGCGACAATTCAATCGCCGTCCCGCGTCGCCACTTCTGCACGCCCTCATTGCATCTGCAACACCTTCTTGAGATCGCTAATTGGATTTTGTTTTCCCACTACGGGAACCATAGTGTTCGCAAAGGAGAGCAAAATGCCGGAACAGATGACGACAGAGAATCTCAACCAGAATTCCCGGGCAAGCGGGGGCGTTGCGTCATCCTCGGATTGCTGGAAAGAATACCAGACCGTGCTGCAATTTCTTCGAAACTTCGGAAAGGAACACGCACCTACCGCCCGATTGATCCTGCTGACCATGGTTGGGCATGAGGCGGACGCATATCAAATATCCTACGATACCGGCGCATGTCTCTATGCGGTCAATGAAAATCTTGCTGAACTCACGAGGCAGAACATATTGGTCCGAAGAACACTTGCGTCAGGCCGATTCAAGAGCACCCGGTACCGGATCGATCACGGCTTTTTGACCGCAAAGCTTGGCTTGACCCCAAAACCCGGAACACGCTTGGAGCGCAGCGATGACGCCGAATCCTAAAGGGAAGGCCCCTGCCTTTCAGTTCTACGCGGCAGACTGGCTCGCAGATGAAGCCGTCTCGGTGATGAGCCTTGAAGAGGAGGGCGCGTATATCCGGGCTCTCTGTTACTGCTGGCGGGAGGGCAGCATTCCGGCTGATGAAGATAAGCTGTCTCGCCTGCTTAAGGGTGCCCCGCCTTCGGTGGTGAAGGTCGTAACCGACTGCTTCGCCAATAGTCCATCCGATGCCTCAAGGTTGATTCACCTTAGGCTGGAGAAGGAACGCGCAAAGCAACGAGACTTTTCTGATAGGCAACGCGATAAAGCAAATCGACGTTGGGACAGCACTGACCCTACTGTCAAGGCGGAGCAAAACCAGGCCACTGGGGCGGAGTAAAAGTAGGCCATTATTTGCATGGATCAAGTTTTTGAGTATTCGGGGTAGAAGGGCCTCTGGAGCGTAGCGGAAGAGGCCCTTCTACCCCG
>Ga0182014_10009100_pt1 | contig 10010 bp, 10 predicted proteins | sample 612S2DmetaG_FD_120489 | JGI IMG/M metagenome (GOLD analysis project Ga0182014, IMG submission 120489) | Permafrost microbial communities from Stordalen Mire, Sweden - 612S2D metaG | ecosystem: Environmental > Terrestrial > Soil > Wetlands > Permafrost | place: Sweden: Stordalen | collected...
CCCTTGTATCTCTCAATTGCCAGCCGGCGCGAAGCCGGCGAGGTTAAGGACGCAAGCCAGCCCGGTCCCCCTCTGGGCCATTGAGCCCGCGTGTGAGCATGGCGCGGCTTGCGTCCGATTGTCCGAACGCCCGAACAGTCGCAAGGGCCGATCGAGCCCGCATTCGCAAGGATGGGTCATGGACGAACCTCGCCCCGCGTGCTGCGTCGGTATCGATGTGTCCAAGGATCGTCTTGACGTGCATTTGCGCCCGTCGGACGAGGCCTTTGCCGTCGCGCGCGACGGCAAAGGCCTCGAAAATCTCGTCGAACGCCTCGCCGCGCTCGACGTGTCGCTCGTCGTGCTGGAGGCCACCGGCGGTTTCGAGACCACCGTCGCCGCCGCTCTCGCTGGCGCGGGGCTACCAATCGCCGTCGTCAATCCGCGCCAGATCAGAGACTTCGCCCGCGCCCTTGGCAAGCTCGCCAAGACCGACGCCATCGACGCCAAGGTCATTGCGATCTTCGCCGAGAAGATCAGGCCGCAGGCGCGCCCGATCGCCTCGCAAGAGGCGCAAAGGCTCGCCGAACTGGTCGCGCGAAGACGCCAGATCGTCGAGATGATCGGCATGGAGGCCAATCGCCGCAAACGCGCCGCCGACAAACGGCTCGGCAAGAAGATCGACCGCCATCTCGCCTTCCTCGAGAAAGAACTCGCCGAAGTCGACGCCGATATCGACGCGGGCGTGCGCGCTTCGCCCGCCTGGCGCGAGACCGAGGACCTTCTGACATCCGTCCCGGGAATTGGCCCCGTGACCGCTAGAACCCTCATTGCGGAACTGCCGGAACTCGGCCGGCTCGACAGACGCAAGCTCGCGGCCCTCGTCGGCGTCGCGCCGTTCAACCGCGATTCAGGGACATGGCGCGGCCATCGCATAATCGGCGGCGGACGAACCAGCGTCCGCAACGCCCTATACATGGCCGCCCTCGTCGCCACCCGATACAACCCCCTCGTCAAGGCCAATTACCAACGCCTCGTCGCGCGCGGACGGCCAAAGAAAGTCGCCATCATCGCCTGCCTGCGACAGCTCCTCACAATCCTCAACGCAATCGTAAGGGACGCAAAGCCGTGGGCCGTTCAAAAAGCTTGACCGAAAAGACAGTCGCTCACTCCACCTGCGTCTGCAACTCCTCCGCGAAATCCTCGATCCGGCTCGCATTCTCCCCAAAATCGTGTCGCCCATGGCGCGACGCCGCGCGCAAATCTATGCGGGTTTGGCCAGCCAGCGGGCGCAGGCGCACGGTGGCGTCCTCGTCGAAGCCCATCACGCGCGTCTTGACCAGAAAATCGACATGGGCGTCGCCCGAGCGCGCATTGGGCGGGCGCTTATCGACGAGGCGCCAGCCGCGCGTCGCCGCCGTTTTCATCACCGCGGCCAGCGCCTCGTCCATGTCGAGATCGACGACGATGGGGTGCACGTCGGGATGGGCGGCGGCTTGCGCGGCGCGCGTCGCCGCCGGCGGGGTTGGCGGCGTATAGCCGCCCCGCGCCTGAAGCGCCGCTCTGGAGCGGGAGAAATCGGGCGGATCGTCGATATCCGTCGAAACGTCGGCGAGCACGGGATAACGCATCGCCTCGACCGCTAAAAAAGCCGGATAACCCAGCGTCAGGGCCGCGAAAAACAGCCCGCCGAGCGCGCGGCCAAAGCCTTGCGCCCCGCTTCGCCAGATTGTCGCGCAGGCGGTGACAAATAACAGCACGGCGGCCAGAGCCACGACGATCGCGCCGCCGATCGAAGCCAGGGCGGCCGGTGGATCGAGCTTGTGCGCCCTGGCGAGCGCCACCGCCAGAATGGCGAGGGTCAGCGCGAACAGCCCAAGCCGCCGGCTCCATACGGCGGCCGTCGAGACGGGTTCGGGAGGAAGGCTGCGGCGCATCGGAGCAAGCTTTACAGACGGAAAACCGGGGACTCAAGCGGGCGCGGCGCCAGTCTACCATTTTGGCGCCACAAAGCTCACGCTAAATCGGCCCGTGACGCGCTTAACGCGGTCTTAACTCGATCACGAGAGATTGCCGGAAAGGACGCAGTAAAAATTCACCTTAGTAGCCGCGAGATTTAACATGTCGCAAATGTTCGTCACCGAGTTCAACGAGTCCGAAGCCGCCGTTCAGCATGACCTGCTTGCGCGGCTCTATCACGAGATCGGGCTTTCGGCCGTCGCCGCCGCGCTCGACGTCATGAATGCTCCCTCGGCTCTCGGCGCTTCAGCCGCCGCCTCGCCCGGAGCCGATCCGCGTTATCTTCCCGCCTTCCTGCGGGAGGACGATCTCGCGGCCTAAGCCGGGCGCGGCGACAATCCGAGAAGCCGCATGATCACCCGTAGAGCGTTAATGAGCCGGGGCGGCGGCCTGCTTCTCGCGGGGGCCGCCCTCGCTGGCTACAGCATCGTGGTCGAGCCCAATTTCATGCTCGACGTGACGCCCTATCGCGTCTCTCCCGCCAACTGGCCCGCCGATCTCAATCTGCGCATCGCCGTCATCTCGGATTTGCATGCCTGCGAGCCCTGGATGCCGCCCTCGCGAATCGCCCGAATCGCCGACGTCGCCAATGCGCTGGAGCCCGATCTGATCGTGCTGCTCGGCGATTTTTCCGGCGCCGTCCCGTTCGCGTCGAGAGTCATGCCGGAGCAGTGGGCCGAAGCGCTCTCGCGCCTGCGGGCGCCGCTCGGCGTTTTCGCAGTTCTTGGCAATCACGACTGGTGGCACGGCGCCTTGCCGAGAGATCCTGGCGACGGCGGGGAGAGCGTGCGGCGGGCCCTGCGCCATATGGGCGCGGTATTGCTCGAAAACGACGTGCTGCGGCTATCGAAGAATGGCGCGTCGTTCTGGCTCGCGGGCCTTGCCGACCAGATGGCCATCCGCGCCGACGCCGGCCATTGGCGCGGCCTTGACGATTTGCCGGGGACGCTCGCCAAAATTACCGACGATGCTCCGGCGATCCTGCTGGCGCATGAGCCGTTCATCTTTTCGCGCACGTCAAAGCGCGTCGCGTTGACGCTTGCCGGCCATACTCACGGCGGCCAGATCAATCTGCCTTTCGCCGGTCCAATCTTCGCCGAACTGCGTTTCCGCTCGACGCACATATATGGGCATTTCGAAGAAGATGGTCGCCATTTGATCATTTCCGGCGGCCTTGGCGAGTCGATCCTGCCGATCCGCTTCATGCGCCCACCAGAAATCGTGCAAGTGACCGTGGAGGCCAGCGCGTTTCGCGCGGTCTGACGATTTCCGGCGGGATACACCTTCTCCCGAATTCGCGGCGCGGCCGCCTGGAAGACGCCCGTTGGCCGCGGGCAGTCCGCGCCCGTTCGCCGCGCATGGCCGAGCCGTTCTCATGGAAGAGCGAAGGCGTGGAGAAATTGGCCTCGTTATCTTCTCGGTGGGCCGAATGCGACGCGGGAAAAGGAGAAGTCGGCATGGCGCGGTCCGCCAACGTTCAGGGCGCGAAGCTCCATTGAACGTGCGCCATGCCGACTCGGCTGGGCCTCGCCTCGATATAAGGACGAGGGCGCCGCGAGCCGCTGGGAGGGGAGAGAGGCGTGCGGCGAGGTCGTCCTTCGGGAGGCCCGGCGTTCTTGAATTCGTGATCACCGCTGGCGATCTCCCTCGGAAGGGGCGTAAAACGCGCCCATCCGAGGGAAGTCGCCAGCGGATTGACGAGGCGTCGGCGAAACTCTAGGCCGCGCCGAAGCCGAAGCGGCCAAAACGCGCGCGGCGCTCCAAATCGATTAGTCGAGCGGGGTCGACGCGGCGCGCCGCCGCGACCCGAAACAGGGCCGATTGACGCGAGGCGTCGTTATTATCAATCGTCACGGGAGGCGCCGCGGCCTCGGTAAATAATTTGTCCAGGCGGTCGGAGCCGCCGGACGCGTCGGCGGCATCCGCGCGCCGGGCGTTGGGGGTATGCATGGTATTCTCCTGGTCACATTCGCTAAGCAACGTGAGTGCCGCGGCTTAGGCCTCGACGCCGAACGAGCGGACGAAGAGGGATGCTAAGACCGCTTTTTGTCAGGAGTATTGCGGCGGCGCTCGAGGTTGGCGCCAGCTTGCTTCGCGCGGGGTCGGCGAGGCGCGATCCGCCACCGTCCGGGCGCGGGAGCGCGACTGAACGGGCGCCACGCCGATTTCAATGACGGCCGCGCCAACGGGCGCCGGGCCGTCGCAAGACAATCGACAAAACGCACAACCGCCGCCGTGCCGCTCCGGCTGGCCAGGCAATTGCTGCTTGCCGGTCACGAAATCCGAAGCGGTCTTCAAACAAATCTGAAAAGCGGTCTTCGCGGAGTCGGCGTTGGATTGGGCGACATTGGCCGCCGCCGGCGAGAAGACCTGGAGGGCCAGCGCCAGCGCGAAGAATAGACGACCGAACCAACTATGTCGCATGGACTCCGACCAAAAAATCGACGGTGCAAAAACGAACTACATCGCGCGCAGTTTACTCCACTTGCGCGGTGGAGCAAGTGCGCCACCGCAAGTTTTTTCGCGTGGCGCCTCCGATCAAACGCCAAGCGGCGACGCCGCTCGGCGCCATCACGGCCTATGGTCAGGGCGCGAAAAGCGCGCCGGATCTGTTCAGCGCCACTTCATTGACGTAGCCGGGCCTGCCGCCGATATCCACGCGGCGCCAGTTGGTCCCCCAACCCTGCACGCAGCCCGAGGAATTCACCTCCGTTCCCCCGGGCATACGCGCGATCACCGGCCTTTTCCGCCCTGGGCCTGAACGCACATACGCCATGTCGGCGGTGACGAACGGCGCGACAATGACGTTGTTTCCGGAAGCAGAAGGAGCCAGCGCCGGCGTGGAGATAGCCGGTCTTGTTTTCGTATCGCACATGGCGCCAATCGTTTTCCCAGCCAGGCCCGCAGTTCAGGACGTCCACCCGTGCTTCCGCTGGAATTAGCGCGATAAATGGCCACCTTTGTCCAGGATCCGAACGCAGGGTCGCGGCATCCCCGACGCCGCGAGGAGCGGCGGCGACGCTCCCGACGCTAATGGCTAACGTCACACCCGCGAGAGCAAATAGCAGCTTCAAACCTACAGTGAACTCGCTTCCAATTGGCCAAAGTCTTTAACTGGCGGCATTAAAATGCACGGCACAGCTTCTGGTTCCGCCAGCTGGAGCCAAGCTGGCCAAACGGTTCCGCGGTGAATTGACCCGTGGCCTCAAATTTGAACTTCACTTTCCGCTTGGGCGTTCCTAGAGTGCGGGTCATGTACATCGCCATCACAAACGACATTCAAGTCACCGCGCTGCCCGACTTCCTGATGGAGCGCTCGGACCCCGCCCAGGACCGCTATTTTTGGTCCTACACGATCGAGATCGCCAATCTCGGGAGGGTGCGGGTGCAATTGCTGTCGCGCCACTGGGTGATCATCGACGCCAACGGCCGGCGTGAGGAGGTGAGCGGGCCCGGTGTCGTCGGCGAGCAGCCGGTGCTGGAGCCGGGCGAGACATTTCGCTACGTCTCGGGCTGTCCCCTCGCCACGCCCTCCGGGATGATGCAGGGCAGCTATCGCATGGCCACCGACGCCGGCGAGACGTTCGACATCGAGGTTCCCGCCTTTTCGCTCGACAGTCCCCTGTCGCGCCCGACGCTGAACTGACCCAGATGAGCAGACTCGAAGCGGCGATCGATCTCACGGCGCGCCTCGTCGCTTTCGACACCGAGAGCTCAAAGACGAATCTGCCGCTGATCGCCGCGGTCGAGGACTATTTGCGCGAGCAGGGCGTCCCATTTTCGCGCGTGCCCAACGCCAAGGGGGACAAAGCGGCGATATTCGCCACCATCGGCCCCAATGTCGCGGGCGGGGTGGTGCTATCGGGCCACACCGACGTGGTTCCGGTCGCCGGACAGGACTGGACCGCCGATCCCTTTGTCCTTCGCCGCCAGGGTTCGCGCCTCCTGGGGCGCGGCGCAGTCGACATGAAGGGCTTCGACGCCGTATGCCTCGCGATGATCCCCGAGTTCAAGGCCGCCCCGTTGGAGCGGCCGATCCATATTCTGCTGAGCTACGACGAGGAGACGACCTGCCTTGGTCCGCTCGACACGATCGCCCGGTTCGGAGTCGATCTGCCGAGGCCTGCGGCGGTGATCGTCGGCGAACCCACCTCGATGCGGGTCGCCGACGCGCATAAGAGCATTTCCACCCATGTCACGCGGGTGCGCGGCTTCGAGATTCATTCCGCTAATCTGCACAAGGGCGTCAGCGCGGTGCATGCCGCCTGCCTGCTCGTCGCCGAACTCGACCGAATCGGCCACGCCTTTCGCGCCGAGGGCGATCCGTCCGGAAGATTCGATCCGCCCTTCTCCAGCGTTCATGTCGGCGTGATAGCCGGCGGCACGGCGCGCAACATCGTCGCGCGCGATTGCATGTTTCAATGGGAGTTTCGCGGCCTGCCGGGGGTCGCTTCCTCCACCGCGCGGGACCGACTGGACGTCTTCACGCAAGCGCTGCTGGAGCGCGAGTTCAAGGCCCATCCCGGGACGGGCGTCGAGACCGTCACCGAAACCGATGTCCCGGGGCTCGCGCCGGAGCCGGGCTCGGCCGCGGAGCGGCTGGCGATGCGGCTGGCCAAGGCCAATCGGACCATCGCCGTCCCCTATGCCTCCGAGGCCGGCCAATTCCAGCGCGCCGGCGTCTCGACCGTGTTATGCGGCCCCGGCCGCATCGACGAGGCGCACCAGCCGGACGAATTCGTCGAGATCGGCGAACTCGCCGCTTGCATCGAATTTATGCGCGGCCTGGCGCGGGAGCTATCCGCGTAAGGCCGCGCCGCCTCTTTGTCAGCACACCCATACCCAGCGGCCGTACCACCAGTTCCAGCAGCCGCCGCCGTAATAACCGCCGTAATAGCCGCCCCAACCGCCGTAGCCCCAACCGCGACCATAGCCATAGCCGCGACCATAATAGCCGCCATGCCACCCGCCGCCATGCCAGCCGCCGCCATGCCAGCCGCCGCTGCGGAAGCCCCTGGCGTCCACCGCCGTTGAAAGGGTCAGCGAACCGACGAGCGCCGCGATCGCCGTCAAAGTCGTAAATTTGCGCAACATAAGCCTTCCTCCTGGTTGACGTCCGACCCTCGTGCGGACCCGCCTAAAATCCCGCCCGTCTGTTCGAAAGCGACAACTTCGCCGCCCCGCCTTTCCCATGAGGGCGCGTCGGCCGACTTTCTTCCAAGCTCCTTAAATTCGTAAGCTCCTCGCGTAGAAGCGCAGGGGTGAAGCATGATTCCCTCGCCCCGCGAATTGTATCGCACAAGCTTGTGGCGTAGTTGGGGTCAGCGGGCGCGGATTTTGGCGTCGAGGGCGCGCCAGGCGACGCGAACTCTTGTGGCGGCATTGCTTTCGCAAGGTGAGTGGCTATAGTCCGCGCCCATTCGCAGGGCCGAATCCGGCCATGTTCGCCCGCGCCCGTCGCGGGCGCTTCGAAAAAGAGATCGCAAGATGAAACTGATCCCGGAAGCCATGGCGCAGACAGAACAGGCCCCAACCTCCAACGCGCCGCCGCCGGCTCCTTCGGCCGCGCCCCCCGCGCCCGCGCCCTCCGCCACGCCCGCCCCGGTCGGCTCCAAGGGCGCGCCGACGGCGACCACTGGCCAGCCGAACCCGGAGGCGCCGCCCGTCACGCTGCCCGATTTGATCGCGCAGATTGTGCCGGTTCTGGTGGTCATCGGCATCGTTTATCTGATCGTGCTGCGGCCGCAGCAGCGGGCTCAGAAGGAGAAGGTGAAGCAACTCGGGAACGTCCGACGCGGCGATATAGTGGTCACGTCGAGCGGGCTCATCGGCAAGGTGACGAAATCCGTCGACGATGCCGAATTCGAGATCGAGATCGCCCCGAATGTGCGCAGTCGCATGCTGCGCAGCGCCATCGTCGAGGTGCGCTCGAAGGGCGAGCCGGTCAAGGATCAGGCGCCGTCGGCCAAGAGCTGACGGCGCGGCGATCCCGCGCCGAGCCTACGCGTCCAAAATCCAGATTCCACAGCTATAGGGCAAGCAATGTTGCGTTTCGCCAAATGGAAAATCGTCGCGATTCTGGCGATGACGTTCTCCGCGATGCTTGTCGTCGCGCCAAGTCTGCTGACGCCGTCCAATTACGAGGCGCTCGCGGCGCGTCTTCCGGACTGGGCGCGGCCCGCGACGATCGTGCTGGGCCTCGACCTGCAAGGCGGCTCCAACGTCATGCTGGAGGTCGACAAACCTTCCGTGTTGCACACGCTGGCGATGAATCTGCGCGACGACGCGCGGCGGATTTTGCGCGAGGAGAAGGTGGCGACGACGGGCGGCATCGGGCAACAGACGCGCGGCGTGCAGATGCGCATCCCGGACGCCGCCGACCGCGCCAAGGTCATCCCCAAGCTGAAAGCGCTGGCCCAGGGCTACACCAACCGGCTCGGCGCCGGCTCGCCGCCGCTCGAAGTCGACGACGACGGCGACGGCCTCGTGCGCGTCGTCGTGACCGACACCGGCCTCACCGAGAAAGTCCGCCGCGCCGTCGATCAGTCGATCGAGGTGATCCGCCGCCGCATCGACGCGCTCGGCACGCGCGAGCCTAGCATCCAGCGTCAGGGCGACGACCGCATCATCGTGCAGGTGCCTGGCCTGCAAGACCCCGAGCAGTTGAAGACGATCCTTGGCCAGACCGCCAAGCTCGAATTCCGTCTCGTCGCCGAACCCGGCCAGAGCCCCGCGGAAACCGAGGAACTGGAGCAGACCGACCAAAGCGGCAAAATGAGCATCGAGAAGCAGGTCATGGTGCAGGGCGAGGATCTGACCGACGCGCAGCCCGGCTTCGACCAGCGCGGCGGCGAGCCCGTCGTCAATTTCCGCTTCAATATTCGCGGCGCGCAAAAATTCGGCGAGGTCACGTCGAAGAATGTCGGGCGGCTGTTCGCCATCGTGCTCGACAACAAGGTGATTTCCGCGCCGCGCATTTTGACGCCGATCACCGGCGGCTCCGGTCAGATCTCCGGTCATTTCACGGTCGAGCAGGCCAATAATCTGTCGATCCTGCTGCGCGCCGGCGCCCTGCCGGCCAAACTCAATATCGTCGAGGAGCGCACGGTGGGGCCGGGTCTTGGGCAGGATTCGATCGACGCCGGCAAGCGCGCCGCCTATGTCGGCGCCGCCCTCGTGGTCTTCTATATGCTCATCACCTATGGCGTGTTCGGAATCTTCGCCAATCTCGCCTTGTTCGTGCATGTCGTCTTTATCTTCGCCGGCCTTGTGCTGCTCGGCTCGACGCTGACGCTGCCGGGCATAGCCGGGATCGTTCTGACCATCGGCATGGCCGTCGACTCCAACGTGCTGATCTACGAGCGCATCCGCGAAGAGCAACATGCGGGGCGCTCGATTCTGGCTTCACTCGACGCCGGCTTCAACCGCGCCTTCGCAACCATCGTGGACTCCAATGTGACGATGTTCGTCGCCGCGGCGATCCTCTATTTCCTTGGCGCCGGCCCGGTGCGCGGCTTCGCCGTGTCGCTCGCGCTCGGCATTTTGACCAGCATCGTGACCGCCGTGACCATGACGCGCATGATGATCGCCGTCTGGTATCACCGCGCGCGTCCGACGCGCCTGCCGATCTGAGGGGCTACAACCAATGAAACTTCTGCGCCTCGCCCCGGAGAACACCAAGTTCCCCTTCATGCGGTTTCGCCGCGTGAGCTATCCGCTGTCCGCCACGCTGTCGATCATCGCCGTTTTGCTGTTCGTCTTCGTGCATATGAATTTCGGCATCGATTTCGCCGGCGGCACGGTGATCGAATTGCGCGCCAAGGGCGGATCGGCGGAAGTCAGCACGCTGCGGACGCTCGCCGAAAAGCTCAATCTCGGCGAGATCGAGGTGCAGGCATTCGGCAATAAGTCCGACGCGACGATGCGCTTTGGCCTGCAACCCGGCGGCGACGTGGCGCAGCAGGCGGCGGTGGAGCGCGTGCGCGCGGCGGTCGAAAACGATTATGAACTGC
>Ga0182014_10009102_pt1 | contig 10008 bp, 12 predicted proteins | sample 612S2DmetaG_FD_120489 | JGI IMG/M metagenome (GOLD analysis project Ga0182014, IMG submission 120489) | Permafrost microbial communities from Stordalen Mire, Sweden - 612S2D metaG | ecosystem: Environmental > Terrestrial > Soil > Wetlands > Permafrost | place: Sweden: Stordalen | collected...
CACCCCGACACCCGAGGAGGGCCTGTTGCCAGCGAGCAGGTCAGCCAGTTCCAGGGCCGAGATCTGGGGCACCGGTCCGCCAGCGACCGCTGGGACCATGCCACTCAATGTCCCCGAGCCAGCCGAGGGCACCGCCGCGCAGAAGTTGTCGTCGTCGACCGGCTCGGTCACCGTCGGACACGCACCGCACACAGCGCAGTCAGGGTTGTTGTGCACGGTCAGGACGTCCCAGCTCTGGCTCAGGGCGTCGTGCACCAGCAACCGGCCAACCAGCGGATCCCCGATGCTGACGATGAGCTTCACTGCCTCAGCCGCCTAAATGACCTCATGGCTGCACAGAGAAACCCGAACACCCCGTCCTCGGCCCAAGACAGCACCGGGCCGGGAGGTGGCGGCTCGGGGAACACGCAGCAGTAGCAGGGGCCGTGCTGCGACCACCAGATGCCGGTCTGGCCGTCGAAACGATAGATCGAGGCCCACACATTCGGCTTGCCCAGCCAAACGCAGGCATCACTGAGCAGGTATAAAGTCGGGAAGTTGTCTGTCCCACCCACGACAAGGTCGTAGTCGGCAATGATCTGCAGGGCGTTGCTCGAGTCGATCCGGACGCCGTGCCGCACAACTTGCACCAGCGGGTTGACCGACGCCAGCCGCTGCGCAACGGATTCGGTCTTCAACCGGCCGACGCCGGTGACTCCATGGACCACCTGCCGCTGCAGGTCCAACAACTCCACCGCGTCAGCACCCACCACGCCGAGGGTTCCGACGCCGGCCGCCGCAAGGTACATAAGTGCTGAGGATCCCAGGCCTCCGGCACCGACGACCAGCACCCGCGCGTTCTTAAGGCGGCGCTGGCCCTCCATGCCCACATCAGGCAGCAACGCGTGCCGGTCGTATCGCTGAATCTCGCGAGCGGACAGCGATTCCGATGGCTCAACGAAGGGTGGAAGTGCCATGATGGCGAGGTTACTACCGCGTAGAATATGTCTTTCCTGCCGCGTGACCACCGCCCCTGTCGCATCGCGGCGCCCGGATATCAGTCACCCAGAACGGCCGAATGAAAGGGACCTCACCAGTGTCGATGCGCTCTGACGCACACGGCCGCGGCGTGCGGCTGCCTCGTTCCGTACGGCGGGCGCAGCTGCTGGAGGCTGCTCAGGAGGTATTCGTGAAGGCCGGCTACCACGCAGCAGCCATGGACGACATCGCCGACCGCGCGGGAGTCTCCAAACCCGTTCTTTACCAGCACTTCCCGGGCAAACTCGAGCTCTACCTTGCATTGCTCGACCAACACTCGGGTGAGCTCCTGGACCTGATCCGGGCAGCCTTGGCGTCCACCACGGAGAACAAGCAGCGCGTAGCAGCCACCATCGGTGCCTATTTCGAGTTCGTGGATCGTGATGGCGCGCCGTTCCGTCTTGTCTTCGAGTCCGACCTGACCAATGAGGCCGCCGTCCGCGAACGCGTCGACCGGGTCTCGCAGGACTCCGCCGAGGCGATAGCCGAGGTCATCAGGGAAGACACCGACCTGCCCGAAGCGGAGGCACATCTGCTCGGCATGGCGCTGTCGGGGATGGCCCAGATCTGTGCGCGCTTCTGGTTGTCCCAAGGTTCGTCGATTCCCCGCGACGAGGCGGCCCGACTCGTGGCGACGCTGTCTTGGCGTGGTCTGGGCGGCTTCCCCAAGATCCAGCGGGAAGGGTCAGGGCCCGGCACGGGTTAGCCTCTGAGCAGGGGCAACGGACAGGCCTGCTGCCCGACGTTTTCGACGATCCCCTATCGTCCCTAGACATCAACTGCCCAAGACAACAAATTCTGAAGAAAGGTTTTCCCGTGGAGGTCAAGATCGGCGTGCAAAACGTCGCGCGCGAGATCGTGATTGAGTCCAAGCAGTCCCCTGAGGATGTCGAGAAGCTGGTGACGGCTGCACTGACCGACGGCGGTCTACTCAACCTGGTCGATGACTCGGGCCGCCGTGTGATCGTCCCGGTGGCCACGATCGGCTACGTCGACGTCGGGGCGGCCAAGAAGGGCGCCGTGGGGTTCGGCACGATCTGAGCCGACCCTGCACGACGTCCGGAACTCAACGTCAGGCGCTCAACCCAAGCTTTCCCATCCGCCGGACATGCTCGTCAGTGAGTCGGGCAAACATCCGTCCCATCTCGGCCAGGTCGGCACCGGGACGGTTGATCCCACCCACGAGCAGGCTTGCCAGAGCATCGCGCTCGACGGCAACCCGCTGCGACTGGGACAGCGCCTCGCCGACCAGGCGGCGACCCCACAGCGCAAGACGTCCACCCACCTTGGGATCGGCTTCAATGGCCTCCCGGACCGCCGTGACGGCGAACTCTGCCTGCCCAACGTCCTGTAGCACCGAACGAACCAGAGTCTGCGTCCAGGGATCCACATAAGCAGAGATCTCACGATAGAAATCTGTCGCAATGCCATCGCCCACATAGGCCTTGACCAAGCCCTCAAGCCAGCCGTTGGGCTTGGTCCGGTCATGGAACCCGTCGATCGGTGCGATGAAAGGCTCCATCGCGGCATCGGGGTCGGCACCCATCTCGGCGAGCCGGTCGGTCAACGCCTCGTAGTGATGGAACTCGGCCACGGCCACCCGCGCCAAAGCAGCCCTAGCCGGCTGGTTGGGAGCCATCTCGGCATCGGCAGCCATGCGTGAGAAGGCCGTCAGTTCTCCGTAGGCCAGCACCCCGAGCAGGTCGATGACCGCGGCGCGATATGTGGGGTCATCGGCAAACGGATCGCCCGCCTGGGGAGTGCTCTCGACCGGGGCAGCCTCGCCCTCGTGTCCGTCGACGAGGGGTTTCTGCCGCTCTTCACCATCCATGAACCGATACAGTAGTGCTCACCGCTAGACTGGGTAGTGACATCGGTGCCCGGTCGGCACAAATTAGCAGCCAGTGAACCTCGACTGCGCCCAGGAAGAACTCCGATCGGCCCGCTTTGCAGCGTGGCCTGCAACCTGCCGAAATCCTCGGAAACGCGTGCGGCCTCGCCCGATCGAGAGAACATTCATGACCACCGAAGAAGCCACTACAGCATCCGATGCTGTCCAGACCCCAATTGTTCCCGCCGTCAGCGAACCCACGTTTGCCGACTTCGACGTCCACCCCGACATCGTCGCCTCACTGGCGCAAGCCGGCATCATCCACCCCTTCCCGATCCAGTCGATGACTTTGGCGGTCGCCCTCGGTGGCCACGACATCATCGGCCAGGCCAAAACCGGCACCGGAAAGACTCTCGGATTCGGGATACCGATGATCCAGCGGGTGATCAGCCCCAAGGACGCAGCATTTGCGAGCCTGACGACCGGCGGCAAGCCGCAGGCCCTGGCGGTCGCACCCACACGCGAACTAGCCGTTCAGGTTTCCGGCGACCTCGCGGCCGCCGGCAAGACTCGCGGCGTCCGTGTCGTGACCATCTACGGCGGACGTGCCTTTGAGCCTCAGATCCAGGCGCTTCAGCGCGGTGTCGAGATCGTGGTCGGCACCCCAGGCAGGCTCATCGACCTCGCCAAGCAAGGGTACCTCGACCTGTCCTACGTCAAGAGTGTCGTACTCGACGAGGCTGACGAGATGCTCGACCTCGGCTTCCTGCCAGATATCGAGAAACTTCTCGCGCTGACCCCGGCCAGCCGCCAAACGATGCTCTTCTCGGCGACGATGCCAGGCACCATCGTCGCACTGGCCCGTCGCTACATGACGCAGCCCACCCACATTCGGGCCATGGGCGAGGACCAGGACAGCCAAACCGTCAAGGCGGTGGAGCAGTTCGCCTACCGTGCCCACGCCATGGACAAGGTTGAGATGCTGGCCCGAATGCTTCAGGCCAAGGACCGCGGTCTGACCCTCATCTTCAGCAGGACAAAGCGCACCGCAGCCAAGGTCGCCGACGATCTTGCCGAACGTGGCTTCGCCGCGGCAGCCATCCACGGGGACCTCGGCCAGGGAGCCCGTGAGCAGGCTATGCGTGCGTTCCGCAATGGCAAGGTGGACGTCCTGGTCGCCACCGACGTGGCAGCGCGCGGTATCGACGTCGACAACGTCACGCACGTCATCAACTACCAGTGCCCCGAAGACGACAAAACCTACCTGCACCGCATCGGCCGCACGGCACGGGCGGGCAACACCGGCGTCGCCGTCACGTTCGTCGACTGGGACGACCTACACCGCTGGACCATGATCAACAAAGCCCTCAACCTCGGCATCCCCGAGGCGGCCGAAACCTACTCCTCGTCCGAGCACTTCTACAATCAGATGGGTATCCCGGCGAACGCGACCGGTCGGCTGCCCAAGTCCAGTCGGACCCGCGAAGGCCTTGCCGCCGAAAAGGTCGAAGATCTCGGAGAGACGGGCAAGAACCACAAGGCCGGACCACCCGAGCGCGGGCGTTCCTCGGCTAGTCACAGCCGCGGCGGCCACTCCGGTGGACCTTCCAGCCGCGGCACGCATGCATCCGAGGGTCGCGATCACCCCAAGAGCACCGATCGCCCCAGGGGAACCGATGAGGCCAAGCCACGACGTAGCCGCAACCGTCGCCGTACCCGCGGCGGTCAGAGCGGCTCCGCTGGCGCGGGTGCTGCGACCAGCTGAGAGATCACAGCTTGGGTAGGAGACTCACCGCGACGTCACGGTAGGCCTGAGCGCCTTTGGACGACCGTGACGTCGCGAGAATCGAGCGACCTAGAGTCGGCGCTTCGGCGAACCGCACCGTCCTGGGAATCGGCGGGCTGAGCACCGGCAGACCGTAGCGCTGCCCCACGTCGGCCAACACGGCCCGCACGTGTCTGCTGCGCCCATCGAACAGCGTGGGAAGTATGCCGTAGACCTTAAGCCCGGGGTTAAGGATGGCCTTCACATCGGCGACAGTATCGAGAAGCTGTCCAACTCCGCGGTGGCTGAGCATCTCGCACGCCATCGGGATGATCACTCCCTGCGATGCCGTGAGCGCATTGAGCGTCAACACCCCCAGTGACGGCGAGCAGTCCACCAGGAACACATCGTAGTCATAGCGCAGCGGCTCGAGAACCGAACGCAGCACGTACTCGCGACCGGGTCGCGACAACAGTTGTGCCTCGGCTCCGGCGAGTTCGATGACGCTCGGGATCAGGTCAACGCCGTCCGCGCACGCCACGATGGCGTCCCGGGCCAGGACCCCGTGTCCGACCAGTACCTCGTTGATGCTCACCACGACCGCGTCGGGGTCAACTCCCAGGCTGAAGGTCAGGCAGGCCTGCGCATCGAGGTCGACAAGCAGCACCCGCTTGCCGAGTTCCGCGAACGCCGCCCCGAGCGAGACAACAGTCGTCGTCTTGGCCACCCCGCCCTTCTGGTTGGCCACAGCCACGATCGTGCCGATGGGCGCCACCGGCATCTCGTCCCGGTCCCGACTCCTGGACTGTTCGCGATCTTGCGTTACCTGAATCACTGTTGACGCCTCTCCGACGGCCTGGGGTTCGGGCACAGTCTGTCAGCGCGGCAATCCAGGCGTCGCAACCACCGCCTCACTGACGACCACCCTATGAAGGCGGGATGGCTGCATGCTCGACGCCCCAGGCCCGTCGGTCTCCAGCCCCGCCCAGTCAGATTTCTCTGGGCCGACCAACTGCCCGGCCGGGCAGTGCACCCAGAAGTCACACCACTGACAGATGAGGGAAACTCGCGGCTCGAAGAACGGCGACTGAACCCCACGCTCGGCATAGTCGGCATCGGCCCTGCACAGATCCAAGGCAATCGACTCAGCCTCGGCGACCTTGCGTTGCAAGGTGGCCGAGGTGTGGTCGTGCGCAAGCACCTCTCCGGTCGACACGTGGTGAAGCTCGACCCGCAGGCACGGACGACGAAACATTCCAGCCACCGCGACCGCATACAAGGCCAGGGGCAGGGAGGTGCGTGCGTCGTCGTCGGTGAGCCGCGCCCGTCCGGTCTTATAGTCGACCACCACCAACTCACCGTCACGCTCATCAAGTCGGTCCAGACGACCAGTCACAGCCAGCGTCTCTGTATGCACGGAAAGAGTACGTTCGACGTCCAGAGGTTGTACCTCACGGTCGATGCCCCGCAGGTACTCCGTCACCCGCCTCGTCGTTCGGTCCCGCCAGTACGCGGACTGGTCGAGATCGCGGAAACCGACGTCGATCCACGATTGCCGCACCAGCCGCACCACTGCCGTCGGCGTGCGCTCGGTCGGTGCCAAGTCCCAGAAATCTCGAAGGGAGTTGTGGGTGGCCACCCCGACGGAGGTGTGCGCCCGTGGCTGGCGGGAGACAGGCCCGGGCCGGTCGAGGTATCGCATGCGATAGCGGCGAGGGCAGTCGAGCCAGGCCAGCAATTTGCTGGGGCTGGCCTGGTAGAGACGCTGCGGCATACCGCTGAACCTGTCCTGTACCGCTGAGTCGCTCACCTGGGCAGATTAGCTGCCGGTAGTGACGAAAGCTCGGACGCTGTTGGCGATCATCTGCACGGCAATGGCCGACAGCAGCAGGCCGGCAATCCGGGTGGCCAGCATCGTGCCGCTGTCTCGCAGCAATCGATGGACCTGGCCGGCAAACCGCAGGAACAGCCAGACGATCAACAGAGCGCTGAGAAGCCCTACCGTCACTGCCAGGAAGCCTCCGACGCCGTTGGCCGCTCGCACGGCCAGCATGGTCGTCACGATCGCTCCTGGGCCTGCGAGAATCGGTGTGCCCAGGGGAACCAACGCCACGTTCACCCCCGCATCAGAATTCACCCCAGACCCCTGGCCAACGAGCAACTGCAACGCCACCAGGAGCAGCAACAGACCACCGGCGCCCTGGAGGGCGGGCAGGCTGATATGCAGATAGGTCAGGATCTGCTGCCCGAACACGGCGAATGCCGCGATCACTCCCAGCGCCACCAGTGAGGCGCGCCGGGCAGCGACCTGCCGCTGCTTATACGTCAGCGACGCCGTCAACCCCAGGAAGATCGGCACAGCCCCGGGCGGGTTCATAATCACCAGCAGCGTCACGAAAACGGAGAGAAAAAGTTGCACGTCGAAGACAGAGCTCACGGACGCAACACCGGCACCCCGGTAGCCAGGTCCTCGATCCGTTTCAGGACCACAAGATCAGTGGTGTGCTCGCCAAGCCGGTTAGTCTTGCCGGCCCCGTGGTAGTCCGAGGACCCCGTGACGAACAGGTCCAGCGATGAGGCAAGATCCAGCCCGTGCCGCACCTGGTCGCCATCATGGTCGCGATGGTGCACCTCCAAGCCTGCCATCCCCGCTGCCCCCATGGCCTCGATGATCGAGTCATCGACAACACGCCCGCGACTGCTCGCAAACGGATGCGCCATAACCGCGACACCACCGGCCTCTCGCACGAGACGCACCGCCCGGACCGGATCGGGCGCATAGTACGAGACGTAGTAACGGGACCCTTCGTACAGGTACCGCTCAAAGGCAACCGCACGCGAAGCGACAATTCCCTTTGCCACCATGGCATCTGCGATGTGTGGGCGGCCAACAGTGGCTCGCGGTTGGATCTGCTCGAGCACGTCGTCCCAGTTCACAGGAAGATCGCTGGACAACAGATCAACGATACGTCGCAACCGCATCGCGCGACTCTGCCTCGAGCGGTCCAGTTCCTCGAGCAGGCCCGGGGCCGCCGGGTCCTGGAGGTAACCGAGCAGGTGAACGCTGATGCCCTCGCACTGGCAGGAGATCTCGACGCCACGGACGAGGGCGAGCCTGTGATACTGCGCGGCCTGCGCGGCCTCGTCCCACCCCCCCGTGGTGTCGTGATCGGTCAGTGCGAGCACATCCAGACCAGCCTCGGCGGCGGACGACACGACATCAGCCGGTGATTGGCTACCGTCACTGGCCGTGGAGTGTGCATGCAGGTCGATCAGCATGACCCAAGATTATGCCACCGCATTGATTCTCATTCCTTGGCTGAAGGCTCAAGCAGGATCGGGCGGCCCGGGTGCTCACCACCACGCGCCTGCAAGTAATTGTTCTTGGAACCAGGACCTTGCACCTGAAGATGCAGACCAGCGTGCCATCCTGCTTGTAGCCCTTGGTCTCGACATGGACCACTCCACGGTCGTCCTTGGACGTGGACTCCCACTTACCCAAGACGCTGGTCTCGCCGTAGATAGTGTCCCCGTAGAAGGTCGGCGCCACATGACGCAGCGACTCCACCTCGAGATTGGCGCTGGCCATGCCGGAGACGTCAGAGACACTCATGCCCAGCAGCAGCGAGTAGATGTAGTTGCCGACCACCACGTTCTGCCCGAACTGCATGCTATCCCGAGCATAGTTCGAGTCCAGGTGCAGCGGATGGTGGTTCATCGTCAACAAACAGAACAGGTGGTCGTCGTACTCGGTGACCGTCTTCCCAGGCCAGTGCTTGTAGACCGCCCCAACTTCAAACTCTTTGTAACTACGCCCAAATTGCATAACCGTCATCGTGCCCGACTAACCAGGCTAACCAGGCTAACCAGGCTAACCGCACTACCACTTAGTTAGGGTGCTCAGTTGCTAGAGTCGGCTTATGCCAAGAGTCGGTCAGGTCAAGGCTTCGGATGACGAGCGCCTCACGGATCGGATTGCCATCGGGGTGTTGACCTCGGTGTTCCCGCCGGCGCTTGTCGACGAGGTGCTTGAGACGACGGGTCGAGTGGAGCAGCGTCATCGGCTGTTGCCGGCGCGGGTAGTGGTGTACTTCACCCTCGCGATGTGCCTGTGGGCAGACGAGGGTTATGAGGAGGTTGCTCGGCTGCTGGTCGGTGGTTTGAAGGGTATGGCCCGGTGGCGAGGGTCGTGGCGGGTGCCGACTACGGGAGCCCTCACTCAGGCGCGTGCCCGGCTCGGTGCTGGAGTGCTGAAGGTGCTGTTCGAGCGGGTGGCGTTGCCGACGAGCACCGAGGGGTCGGTCGGTTCGTGGTGGCGGGGGCTGCGCCTTGTCGCTATCGACGGGACCGTGCTCGACCTGCCGGATACCGCGTCGAACGAGGCCCATTTCGGCAAGCCGGGCAGCGGCCGCGGTGAGATGAAGGGGGCGTTCCCACAGGCCAGGGTGGTAGCACTGGCCGAATGCGGCACGCACGCGATCATCGGCGCCGAGATCGGCCCGTGCACTACGGGAGAGACCACGTTGGCCCGCGGGTTGTTCAAGCTGCTGGACGACGGAATGCTCCTCCTGGTCGACCGGGGCTTCTCCGGCTACGACCTCTGGGCGAGAGCAACTGCTACCGGCGCGCAACTGTGCTGGCGGACCAAATCCAATGCGGTCCTGGCGGTGACCAAGTCCCTGGAAGACGGGTCCTACCTGTCGGTACTCCGGCCGCCCCAGGGCAATCCCGGCCAGCCGATCACAGTCCGGGTGGTCGAATACACACTCTCGCATCCCTCCCGGGCCCAAGGCGAAGCGCCGATCCGGCTCATCACCACCCTGCTCACACCCACGCAGGTACCCGCGATCGAGCTTGCCGCACTCTATGGCGAGCGGTGGGAAGAAGAGAACGCGTTCGACGAGCTGAAGACCCACCAGCGGGGCGCCGGCCGGGTGCTGCGCTCGAAGTCACCGGAAATGGTCACCCAAGAGATCTATGCCCATCTACTCGTCCACTACGCCATCCGAGCCTTGATCAACGCTGCCGCCGAACCCGAAGAACTCGACCCAGACCGGGTCTCGTTCATTCGCTCGATCCGAATGATCCGCAGCCAGGTCACCAACCAGGCGGCCCTTTCCCCCTGAGCAGATGGCTGCCGCCATCATCGAGACGACCCTCGAGATGCTATAGAGGTTGAACCAGCACCGGTTGAAGGTCAACCCACGGGTGATCAAGGCCAAGATGTTGAAGTGGCCCCTGAAACGCGCCCACCACCGCGACCCAGCTCGCCCCGAGGCACCACCGACAGACACCATCGTCATCACCGGCCCCTCGCGGCCAGCACCCCGGAAACGTCAAACCACGGTACGAGCGGGACTGGACCCTAACCAAGTGGTATTGGGGCTAACCGGGC
>Ga0182014_10009106_pt1 | contig 10006 bp, 8 predicted proteins | sample 612S2DmetaG_FD_120489 | JGI IMG/M metagenome (GOLD analysis project Ga0182014, IMG submission 120489) | Permafrost microbial communities from Stordalen Mire, Sweden - 612S2D metaG | ecosystem: Environmental > Terrestrial > Soil > Wetlands > Permafrost | place: Sweden: Stordalen | collected...
GGACGAACCGTTCTGGCCTTCGCTGCTGGTGCAGAGCTTCTTACCGACTTAGAGGAAGTGGACATACCGCAATTATTCCACCTACGACTCGACTATTAGCGTATTACACGAACTTCTTTAGTTCGAGAACCGCACAAAGATGATCCCAGCGAGCGAAGTTCGTTTCGTCACGGGAGATCTCATCGTGCTACCTGAGTGGTACAAGGAAAAGATTCCTTTCATCGCTCCGGGTGCCCGCACCTCGTCTTCAACCAGGGCCCCCATGTGACGTTCCTCGGGTCGGGAATCGATAGAGAGTCGTGGAAACCCGTGGTTAGTTCCGACACGGTTGGAATCGTCGCGGACTCCCCGTAGACCTTTGAGTACCTGAGTTACTGTTTTCCTGAAATTCCGGCACACCAGATAACGCTCGGAATTGACCCGAATGTCCTTCATCCGCCCCAAGATGAGAAAGAACAGCAAATTGCGTTCATGCCGAGGAAGCGGCGCGGAGAGTTCGTTGAACTACTTAGAATCCTGGACCTTCGAAGGGCGCTGGACAGTTCGACACTGGCCCCAATCGACCACATGACAGAAGCAGAAACCGTAGCCGTGCTCCGCAAGTCGGCCGTGTTTCTCTCGCTCAACGCGCGCGAAGGATTCGACCTCCCTCCCTTGGAAGCGATGGCGTCCGGTTGCGTCGTCGTGGGATTTCATGGAGGCTGTGGACGCGTCTACAAGAGACCCGACGTAGCCATACCGATCGACGACGGGGAGGTCATCACCTTTGGGGAGCAAGTGGAGTCCGTCCTCCATCGCTTCGGCGATGAGGACCTTGAGCGCATGCGTGAAGGCGCTATCTCGTTGGTGAGAACTTAATTCACGCCGGCTCACGAGGCTGCCGACGTCGTCGCTGTCTTCGGCAGAGCCCTCGATCAAGTCGCCGCAGTCAGTCCCGTCTTGACGAGCCTGAAGGTCAAGCTGCTGGCGTCACGACGATTTCCTCCGCTGAAAGACGCGCTCGCCTTTGCGCGATGAACGCTCACCAAGACCTAATCGTGTACCTTGAGTTGCAGCGAACTCGTCCCACGACCTGTTCGCGCCCAAGCAGCTAATCGATTAGGTGGTCGTTCCCATCGACCGGCAACTCGTCTACGACATATTCTTGTCTTGAGCGAATCAAGTGTTGCGGGTTGGTGTTCGCGGGCCATCCCCTCAGCACTGACCTATTGAAGGTGCGTGAAAACCCCACGGTCCTCCCCCACGTCTCGGGTTCCCAGGCAGACATTGCCCGTAGTTTCGCCATCTCGAAACCTTCGTGGAACGTCGCCGAGGAAAGAGCCTGCGACCAGTGTCAATACCCGACCCTTCACAGAGTCGCGATCAGATTCCCAAGCTAAGAATGCGAACTCGATTCTCGGGGCCCGCTCTCAGGTTGATCTCACAGATACCAGTCTGCACGAACTAGCAATTTTCGAGCCCTGACGTGAGCGCCGCCGTCCATTCGGACGACGTCAATGTGTTGAAGAAGAGACCAAGAAGCGTGAGATGCTCAGCATCAGCCCGTTCGGCCCTACCGATGACCCTCTAAAATCCACCTCAGAAAGTAAAACACGGCATTTGGTCCCTGCTGTCCACCGGACCGAACCTAACTGCGGGCACCTTGGGACTTACGCGCGAAAGCGCCTCACACCATCGCCCCGAGGAATCGACTCGCTATCCTCATATTCAGTATGAATGATCTCCCAGAATCCCCTTACGCGAAGCCTCCCTTGGACCACGAGAGTCCCTGGAACACTCGAGTCACGATTATCACACTCCTCGCTTCGGGGCTGGCGCTAGGAGTGTCTCTCTGGTTTGCCTCCCACAACTCCGCAAACGCGCCTTACGTGCCAGCGAAGTCCACGAGCCATTTTGTGTACCCTCAAGGAATTCCCGATAGTTCCGAGCCATCCGGAATGGCTCCCCCTGGCGCGAACACCTTAGCGAGCTATACACAGACTTACGTGAACGACTTCTTAGGAACATCACTGCCGCCGGGGTGGGACGCCTTTACCGGTACACCGGGCGGGGATCCGGGCGGACAATTCGCAGCAAGTCATGTCGTCGTGAGCGGCGGACTACTTCGGCTTAACACGTGGAAGGACCCCCAGTACCAGGACAAGTGGGTAACCGGCGGACTCTGCCAATGCAAGCTAGCCAAGACGTACGGCGCGTACTTCGTACGTTCGCGAGTGACCGGACCCGGGCCCAACGAGGTTGAGTTGCTGTGGCCGACTTCTAACGTGTGGCCGCCGGAGATTGACTTCAATGAAAGCGGAGGAGCGCTTTCCGGCACATCTTCCACCGATCATTTTAGTACGATCAACTTGATCGACCAGCGAAGCATCCCGATAGACATGAGTCAGTGGCATACTTGGGGGGTCGTGTGGACGCCAGGCAAGATCCTGTACATCGTCGACGGGCACGTCTGGTCATCGATCGAATCCGCGTACGAGGTCCCGACCGTACCAATGACGCTCGACTTGGAGCAAAGAGCCATGTGCCAGTTGGGGCGACAGTGTCCAACCAGTCCGGTTTCCATGCTGGTCGATTGGATTGCTGAGTACAGTTCCAAAGTGGCTCCCGAGCCTTGAGCGCCAAATGGCGATGAAGCGTAAGATCGCCGGCGAACGCTGCAGTGACGAACATGCGCTGCCGAAGTGGACACGCTACGAAAGTCGACACCTTGACGCACTGGTTGCGCCGAGCGGGAGTCCCCACGGTCGCCAAGCGAGTCAAGCCGCTATGACCTCGACGCCGAGTCGCCGAGCGAGAGAAGGAACCTCACTTCTTGGGAAGGACTAGCTGTATTGACCAAGTAGGTCGTTAACACGACTGATGGGTGGTTTGCCCTTGAGGGCTGTATGGCCTCGATGGTGATTGTAGAGGTGCAAGAACCCCTCGAAGGCGTCGACTCGTTCAGCTTCGGTCTCGTAGGGGCGGACGTAGGCCCATTCCTCGAGCATGGTCCCCGTTCGAGAAATCAGACGTTGCTCAATCGAAGCACAGCACAGTCGAACTGCGCATCGAAAAGGTACGAGTGCATACTTTGCCCGCGTCGATCTGCACTGTGCCAAGGCCCGCGCGAAGCCGTAGGTACGCTGATGATTCCTCAGCCCACCGATGGCGCGGGTTCAAGGACCGTGGCCGTGGGCCAGCTCGCCACCACTCGGTAGCCATGCTGGACAAGATTAACCTCGACGACCGCCTCCCATCCCTTCGGGTAGCCTGCGACCAGTTCGCCCCACGCCTCTTGCGACTGTGTAAGAACGATGACTGCGGGTCTCGCCTTGATCAGTATCGAGCCCTGTTGCTTTACCGTCCCACCACTTGAGGCATAGACAGCAACCGATCCAACGTCGCGCATTTCGATAGGGAGAAATGGTGTAATGACTCCGATGATCTGGCCCGGACGTACGTGGTCGTAGGCGTAATTGACCGCGGCGAGTTCACCCGTGGAGAACGCCTCGTAGGAATCATTGCCTCCGCGCACGATCGTGGTCACGACCGCGAATCCGAGCACGACGATGACTACCGCAAGACGTAGCAGGTTGCGACCATTTCGTCGGATTCGCAGCCTTGGCATAAAGGATCGAATCGTTCCTGAAGTGTCGGGCAAGATCGCCGACGCGGCGAGCAAGGACACAAACGGGAGACTGTAGAGGACGACCCGCAGCAGCCCCTCGCCGCCATAGTTCTGCGCTACCAGGAGGACGAAGGGCACTCCCGATAATGCTTCAAGCGTGCGCGAGTCTGCGTAGCGTCGCAGGAAACCGATTCCCGCGAGGAAGAAGAAACCCGCGGTAATGAGAATACGAAGCTTGACTACCAGCAAGTGACTGACGCTTCCGGTGACACGACTCGTAACGTTCGACCCGATGGCGCCACCGACCTGCCCAATGGATCCGAAGATAACGCTCAAGTGACCAAGCCAGTAGTTGCTCGCTCCCAAGCTGAGCCATCCGAGCGCGAGAAGCCCCGCAACGACAATCAATTCCGGACGACCGAGACGCCTGGTGGCGAGGCATGCCCCCAAGCCCATGACGAGGGCATAGGGCGTGAGTTGGTGACTCATGGCCAGCGCGAGACAGATGAGCCCTAACAATCCGAGCAACCACAGGACGGCCGCGCTACCCCATGTGGTGGTCGCGTCATGACCCTCCAGCCGAGCGACGCGTAATACTTCGCGACTCTGTCTGATCCGCTCCAACCAATACCCGCGGGTTGCGCCGAGCCGACCAACTGACCTGGGTCGCCAGATAGCGAGTACCACCGCAATGGCCACTAGGAAAAAGAGGTAGCCAAGCGCCTGCGGCGAAAAGTAGTCCTGGTAGATCCAGTTCGTCGAGTAGTAGAGCGCGACCCCCAGCCAACCTGCGCGCTTATTGACACCGCTGAACTTGGCGATGACGAGCAGTGGTGCGAGGTATGCCAGTTCAATGGCGACCGGGAACCATCTGAGGAAACCAAGAGCGTTGACCTGACCCGTGAACGCGACGAATACGGCGGCAATAGAGAACCCCCCCGGCCAGGAGAACCGCGCATCGAAGTTATTGAGGGGGCGCCCGTGCTGAACGAAGTACTGGACAAACCCGGCGTGGATCCACGAGTCCGGCAGAGATGCCACCGGTTCCACCGCCGAAGCAGTGCCGTAAAGGATGAGGGCGAGCGCGATGATGAGGAAGATCAGTCGTTTCTGGCGAAGTGGAGTGTGCAGCAGTTCGAAGGAGAAACCCACTACCACGAGCCCAAGCCCGACAAAGTACGTCCAGCCGAGGATCGACACGAGACCCAGCGGGCCCATTTGAAGGAAGTTGGCTTGGTAGATTGCGGAGAGCCAAAGCACCATGCCAACGGCCGCCAGACCGCTACCGAGCCAGTCGCGTGAAAGTCGACGCAAGTCACTGAGCGCGAGGTCCCAGGGCTTCATTTGTCCGCCGCGCCTAATCAAGAGTCTTGAACCGAAGGATGACTACAAGCAGAAAGGAAGTCAGCAAGACAATCACCGAAATGTTGAGCAGCACAGTCACTCGTCGGAACAGCACGATACCCATGACCCCCAGCCACGTGCGAACGCAAAGCAGGACAATACTCGCCACGAGCATCACGAGCACGATCTGATACGAAGCAAGCGCGCCGACGCCGGCCATGAGAATGCCGCTCATCGGGCACCCATCGCTCGCAGATCAATATTGGATTGGAAAATCAGCGACGGCAGGCACGCGAGCGACGTCAACTCCTCGAGGCTCACCGGATGCCATAGGCCCAACGTGATCAGGAGTTGAGCAGCCACCATCAGGAGTGCGAGGCTCACCGCGATTGCGAGTCCCAGTTCCAGCGCCGCATTTCGCAGCTTGAGGAGGCCGACCACCGACCAACCTGGAATGAAGAGACCCAGGACGAGCCCAAAGACGAACCGGATCGGACCATGCACGTCGCCAATCGTCAGAAGAAAGACCAGGCAGTCGGCGAACAAAGTGGCTTTGGAAACCAGGACCCGCGATTCCTGACGTCGAAGGTACTTGGCCAACGCTCGATAATGATTCACGTCCATTGCGACGTTGAGGACTGATTGCCACCTAGGTCGATCTCGGACAGCTTCGTCGTCGCGAATCTCATCGGAGGCTGTCGGTGACGGATTGCCCCACTCGGCGTTGCGAGTGGCCCTGAACTCCAAGAGATGACGAGAGTACGAAGAATCGCACGCGGCATGCACGGCGTCGCGCTCACGTTCGGACACAATGTCAGGGTCGCAGTACACACCGGGTGCGGCGTTGATCCGAGCCGCGATGTCTGCCGTTACGGCCTTTCCACCGAGACGGAACATCTGCGTTCCATGTGATTCATTCGCAAGTATGACGACTACATCCTTCAGCCCGTAGCGCTTCGCCAGCAGGTCGAGGGCCGCGTACACGAAACCAAGGCCCGATTCCTTCTGCGCCAGATCCTCCAGGAGTTGAGCAAGGGGCCACGTCTGGTTAGCCCGATTCCTGCGATCATTCGAGTCCGTCATATCTACGCCTACTGAGAAGAGGCAGTCAAGATATCCCGTCCTCGTTCGCGCCGCTGTGCGGGCGCTTCGAGGCCTGGCGAAGCGCCACGTGCCCAATCGCGACTCTCCACCATCATTCTATTCCTGCACTGTGTGATGACAAGACATGTGACCTTTGTTCGATCCACCTTCATCTGGTCTTGATCACGCTTCGAAGATATGCAACTGGCCCGTAGGCCATTCCAAGCATTTGATTACCGTACGTGCGACGAGGATAGCCCGTCGTCGAACTCGGCGATCGGCTCGCGGAAGGACGGGTCAGAAGCCGTACACCGGCGGGGATTCTTCGCAGCATCGCGATCAGGTGACGCGGATCGCTGACGACAAGTGCGGTGTACATGGCAGTAAGGCCGACTCCGTATCCGAACACCTGGCTCATAAACTCTGACTCGGTGCGACGGTGGGCGTGGCGCACGAGCGCGGCCGGCTCAAAGGCGAGCGTCCCGCCGCCGAGCAAGACGTTGATGAAGATAGCCAAATCTTCACCGCCCTTGGCCGCAGTGCCAGTCCCGAGCAGCTCGTTGAATCCGCCGACCCGCTCCAGCGTCGTACGGCGAAACGCCATGTTGCACCCGGCACCGAATCGTCCGGGCGCGTAGGGGAAGAGTTCGTCGGTCTTCGAGTTGCGTGCGACGCTCATGGTCTTCGAACGGAAGGATTGACTGAAGCCACCGTAGAACTCCTCGAACCAGAGCTGCGGTTCGGTCGCCAGTTCACTCGGCAGGACCAGTCCCCCGACCCCTTCGACCTCAGGGTCCAGCGCGAAGCGAGCTCCCAGTGCGTGAAGCCACAGCACGTCGACGAGCACGTCGTCGTCGGTGAAGGCGATGACCTCACCCTTCGCCGAAGCGACCCCTCGGTTGCGCGCCGCGGCGATGCCGGGCTTTGCTTCGAGCTCGACGCGCACCTTGTCACCTCCCGGGAACGCCGGCAGCGGCTCATTGTGGAACCCCGTCCGATTGTCGACGACGATGATCTCGAAGTCCGGGTAGTCCAATGCGAGCAACGACTCCACGGTCCGGACGAGCTGCGCCGGTTGGCGACAGATGGTGGGCACGACGACCGTCACGCTCGGCAGTAGTTCGTCCGGGACCGACCGGAAAGGTGACGGTTCGATGTCCGCGAACGCACTCGCCAACTCGGACTTGATCGAGTCCGCACGTGCGACGTCGCCACCATACGCCTCGATCACCCCGATCACTTGGCCACGCTTGAACACCTCGATCCACACACGCTCGCCGGGCTCGGCAGGCAGCCTCAGCGTCTCTGACGGTGCATCGACGTCGAATCGGATCTGCTCGACGGGGCGCCAGGGATGTACCGAAGTCCCCGCTAGATCGTTGCGAGCCTCTTTCGGCGCGCCACGCCAGCCAAAAGGCGTAAACGGTGTTCTCGGCGTCGGGCGCGGCGCCTCGGGAGGTTCCGCCTTCACGGACTCCGGCGTCAGGGGGCCCAGTTGATCACCCGTCATCTCAATGGGGTTGCGCACGAGAGCGATGCGACCTCGCACCAGCCCCGCTGTGGCGACCCCCGAGCCTGCGACCACCAGAGCGAAGCGAGTCGCACCCGCACGAGGACTCTGCTTCATCGCCACGAGGCTTCGAGCGAGTTCTCGCGGCAACGCCGTGAGCACATGGCGACGCTCGGCGGCGAGACTGAGATCCGAACCGACCAGCGTGGACACCGCCGCCTTGGAAAGACCTTCTGCCCAGCATCGGGTCCAGAAGTAATGCCAGGTCAATCGTAACACTGGTACCCGATGGTGCACCACTGCCTCGCGAGTCAATAAGAATCGTTCTCCTGGATTATTCGCCGTATAGCGAATGCAAAGTTCGGTCTCCTCACAGCCCAAAGGGATGACACCAATGCGACCAATCCCGGACGTGAAACCGCCGACCTGAGCAAAGACTTCTCGTCGAATAGCCATATTGGCGCCGATTGGATTGCGTATGGACGAGTTGCTAGGAGGAAGGCCCGAGTAACTGCATCCAAGAATCCAATAGAACGTCTCGGGGAACCATGGCGGTTTCTCGCTCTCCCAATGGGGAACAATCCATCCTCCAGTGCCGGCGACCGTTGGATCGTTCATCGGCGCCACAAGTTCCTGTAACCAATCGTGTTCGGCGAACGCGTCATCATCCAGAAAAGCAATCGTGTCTCCTGAGGAGACTAGGACACCAGTATTACGAGCTCCGGACAGACCCTTCGTCATTCGGTTGGCTACGACGCGTGCGTTCAAGAACTCAAGCGATGCACGCCCAAAGAGTTCATCGTTGTAGTCAATAACGACGATGACCTCAATAGGCTCGAGGGTCTGCTCAACGCAAGACTGCACCGCAGCCTTTAATGCATCCCAACGATCCAGCGTGTAGGCGCAGATGACCACTGAGACTCTCATACAAGACAACTGAGAGGCTCGAGTTCTCGGAGGTCGGCTACCGACATGTCTTGACCAAGAAGCTCCACGTGATTCGAATGGCGCCCATTCACGACGATATTCGGCAGAACTTGACCGGCGCAGGGCAGCACCACCTGAAAGTTGTAGTCGTTGGATCGAGCATCGGGGATGGTATCAAACGCTGCTAAGAGAGTGGACAGCGTGCCGCCACTCTCCTTCGAGAGGAATACAGTTATCTTCCGGTAAGACAAACGACGGCTTCGACCCGCCAACAACAACAGGGCTCGACGTGCGCCAACGATGGGACCTAACGCGCCAACGGCCATAGCTCGTTCATCTGCCTCTGAAAAATCGCCGACAAGAACAAGGTCTGCCTGGGCAATCGTGTCGACGAGCCCAACCTCCATTGCCTCGATTGACTTGGGAAGTTTTCCGCAAATGACAATTGTCTTTGCGCCAGCACCCTTGGCGATCTGAAAGACCTGGTCAATCCATCGGCTGTCCGGACCGGGCCATGCGTAGGCGATAGCAGTTCGAACCCGTGGTGCAATCCAACTTTGAAAAGCGTTTCTACCATCTCGTGTGTTCCTTGGCGCTCGTTGGCGGAAAACGATTGAATCGTCACACACATCGTGCGCCGCAGTCAACGACAACGCGCGACCAAGACCCACTGATGGCTTGACACTGAGGTCAACATCGATACCAGCAACTGGCTCCGACCGTGCGAGAGCCATTGCATTTTCCGAAACAATGATTCTCGGAGTTGTTATCGATGAACCGGGACCCGCGATAACAATGGCGAGCCGGGCTGCATATCCTTTGTCTACGTCAATCACCATTAGAACCTTAGAGTTCAGGCACATGATACCTCCTAAGTCTTTTAAGTTAAATCACGCGGAGGCAACGGAGATCATCGCGAGCCGCATTAAGACTGCAATTCTCATGGATTTGATCCGTTTCGATGGACATAACGTCAATACTTCAAAACCCTGGACCGCGTGCACGGATGTCAATGAATAGTTCAACCTCAAAACCATCAGTATCTATACGAATGAGTTCAAGGTGGTCAGCCCATACGCCCTTGAAACCGTAGATACTTTCGGTCTCCGTTCCATGGTATACGCGCAGATAACCACTGAGATTCTCATCAAACTCCAACCTTCGACTGGACTTCAATTTCAGTCTGCTGGCCGAGACCGACGATTCGCTCCGCGAGTTTGTCCCACGTATCAGGGTTGGGGAACTGCAACTCCGCGAGTCGTAATGCATGGATGAGGGCAACGTGAACCGACGCGCTTCGACTTCGATCGGCGAGGAGTCCCCCCACGTAGCCACGACCGACTTCGGGCATCTGCGCGGCGCCAACCACGACTGTACCGATCCCGCACTTAACGGCCATCGAAAACACCCGTGAATCAATCTGGGGCTCGGCGATGCTCAGCGCCGACGAGGCCGCGCAGAGTTCTTGAAGGTCCTCGGACGAAATATTCTCGCCAATCAACTGCACGTAATCGCGGTGATAACTATTGGCGACC
>Ga0182014_10009107_pt1 | contig 10006 bp, 10 predicted proteins | sample 612S2DmetaG_FD_120489 | JGI IMG/M metagenome (GOLD analysis project Ga0182014, IMG submission 120489) | Permafrost microbial communities from Stordalen Mire, Sweden - 612S2D metaG | ecosystem: Environmental > Terrestrial > Soil > Wetlands > Permafrost | place: Sweden: Stordalen | collected...
AGGCCGGCCGGCTGCCGGGTATCCGCGGCCGGGCCGTCAGCTGCTCGGCCGGGGCGTGGTGCAGTTGATTCGCGGATTCACGCCGACGTAGTTGAGCGGACCGGCGAGGACCGTCGCCCCGATCGTCGTGGCCTTGGTACAGCTGCCAACGGATCCGTTGTAATAGCCGCGCTGCCCGGCGGCGACGGCGCCGATAATGAGCCACACAACGAGAAGCAGTGATCCAATATGCATGTCGACCTCCGCCAGGACATATTTCTGAGCATAAGATAGTGAACACCCGGTATTACCGGATTCTCCCCAATCCCTGCATGTGAGTAAATCATACCCGGGCGCGGCGGTATAAAGCTGGCATAGAAGGCTGCCAGGGCCTTTTCCGGAAATCTGGAAATTGGGGTGCTCGCAAAGTGGCTGACATGTGGGCGTGCCCGGAATGCGGGCGACGGTTCGCGATCCGGAACCAGGCCCATACGTGCGCGGCCCTGGGCAGCCTGGATCAGCACTTCGCCCGGAGTGTTGGGAGACGTTCCGCGTGGCGGTCGGGCCAGGCGGGACATTCTGGTTACATTCGTCTTCATGTTCGAGATGGCGAGTCCCCTGGACGGGCTGAACGAAGAACAGCGCCGAGCGGCCACGTACGACGGCGGCCCGTTGCTGATCCTGGCCGGAGCAGGCACCGGGAAGACACGCACGCTGGTCGCCCGCGCGGCCTGGCTGTGCGAGCAGGGGACGCAGCCGAACCGGATCCTGCTGCTGACCTTTACCCGGCGGGCCGCCGAGGACATGCTGTCGCGTGCCGTTCCCGGCGCCCGCCCGGGCCATGGGACCGGCAGCGGGCCAGGCGGGGGCCGGATCACCGGCGGCACCTTCCACGCGATCGCCCACCGGATCATCCGGCAGCACGCGGAATCGTTCTCGCTGCCCCCGGAGTTCACGGTCATCGACCCGGCGGATGCGGCGGATCTGCTCGACGCCCGCCGGGAGGAGCACGGCCTGGTCGGCACGCAGCGCCGCGCACCGCGCGCCGCCGTCTGTGCGGACATCTACACCCGGTGCGTGAACACCCAGACGACGGTGGCCGGGGTGGTCCGCGCCGGTTTTCCCTGGTGCGAGGACTTCACGGCCCAGCTGGCCGGACTGTTCCGCAGTTACGTCGCGCACAAGCGCAGCCACGGCCTGGTCGATTTCGACGACCTGCTGCTGCTGTGGCGGGCCGCACTGGCCGACCCCGACGCCGGGCCGGTCCTGCGCGGCATGTTCGACGCGGTCCTGGTCGACGAGTACCAGGACGTCAACGCGCTGCAGGCCGATATCGTGCGGCTGCTCAGCCCGGAAAGCGGCTGCCTGACCTGCGTCGGCGACGACGCCCAGGCCATCTACGCCTTCCGCGGCGCCGACCCGGAACACCTGCGCCAGCTGTCCGTGACCTTTCCCGGGCTGCACGTCGTGCGCCTGGTCAGGAACTACCGGTCGAAGGAGGCGGTGCTGCGGCTGGCCAATGCGGTGCGCCCGCAGTCCGGCGGGCTGGAACTCGTCCTCACCGCGGCCCGCGAGAGCGGGAGCCGGCCGATCATGGTGCGCTGCCACGACGAGGCGACGCAGGCGCGCGAGATCTGCACCCGGATCCTTGACGCCCATGAGGCCGGAACGGACCTGCGCGATCAGGCGGTCCTGGTGCGGGCGGCGCACCACAGCGACGTGCTCGAGGTGGAGCTGGCGGCCCGGGGCATCCCGTTCGTGAAATATGGCGGCCTGCGGTTCACCGAGGCCGCCCACGTCAAGGACTTCCTCGCCGCGGCGCGGATCGTCGCCAATCCGGCCGATGACGTCGCGTGGTTCCGGGTGCTCCGGCTGCATGAGGGCATCGGGCCGGGGAGCGCCCGGAAGCTCATCGAGATCCTGCGCCCCGCGGATCCAGCCCCGTTCGACCGCTGGAAGGACGCCGTCGCCGTCGCGCCGCGGCGGGCCCGCGAGGCCCTGACCGCCACCCTCGGCGGCCTGGCCGGCGTCGTGGCCCCAGGGGAGGGCAGGGCCGAGGGCGGGGCCGCGGCTGGGGAACGGGCCGTCATGATCCTGGCCGCCCTGCGCGATCCGCTGGCGGGCCGTTACCCCGACGCGGACATCCGGATCGCTGACCTGGAGCGGCTCGCTGATGCGGCGGCGAGCAGGCCATCCCTGCACGACGCGCTGGTAGAACTGGCCCTCGACCCGCCCGTGTCCGCCTCCGACTTCGCCGGGCCGCCCCGCCTGGACGAGGACTTCGTCATCATCTCCACCATGCACTCGGCCAAGGGCCTCGAATGGCCCGTGGTGCACCTGCCCCATCTGGTCGACGGGGCCGTGCCCAGCGACATGGCGCTGACCACCCGGGAAGGGCTGGCCGAAGAACAGCGGCTGTTCTACGTCGCGGTCACCCGGGCCCGCGATCAGCTGTTCCTGTACGCGCCGATGCGGCTGCACCACCACCGGATGGCCAGTGACGACCGGCACAGTTACGGCCAGGTCAGCCGGTTCCTCGATGACCGGGCGCTGGCCGCGTGCGATTCGGTCGACGCCGCCCCGCCGCAGCCGCTGCTGCCCCGCACCGGGCAGCTGGCCGCGCGCGTCGACGCCGCTCTCGACCTGCTCTGGACGGACTGACCGACGTGCCCGGGTCCCGGCGCGGGGTCGCCGCCCTGCATCCTCCGCCGGAACGGGATCTGCGGGCAGGTAACGGATTGGTAAGCCGGGAAAAAGCTGCTCTGCCGACACCACTATTTCGGCAGTATCGGCGTCTTAGCCTTCGCCAGCTTCAAATCTGAAATCCCAGGAGAAAGATGAAAATCATGCCTTCCGGCACCGTCTTCGCTACCGCCGCCATCACGACGGCTGTGCTCGCGCTGGCCGGATGCGGCCAGAATGGGTCAGGCAGCACGGCAGGCGCGACGTCTTCGGGTTCGCCAGCCTCCTCGGCGGCCAGCCCGGGGACGTCCGCCGCGGCCAGCCCGGCGGCGACTGGCTCCGGATCGACCGGATCGACCGCCTCCGGCACGGCACGGTGTCACACCCAGAACCTGTCGGCTGTGTTCGGCCCACCGCAAGGGCCCGCCGGCGGCCAGCGCACCGTGGCGGTGATCTTCACCAATACGGGCGGGACGGCGTGCTACATGTACGGCTACCCCGGGGTGGACCTGGCCGGGAAGAGCCTGACGTGGTCGCTGGTGCGCCAGAACCTCACCCCGGCAAAGGTCACGCTCAGCCCGGGCGGGAAGGCGCAGAGCACACTCAGGTACCTGCCGTGGGCGGCCGGTGACGGCACGTCGTTCACCCCCGCCCAGGTCCTGGTGACGCCCCCGGACGAGACCACCCACCTGACACTGGCCTGGGGGCCGGGCGTTGCCCTGCTGCTGCAGGACGCGGCCACCCACCCCGGCACCTACATCGGCCCGATTGAGCCGGTCCCGGCCGGCTAGGAGAACACCTCATTGATGGGCCGGGTCCGGATGACGCGGAGGGATACTGGCCCGGGCGGCGGCGTCGCAGAGCTTGGGGATGGCATCCAGCAGGTGCTCGTGCCAGCCGATTTCCGCGTCCAGCCGGGTGATGGCGTGCTGGAGGATCAGGCTGTCGGCGGTGGTCTGCTCGGCCCAGGCCCGCTCCTGCTCGTGCTGGAAGAACTGCCGCTGAGCCGCGAGTGCCCGGTGCCGGTCTTCCACCAGCGCGCGCAGCTCCTCTTCGGGCAGGTCACTGCTCATGGCCACGGCCAGGTCGACGGGGTCGGGGCGCAGTCCGACCTGGCGGAACGCTTCACCGCGCAGGGCCAGGAGCTCCTTGCGCCCTTCGGCGGTGATGGCGTAGACGGTGCGGGCCGGCAGGTTGCCGGCCTGCTCGGTACGCACCGCTTCGATCAGGCCCTCGCCGGCCATCCGGTGCAGGGCCCCGTACAGGGAACCGGGCCGCACCTCCGACCACAGCTCGGTCCGGTCAATGCGGGCGTCACGGCGGATCTGGTGACCGTACATGGGCCCATGGCGGGCGAGAGCGCCGAGCACGAACAGCCGGGTGGGGTTCACTCGGGTAGTCAGACATGAGCACTTCCGTTTGACAACCTCTTCAATATCGCGCCGGGGCCTGGCATCGTGGTTGAGCTGGGAACCTGCCCGCGCGGGCAGCAACGCCCGCGCGGGCAGCAACGGAAGGACGGTTCGTGAGTGACGACATGACCGCAGCCCGTTTCGCCGGGGTCTACGCGGCGACTACCACGCCGTTCCGTGACGACGGATCGGTGGACTTCGGGCAGTTCGGCCAGCACTGCGCGTGGCTCGTCGGCGAGGGGGTCGCGGGCCTGATCCCGAACGGGTCGCTCGGCGAGTACGAGGCCCTGTCCGAAGCCGAACGCGCCAGGATCGTGACCACCGCGATCGACGCCGCGGACGGCCGGGTCCCGGTCGTGCCGGGCGTCTCGGCCAAGTCCGGCCCCGAGGCGCGCCGGTGGGCCGAACAGGCCGCCGGGGCGGGCGCGGCGGCGGTGATGTCGCTGCCGCCGACGTCGCACAAGCCGACCGCGGACGAGGTCGTCGCGCATTTCGCGGAGGTGGCGCGGGCCGGGCTGCCCATCATCGCCTACAACAACCCGTTCTCCACCCGCGTGGACCTCACGCCGCCGCTGCTGGCCCGGCTGGCCGGGATCGAGCAGGTCCGAGGGGTCAAGGAGTTCTCGCAGGACTCGCGGCGGGTCGCGCAGATCAGGGAGCAGGCGCCGCGACTGGAGGTCATCTGCGGCTGCGACGACACGTTCGTGGAAGCGATGCTGCTCGGCGCGACCGGCTGGATCGCCGGGTACGTCAACGCGTTCCCGGCCGCATCGGTGCGGCTGTACGAGCTGTGCCGGGCCGGTGACTACGCCGGCGCCATGGACCTGTACCGCGTGCTGCTCCCGGCGCTGCGGTGGGACGCCGATCCCCGGTTCGTTCAGGCCATCAAGCTCGCGCAGGAAGAGGCGGGGCGCTACGGCGGGCCGGTGCGGCTGCCGCGGCTGCCGCTGCCGGCCGATGAGGAGGCCGAAGCCCGCGCCGTAGCCCGCGCCTGCGCCGGGGTAACCGCCTGATGCGGGCCCGGAGGGTCTTCTCCGCGGTCGACAGCCATACCGAGGGCATGCCGACCAGGGTGATCACCAGCGGCCCCGGCGTGCTGCCCGGAGCCACCATGTTCGACCGGATGCGTTACCTGGTCAGCGAGCGGGACGACCTGCGCACGCTGCTGATGTGCGAGCCACGCGGGCACGCCGCGATGTCCGGGGCGATCCTGCAGCCGCCGGCCCGCCCGGACGCCGATGTGGGCGTGGTGTTCATCGAGGTGTCCGGGTGCCTGCCAATGTGCGGGCACGGCACCATCGGCACCGCCACCGTCCTGGTCGAGACCGGCATGGTCGAGATCTCCGAACCGGTCACGCTGATCCGGCTCGACACCCCGGCCGGGCTGGTGGAGGCGTCGGTCGCGGTCAGCGGCGGCCGCGCCATGTCGGTCACGATCCGGAACGTGCCCTCGTATCTGCATCTCCGCGACGCCAGGGTCACCGTGCCCGGACTCGGTGAGCTGACCCTAGACGTGGCCTTCGGCGGGAACTTCTACGCGATCCTGCCTGCGGCCTCGGCCGGGCTCGCGGTGCGCCCCGGCCTGCACGACCGCATCGTGGCCACCGGGCTGCAGATCATGGACGCGGTCAACGAGCAGCTGAGCTTCGCGCACCCGGGCAACCCGGAGATCAGCGAGTGCCGCCACGTCGTCTTCACCGCGCCCGCGGAAGGAGACCTTCCCGCCCGCGCTGCCGTGGCCATCCACCCGGGCTGGGTGGACCGTTCCCCCTGCGGCACCGGGACCTCCGCGCGGATGGCGCAGCTTGCGGCGCGGGGTGAGCTGGCCATCGGCGAGGACTTCGTGCATGGGTCGCTGATCGGCACGACGTTCACCGGGCGGCTGGCGGACACGACCATGGTCGGGGACTTCCCCGCGGTCGTGCCGACCGTCCGGGGCCGCGCGTGGCTGACCGGCATCGGGCACTACCTGCTCGACCCGGACGACCCTTTCCCGGCCGGCTTCCTGATCGGGCCGCAGTCCTGATCGGGCGGCCGGCCTTGAGCAGCGGTGGCCGGCCCTTGAGCCGGCCGGTCACAGGATGGGCAGGTAGCGGTCCAGCTCGTACTCGGTGACCTGGCGGCGGTACTCGTTCCATTCCTCCCGCTTGTTGCGCAGGAAGAAGTCGAAGACGTGCTCGCCGAGGGTGTCCGCGACCAGCTCGCTGTCCTGCATGACGCCGATCGCCTCACCGAGGTCGTGCGGCAGTGGCTTGATGCCCATGGCGCGGCGTTCGGATGAGGTCAGCGCCCACACGTCGTCGTCCGCCGGGGGCGGTAGCTCGTAGTCGTCCTCGATGCCCTTGAGCCCGGCCGCGAGGATCAGCGCGTAGGCCAGGTACGGATTGCACGCGGCGTCGATCGAGCGGAACTCCACCCGCGTCGCGTTGCCCTTGTGCGGCTTGTACATGGGCACGCGCACCAGCGCGGACCGGTTGTTGTGGCCCCAGCAGATGTAGGCCGGCGCCTCGCCGCCCGCCCCGGCGGTGCGCTCGGCCGCGCCCCACAGCCGCTTGTAGGAGTTGACCCACTGGTTGCAGACGGCGGTGATCTCGGCGGCGTGCCGTAGCAGGCCGGCGATGAACGCGCGGCCGATCTTGGACAGCTGGAGCTCCGCGCCCGGCTCGTAGAAGGCGTTCCGGTCGCCCTCGAACAGGGACACGTGGCTGTGCATGCCGGAGCCGGGGAAGTCGGTGAACGGCTTCGGCATGAAGGTCGCGTATACGCCCTGCTCGATGGCGACTTCCTTCATCACCAGGCGGAACGACATGATGTTGTCCGCCGTGGTCAGCGCGTCCGCGTAGCGCAGGTCGATCTCCTGCTGGCCCGGCCCGTCCTCGTGGTGGCTGTACTCCACCGACAGGCCCATGCTCTCCAGCATCTGAATCGAGACGCGCCGGAAGTCGTGCGCGATGCTGTGCGGCGTGTGGTCGAAGTAGCCGCCGGTGTCGATCGGCTGCGGCTTCTCCCCGGGCAGCGGCTTCTCCCTGAGCAGGAAGAACTCGATCTCGGGGTGCGTGTAGAACGTGAAGCCCAGGTCGGACGCGCGGCCGAGGGCGCGCTTGAGCACCCAGCGGGGATCGGCGTAGGACGGCGTCCCGTCGGGCAGCAGGATGTCGCAGAACATCCGGCCCACGCCCGGCGATTCCCCTCTCCAGGGGAGCAGCTGGAACGTCGACGGGTCCGGCTTGGCGATCATGTCCGCCTCGTAGACCCGGGCGAAGCCCTCGATCGCCGAGCCGTCGAAGCCAATACCGTCCGCGAACGCGCCCTCCAGCTCGGCGGGGGCGACCGCGACGGATTTCAGGTAGCCGAGCACGTCGGTGAACCAGAGCCGGACAAACCTGATGTCCCGCTCCTCCAGCGTGCGCAGCACGAACTCTTGCTGCCTGTCCACGCCTCTCACCTTAGACGCCCCCGGTTCAAATCCCAGCCTCCCATTTGCGTGCTTCGCGGCGCGCCGGCCCGCTGTCCCAGGCCGCCGCGCTGTCCGCGCTTTCTGACTTGCCAGTCTGCCCTGCGGTTGTTTCCTCAGAGTTACACCCGGCTCAGCGTTGCGGACGCCTTGATGCCAGTTTGTTATCCGGATGTATAGCTTTGGGGTATACGCTCAGTTTATAGTTGGCTCATGAGCGTTCCGCTGACTCTGCTCGGCCTGCTGGAGCGGGAACCGAGCCACGGCTATGACCTGAAACACGACTACGACGCCCTCTTCGGCCGGGACAAGCCGCTGCCGTACGGCCAGGTGTACGCCACCCTGGGGCGGCTGGCCCGGGACGGCAAGGTGGTGGCCGGCGAAGCCGAGCCGGGGGCCGGCCCCGACCGCAAGCGCTATGTGATCACCGACGCCGGGGTGACCGAGTTCGAGACGTGGCTGTCCCAGCCCACCGAGCCTGAGCCGCACCTGCAGACGGTGCTGTTCACCAAGGTCGTCCTGGCCCTGATGCTGGGCCGTTCGGCTGAGCAGTACCTCGACACGCAGCGCGGCGCGCACCTGCAGCGCATGCGGGAACTGACCGAGCTCAAACGGACCGGCGGCCTGATCGACACGCTGCTGGCCGACCATGGCCTGTTCCATCTGGAGGCCGACCTGCGGTGGATCGACATGACCGCCGCGCGGCTCGGCTCACTGGCCGAGGCGGTCCGCGGATCGGGGCCGGGGGGATCGCGGTGACGGCGGCGCGCGGCCCGGCGGAGGCGAACGGCCTGGTGCAGGCGCGCGGCCCGGCGGAGGCGAACGGCCCGGGGGAGGCGAACGGCCCGGCGGAGGCGAACGGCCCGGCGGAGGCGAACGGCCCGGCGGAGACGTACGGCCTGGTGCAGGCGCGCGGCCTGGTCCGGTCATTCGGCCAGACGCCCGCGCTGCGCGGGGCCAGCGTGTCGGTGGCGGCCGGCGAGATCCTGGCCATCATGGGCCCCAGCGGTTCGGGCAAGTCCACGCTGCTGCACTGCCTGGCCGGCATCCTGACCCCGGACGAGGGGGAAGTCTGGTTCGCCGGCCGCCGGGTCGACACCATGGGCGAAGCGGAGCGCAGCGCCCTGCGCCGGGAACGTTTCGGTTTCGTGTTCCAGTTCGGGCAGCTCGTCCCCGAGCTGACGGCGGAGGAGAACGTGGCCCTGCCGCTGCTCCTGGACGGAATGCGCCGGGCCGCGGCGCTGACCGAGGCGCGGGCCTGGTTCGGCCGGCTGGGGCTCGACGGGCGGGAGCGGCACCGGTCCGGGGAGCTGTCCGGCGGCGAAGCCCAGCGGGTGGCCCTGGCCCGCGGGCTGGTCGCGCACCCCGAGGTGCTGTTCGCGGACGAGCCGACCGGGTCGCTGGACTCGATGACCGGCGAGCACGTGATGAACCTGCTGACCGCGGCGGCCCGCGACCACGGCACGACCGTCATCCTGGTCACGCACGAGCCCCGGGTGGCCGCCTACGCCGACCGCGAGGTCGTGGTCCGCGACGGCAAGGTCGGCTCGCTGGCGCCGGACCCGCTGGTGACCAGCCCCGGGCTCGGCTCATGATCCGCCTCGGCCTCCGGCTCACCCTCGGCGGCGGCCGGGAGGCCGCCGCTCGCCTGGTGATCACCGCGGCGGCCGTAGCCCTCGGCGTCGGCCTGCTGCTCAGCTCGCTGGCCGGCATCAACGCCCTCAGGAACAATTAGGCGGTTATGCGTGGCTCAGCACCGGAACGGAGTCGCCCTCCGGGGGAACGGGGTCCGGATCGGGGACCTCAGCGCCGGGGACGTCGGCACCGGGAGCCGGGAGCGGGCACGCCGGCCAGCCGTCGCCCGCGGCCGGCCCACTGTGGTGGCTGCTGCGGCCGGATTACTTCCGCGGCCAGCTCATCGGGCGGATCGACGTCGCCGCCACCGGGCCCCGGTCCCCGGTGCCGCCGGGCATCGCCCGGCTTCCCGGACCGGGCCAGTACTACGCCTCCCCCGCGCTGAGCCGCCTGCTCCGCTCGGTGCCCGCCGCCGAGCTCGGGGCCCGGTTTCCCGGCCGGCAGATCGGCACGATCGGCCCGGCCGCGCTGCCCAGCCCGGACTCCCTGCTCGTGATCGTCGGCCACCGCGCCCGCCAGCTCGCGCACCAGCCCGGTGCCGTTCGCGTGACCAGCATCGTCACAGTCCCGCCCAGCAGCTGTAACGGCCCCAACTGTCTCATCGGGGTCGGCATCGACAGCAACGGCATCGATCTTGTCCTGTCCGCGGTGGCGGCCGGCCTGCTCTTCCCGGTCCTGATCTTCATCGGCACCGCGAGCCGTCTGTCGGCCGCGCGGCGCGAGCAGCGGTTCGCCGCGATGCGGCTGGCCGGCGCGACGCCCCGGCAGATCTCGGTGATCTCCGCGGTCGAGTCGGCCGTGGCGGCCGTGGCCGGTGCGGTGGGTGGTTTTGCCCTGTTCTACG
>Ga0182014_10009108_pt1 | contig 10006 bp, 16 predicted proteins | sample 612S2DmetaG_FD_120489 | JGI IMG/M metagenome (GOLD analysis project Ga0182014, IMG submission 120489) | Permafrost microbial communities from Stordalen Mire, Sweden - 612S2D metaG | ecosystem: Environmental > Terrestrial > Soil > Wetlands > Permafrost | place: Sweden: Stordalen | collected...
AGAGGGGAGATAACTGGGGCCGCTTGGGCCGCTAGGGCCGCTGAGGCCGCTGGGGCCGCTGAGGCCGCTTGGGCCGCTAGGGCCGCTTGGGCCGCTTGGGCCGCTGGGGCCGCTAGGGCCGCTGGGGCCGCTAGGGCCGCTAGGGCCGCTGAGGCCGCTGGGGCCGCTGAGGCCGCTGGGGCCGCTGAGGCCGCTGAGGCCGCTTGGGCCGCTTGGGCCGCTTGGGCCGCTGGGGCCGCTAGGGCCGCTGAAGAGAAATGGCAGACTGATCGTCTGATCACGTATCTCAACGACGAGGCGCACGGCGAATGCTGCCTAGTCACGGCGGTGAGCCGTGCTTAGTTCAATTCTCGACTTTCACTCTGACCCAATTTTCTCCACTCTCGTGCTCGGCTTCCTTGCCAGTTTCGCCGCGTTCCTGTTTTGTTTGGGCATGGAAGTGAGAACGAGAATCAAAGAGCACAAACGAAACGCGCCCTGGTTTGGCCCGTGGAAGGATCGGCCATGACGACACCAAACATTATCCCGCTTTCTCGCGCCGTGCTTTGCATGGACTGCATGACCGTGAACGACTCAACTAGCGAGGTCTGCGTGGCTTGCGGTGAAACTGGCGGCCTGCTCAACCTGGGCCGCGTGCTTAATCCGACTCCCGAACTAGGGGCCGTGACTTTCTTGCTGAGAGAGGCATCATGCTGAAATGTCGCGTTCTACAATTCAAACCGACAACTCCTCTCCCGCTCTGGCTGCGTATAGGAGGGGCAACTTTGGGAATCTTTTGGCTTGCGTTCTGGGGTTGGTTAATCTACTGCGCGGTGGTCGGAAGATGATGTTCACGAAACTTCACACTGAAAAGGCAGTTCTTCATTTCGTATTGGTTCCGATTTAAGCAGGGAAGTCGCCGGAAAATCGGATTCCTGCACTTCTATTTCGACTCTGGCCGGCGAGCCGTACATCTTTCGCGCAATCAGTTCTGTTACTTGCGCATCGTCTTGGAACACGATTCCCGTGAGAGCATCGCCACAACTGCGAACGAGTTTGTCAAGGTCCGGCTTGGTGATCTTGTCGAGTCTCTTGACGCTCGTCTCCTTCTCAAAATAGAAGTCGAGAATAAGACGAACAGGAACGCTTTTGCCGATCGGAACGAAACTGTTCTTTCGCATCTCGATTCGCGCCATATCGCCAACTAATTTGCGCCAAGGCTTGAGGTCCGGCTGGTTACTCGTGAGCACGGGATACTTCATGTGCTTGGTTTGCAAGGCGTGCATCGAGCCCTGGGGAATCGGGCGACCAACGACAACGAAGCGAAGACTATCAGGAATCCTACCGTTGTCCATGCTTCCTCCTGTGATCTTCCCCGCAAAGTCCTACACAACTTTCTGCGGTATCGTCTCGCTTACTAGATCCCATGCCCCTACCACGTGTGTGATGCACGTGGAATGACCAGTCACTACACAAGGGCGCCATCAGACTCGTCACCCGGCCGCACTCCGCACACTGCCCTTTCTGATCGTAAAACAACTGCTGGCGAAAGCGCGTGTACTCAACACCAGTTCGGATTACGCGACCGTCACGCGTTATTTTGACTGGCATTTCTCAGCTCTTCCAAGGCTGGCGCAAGCAAGTACAGCTCGAACGCCTGTTCGTAGGTCAGTTCTGGTTCGCCGCTTACGTCTCTACATCGTGCCAAAAACTCTTCCCACAAGACAAACACGGAATTGTCTAAATTTAGACTCAAAGTGATACGAGTTTCCATGATCGCCTGTGGATAATCCTGTGCAACCTTGGCGCGGAAGAGTTTTGGTTTGGCCCTGGCCGCCTGCTGTACGTCGGGATCGCGCTGCAAGGCCGATGGCAACTGCCGGTATATCTGAGCCGACCCTAGCGGCATCTGCAAGATCGACTCGCCGGCGTTTGGGCTCGTTTCCTCATACAATTTCTTGTAGGAGTAGATGCTGGAGCGGTCGTATCCAGAAAGCAATTCCACTTCCATGATGCAGGCGCCCATTGACTCGTAGCCGAGCGCCAGATAGTCTCGGTCCTTTTCCATCTGGACGGCCAATCTCCCGATTTGCGCCCACAAGCGACCGGCTGCGACGGCCTGCTTGCCGAGGTCTACGAGTTCGGCAAACCTGTCGCGGGCTCGTCCTGGGGCAGCCTGAGCGTCCGGCGGGGGCAATAATTCGGCGGCAGCAACTGACGAGACGCTCATGCTCGCCTCTGTTCCAAGGCTCGCCACGCGGCGTTGCCCTGTAATTTTCTCCCATTGCGGTACATGTTGTTTGCCTTCCTCATCTTCTGCAACCGAATCGCTGTTGTTTTTCTGATTCTTTCGATTTCATTCTCCATCACCGACCTCGCCAAAAATGTCATCTTCGACCAGCGCGGCTCATCTTTCACGACGCCAGCCTCGGATCGAGCCAAGCTACTGGCTTGCCATTCCTGAAATGAGCGTCCGGCTCCGGCTCTCCGCCTTTGGCTTTGATTGCTTCGATTAGACAATCGCAGCGCTGCATTTGGCTGTGACCTTTCTCACTGGCATGCGTGAATACGTAACCCTCAATACAGTTTCCACAAGGCTTCCACTTCGTTTCGGGCTCCGTCCACGTTTCGAGCAGTTCGACAATCTCAAACGGTTTTGGGAAGAACTTCGCGCCCCGGCACCAGGTATCGAATGCCCACTCAATCCCCTTCTCCGAATAAGCGCTTAGTGTGTCCAGCCAGAAGGCGAGCTTGTCCGGTGTCCAGTCTTCGTGAAATATCTCCGCCGCCAGTTTCAGGCGTCTTTCGATTACCTCGGAGCACACGATCAAAGACTTCTGCGTTTCTTTCTGCCTGCGCGAGCTGTTTAGAATCGTTTTTGCTTTCCTCACGATGCCACTCCTCAGGGGAATCAAGATAGCTACTGCGGTTAAACCATGTCGCGGGATGCGGCGTGAAATTTCCCTTGCGACCGGCTGGTGAGCGTGCGAAGGCTTGCGTTGCTCTCAAGAGACCTTCCCCGGCATCGCCTTCAGACATCGGGCCTTCTTTGCCGTCCATCAGGCGCCGCAAGGCTCTGTCGATTGCCTGTTTCGCCGTTCGAGAGCCAACGTGTCGCGGATACGCGCGGTAGATTCCGTTGAGAACTGTGTCGTCTATCATGACAGTCAGCTCCCGCCACTTTCAAAACTGCCAGGGAGAATCACTATAGGCCGATTTTTCTTTCTCCAACGCTTGATGTATTTTTGCTGATTCACGTAAGGCCTGTTCCCAAGTGGGGTCGATTGCTTACCATGAACGCGGCTCATGTGTCCGGGGTAGCGAGTCTCTTTCATCGACGCATTGCATATCGCGCAGATCATGGCTGTTCTATAACCCTTCATTCATACTGGGTTTAAGTTTTTGAACTTAAAAGCAAGATCAAATACAAAAGCAAATGCTCGGCTTGAGACGTTCAACTTTCGTTGAAAGCCTTTTTATGTTCGCTAATCGTTGAATCCCAGCGCCTCTTCATCCTGCCACGTAGGGCGGGCGCACCTCTCCCAATTAAGGAAGCGCCGTCTCACTGTTCCCGTCACTTCGGGAGTCACAGAGATTATCTGTGTGGTTGGCCGATCCAGCCGAAAGACCGAGCCTCTCAACGAAAGCTGCTTGCGTTGTGAGACTGGAAGAGGTATGATCTTTTTGCCTGAAGTTGTTGTCTCTTTCCAGTCCAGTTAATATCAAAGGCCCACTCTCACAAGTGGGCCTAGTTTTTTGCGTGAAATGATTCCGATATGAATTAGATTCTGTCATTGCCCAGTGCTGCAAGATCGGAAGGGGCTGGGACCGGGAGCACCGGGCAGGTAACCGACCGATACGCCAGCCCAACCAATCTGTGAAATCAATACTCCTCTTCCTGTGTTCGTGTCAAGCCCCAAGTTTTCCACAGAATTCTTAGAATAACTATTGACTTGTGTGTGCGCGTGCGCTATCGTCACGACTCATGGCAGCAAAAAACAAAATCGAATGTCCCAAGTGCGGCAGCTCTAACGTCTATTCCAGAATTGGTGGAAGCCGAGTTTGCCGCAAGTGTGGGCACGTTCAGGAGGCAAAGAAGTGAAAGTTTACAAAGCCGGAGCGATTGCATGAAGTGCGACACTATCGACATGGGTCACGGTTCGTTCGCCATTGTTTGCACGCGGGGGCAGCGGCATAACTGCGCGTTCTGCTCTCGCTATGCGACTAAGCAATGCGACTTCCCGGTGCTGCGCAAGGGCGCGTGGGGAACCTGCGATGCGTGGCTGTGTGATCGCTGCGCGGCCTCACAGGGCAAGGACGTGGACTACTGTCCGCCGCATGAACGGAACAAGCATCAACTCGTCCATATTCTCGAAGCACGGATCAAAGGCACAACGCCGAAGGAAAAGTGATGGAACGCACAATTGAAAGCTATCAGGCTCCGGAAGACATGCGCAACTACGTGTCAAAACTCGAAAGCCTGCTCTACGACGCGATTCTCGAACTGGCTTACGTCCAAGAGTACCAATCTGGCTGGCCGCGAGAACTGATTGCATCGGCCAAAGGTAAGGAAATAGTCGACACCGGGATAGTTGTATTGAAACTAAAGGACTTATCTGGTGATACGTGGGCGAGGGCGAATCACGGCACCGCGACTCCGCACTGGAGCACTTGTCCCTCCGCAAAGGACTTCAAATCGTCGCCCGCGCCAACGTCGAAGATCACGACGGCAACGCTGAATATCCTCGGAGCACACGATCAAAGACTTCTGCGTTGGCTGAAGGAGCAGGCCAAAAACTGTCACTGTATCGTCTGTAAAAAGATTACAGGGAGAAATTGACCGATGTCGAGTGAAGCTGCTTTAGTGACGCAACAGGAAGTTGCTCTCAAAGAGCAAGCCATAACCGTTATCCAACGAGCCCTTATGGTTCGCATCACGGATCAGGAGAGCTATACCGCAGCGTGTGCGATTCTCACACAAGAGATCAAGCCCTTTCGCAAGCGCTGGGCTGAGTTTTGGGATGAAATCAAGAAACCGATGCGCCAAGCAGTCAATGCTGTTCAGGATAAATTCAATACTGGGGACAGGCCCCTAGAACAAGCAGAGTCATTCATAAAGTCTGAAATTAGACGATGGGATGCCGAGCAGGAGCGGGTTCGCCAAGAGCGCCAGCGGCAAGCGCAGGAAGAGGCCGAAGCCAAGGCCCGCCAGGAATTGCTTGAACTAGTTGCGATTGCCAAAGATGCAGGCGCTCCCGAAAGACAAGTTCAAGAGATGGCCGCAACGAAAGAGAGGGTGTTTGCTCCTGCCGTCCAGCCAACCTACACGAAAGCGGCAGGGGTTGGCGGACGCGATAACTGGAAATGCCGAGTGCTAGACATCAAGGCTTTATGTGTCGCGGTCGCTAGTGGCACCTGTCCAACGAGCTACGTAATCGGCAATGAGAGCGTCCTAAACTCCGTTGCAAAATCCGAGCACGACAATTTGAGCATCCCCGGCTGTGAACCATACAACGAACGAGTAATTTCTGGGAGATCAAGATGAGCGACGAACTAGATTCGATTCAACCACCACCTGCCCCCGAGCCCCCCATGAATGGCTTTGGACCTCTCGGGTTCAAACACTCTTCGACTCTCGGCAAACTGACAGCCGCACTAGCTAAAGCTGCTTCAGAATTTCAACCAATCAAAAAAGAAACGCAAAACCCGTTCTTCAAAAGCACCTACGCGGACTTGGCGGCTTTAATTGATGGCACGAGGAACGCCTTATCGAAAAACGAACTGGTTGTCATCCAGATTCCGCGAACCTCGAATGAAACGTCTTCCATCATTGTGACAACGGCGCTTATTCACAGTTCCGACGAGTGGATTTCCTGTGAGCTAGATTTTCGGCCAAAGAGTTTTGACCCACAAGGGTGCGGATCGGCCATGACGTATGCCCGCCGCTATGCCTACCAGTCCATTCTTAACATCGCAGGCGAGGCCGATGATGACGGCAACGCGGCGACGGGGAAAGGGCAATCGGGAGACGTTTCGCAAGCAGCCAGCGCCTTCAATGAGCGCACCAACCAGACTAGGTCTTCTCCGGCCCTAGTCTTGGCTTTTGAAAAGCTGTTTGCGAATTCCGGCAAGAGTAAAGCCGAACTCTCGACGCGACTACAAACGCGCTACAGTGCTTCCTCTCCATCCGAATTAACCAAGGACGAGTTAGGGGAGTTAGTTAAGTGGGCTGCCAGCGTGCCCGTACAAGAGACGCTGAAGCCTACAGTTCCGACCCACAATTGGAAACGTCTCTACGCTCAGGCGCGGGAGAAGCAGATCGAGGAGGACGAAATCAAGAGCTTCTACACCAAGAAGTTCAAGGTGAAATCCGGCACGGAACTGACTGATGAGCAATTCGCAGCATTGGAAAAGGAAGTTGGCAGTTGGAATGGCCCGGAGGTGGCCTAATGCCGGAAGAAAAGCAGAAGAGAACGCGCAAACCGTCAGTTCCAGCGTCCACGATGGCCAACGCCGAGATCGACTCGCGCCTAGCGCAAGCCATCCGCGACCGCGCGAAAGCGATGCAGATGGTATCCAAGCTGGTTCACTGGCAAGACCGGCTCAATCGTTTGGAGCAGGAGATTAACTCGCTGATTGGGTTTCAGCAGAGATTGTCGGGTCAGGTTGACAGAGTGGATATTTATGGACAGAGTGCAGATGGCCGGATTACTAGCGCACCGATCGCGAGCGCTCTACCCGGTCAATTGCCTTCCCCGTTCTCGCATTTAAACCCGATTCCAGTGGGCGTCACGTCCATCCCAACCAAGACGGCGAATCCGAAGCCGAGCGGCGGTAATGTGGCCGACATCGCCGGAGAAGGGGGGTTCTCGTGAAAGCCCGAATGCAGCACTGTTTTTGGTGTGGCGATGAACTGGGAGTGTACGAGCACCATTCTCAATTTGACGGTCCCGAGGCTTGCGGTAAGAGAGAATGCCAACGAGAATTAATGGCCGAATTACGTGCCCAAGAAGAGGGAAAAGCGTGAACGCGCCGCAGAGGACAATTATGACCGCTACTCTTAGGCAATTCTCCTTCGATTTCCTCTCGTGGGTCGATCAAACCCACACACTAGAGCCGAAGTCGCAGGACTACTACACGCGCGGCACGGCCATGCTTCTCAAGTCGCACTTGTCTGAAATTAGACTGGACAAGATGAGCAACCACCTGTGCGAGACGGCTTCTTTTCCCGGAGGCGCGGCGAATGCGAACACGGCTCTACGAACCTTGCGCCGCATTCTTGCCAAGGCGAAAGACATGGACGTGATTGCTGCCGTTCCCAAGATCAAACTGCGGAAAGAGTGGGGACGGTCGATTGCTATGTCTCGCGCCGATGCCGCGCTGATTGCTTCCCACATGCACGGCACGCCGAAAGATGCGTTCCAGATCCTCAGAGCAACTGGCATGCGACCTGGGGAATGCTTCGCTTTGCGTTGGGAGTACGTAGACTTTGCGCGGGCCATCTACCGCAACCCGAAAGGCAAGACGGTTGCCGCGAGGCGTGCAATTCCGCTGCTTCACGAATCTCTGACTGTTTTGCAACGCCGACACGCCGAGGCAGGGTCTCCGCGCGAAGGTTGGGTGTTCAAGACATTCTCGTGCTCTGGTCATCTAGGGAGCATCCAGAAGGCGTTTACGGACGCACGGGATGCAGCGGGATTGCCGAAGGGGATGGTGATCTACTGTGCTCGCCACGGTTACGCGACCGACGCGGCGCCGCTGATAAGCCTGAAAGGTCTCATGGACATTTTGGGCCACAGTTCCGCCCAAACAGCACTTCGATATCAGCACCCATCAACTGAGGACTTGGTAGCGAAACTGGCACAAATCCCGTGCGCTGCGATGGCGCTTGGAAGTTCCAGCACCCAAACGCAAACTGGCACGGCGTCGGCCACCAGCACGAGCTAGGATTCATGTCCGGCGTCTTCGTTGTCTCCTGAATCTGTCGCAACTTCTTTTCGGCCAGCAGTCTAATTTCAGACGCGATCTTGGCCGGCGGCGGATCGCAGTTCAGTTCCAGCATGACATCCGGCAGTACGCCGTCTTCCTGCATCGCGTCGATCCACTTGTCGCGCGAGATCGTGTCCTGTTCTTCCCGCCAGCACTTCGTCCATGCCGCTCCGAATCCTTCTCCGGTTTTCTTCCTGATACGGAGCCCGCGAGACCTGGGATGCAGATACCCTTGCGAGAACGCGCCAACGTGCTTCTGGTTCCGGCGCTGGCCCAAAACGCAAATATGAATTGTCATAGGGAGTTCGTAGACGGATTGCTCCCCGAGACTGCCCCAAGAGCACCGTTCAGCCTTCTCGCGCTCCTCGGACCATCTGGACAGTAGCAGAACCCTATGCAGGCGCACGCCGGATGGGTCGAGGAAGGCCGCTGACACCCAAGGCAGGCCGTTTATCGTCTTGTCGGCCGGACGCGCCCATATCGCATTCTGGCGCAAAAGCGTGGTCACGATGTCGGCTAAGGCGGCAGTGTGCAGAGCGATCGGATAAACGCCGGAGCCTTCAATGTCCAGCCCTCTTTCGGCAGCGTAGGTCATCACGGTATCGCCTGCGGCTTGGCCGGGATCGCCTTCCTCACACATGAGCCCAAAGTCTACCGACCGTCTCAGGATTTCATCGGGATGGAGGCGGGAGAATTCCCAGTCGCGGGAGTAGTATCCTGCCCTTGAGCAACGGTCGGAAGCGGCGAGAATATCGACAGAGTTCACGTTTTGTTGGGGCTGCCGAGTGGCCTCGAACCACTGACTGTCGGGTACAAGCCGACTGTTTTACCTTCCTAAACTACAGCAGCACATTGGAGCCAACATCAGGAATCCAACCTGAGTCTGCCGCTTACCAAGCAGCTATTCTGGCACTGAACTATGAAGGCTCATGGAGCCAGTGCGACGACTTGAACGCCGATCACGAGGGTACGAATCTCGCGCTCTTCCTGTTGAGCTACACCGGCCCAATTGATTCATCTTCCTTACTCTTATACCGATGACGATACCATGCTATGTACTCAGTTGCATCCGGGACTTTGGATAACTCTTCAATTTGAAGTTTTTTCAATGCCGCGTGGAACGAAGTATTTTTTTCAAATCCTTCACAAATAGATCTGATGTCGGCGTTTTTTGGAAGCGGCGGAGGAGGCGGTAATCTGTGTACGACGGAGGATATGCTTGCTTCGGGTAGGGCGATCAATCCCAATACTCCGACGATACTGCCAAAAAAAGAACGCCGTGTTTTCATGGCTCGGCTCCAATGGGCATGTTGGGATTCGTGGACCGCATCTGCTGAAGCTCTTTCTTTTGGACCCCGGCGGGCTTGCGCACCTTCACCGCTCCACCACCCGCCATGATCTTAGCCGCATTTTTCATCCCGATAAAGTCTCGGACTTCTGGAGAGAGGTTTTTAACGCCAGCTTGAATTGCTGCTTCCGTCAACCCTGTCTGAATGTTGATCTTCTCAGCCCCAGGTAGCTTTTTTAGAATGGCGATTTCTTCTGCGGGCGGATGAGCAATCCACTCGACTACTCCTGGCTTTTCGAGCATCCGCGCCAAGTACAGCTTCGTAACGACGTAGCTTGCGCCCATTTCGATGCCACCGCGCATGCCCAAGAATGGCGACAATAGGCCAGCGATTATAGACGAAGCAATTATTCGAGCGTCCCAAGCATTCAACCGTCCAATGCGCTCGGCAGTTTGCTGAATCTTCTTACGCGAGACTTCAGCCAAGTCAACGGTCGGCTTCTCTGGAGTTGGCGGCGCGGGCTTGCTTTTCGGTAGTTCCTTCACTTCCGGCGTCGGTTTTGTTGGCTTCGCTTCGGCCTTCTTGGGAAGCCCAGCCATCTCTTCGTGAGCACGGAGCAATTGTTCCACCAGCGTCGCCGCTTCCGTACCGCCATACTCGGAATACTTGCGAAGCGTATCAACGCCGCGATTTCCCACTCCGCTCTGCGTTCGGACAAACGGTTGGCGGATATTCTTGGGGTCCACGGC
>Ga0182014_10009109_pt1 | contig 10006 bp, 12 predicted proteins | sample 612S2DmetaG_FD_120489 | JGI IMG/M metagenome (GOLD analysis project Ga0182014, IMG submission 120489) | Permafrost microbial communities from Stordalen Mire, Sweden - 612S2D metaG | ecosystem: Environmental > Terrestrial > Soil > Wetlands > Permafrost | place: Sweden: Stordalen | collected...
AGCCTCCCCGTACTCCACCGGCTGTCCGTTGATGACGAGCTTGCTTTCGATCACGCCCGACGTCTCCGCCTCAATCTCGTTCATGAGCTTCATGGACTCGATGATGCAGAGGACCTTGCCGGGCTGCACGCGCTCGCCGATGCGCACGAACGGCGGCGCGTCCGGCGACGGGCCTTCATAAAACGTGCCGACGATGGGGGACTTCACTAGAGTCAGATTGGGATCCGCCGGCTGGGTCTCCTGGGACGGCTCGGACACGGAGGGTGTTGCCGCGGCGGCCGCAGGGAACGGCGGCGGGGAGGCCGCGATTTCCTGGTGCGTCGTAAAGCCGGCGAGCCGGATGCGCGCACGATTATCGCCCCGCTGGACCTCCAACTCCGCAACCCCGGTTTCGCGGGCGAGTTGGATCAACTCGCGGATCTCATCGACTGTCATCAATGGATTAGCTTAGCAGAGTCCCTCATCTTCGGCGATAATGGCTTCTGAGGTACCGTTATGCATAGGAAACTGCTTTTTGCGGGCGCCATTCTCCTGGTTGCCGCCCTTGCCGCGATGGCCGCCGATGCCGTCACCGGCAAATGGCGCATGGAACAGGAAGGGTTTGGCGGCGGGCCGACCCGCGTATCGACGCTCGATTTGAAGGCCGACGGGGCAACGTTGACCGGCACGCTGACGCAGCCCGGATTCGGGCAACCGGGCGACGCGCCGCCGCCTCCCACCACCACGCCGATCTCCAACGGCAAGGTGGATGGCAACAACATTTCCTTCGATGTGGCCATGACCTTCGGGGATAATTCGTTCACCATGAAGTACGCGGGCGCCATCACGGGATCGGACATGAAGGTGACGATCACGGTTCCGGGTTTCCAGGGCGGGGATCCCAGGACGTTCGAAGCGACCGCCAAGAAACAGTAGCGGCCGGCTCCATCACCTGCAAGTGGGTGTATGGCGCCCGATGGTCTTTTCTTGTCCGAGGACCGAAAAATATCGCTTGCCCGGCGGGTGGGATGAGTTATTATGTTCGCTGAGGTGTGGCTATGACAAAGAAACTGGTTACTTTAGGTACGATTTTGCTTTTGGTTGCGCTGGTTGCAATGGCTGCCGATGCCATCACCGGCAAGTGGACGATGGAGACGCCGGGCCGCGGTGGCGGGGCGCCGCGCGTGTCCACGTTGGATCTGAAGGTCGATGGGGCCGCTTTGACGGGTACCCTGACATCGACGATGGGTGGCGGCGGTGGCGGCGGCGCTCCGGCTCCCGCGCCGATCAGCAATGGCAAGGTGAGCGGAAACACCATCACCTTCGATGTGGTGCGCGATTTCAACGGCACGTCAATGACCCAGAAGTACGAGGGCACGGTGTCCGGCAGCGATATGAAGCTGAAAATCACCCGTACCGGGCAAGACGGCACGCCGACGACCACCGACGCAACCGCCAAGAGGGCAACGACTTAGGGTTGTAACGCAGGCTATCCCAACGGTCCTTATCACGGGCTTGCCGCACCTCAGGCGCGGACGGCCCGTTTTTTTTGCGCCGCTTCGGACTTTCCGCTCGAAATGTCCCCCCCGCGGGTAACGTTGGCCGTCATTTTCACGCCTGAGTTAGTACTATGACCAAAAAGCTGCTTTTTGTAGGTACGATTCTGCTTGTAGTGGTATGCGTCGCGATGGCGGCGGATACCATTACCGGCAAGTGGACAATGTCGCAGGCAGGCCGCAATGGCGGTCCGGACCGCGTGACAACCTTTGTGCTCAAAGTCGATGGCGCAACCCTAACCGGCACCGTCATGGCGCCGGCGATGGGCGGCCGCGGCGGTGGCGCTGCTCCCGGCGCTGCTCCCGGCGGCGCTCCTCCGGCTCCCCAGGAATTGGCGCTCAAGAATGGCAAAGTCAGCGGCAACACCATCAGCTTTGACGTTACCCGCACCACTCCGAACGGAGACATGGTCACGAAGTACGAAGGTACGGTGTCCGGCGACGACCTGAACTTGAAGGTCACCACCGATAGGGGCAACGGTCCTCAGACGGTGGATGCGGTCGCGAAGCGCGCTACCACGTAAACAATCCGGCGCCGGCCGTCGAGCCGGGACGGTAATTCAAGCGGCCTCCCTACGCGCAAGCGTGGGGAGGCCGCTTTTGTTTTAGGCCACTTCGGCGAGTTCCGCGTCTAGCTCCGGCGCGTAACCGTGTTGCGGGAACCCCGCGTCCTGCGCGCACCGGACAGGCATCTGGCGCAGGTGCAGGGGGTCGAGACCCCGAGCCGGCTGGCGCTGCTCCCAACCGTTTTCGCGGGCGGGAAACATCAACCAGCCCAAGCCTTGAACATACGCGATCCAATGATTGCGATGGGCCGCGCTCTGGTACAGTTTACACATATTACCCTTCCTTCTTGACCGTCGCGGGACGGACTGGTTCCACCGCTCGGTAGCGGCATTTCAACACGCATCCGGTGTTCTTGCAGGTTAGACAGACACGTTTCTGAGGCATCGTGATTCTAAATCTAACCGGAATTGTGGATTAATTCAACGAATACTATGCGGGCATACTGGGGATACCCCCGATGGGGGGGGATGGCGGGCGGGAAGAATGCCGGCGCAGACGCCGGCATGGCAGGCCTGGAGGCCCACAAAGGGGGTTACTTGCGGGGCGGGGCGAAGTACGGGGGCGGCTCGGGGACGGCGGCGCCGTCCTTGCGCGGGTCCGACGCGCCCCAGTTCAGGCCCGTGGCGGAATCGTGAATGACGGCCTGGCCGCCGCCCATATCGTCGGAGAAATCGCCGACCACTTCGAGCTTGTGGCCTTGGGCCGTCAACCGGTCGCGAACCTCTTTCGGAATGCGGTTCTCCACGGTCACATCGCAGCCGCCAATCGCCTTCTTGGTAAAACGCGGGGCCTCCAGCGCGGCCTGGATGTTCATGCCGTGGTCGACCACGTTGGACACGAACTGGGCGTGCGCCTGGGCCTGGTTGAGTCCGCCCATGATGCCAAAGCCAATGTGAACGTCCCCCTTTTCCATGAACGCGGGGATGATGGTGTGGAACGGGCGCTTGCGGGGCGCGAGTGCATTGGGGTGCAGCGGGTCCATGACAAACAGGCCGCCGCGGTTCTGCAGGGCGAAGCCGTAATCGTCCACCACGACGCCCGATCCGAAGGATTTATACACGCTCTGGATCAGCGAAGCGATATTGCCCTGGCGATCCACCACGGAGAGGTAAATGGTGTCTCCGCGCGAGGCCAGCGGCTGGCCCGGCGGAATCTCGCAACGGGCCTGGCCGGGGTCGATCAGTTTGGCGCGCTCGCGGGCGTAATCCATGGAGAGCAAGCCCTCGACCGGCACTTTCGCGAATCGCGGGTCGGCGACGTAACGCTGGAGATCGGCATAGGCCAGTTTCTGCGCCTCGATTTGCGCATGCAGTTCCCCGGCGCCGCGCGGGGCGTAGCTTGCCATGGGAAATTGCGAGAACAGGTTCAGCATCTCGAGCGCGGCGATGCCCTGGCCATTGGGCGGCAATTCGTAGACCTTCCAACCGTGGTACTCGATGGAGATTGGCTGGACCCATTCGGAGGCGAACTCGCTCAAGTCGGCCGCATCCATTTTCCCGCCCAGCCGGCTGCTGGTCTTGAGCAACGCCTTGGCGATGGCGCCGGTGTAGAACGCGGCCCGTCCCTGTCCGGCGATCAGCCGGAGCGCGGCGGCCATTTGCGGATTGCGGAAGACTTGGCCGACTTTCGGCGGCGCCCCGCCAGGCAGAAAGACGCGCGCCGCATTCTCATTGCGCTCCAGTTTGTCCGCCGCCAGACCCCACGCGGCGCTAATGATCTCCGTGACGGGAAAGCCCTGCGAGGCGTAGTAAATGGCGGGCTGGAAGAGGTCGCCCCACGGGAGGCGTCCGAAACGCTGGTGCAATTTGGACCAGCCATCCACGGCCCCGGGGACGGTGACGGATTGGATGCCCTCCTGCGGCATGGTGGTTTGCCCCAGGGCCTTCAGGACATCGATGGTGAGCGCCTGGGGAGCCCAGCCGCCGGCGTTGATGGCGGTGAGTTTGCCGGTCTTGGCTTCCCAGTAGATGGCGAACAGGTCGCCGCCGATCCCGCAGCTCTGCGGCTCCACTACCCCGAGCGTGGCATTGGCCGCGATGGCGGCATCCATGGCAGATCCGCCGCGCGCCAGGACTTGGGCTCCGGCCTGCGAGGCCAGCGTCTGGCTGGTTGCCACGATTCCGCGGCCGGAGATCACCATGGACCGCGCCTGCGTACGGTCCTGCGAATGCATGGGTAAAGCGAGCATCAGGAGCAGCCAACCGCGCACCATGTGGCGATGATACCAGTTGGCGGGGAGCCCAAAAAAGAAAACGACCGGAACGCCCGAGGCGTTCCGGCCGATTGCGGAGTCGAAGTTGAGGCTGGTTACCGGACGGACCGTTTGCGCTTCAACAGGCCCAGGCCGATAAGACCGAAGCCGAGCGTGCCGAGGGTTATAGGTTCCGGAGTGGCGCTTGCAATGGATTCGGTTACGTCACCCTGAAGTGAAGTCGAACCAGGGCTTGCCAGAGGATCGTTCGGGTCTTCGACGCCTTCGGTCGCATTGAGGACCTGGAAGGTATCCGTTGTCAAACCCGAGGTTAGAGCCACACCCGGCAGGGTTCCGAAAATCGAGGTCGTGTTGTTCGGGGAGAATAGGACCAACAATTCGGAGGAGTTAGTCGAAATAACGCCGGAAAACAAACCGGTCGGCAGAGTGCCGGACTTTCCCAGACTGGTGTCGGTAACGTCAATCGTCAGCACAATTCCGCTGAACGCCACATTGGTTCCAGTGCCGGACGAAACGAGCGTTCCAAGGCTGGTAATGCTCGGCGTGGCAACGCCTGGGGCGACCTCGGTTGCCGAGTTGTAAGTTATGGTGATCCCGCCTACTGTGACGGACGTAGTGGTAGGGTTCGTGCAGCCGGCAACCCCATTGCAGCTCAGCGTGCTACCGGTCGTGTTGTAGGTGACGTTTGCAGCCGACGCCACAAGCGCAATTAGCATCACCATCGAAATCAGAATCAAACTCTTCTTCACGTTAAGGCCTCCGTTCCAACTATCCGCGTTGCCGTGTGGTGCCCCGAGCCAAACCTTAAACTTAGGGTTTTTTTCACCGGCTTCCAGATTAGAGTACGACACTGGCGCGGTGAAAGCAACCGAATTCCACGAGAAACCTGCGAAAGAGTACTGAAATTTGGGCCGGTTTTCGGGTTCAAGAACCAGGATTACGGCCATTAGATCCATAAGCTTGCGGGGTTTTCCCTAGTACTGTCAGGCTGGCGGCGGCTGGGTGCACGGCCGGAATCCCGTACCAATGCGTTGATAACAATGACTTGATTGAAACTGCGGTCGGCCGGGCCGTTGGCCAGACGGTAGGGCAGTACCCGGCTTAGTACTAAACCTAATGCGTGATCGCATAAACGATGTAGTTCACGCCGATTCGGATGCCCAGGGCGGAGAATTTCTGCGGGTATAGGGGGTCGTCGGCATTTTCCCAGGAATCGCCCAAGTCCATGTCGTGACAGATGGCTACGATGAGCCGGCCGCGGTCGTCGTAAATGCCGCGCCAGCGGGGGATATCGCCGCCGCCGGTTCGATAGGTGGGATTGGTGGGGCACTTTTCGCAGAGGCTATGCGACGTCACGTATTGATAGCCGGGCACCTGGTAGCGGTCATCCAGGTCGAATACGGTATGGAAAATGGGGTCGGGATTCTCGATATCCACGATGGGGCGTTCGGGAAACACCTTGGACATGCTGGCCACGAAGTCGTTCCATTCGTCCGTGCCGTGAAAATCGTCGCACATGAAGAAGCCGCCGCGGAGCAGGAACTCCCGGAACTTCGCGATCTGGGAATCGGTAAGCTCCCAGTGGCCCACTTCCACGGCATAGAGCCAGGGGTAGTTGAACACGTCGTCGTCCTGGTCGAGGTTGATGGGCTGCTCGACGGACTTGGCGTCGATGCGCGTGAGGCGGCGAACGGCGGCGGCGAGATGGCGGTCCGAGCGGGGATAATCGATGGTCCAGTTGGTGTTGCCTTCGCGCCAGTCGAAATAGGGCTTAAACTGCCAGTCGATCTGGATATGGGAGGAGGGATACATGAGGCGGGCGAAGGTCCATTCGCCGGGAGTGCTCCAGTCCGGCGGGATGGGGTAATCGTTCCATTCCCACGCCGGATAGACGCGGAACGGGTTCTGAAAGGCATAGAGCGACCACGCCAGAAGGACCACCCCAGCGACCACCCCTAAGAATCGGCCGGCGCGCACAGTTTCAGTATAGGCGATGCGTCCGCGCGAGCATTTTCCCACGGGAAATCGCGCTGTGGTACGATGCTCATGCGGACCATTTCATCTCTGGAGAGGTGGCTGAGTGGTCGAAAGCAGCGGTTTGCTAAACCGTCGTAGGCTTAACGGTCTACCGGGGGTTCGAATCCCCCCCTCTCCGCCATTGCTTATAAGCGCGATTAAAGCGCGATCCGCGCCGGCTTGCCCGCCCAATGCGCGCGGGCGGAGCGCGTAACCGGAATTCCCTCCAGGGAACTCAACGAGCGGCTGGCCGATTCGCCCAGCCAGGGCAAGCGCAGAATGGCGCGGCGCCGCCTCCCCGGAAGCGGTCCCGGTTCCACCCTTTTCGTCGCGCTCGAAAAGCAACTGGGCCTGAAGTTGGAGCAGGGGAAGGCCGGCCTGGAGGTGCTGGTCATCGACCACGCGGACAAAGCTCCAACTGAGAATTGATATGGAGCCCACCGACTTACGATCGAACGCAGACGGCGGGAAAACGAATCGGCTGCGCCGCTCAGTTAGGTTCTGGCAAGGCGCTTGCCCCGAACTGAGCGAACCACGCAAATCAGAGCTGCGCCGGTCCACAGCAGTAGCGATGGCGGCGGTTCGGGAGTCGCGCTTCCAGGAATGCCTCCGGTGATCGTAAGAAACTCCTGCCCCTCGCCCGGCGTGCCCGGCGGGGAGATAATCCCGTTCGGCTCCGGAGTGTATATGGTGATGTTGGAGTAATTGTAACTTGGGTCGGATTGCACGGAGGTGTATGCCTGATCCAAAATGCCGCGAGCGACCGTGTCGCCGCCGATGGCGCTGGATGTGGCCGTGGGCGAGAACAGGTACCAGATGGCCGCATTACCTTCAGAATTGCCGATCGTTCCCGCGACTATGCCCGTGAAGATGTAGGCTGCTTCGTCATACGCCTGAAGAGCTGAGCCCGGCATCGCCGTAGTTTCACCAGTCCCGAAGGTCCGGCTTCCGCTATAGAGAAAGTCGTTGTTCTCCACATTGGCCGGGGTTAGCGCGTTGGCGCTGGCCAGCCATTTATAGCCAGGAAAGATCTCGTCGGTGAAATCGTCGCATAGCATAGACGCGGGGGAGCCACCGTCCACTGCGACGTAGTAGGGATATGCCCAGAAGCCGTCAATCTGGTTGCTGCCGGGGCCTGTGTAGCTCAGCGTGGCGATCCCGTCGGCCCGACACAGGGCAGCGGAAAGCAAAAGGAATGGGATTAGAAATAGTTTTCGTTTCATGTTCTTAGGCTAGTGATTGGCATCCGGCTTTCACAAGTACTGTAGTTCCCATCTGAGATAGCTATAACTCACAGTACAGTTATAGGTATGCAGGCGCCGCACTAACTTAGCGAAGCCACTTTTTTCGATCTGATGTTGCAGATTGCAGAATCTGTTGGCGGAACGTCTCCACCCGACCCTTCACCATGAGACGAGAGAGTTCCAGGTTCACTCGCTGCTGGTGGCGAAGGGCGGGCCGAAGATGAGACCATCGTCCCCGGACGGGGATGCCAAGAGCGCCCCGCCGGGCAGCCCCGACCAGCACGCGCTCGACAGCAAGGGCTTTCCTGTGCTGCCGCCAGGCAGAGACGCGGTTTTCTTTTATAGGAGTGGGATGGTGGTCTCGACGCACAGGGAGACGATGGCTCAGTTTGCCGAGCGGTTGGGGCCCTGGGTGAATATGTCGAACGGCGACGGCATCGTGCGCGGCAGCCCGCCAGCGCCCCATGTGATCGATAAGACCGGCTTGACGAGAAAATACGATTTCACGCCGGAATTTGCGGGTCGACTTTCCCGGCAAACTCGCCTGGAGGAATCTCCGACAACGACTCGCCCGGTCCCACCCTTTTCGTCGCGCTCGAAAAGCAACTGGGCCTGAAGTTGGAGCAGGGGAAGGCCGGCCTGGATGTGCTGGTAATCGACCACGCGGACAAAGCTCCAACTGAGAATTGACTCCGACCCTTGGAATGTGTGATTATTCATTCAGGTGAATAAAAATTCAACCAAGGTGGCCGACATGCCCGCTGGCGTGGACCCGAGCCGGATTGTGAAGACGCATGCCTCGGACCTGCTCCGGGACTTGGACCTGACCGACGACGAGTTGCGTTATCTGCTGGACTTGGCGGCCGCGGTCAAGCGGTCTCCGGGGGATTATGCGCAGGCGCTGGCGGGCAAGTCCATCGCGCTGCTGTTTGAGAAGCCCTCGCTGCGCACGCGGCTGACGTTCGAGCTGGCCATCAAACAGTTGGGCGGCGATTCGCTGTTTTTCGAGGCGCCGATCGGCGTGCGCGAGCCGTTGAAGGACGTGGCGCGCAACCTGGACCGCTGGGTGAACGGCATCGTCGCCAGGGTGTTCCGGCAGGAGACCATCGATGGGCTGGCCGAATGGTCGTCCGTGCCGGTGATCAACGCCCTGAGCGATCTGTTCCACCCCTGCCAGGCGCTGGCCGATATGCAGACCATCCGCGAGCGCTTCGGCGAACTGCAGGGCCTCAAGCTGGCGTTCATCGGGGATGGGAACAACGTGGCGCACTCGCTGATGTTGAGCGCACTGCGGCTGGGCATGGATTTTTCGCTGGGATGCCCGCAGGGGTACTCGCCGAACCCGGACATCGTGGCGCAGGCCGAAGGGTTGGCCGCGGTTTCGGGCGCGGCGCTCTCGATTGTGCACGACCCGGCCGAGGCGGTACGCGGCGCGCACACCGTTTACACCGACGTGTGGGCCAGCATGGGCCAGGAACAGGAGAGCGCCATACGCCGCAGGGATTTTCGCGAATACCAGGTGGACGACGCGCTTTTCGCGCTGGCGCGGCCGGACGCGGTCTTCATGCATTGCCTGCCCGCCAAGCGCGGCGAAGAGGTGAGCGACTCGGTGATGGAGTGCGCGCGCTCGGTGGTTTTCGATCAGGCGGAAAATCGCCTGCATGCGCAAAAAGCGCTGCTGTTGACGATGTTGTGAAAGAAGAGGGTCGGGCATGCCCGACCACTACTGTGAAATGCACGCCCCAACAAGCTTATGAACAAACCTAAAAAAGTGGCTCTGGCCTACTCGGGAGGCCTCGATACTTCCGTCATTATCCCGTGGCTGAAGGAGAACTACGGCTGCGAAGTGGTCGCGGTGTGCGGCGATATCGGGCAAGGCGCGGACGAGCTTACGGGCCTCGAAGCCAAGGCGCTGAAGACCGGCGCTTCGGAAGTGCATATCGCCGACATGCGCGAGGAGTTCGTCTCGCAGTACCTATGGAAGCTGGTGCGCTCGGGCGGCGTCTACGAGCACAAGTACCTGCTGGGCACCTCGATTGCGCGTCCGCTGCTGGCCAAGAGGCAGGTGGAAGTGGCGCTGGCCACCGGCTGCGACGCGCTGGCGCACGGCTGCACGGGGAAAGGCAACGACCAGGTGCGCTTTGAGCTGACTTACAAGGCGCTGGCCCCACAGCTTCAGGTGATCGCGCCGTGGCGGGAGTGGGACATCGTGTCGCGCGAGGACGCCATCGAATACGCGCGCGCACACAACGTCCCTATCTCCGCCACCACCACCAAGATTTACAGCCGCGACCGCAACATCTGGCACATCTCGCACGAAGGCGGCGCGCTGGAGGACCCGGCGAACGCCGCGCCGGATGAGATCTGGATGCTCACCAAGAGCCCGGCGGAAGCGCCCGACGCGCCGGGTGAAGTGACGATCGCCTTCGAGA
>Ga0182014_10009111_pt1 | contig 10004 bp, 9 predicted proteins | sample 612S2DmetaG_FD_120489 | JGI IMG/M metagenome (GOLD analysis project Ga0182014, IMG submission 120489) | Permafrost microbial communities from Stordalen Mire, Sweden - 612S2D metaG | ecosystem: Environmental > Terrestrial > Soil > Wetlands > Permafrost | place: Sweden: Stordalen | collected...
CGAGCACACAGGAACCGTTCGGCAATGGCGGCGCCCACCGCGCTGGTATGGCCTTGGCCCAGCGGCCCCGAGGTATTCTCCACCCCGCGGGTGACATCCAGCTCGGGGTGGCCGGGCGTGGGGCTCCCCCATTGGCGGAAGCTCTTCAACTCGTCGAGCGTGTAGTTCCCGCACAGCGTCAGCACCGAGTAGAGCATCGGCGACATGTGGCCCGGGTCCAGGAAGAACCGGTCCCGCATGTGCCAGGTCAGGTCCGAGGGGTCGTAGCGCAGGAACTCCGTGTAGAGGATATTGATAAAGTCGGCCCCGCCCATCGCCCCGCCCGGATGCCCGGACTTGGCTTTCTCGACCATGGCGGCGGAGAGGATGCGGATATTGTCAGCGGCTCGGTTGATGACTTTGTTATGCATGTTGTTGGGCGGGGATTATTCGATTCCAGAGGCAATTATCAAGCGGAATGGGGGGAACAGCGTCTCCTGCCGTCCGCTCATGCCGCCGTAGCCCCACCGGAGACCCCGTAGTCCCTCTGATTCGAATCAGAGGTACTACGGCGACTCTCTCCTGGCTCTCCCCGCCCCAACTCAGGTGCGCTGAGCGCTGTCAGCGTGTGGTCACGGCGCAGGTGGCTTTGTTGTGGCTTTGGTATGGCTTTGTAGTGGCTTTAGGGTGCCTCTGTGCTCCGGAGTCTATGCCTAGTATATGCCTAGTATATGGCTTTGTGGTGGCTTTGGGTGGCTTGCCAATTCGGGCACACAGACGGCGCTGGGACGGAGATGCCCCGGTGATACTCCGGTGAGTACCCGATGTGGATCGCGTAACTATCTACGGTTACGGCACTTACACAGTGCATGTTCTCGTAAGTGTCTGTGGTTTAAGCACTTAACTACTGCTTCTCGCGGCAGATGAGGCGCATACCACATTTTCATCCATTCCCTTCACGAAAGGGTAGTAAGCCAGTTCGTTGTGGCGTTTCCAGCCTTGACGGCTTTTCCATTCCTGCCCACGATTAGCCAAGTCATGAGCATTTCCTGTCAGGCGGTGGAGATGACCTCCGGCGCTTTGGGGCTGGCGGCAGGGGACGGTCGAGCACGGTGGGCGTTTTCCCCGACTTTGTCTTTGCGCGAACCGAACCGGAGGAGCAAGTATCCTGATCGAAATAGAAGGCCGGGCCAGTTAGCTTTGTCTTTGTACCAATGACCTTGTCCCAAACATACTGTCGGCAACATGAAGCCTGACTTCGCAGCACAGCTCCGGCGGCAGATCAGCTTTCTCGAACGCTCGTGCGCTTCATTCGATTCAGGGCACCGCGAAGAAGCGCTTCGAATTGCCGTGAGCCTACGCGTGCTGTTTCACGACACCTTGAAGAGCGTTTCACTCCTCACGCATCTCGGCATCAAGGCATCCGCACAGGTCCTTTCCACGTTCGAGCTTGGATTACGGAAGGCTGCCACACCTGGACTGCTTTCTGCGTTTGTACCGCTATGGCTGGGGCCCACAGGTGAGCGCACGGCACCGCTTGATGACGTCATTCGGCGAGACTTTGTCTCGGCTGAGGAATGGTGGTCAGAGGTCATCATGTGCACGAGGGAAACACTGACCAGGAAGGACATTGTCCTTGCTGCTGCAAATCAGGACGGAGGTGCCCACGTTGATGCACAGCCCGACAGAAAGGCGACCGAGCTTATTGAGGGAGTTGGCACGATCACGACTATGTCACAGGGCCAGGTTACGAGGCGGCTGCTCGACAATCACCATTTTCCACTTCTGAGGCAATTTGCTCACGAAGTGCTCAACAGCCCGGGCATCAACAAGAAATGACAATGCCGAACCAAAGCGTGGAGTGGATGGGGGCCAGCCGTTCAGGTCAGTTCCAATTCCTGCGTCAGTGGCGGCTGGCTCCCACCGCTCACGCTCGTCGTTAGGCCACTAGTGCGCGTATGCCCGAAGCAACATACCTGTGTGAGAGGAAGAGCGAGTATTGGACCAGCTGCCAGATCGAGAAATTTCTCCTTGATGCTGGTTACTCGGTCACCGCGATTCCCATGTCTCAGGCTGTAGAGCACGACATCCCATCCGATTTTATCTACGTCGATCGGTCCCGGATCAAGATATTCGGCCTTCAATACAAGGCGCTCTATCACAATTCACGCGATCACTGGAAGCTCGACGAACACCAGCACAACGAACTCCAGCGCTTTCCTTGGATGTACTACTGCACATCCGAACTCAAACGTATCGGCGATTCGGCGGCGGCTCTGAGCTTCGCACGCTTCTACCCCTCGGGTTTCCCGTATCAGAAACGCCTCAACTTCAGGCACGCCCCATTCAAACCTGGCTACCGCAGATGGCCCGCGTTCTTCCAAGGCTTCCGAGCCTGCAAGATTGGCCACAAGATCACAGACATGAAGGCGTTTATGGAGACGCTCCGACAGTGCCGCGATCTCAGGCGCGTCGATGCACTGATACGGCAGATTGTTGACGTTTTCCTTGTCGATCTCGACTCCAAGAAAGTTGTTATTGCGCAATCGTCGCGATTTAGTCAGTAAAGAGCGATTCTTATGCTACTTGATCATTCAATAGTGATGCGCGGTGGATACAAGTCGGATTATATGTCGACCGAAACCCGGTTCATCAGCTGCAGTGCGAGTCTGGAGGGGCTAGAGTTTCGCTTTAAGCTGTCCGCGGCAGGCGGGGGCGATACGATGATCTGGTTGACCGTCGACCGTAAGGATTTGGAGCAGGTTCTTAAGGAGTTGGCTGAGAAATGTCCGAGCCTTGCAGAAGCTTTTGCCGAGTCCACTCGAATAGTGGTCTCTGGCCTCGTCAAAGACCAGCAGACCAACCGCACCGCAAATCCCGCCTAGCTTCTGCTGCACCGAATGCGCCGGTCGCGTCTCAGTTACAAACCGGAGCACTCAGCGGCGCATCGCTGAGCGTTTTCGTTGAAGTGTCTGCGGGCCCTGCCAAGTTTGGCTGGCAAGATCTTTTGGTGGCCTGAGGCAGCGCCGGCATCTTGCCACTGGAGCGTTTGCGAACCTCCCCTCTCCCGGCCTTTGACCGGCCTCTCCCCGCGTTGCGGGGAGATATCAGGGCTTCATGCAACCCGGGCAATGGTCGGGGCAGCGCATTTTGCGATTGATTTCAATGACGGCGCGGTTAGCATCGCTGCCTTCATGAGAGCGCCCCTCTGCGTCGTCAACGAACGGCGTCAACAAATGGCCGATCTGTGCCAGGCGCACCTGCGGGTGCGGCCTGAAGGAGCTGTATTCCAGTGCTTGAGCCTTTCGGTTTGAGGAACTCGGATTATGACTGATTCGCTGGAACAACAGCTCGATAGCTACGATGCGAAGGAACGCCGGCAGGCGCTGGTGGCGCTTTGTGGCCGGGTCGAGGCTGGGCAGCTCACATTGCCCAAACCCGGCACGGACGTAAACCTCCACGCGCACACGTTCTTCTCCTACAACGCCTACGGCTATTCGCCGTCCAAATATGCCTGGCTGGCGCGCAAGGCGGGATTGGCGGTGGCAGGGATTGTGGACTTCGACGTGCTCGATGCCCTGGAAGAGTTTCTTGAGGCAGGGCGCCTGGTGGGGCTGAAGACCTGTGTCAGCCTGGAATCACGCGTGTTCGTGCCGGAGTTTGCGACGCGTGTCATCAATTCACCGGGTGAGCCGGGCGTCGCCTATCACATGGGCGTGGGGTTCACCAGCGCGGTCCAGCATTCGTTCCTCGCGGAGATGCGGGCGGCGGCGGCGCAACGCACGCGCGACATGCTGACCCGGGTGAACGCGTACATGCGGCCCCTGGAACTCGACTACGAAAAGGACGTGGTGCCACTCACGCCAAAGGGCAATGCCACGGAGCGCCATCTTTGCGAGGCGTTTGAACGGAAGGCTGCACAGGTGTTCCCTGATCCCGCGCGGCGCGCCGCGTTTTGGCAGGAGAAACTCGGCGATGCCCCAGCCGCGGGCGCAAAGCTCCAGAACCTGATTCGCGCCAAGACAATGAAGAAGGGCGGCGTTGGTTACGTGCAGCCGGGCAAAGCTTCATTCCCGCTGATGGCCGACATGAATCGCTTCGTCCTGGAGTCGGGCGCGATCCCTACGCTGGCCTGGCTGGACGGCACTGCCGATGGCGAGAAGAACCTCGAGGAACTGTTCGCCACCGCCATCGCTGCCGGCGCGGCGGCCTTGAACATCATTCCCGACCGCAACTACACGCCCGGGGTGAAGGATCAGAGGCTCAAGAACCTCTACGACGTGGTCGAGATGGCGGAGAAGCGGCATTTCCCGATCATCGTCGGCACGGAGATGAACTCCCCGGGCAACAAGTTCGTTGATTCCTTCGGGACGGCGGAACTGGCGCCGCTGGTGCCGGTGTTCCTGCGGGGCGCGCATATCATCTACGGGCATTCAGTTCTCCAGCGCCAGAGCGGGCTGGGGTATCTGAGTCCGTGGGCGAAAAAGACCTTTGCTGCCGTCAAAGCCAGGAACGAGTTCTTTGAGCGCCTGGGACGCGAGTTGCAGCCCGTGAGCGAAGACCGTTTGCGCGGCTTGACTGCCGAGGCCACGCCGGACCAGATTCTAGCAAAGATTGACCGATAGACTTATGGCAACCACGAATATTCCACAGAAACAGCGAGCCGTGCAGTTGGTCGGACCGGACCAGTTGCGGCTTAACGAATCGAAGCCGGTCTTCGAGCCCGGCCCCCACCAGGTGCTGGGGCGCGTCGAGGTCGTCGGCTTGTGCTTTTCCGATCTGAAGCTGCTCAAACAGTTCTCCGGCCACGCCCGCAAATCCCCGGTGGTCAGCGGCGTTGACCCACAGGCGCTGACGGAAATGCCCAATTACGTGCCCGATAATAAACCCACCGTCCCCGGCCACGAAACGGTGGTTCGCATCGTCAAAGTCGGCCCCGGCGTAACCCGCCACAAGGTTGGCGACCGCTACCTTGTCCAAACCGATTACCGCTGGCTGCCGACGGCCAGTTCCGCCTCTGCCTTCGGCTACAATTTCGAGGGCGCACTCCAGGAGTATGTCCTGATGGACGACCGGATTGTCACCGCGCCCAATGGCGAGTCGATGCTCATCCCTGTGCCGGAAGACTTCTCGGCCTCGGCCCTGGCGTTGTGTGAGCCGTGGGCATGCGTCGAGGACGCGTACGTGGACAAACAGCGCCAGAAGCTGAAGAGTGACGGCAAAATGCTCGTCATCGGCGAAACCAAAGTAGCGCCGCAGCAGCTCGACAGCCTGTTCGCGCGTTTTGGGAAACCGTCCAACATCACGTGGAAGACCGCCGCCGAGATCGGTGACCTCAAAGATGCCAGCTTCGACGACATCGTCTATTTCGGCGCCAACTCTGACACCGTCGCCAAGCTCTTCCCGAAGGTCGGGGTGCGGGGGCTGCTCAACATCGTCCAGTGCGGCGCCAAGTTTGGCCGGCTGGTGGTGTCGCAGATTGGCCGGGTGCACTACGGCGCCATCCGCGTCATCGGCACGGCTGGCTCTGACCCGGCGGAGGCGATGAGCTACATCCCCGCCACGGCTGAGATCCGTGCCAAGAACAAGATCAACATCATTGGTGCGGCCGGCCCGATGGGGACGATGCACGTCATACGGGACATCTGCCAGGGCGTGCCGGAAGTAACCGTGTTCGCCGGCGACCTGAGCGATGAGCGCCTGGCGATGCTTCGGAAGCTGGCAGCGTCGCTGGCCCAGAAGCACAAGGTCTCGCTGCGCACTTACAATCCGTCAAAGGAGAAACTCGCCGAGCAGTTCGATTACATCGTCCTCATGGCGCCCGTGCCGGCGCTGGTGGTGGCATCGGTAGGGTCGGCGGCCCAACGTGGGATCATCAACATCTTCGCCGGCATTCCGGCCAACGTCACTGCGGAGTTGGACCTCGATGCGTACATTGCGAAGCAGCTCTACTTCATCGGCACCAGCGGCTCGACGCTCGACGATATGAAACTGGTGCTGGCCAAAGTGCTGGCGCGCAAGCTCGACACCAACCTCTCCGTCGCCGCCGTGTCCGGACTGGACGGCGCGATTGACGGCATCCGGGCGGTGGAGAAGAACCTGGTGCCTGGCAAGATTCTCGTCTATCCATCCTGCCACGGCCTGAAGGTGACGCCCTTGACGGAGCTGGGCGACAAGCTGCCTTTGCAAGACGGCTGCTGGAACAAGCAGGCCGAAGAAGCACTGGTGAAACAACCCCCGAAGGCTTGAAATGACTGGCACGAATCTCCAAAACAAGGCCGCCATCGTCACCGGCGGCGCTCAAGGACTCGGCCAAGCGATCTCCCAGCGCCTCGCTCGCGAAGGCTGCCGGGTGCTCATAGCTGACGTCAATGAAACCGGCGTCAAAGCGACCGCTGCCGCCGTTGCCAAGGAAACCGGCCAGTGCGTCCTTGGCATGAAAGTGGATGTGACACAGGAAGCCGACGTAAAGGCGCTGTTTGACCGCGCGGCACAGGAGTTTGGCCGCGTGGACATCGTCGTTGCCAACGCCGCCATCCTGATCGCCGAACCCATTGCCGACGCCGACGCCGAGAAGTGGCGGGCCGTCATGAACGTGAATCTGTTCGGCTACTTCCTCGTCACGAAGTATGCCTGCCGCGTCATGAAAGGGCAGGGGAGTGGCGCGATCATCAACATCAATTCCAAGTCCGGCAAGAAAGGCAGCGCGGCCAACTCCGCCTATGCCGCCAGCAAGTTCGGCAGCGTCGGCCATACCCAAAGCGTCGCGCTGGAAATGGCGCCATTCAACGTCCGCTGCAACGCCATCTGCCCCGGCAACCTCCTGGACTCCCCCCTATGGACCCATCCGGACAAGGGCCTATTCGTCCAGTACCTGCGCGCTGGCAAAGTCCCGGGTGCCAAAAGCGTGGAGGACGTTCGCCGCGCCTATGTCAACCAGGTGCCGATGAAGCGCGGCTGCAGCTACGACGACGTCTGCAACGCCGTCGTCTTTCTGGCTTCGGAGCAGTCGTCCTACATCACCGGCATCGCCCTAAGCGTGACTGGCGGCCAGGAGATGAACTAGCCTCGCCTTCGACTCATTTAGTCCCATAATTCCCATCTAAGAACATGCCCACTCCCATAATCCAAGACTTGCTAACCCTCTCCCACGAAATCGGCCGCGAAGAGCGCGGCCTGGCCATCCTCGGCGAAGGCAACACCTCCGCGCGCCTCAGCGACGAGACCTTCGCCGTCAAAGCCAGCGGCACCTGCCTCGGCACCTTGAAAGAAGAGGACACCGTCGAGTGCCGCTTCTCCGCGCTACTGCCTTTGCTGGAGAAGAAAAGCCTTACGGACAAGGAGATCGACGACGCCCTGCTGGCCTCCCGCGTGAACCCGAAGGCCAAGAAGCCTTCCGTCGAGGCTGTGTTTCACGCCTGGCTGCTCACCCTGCCTGGAATCAACTTCATCGGCCACGCCCACGCCACGGCGGTCAACCAGGTCCTCTGCTCGCCGCTTGCCCGGACGTTTGCGGCCAACCGCATGTTCCCCGATGAGATCGTTTGCTGCAGTGTTGCCTCCGTCCTGGTGCCCTACATTGATCCGGGCTTAAAGCTCGCGCAAGGTATCCGCCAGGAGACCGAGGCCTTCATCCAAAAGCTCGGCTACCAGCCACGGGTCATCCTCATACAGAACCACGGTACTATCACCCTGGGCGCGACTTGGCAATCCGTTCTCACCGCCATGCTGATGGTTGAGAAAGCCGCCAAGATCTTTGTTGGCGCCGCCACGCTGAACGGACCGGTCTTCCTCTCCAAGAAGAACGTCGAACGCATCGCCGGCCGCCCGGACGAAGCTTATCGGCAGCGGGCGTTGAAGATGTGAACCCGCTGAGCGGCAAGAGCGCGATCGTCACCGGCGCCAGCCGCGGCATCGGCCTCGCCATCGCGCGGGCGCTGGCCCGCGAAGGCGTGAGGCTCGGCTTGCTGTCCCGCACACCGACGGACGTCGGCGGCGAGTTTGTGGCGTGCGATCTAGCCGACCTGGAACAGATACCGGGCGCCGTTCGCCAGCTCGTCAAGCGGCTCGGGACGGTGGACTTCCTCATCAATAACGCGGGGACCTTCCTGGAGAAAGCGGTTGCTGAAATCCAACTGGCTGACTGGGAGCGCGTCCTGCACGTCAACCTGACTGCGCCGTTCCTGCTGACGCGGGAGGTTTTGCCCCACATGATTGCCAGCCGTCAGGGACGGATCGTTAATATCGCCAGCACCGCGAGCACGCAGGGGTATCTGCACCAATCCGCCTACTGCGCCAGCAAACACGGCCTGCTCGGCTTCGGCCGCAGCCTGGCGATTGAGGCCAAACCTCACAACGTCCATGTTCACACCCTTTGCCCCGGCGGCGTGGACACCGACCTCATCAAAGGTACGTACTTGGGAGAGCGGCTCAAAGGCCAGCCAATGATCAATCCCGAAGACGTTGCCGAGATGGTCCTCTTCCTCCTGCGGCAGCCTGATAACATCGACCTGGCGGAAGTGGTCGTCCGCCGTTTCGATCCGAACCGTTAATCGCAGGGACCCAACGCGGCGCTACTTCTTCCGGCCGGTGACCGGCGCTGCGGTCGGTGGGGAAGCCGGCGGCGCGGACCCCTGCGCGGTCGCTGACAACGCGGCAAAGCCTTTAGCCACCAGCTCTGCCGCCTTGGCGTCACGCACCTTCAGGGTCGTGCTATCGAATACGATGACGATGACGCGTTGGCCCTGCCGCGCGGCGGTGACTGCAATGGAAAAACCCGAGGCAGTGATGTAACCGGTCTTTAGTCCATCACAGCCTTCCACGTGCCCGAGCAGATGGTTGTGGGTGCGCATGATCACCGTCTTCCCGGCTACATTCGGGCGAAATGGCCGTTCGCGGGTGGAGGTGTAACGGAGCGTGTCGGGGTGCTTGAGCACCTCGCGGCACAAGATCGACAAGTCGCGCGCGGTAGTGATGTCATGTTCCTGTCCCTTTCCCGGCGGCAACCCATGGACGGAGTGAAAGACGGTGCTGTTCATGCCCAACTCCTTGGCTCGCTGGTTCATCAGTTCGATGAACGCGTCCGTGCTGCCCGCAACCTTTTCGGCCAGGGCCACTGCGGCGTCGTTGGCTGATTGGATCATCAGCGCGTAGAGTATCTCATCGAGGGTGAAGGATTCCTTCTCGGCCAGCCATACCCGCGAACCTCCGGTATGGGAGGCTTTGGCGCTCACGGTAACCTGGTCCTGAAGGGTGAGCTGCTTCTGCTCGATCTTCTCCAGGATGATCAGCAGGTCCATCAGTTTCAGAACACTGGCCGGATAACCTTTCGTATCCGCATGATCCTCATACAGGACCTTGCCGGAAGCGGCGTCCAAAACTATGGCCCCCAGCCAGGGATCACGGGAAATGACCTTGCTGCCCGTCGGCGAGGCGGCAGTGGCTTGGGCAGTTTTCGCAGCGGCGGCCTCAGCGGTCGGTTGGCCTGCCGCCAGCAACAACAGCAGCCCAGTAAATAACCAGTTCATTGGCTTCATCATTATCTTCAAAGTTCAATACTAAACGAACGCTAGGTTCTGCGCGATATGGACGCCGGTCAAGCTTCCAACGGCACTCTTCGTGGATTCCCGATCTCTGGGCCTTGAATCAGCCGCTCATAGCCTCGAAGCGCTGCCGCAGGTCGCTGACTCGGCGGCAAACCGATGACTACCGCGGCGTGGCGTCGGGCAGGCCACCATCCACGGGGATGCAGGCGCCGGTGGTCGGCGTCTGGCGCAGGGCGAAGAACAAGACGGCATTGGCGACGTGTTCGGCGGTCACTTTGGCCTTCAGGAGATTGCGGCTGCGATAGTAAGCCTCCAAGCCTTTCTCATCGAGGCCGCGGGCCTTCATCCGGCCGGGACCGGCCTCGGCCCACAGGCCCGACTTGTGCGTGCCGCCGGAAAACACCGCGTCGGGCGCCACCATATTGACGCGGACTCCCAGTGGCGCGAACTCAAGGCTGGCGATGCGCGCCAACTGGTGCG
>Ga0182014_10009112_pt1 | contig 10004 bp, 7 predicted proteins | sample 612S2DmetaG_FD_120489 | JGI IMG/M metagenome (GOLD analysis project Ga0182014, IMG submission 120489) | Permafrost microbial communities from Stordalen Mire, Sweden - 612S2D metaG | ecosystem: Environmental > Terrestrial > Soil > Wetlands > Permafrost | place: Sweden: Stordalen | collected...
TCTATACACCACGCCCTGGGACACGATCTTGGATCTTATCTACATACGTTAATAAGGCGGATTTTCGGTTAGTAAGTGGCACTCGTACTCGACGCTTATCGCCTCCAGGGCAAACGGCCTTGTACCGCGTCCTGGCCGCACTGGTAGCCACCGAGCGCGCTCCCAACCGCGGGACGGGTCACGTCCGCTTTTCCGAATCAAGGCTGTGGCACGCGGGCGGCTAATCGCTCCAGGGCGTGGCAAATCGCTTCGGTTTTAGCGGTTTTTGGGGACCGGTCGTCGTCGCGGCCCTCCTGATCGTCGCGACCTGGCTTGGGTGTGCGGCCCAGATCGCCGCGCTCAACCAGCGCGCCGACAACGATGCCGTCTCGCGGGCGACGCAGCTTGCCAGCTCGTACGAAGGCGACGGTTCCTCGACCATCAACCTCGTCGACAACATGCTCCGGTTCTTGGCGGCCTACGACCTCAAGAACGGCGTGCGGAGCTCGGCGGCGCTGATCGCGCACGAGCAGCTCTACCGCGGGCTCCTCGGCAATATCGCGGTCATCGACGCGTCGGGGCACGGCATTGCGGTCGGTGCCAAAGGCAGCTCCCCGATCTCGATCGGCGACCGGGCCTACGTTCAAGCGGCCGTTCGCTCGCGGTCGTTGATCATCGGCACCCCGCTCGTCGCCCGGGTGACGAAGCAGTTCTCGATTCCGTTCGCGCGGGCAGTGCGCCGGCCGGACGGCAAAGTGATCGGCACGATCACCTCGGCCATCAGCGTCGCAGCCTTCACGTACGGTTACAGCGCGAGCGACTTCGGCCCGCGCGGCGTGATGGATTTCATCGGCATCCACGACGGCATCGTCCGGGCGCGCGTCACTGCGGATCCATCGCAATCGCTCGTCGGCCGCTCGCTCGCCTCGAGCTCGCCGTTGTGGCCGGGGCTGGCCGTCGCCCCGCAGGGCTATTACTGGCAGAATAGTACGCTCGACGGCGTCCGCCGCGTCTTCGCCTATCACGCCATACCCGGCTATCCGCTCGTCGCCATAGCCGGTCTCGCCTCTGCCGATATCGCCCAACAAACGGCGGGCGTCGCTCGCGTGACGTTCGCCACCGCGGCCGGCGCGACGCTCATCATTCTCATCGTCTTGATGGCGTGGCTCCAGCAGCAATCCGTGCACAACCAGCTGACGCGGCTCCGTGAAGACGCGATGCGGGCGAATCAAGCCAAGAGCGCGTTCTTGGCGAATATGAGCCACGAGATTCGCACGCCGATGAACGGCGTCATCGGCCTCACCAATCTCGCGCTGCTGACGAATTTGGATGCCGAGCAGCGCGACTACCTGACCAAGATCGACTATTCGGCCAAGTCGCTGCTGAACGTCATCAACGACATCCTCGATATCTCCAAGGTGGAAGCCGGCAAGCTCGAACTCGAAGAGATTCCGTTCGACCTTAATACGGTGCTGGAGAACGTCCGCAGTCTAGCCTCGACCCGCGCGAGCGAAAAAGGCCTCGCGTTCGAACTTCAGGTCGACCCGGATGTGCCGTCGCATCTGATGGGCGACCCGCTGCGGTTCGGCCAAATCTTGATCAATCTCGTCAGCAACGCGGTCAAGTTCACCGACACCGGTTCCGTGATCGTGCAGATCGCAACGGGCGCCGTCACGGATCGCACGATCGAATTGGTCACCTCCGTTCACGACACCGGGATCGGCATCAGCGAACCGGAACAGGCGCGGGTCTTCGAGTCGTTCGCGCAAAGCGACTCATCGATCACGCGGCGTTTCGGCGGCACGGGCTTGGGGCTCGCCATCTGCAAAGCGCTCACGAAAAAAATGGGCGGCACGATCAGCGTAAAGAGTACGCCCGGCGCCGGCAGTACGTTCAGGTTCACCGTCGTGCTCAAGCGTCCGCCCATCGCTGCGTCGGCGCCGGTCAACGGCACGACGGTGGACGAGGCGCCGACGACGCCGGAAGACGCGCTCGACGGGCGGCGCGCCCTCGTCGTCGAGGACAACGCGATCAACCGGCAGATCCTCGATCAGCTGCTCCGCAAGCTCGGCATGCTGGTTGACTTTGCGAACAACGGGCGCGAGGCCGTCGATGCTGTATTGGCGGATCCGCACCGCTTCGATGTGGTGGTTATGGACGTGCAGATGCCGGTGATGGATGGGCTCGAAGCCACGCGGTTGATTCGGGCTCAGGTCAGCGCGGCGCAGCTGCCCATCATCGCCATGACGGCACACGCCATGGAAGAGGAACGCCTAGCGTGCCTCGCTGCCGGCATGAACGACCACCTGACCAAACCCGTCGACCCGCGCGCCCTCGCCCGCACCCTCGAACGCTGGGTTTCCGCGAGGGCCTAGGGTGGTGGCGGCCCTTCGACAAGCTCAGGGTGACGCGCGGGCTGCTTCAACGTGCTATGCTGCCGGCGTGGACGCTGACAGCCAACCCGGGAACGACGACGACGAAACGCTTGAAGAAGCGCTCGAGATCCTAGACGAAGACCCTGCCGTCCCCGAAGCTGAAAAAGAGGCTGAAGCCACGGAAGAGGTCGGAACCGTCCTCGGCGATTTCGCCTAAGGCCTCAGGTGCGGAGCCACTGCCCCGACGGCTGGCGGCGACCCACGCTTCAAAGCGGCATGACCTTCTCGTCCTTCGCCGAACTTTTCGGTGATGGACGCACTCGCATATGCGGTGATTCTGGAGCCCGAGGCTGAAGGCGGCTTCAACGTCATTGTGCCTGCGTTTCCAGAGATTCATACGCAGGGCGAGGACGTTCAGGACGCGCTGACCATGGCACGCGACGCCATTCAACTCTCGCTGCGCGTTCGCCGGGACGAAGGCGACGAGATCCCGGCTCCCGACGCCGACGCGGTCCGCATCGAGCGCGTGGTCGTCCCCGCCGCTTAGGCCGCCAACGTGCCGAAGCTCCCTCAGGTCCGGCCGGACCGGCTTCGTCGTGCACTGCTGCGGGCTGGATTCGTCGAGATCCGCCAGAGCGGTTCGCACGTCTTCTTGCGCCGCGGTACCGTCACGCTGAACATTCCGGCGCACGAAGGACGTGACATAAAGACCGGCACCCTTGCGGCGATTTTGAAGGCAGCCGGAATGACAGCCGACCAGCTGCGAGACCTGCTGTAGCAAATCGAGTTCCTCAACGACATGCGTGTATCCGGCACTCTTTTATAGTCGGAACTTCGCGAAAGACGATCGGACGAGCAACCAGCACGATGCGTATTCCGTGGCGGCGTGGATGCAGGGCGCCGATCGCGATGGAAGTTTGGCGAACACGCCAAGCCGCGCCGCGATATTTCGTTGATGCAGCTCGGATGTGGCTTAGGCTGCCCGATTTCTTCGGAAACTGTTTTGGGCTGCGCTCGAGCGCCACGATAATCTCGACAAGCGTTGGATTGAAGTCTTGGTTTTCGAGCCCCATGCGGGTCGCAACGCGCGCCGCGCGCGGAGAAAATTCAACGAACCAGCCGCGGCCGCCCGGCTCGGGAGTATCGGGTAGGGTCGTGTCCAGCGGCCTCGTCGATGGCCGCAATGAGCGCTCGCGCCCCGACGTTTCCCTCGCGGCCTGAAGCAGCGCGCCGGGCCAGCTCGTTGTCATCTGGATCGTCGTCACCGAGTTCGCGAACGAAAAGATCCGGGACAGTAACTCCGAGAGCCGTGGCCAGTTTCTCGAGTATGCTAAGCGTGGGATCAGCCTCTCCGCGTTCAATGCGGGAAAGCGTGTCGCGGCTGATGCCTGCGCGCTTGCAAAGAGCGATTTGCGAAAGTCCCGTTCGCGCTCGAAGGAGGACAACATTGACGGATAGCTCCCTTGCCGGGGTGGCGGCAATGAATGTCACGTTGTCCTCTCCTGCGGGCTTCTGCCCGAACGTGGATATACGGTTCAGTATATCATAATTGTCAATGATATCGGACAATTACAGGTGTCGCCCGGCGAGCCTCATTCACGACGGCCGGAACGTGGGCTAAATCAGTGGCGGCCCTTCGACAAGCTCAGGGTGACAACGTTACTTCAGATAGGGGGAGGCTGCTGTGACGGCTTCGGCCATGTCGTAGGACTCTTTGAGGGCGCCGTAGCGGTACGCTGCGTCGATGCCCGGCTGCAGGAGCGCTTTGGTGAACTGGTCGGTGTATGTTGAGCGCTGCATTTTTTCGAAGGTCGCCAGCGGTACGTCGGAGAGCGGGGAAAAGAATCTTCGCGGTTTCTGCAGAGTGCGTGTTGGCCCAGCGTGCGGTTTCGTGCATCGCTGCGACGAAGCGGCGGGCGGCGTCGGGGTTCGCGGTGACCCATGCTTTTGAGACGACGAAGACGGCGCTGATCCATTGCGGTGCGATCGCGGCGAAGGCGTCGGCGAGGGGTTCGATGTCGGCTTTGTTTTCGCTCAGGAACGGTTCGGACACCATGGCGGCGTCGATTCGGTTTTGCTTGAGGGCCGCCGGCATGTTTGAGCTTGGGACTTCGATGAAGTGCGCCGTCTTTGAATCGCCGCCGTTTTTGTCCATCCACTCCTCGGCGCCGAGTTGTAGCGTTCCGCCGAGGGTTGTTACCGCGATGATTTTACCGTTGAGATCCGCGCCGGTCTTCAGCTTCGAGCCGCGCGCTTTCATGAGCATCGCATCCGCGTGACCGGCCTCCGTCAGGTTCGCTGCCGAGAGGATGATGATCGGTATGCCCTTTTGGATGGCGGCTACGGCGGAGGTGATGTTTGAGAAGCCGGCGTCGAGTGAGCCGCCGGCGATTGCGGCGATGACCGCGCCGCCGCCATTGAACGTCGTGATTGTGGCGTCGATGCCGTATTTCTTGAAGATGCCGGCGCTTTGCGCGTAGACGGGCAACGCGCTCGCTTCCGTGAAGCCGAGGTTGGCGATGCGCATCGGGGTCAGCGCCGTTGTTTGCGCTGATGCTGGTGCCGTGTAGACCGTGACGCTTAGCGCAGCGATTAGTGCGATTGCGTTGAAGCGTGGGAAGCTTGTCATCGCTCGGCTCTCCGTTGGGCGGAAAAGAAAGGCCCCGATTGCTCGGGGCCTTGTTCGTTCCGGATGGGGTGAGGCCTACTGTTTATTATCTGCCTGCGCGATCGCGCCGGTCTCCGACCCGGGGGCCGTTCTTGCGGCGTCGATGCCGGCGCGGGCGATCTTGCCGTCGGCGTCGTGGTCGTTTTGATCGATGCCGCGGAGGGCTTCTTGTAGGCGCTCGCCCGGCTCGTCGTCGGGGTTTATTTCGGATTGATAAACGTCGCTCATGGCGTTCTTTTACCCATTCGTTGCGGGGGTTAACCGTTGGGGCGGTCCCTCGACAAGCTCGGGATGACATGAAACGAACATGCTCTCTGCAAACGAACCTGCTCTTTGCGAGCTAGCTTGCAGGCGTTGGGTCGATTATTACGCGGTTTTTTTGCGCGGGACGGTCGGGGATTTTTTTCGGGGGCGGCCGCCTTTGAGACCGTTGGCACGGGACGCGGATGCTCGAGCGGGGGACTTCTTCGCGCCGTTTATTCGTGCGCCGATGACTCCGAGGATTGGCTCGCCGGCGGCGATGATGACGAGTTGTTCCAAGAGGACGCCGTCGTCGACCGAGTCGGACCAGAGCGTTTCTTGCCCCCCCAAGATCTCTAGATCGACAAGTTGACTTGGCGTTGCCTTTGCAAAGCCCAGAATCTTGGCTCGCGGAACGCTCAGAATTGCGCCGGTTGAAAGATCGACGCGGATCATGTCTTGCCGGCGATCGTAGGTCGCCGCGACGATTTTGGTAGCGACCTTGTCCCACGCGCGGCCAATTCTGCCGGCTTCACGCAATTCCGCGTCGGTCGTTCCAATTCGGACGGGCTTCTTTACTGTTGCACTCATGGTTGGCTCGTTCTCCAAAGGACGATCAATTCGTCATACGCTTCTTGGGCTATTTGCAGCACTCGACGTCGCTCGCTCATCGACAATTTCCCACGGATCGGCGAACCGTGAGCGCGCGACGTTCGAACTTCTCTCCACGGCAAGAATTCTATGATCATCTCGCGGCCCGCGATATCCGCATGGAGATGCGGTATCGCCGCGCCCACATGATCACCGGAATACGCTTGGAAACGCACGCCGCGGATACGTCTCGTGCCCATCTAGATCCTATAACCTAGGCCTAGGTTTGTCAACGTTGTCCTCGTCAGTCCGCAGAATAAGGCCCGATTATCGGGGGCTCTTCTCAGTTCACGACGACGGGAGGGCCGAGCAAGACAAACGCGGAGGCGCAAGTAGCAGCGTTGTGGCGCGCCCCTCGGCTTCGCTCGGGACGCCTTTGGGTTGCGGCGAATGGCTTCGGTTCGGGCTGTCCCTCGACGTTGCTCGGGATGACAACGGGGGAGGCGCTGCTTTGAGAAGCCGAGCGCGAAGGCGCGAGGTGTTTACTCCCTCACTACCGACCTACTCACTCACCCACAACATCGCGCTACAAGCCAAATAAAACAAAAGAGCCCCGCGTTAGCGGGGCTCTTCCTTTTCGAACGGCACGATCGGGGCGCTCGCTCGACAAGCTCGGGATGACACCGAGGCCTAGAGGTCTTCGGGGTTGATGCCCTTGGGTTTGTACTGCGTGCGCGCGGCGGGAGTTGGGACGGCTACTTCGGCGTCGTATTCGCCTTCGTAGTTGACCGTGTTCTCTTGCATGCGCTGACGTTCGTACGGGCCGAGGACCTTCGGTGACATCTCTTGGCCGTTGGGGGCCACGACTTCACCGTAGGTCGTGAGCGCGTCTTCCTCGAGATCCTGATGCGGATTGAAGTCGAGGAACACGTTCTTCGGACGGCCTTCTTCGTCGAGGTCCTGACCTTCGGGTTCGATCGTGATGTTGCGGTAACGCGACATCCCCGTACCGGCCGGGATCAGTTTCCCGATGATGACGTTTTCCTTGAGGCCCAAGAGCGGATCGTGTTTGCCCTTGATGGCCGCATCGGTGAGAACGCGGGTGGTCTCTTGGAACGACGCTGCGGAGAGGAACGATTCGGTCGCGAGCGACGCCTTCGTTACACCGAGCAGTACCGCGCCGCCTTCGGCCTTTTTCTGGTCGCGCGTGAGGCCTTCGTTGGCTTCGTTGAAGGCCGACGCTTCGACCAGTTGTCCCGGCAAGAAGCGCGTGTCGCCGCCGTCGATGATCTTCACCTTACGCAGCATGCTGCGCACGATGACTTCGATGTGCTTGTCGTTGATGTCGACGCCTTGCGAGCGGTAGACCTTCTGCACTTCCTGCACGAGGTAGTTCTGCAGCGCGGTTTCACCGCTGATCCGCAGGATGTCGTGAGGATTCAGACTGCCTTCCACGATCGGCTGGCCGGCCTTGATCGGATCGCCGTCGTGCACCGAGAGGTGCGTGCCGACCGGCGCTTCGATCTCGTGGTCTTCGCCCGTCTCGTCGGTGACGTAGACGACGCGCTTGCCCTTCTCTTCGCCGAACTTGATGACGCCGTTGTGCTCGGACACCGGCGCTTCACCCTTGGGCTTACGCGCTTCGAAGATTTCCTCGACGCGCGGGAGACCCGTGATGATGTCTTCGGTCGCGACACCGCCGGTGTGGAACGTGCGCAGCGTGAGCTGCGTGCCCGGTTCACCGATCGATTGCGCGGCGATGATGCCGACGGCCTCGCCGATGTCCACCTTGAGCCCGGTCGCAAGATTGCGGCCGTAGCACATGGCGCACACGCCGTAGCGCGCTTGGCAGGCAAGCGTCGAGCGGATCTTCACTTGGAGAATGCCGGCGGCGATGATCGCCTTGGCCTTCTCTTCGTCGATCTCTTCGTCGCGAGCAACCAGCTTCGTACGTGAGGTCGGTTTCTCGGGATCCTTGATGTCTTCGGCAGCGCGACGGCCGACGATGCGGTCGTAGAGCGGCTCGATCGTTTCCTTGCCGACGCGGATGTCGTAGACCGTGATGCCCTTGGTCGTGCCGCAATCTTCCTCACGGATGATCACGTCCTGCGCGACGTCGACGAGACGGCGCGTCAGGTAACCCGAGTCAGCGGTACGCAGCGCGGTATCGGCCAGACCCTTACGTGCACCGTGCGTCGAGATGAAGTACTCGAGAACGGTGAGGCCTTCTTTGAGCGACGCCTTGACCGGAATCTCCAGAATGCGGCCCGACGGATCGGACATGAGTCCGCGCATACCGCCGAGCTGCTTGACCTGGGCGATCGAACCACGCGCACCCGAGGTCGCCATCATGAACACCGGGTTGAGCGGGTTCTGCGCGGCCTGCATGGCTTGCGTGACGTCGTCCGAGGTCTTCTGCCAGACTTCGATCGTCTTCTGGTAGCGCTCTTCTTCCGAGATGAACCCTTGGCCGAAGAGGCTGTGGAGTTCGTCGACTTCGGCCTGCGCTTTGTCGAGCAGGTCGTACTTCGCTTGGGGCACGACGACGTCGCTGATCGACACCGTGGTGCCGGACTGCGTGGCGTAGTGGAACCCGAGCGCTTTGATCGCGTCGAGGAATTCGGCCGTCGCGGCGTTACCGTACTTGCGGTAGCAATCCGTGATCAGCTTTTTGAGCGCGTTCTTGTCGAGCACGTGATTCATGAACGGGTGCTTCCACTCAGCGGGGAAGGCATCGTTGAGAATCGCGCGGCCGACCGTCGTGCGAATGCGTGCGCCATCGACCCGCAGATTGATCCACTCTTGCAGACCGATCAGGTGGTTTTCGTACGCGAGCACCGCGTCTTGCAAGTTGCCGAACGTCGGCTCCTTGGGCGCGGAACCGTTGCCGACGTAGCTCGACTGCCACTTGCGGCCGACGCTGTCGGCGTACAGCTGGTCATCGGCCATCTCGCCCTTGGCCGGCCCCTTGTACTCATCGCGGTTGAACGTGAGGTAGTACAGACCCAAGACCATGTCTTGCGTCGGGATCGACACCGGGTTACCAAAGCTCGGCTGCAAGATGTTGTTGGACGACAACATCAGGATGCGCGCTTCGGCTTGCGCACCGGCGCTCAGCGGAAGATGGACGGCCATCTGGTCGCCGTCGAAGTCCGCGTTGTACGGCGTGCAGACGAGCGGATGCAGATGGATCGCTTTGCCTTCGACCAGCACCGGCTCGAAGGCCTGAATGCCGAGACGATGGAGCGTCGGTGCGCGGTTGAGCAGCACCGGATGCTCGCGAATCACTTCGTCGAGCACGTCCCAGACTTCCGGACGCACGCGTTCGACCATGCGCTTCGCGCTCTTGATGTTGTGCGCTTGGCCGCGGTCGACCAGCTTCTTCATCACGAACGGCTTGAAGAGTTCGAGCGCCATCTCTTTGGGCAAGCCGCACTGGTGCAGCTTCAGGTTCGGACCGACCACGATGACCGAACGGCCGGAGTAGTCGACGCGCTTACCGAGCAAGTTCTGACGGAAGCGGCCCTGTTTGCCTTTGAGGATGTCGGAGAGCGACTTCAACGGGCGATTGTTCGGCCCGGTGACGGGACGGCCGCGGCGGCCGTTGTCGATCAGCGCGTCGACTGCTTCTTGCAGCATGCGCTTTTCGTTCTTGATGATGATTTCGGGCGCGCTCAACTCGAGCAGCCGCTTGAGGCGGTTGTTGCGGTTGATGACGCGACGGTAGAGATCGTTGAGATCGGACGTGGCGAAGCGGCCGCCGTCGAGCTGCACCATCGGGCGCAGTTCGGGCGCGATCACCGGCACGGCGGAGAGAATCATCCACTCGGGCTTGTTGCCCGAAGCAAGGAACGCTTCGACGACTTCGAGGCGCTTGATCGCCTTGACGCGCTTCTGACCCGTCGTTTCCTTGAACTCGCGACGCAGCTCTTCTTGGAGTTTACGCAGGTTGAGGTCGCGCAGCAGCTCGCGGATCGATTCCGCGCCCATGCCGGCCTTGAACCGGGAGCCGTACTTCTCGCGCGATTCGCGATATTTTTGCTCGGTGAGGATCTCGCGCTTGCCGAGCGTCGTGTCACCTTGATCGGTAACGACGTAGGCGGCGAAATAGATCACCTTCTCGAGCTGCCGCGGCGACATATCGAGCAAGA
>Ga0182014_10009113_pt1 | contig 10003 bp, 7 predicted proteins | sample 612S2DmetaG_FD_120489 | JGI IMG/M metagenome (GOLD analysis project Ga0182014, IMG submission 120489) | Permafrost microbial communities from Stordalen Mire, Sweden - 612S2D metaG | ecosystem: Environmental > Terrestrial > Soil > Wetlands > Permafrost | place: Sweden: Stordalen | collected...
TCCGCCGCAAACGCAAGCGGCTCACTTCAAACGGCTCTATCGAAAGTGACGCGGCGATCAGCCGCTATCCAGACCCGAGGCGTATCTCGCCGCGTCACTTCCGATAGAGAGCTTACGTTTCTGGACCAGGTGCTAGCGGAAGTCCGAGGCGGCGACTACGCGCCCAAGTGGACCGGGACAGGCGTGGGCCGGCCACTTCATCGAACAGCGCGTCGCGGAACCGCGCGCCCGAGCCCTCCTGTCAGGCTCGAATGGCCTGGGAACCGGCCCTGCCAAGCTAGTCACCCAGCGATAGCGGCGTGTGGCTTCGCGGTATTACCATAGTTTGTCCAGGCACCTAAAGGCCGGTTTGAGGAGACAACGATTTGCGAAGCCAGACTGACGCCGGAGATTTGAGCAAGCTGGAAGCTGTGCTGATGGTTGCCAAATCACCATGTTGGGGAAATGGAAATTCAGGCTAACACTATTTAAAACTATGAACTTAACATTGTCCCGAAGAAGGATCATGCAGGCCGTCGGTGCGACGGCCTTTTTACCGTCGCTAACATCCTCAAACACTCCCGGAGCGCCCGTCTTGGGGATGCGCTCCGAAGGTCTCGACACTCCCAAACTTTGTATTGACATCTCGGTAGGTGACCTGAGCGAAGACGCCATGCGTCGCGTCAAGCAAATCGGTATTGACTACATATATATGGCTAACTCACCACCCATTCCCTGGGACGAGGGCACCATCCGATCTCTAATGGAGCGCCTCAAGAGTGGCGGCCTGACCCTGGGTAACATGATGATTCCGTGGATGACGCCATCTCGGACTGCAAATGGCTCATTTCCCAATGCCATTTTTGGACGGCCTGGCCGCGACGAAGAAATTGAGAAAGTCCGACAATCCATCCGCGCGGCCGGCCGAGCCGGGCTGCCCGTGGTGGAGTACAACTGGTACGCGCACCGCGCTACGGATGGATACTCCCGGGAGCTCGGAAGGGGCGGCGCGCGGCTGACTTCGTTCGATTACGACCGGATGAAGGATCTGCCTCCGCTTCCAGAGGAGGGTGCACACAGCCTCGAAGAGATGTGGAGCAATATCACGTATTTCCTGAAAGCAGTGGTGCCAGTCGCCGAGGAGTCCGGTGTACGGCTGGCTCTGCACCCCAATGACCCACCTCCGCCGTTCAGCCGTGGATCCGGGCAGATTATGGGAAGCCTAGAAGGGTGGAAGCACCTTATCGAGATCGTCCCCAGCACGTCGAACGGGATCACGTTTGACTGCGGCGTGACGCGGGAACTGGGCGAGGATCCAGTGGAGGTGTGCCGGTACTTCGGAACGAGGGGGCGCATAAACCAGGTGCATTTCCGAAACGTGCGCACGCAGGTGCCACGCCTCAAATACACAGAGGTGTTCCCTGACCAGGGGGAAGTGAATATGCTTGCGGTGATGAAGGAACTGGTACGGCAGAAGTACCCGCGGATGGTCTTTCCGGAGCACCCGAGCGGGCTCGACGGGTATCGCGATCAGCCCAGAAGCGGCGCGTACGCCAGCTGGGCGTACAACGTGGCTTACGCCCGAGCCATGCTGCAAGCCGCTATGGAGTCTTGAGGAAACATCTTGGATGCGACGGAATCTGGTGTGCGATTTGCGGTCCGCCTGCGCCCGGACCCGGACCTTCCTGTGGATGGCGCTCTGCCTGGCGGGCATCTCCACCCGCAAGGATCTGCTGGGGGTCACCAGCATCGTGCGCGCCCTGGGACTGGCGCCGGCCTGCTACGACCGGCTCCTGGATCTGTTCCACAGCCCGGCCCTGGATCTGGACAAGCTCAACCGCGCCTGGTGCGCTCTGGTCTTCCGCGCCCTCCCCGGCATCCTACGCGCGAACGGCAGGTCCGTTCTCGCCGGCGACGGCGTCAAGGTCGCCAAGGCCGGACGCAAGATGCCCGCAGTCAAGAAGCTCCATCGACAATCCGGGGCCAACACCAAGCCGGAGTACATCTTCGGTCACTCCTGCCAGGCGGTCGCCGTACTCACCCAAGCCTTGTCCAGTGTCTTCGCCTTGCCCTTGGCCTGTCGCATCCACGAAGGCACGGTCTAGATCGAGAATGAGTTACGTGAATGGTACGAACAACTCACATGCCCACACAAAAACTCGACCGTTCGATTCTCCAAGCTGCCATTGTCGGCTTGGAGTCCCAAAAGAGGCAAATCGACACTCGGATAGCAGAGCTTCGCCAGAGGCTCGATGGTGGCCCCACTCAGGCCGCCGCCGCGCCGCAAGCGCCCGTTCGCAAACGCAAAGTTTCCGTCGCCGCAATCGTAAAATCGCCTTATGGCGATGGGAACCCGCAGGGAGCGTCAAGAAGAGCTTTGGATTCCAACCTGTATCTTGGCTCGCCCCGAGGGCCATCCTTTTTACGTACGCCTGAATCAACTCTGGACGCACACGCGGAACATGCGACCGAGAAAATGTTTTGACTGAGCGACGGACACGATGTATATTCTGGAGGGGATTCTCCATGCGCACGTACATGATCTATACCCAATGCGATCATTGTGGTGTCTATGATCGAGACCCCCGGTGGTGTGCGCTCTGCCAAAGGCCCAAAGAGGCCAAACGAGGTGAAAAGGCGATTGGTCCGGCGATGAGTCCGCGGAAGACTGACTCCCGATTGGGAGCAGGTCTGGGTCACCGGCCGAAGGGCACCCCCGAAACTGTCCCGCTATAGCCGACGAGCCACAGCGCGTCGGGCTGCTTCCGCCGCTGCCGCTGGGGCTCAACGGCGCGTGGCCAACTCCCGCCGCGCGCGCCGAGAACTCCCGCCCTGATGCGTCCCTGCGTGCCGCGAACCCGCTCAGATCAGAATCTTCGGGTCGGCAGGCTGGGCACGAGGGAGCCCGGCCCAGTGCCCGTTGCGATGCCCACGTCTGATCGAGGGTGAACAATCGGTGGCCTGCGAGACTCTACCAGACCGGGTTTAAGAACCCGCCAATAGCTGTCGGAGCTGGGTAGGAGGTACCGCCCGGGTCCTTTGCCGCACGATTCCTTTCAATTGACCCTTACCACATGAAGCAGCCAGTCTTTGTACTCCCGGCTTCCAGGGTAGTCCTCAGGCGCGTGAAAACTCCGGATGCCGCCACCGTGGATGGTCCCGCCCCGCGCTTCCTTCGAAACAACCAGGTCGATCCACGTGAAGCGGAATCGGCCGGACTCCGAAGAGGAACGCAGATCGAGCTCTAACCGGCCGCCGTATCGGGCATACACCAGATACTCCTGGCCGGGGATCGCGGAGGCTAACGGCTGAGCGTACTCCAGAACCAGTTCCGGATGCGGCTCGAACTTCCACCATGCAAGGCCCTTCAGAAACTTCGCCATGAAGCCCATCGATACGGCACCCGGGTAATCCAGCGTATCCACACTGTTGGGAGGGCTCGGCCAAGCGTCCTTGCGCGGCGGTAGGGAAGGGTCTGGTATGTCGGCCCACCACTGATGCCCGCCGCCATAGGTGTGGCCGGCCGCGCCCGACAGGATGGCCGACCACGCGGCGAAGCGGACATCCATGGCCGGCGCACTCCCCTCGGCGAACTCGTACCACGGTTCGGTGATGACCACCGGCTTGGCCGGCTGGCGGGCGTAGTCCAGCGAGATGATCTGCGGAACCAGTTCATTGCGCCATTTGCCGTGACCCACCTGGCTGCCGTTGAAATCGAGCCATTCCTGGTCATGCAACACGAAACCCGTGGACCATTGAGCGGAGTCACCCATCTCGCCGGCCGTCCATCCAGGCGGCGTGTTGTGTACACCGATCGCGTGCCCGTATGGATCCTCGCGGCGCATGAGAGCGCCCAGGCCCTTCCAGAATTGCAGGCCGAGCCCGCCGTAGTCGTACATGTTGTATTCGCCACCGACGTTCCAGATCACGTTGTAGGCAGCCAGGCGATCGACCACGTAGCGGGTCCACCGCCGCATCTTTTCGGCACCTGCGGTCTTGTCGAGATTGTTGGCGCTCCACCACGGCATGACCCATAACGTGATCCCTTGACTGTTGGCGTAGGCGATGAACCGCTCGGCATCGTGGATAGCATCCAGGTCCGGCGTGGCGAAGTCTCGACCCGCCAGCCGCGTCGCATTGTTCGCTCCGAACACGACTTGGCCGATCGTGAATCCCCGCGCGGATCGATCATCGATCACCTGCTTCGCGCGCGTGAAGGGGATACCGCGCTTCAGCCACGGCCACCAGGTATCCCCGATCCACAGGAAGGGCGTTCCATCCGCATATTCGAAGTATCGGCCCGCCCGAGGGCCGCTCTTGGCGACTCCCACGAACCCGTGGCGCGTGGGGTTTGCGGCTTTTTCGCCCGCGCTCCATGCGGCGCATTGGAAGCCGCCCTTCACACCCCGGAGAACGGGGTCAGTGGAGAAAGCGGAGTATGACCACTCTCCTGCCGCGGGAGCGGCAAACCGCACCTTCCATGTCCGGCCTCCGTCCCAAAAGCCGGGCACGGCGTAAGTTAATCCCTTCGCGGCTCCGGTGGTACCGGCGAACGTGACCACGACGAAGGGCTTGCCGCCGTCCGGCAGGGCGTCCACGTATGCATTGGGGAGTTCGACGCTGCCCCCCATGGTGACCTCGAACGGCTCCCATTGCCCAGTCTTGGGGTTTTGACAGGCTGCCGGAAAAACGCAGATCCAGACGCCGAATGACAGGCTGAGGGCGACTCGTCTCATTACATCTTCCTTCATACCAAGCCTACCTGGATTTGGTGGCCACCGTGAGCGCTGCGCTCATCGGTGGAGCCGCAAGATGCTTTGCTTCCCGCTCAGCCACTCGGAAAAGGAGCACCGGCAAGACTTTCTATTCGCGGGTACGCGTGTTTGCAGAGGGCGCTATCACGGAGTACACGGGCCGCTTGCCGCGGGCCATTTGACGGCGCCGTTCTGAGAGATTACCCGCCCTCCGGTGCAGGGCGCCGATGATTCCTCTTCCGCCGCGTTTCGACCGCGAACAATGAAATTCCTTCGATCGTGCCGCGCGCGGGCGCCGCGTCAGCGAACTGGGCGTGCGCCGCGCGCCCAGCGATCGCAATTTCGAACATCGCATTCCGCCCCTGGTTGGACCTATTGTCTTCCAAATATGGATCAGGGGGCCCTTGAAGCGCCTTCTCCAAAACGTGCTTTGGTATGTCGGCTCCGCTTTTCCGCGAGGCATCTATTGCATCGACGAATTCAATCGATTCCACAAAAGACCAAAGTATTTCTCGGCGCTTCTCCCCCGCTAGGCTACTCGCGACCCGATCGAGTGTTCCGTTGTCTTGTACTTCAGCCAGTTCGGTGATGTTCCGTTTGTGAATTCGGATCCGATCATACTGGTTGAGGCCTATTTCGCTGAGCCATTGATCGATCTTCGCGGACTTTTCGACGATTTCGCGGTAATTGAGGCGCTCCATGTCTTAATTGTCATTCGGCCAGATGGATCCCTGCAAAAAACACTCTTCCTGTCGCCCCATTGCACGTCGGCGACTCGCTTTGGTGCTCGCCGAGAATGGCCCAAACTACTGAGCGCGGCGCAAACAACCTCCGAACCGCGCCTCCGGCGCCGAGTTCCGCCGTTCGCCTGCTCTCGCGAAACCAACCGCCATCGCGCGGAGTGGCTCGAAGGCCGACGCGGGCGCGCTCGGATATCGCCGCGAAGCTCAACCTCGATCGCAAAAACGCATCTTCGCCGGCGTCTTCCCTCGTGCTAGAGTGTCGGGGAGGAGGTGTCATGCGCAAGCTTTGGCTCGCAGCACTGGTTCTCGTTCCGCTGATGGCTCTTGCCCAGTTGTCTCCTGAGGCGACCTGGGCTACCCACGCAGCCAATGAGTACCAGATTTTTCCTAACATCACCTACTCGGTAAACAACAACTACGAATCCAAGCTGGATATCTACAAGCGGCGCGACACCACCGGTCCGCAACCCACCCTCATCTGGATTCACGGCGGCGGCTGGACCGGGGGCTCGAAGGAAGCCTCTGTTATGTCGCTGATGCCGTGGCTTGAAATGGGGTGGAACGTCGTCAACGTCGAATACCGGCTGGCGCGCGTCTCGCTGGCGCCTGCCGCTGTGGAGGATTGTCTATGCGCCCTGCGCTTCGTTGCGGCCCAGGCCAAGACCTACGATATCGACGTCGGCAGACTGGTGGTCAGCGGCGATTCGGCAGGAGGCCACCTGGCGCTGACCACTGGAATGATTCCCGAATCCGCGGGTCTCGACCGCCAGTGTCCCGGAGCCCCTTTGCCCAAAGTGGCCGCCATCATCGACTGGTACGGCATTGCCGACGTTGGGGATCTCCTCGACGGGTCTAATCGCAAGTCGTATGCGGTAGCGTGGTTGGGCAGCCAGCCGAACCGTGAGGAGATAGCCCGCATCGTGTCGCCGCTGACCTATGTGCGGTCCGGGCTGCCACCCATTCTCTCCATCCAGGGCGACGCCGACCCCACCGTCCCCTACAGCCACTCGGTGCGGCTGCAAGAAGGGCTCGAGAAGGCCGGGGTGGCGCACGAGTTGGTGACCATCCCCGGGGGGAAACACGGAAACTTCACGCCGGAGGAGCGGACCAAGATCTACGTGGCCATACGAGAATTCCTGACTCGAAACGGATTGGCCAGCAAGTAGTGCAGCCGGGGGTATAAATCACATTGACAATGGCGCGCGCGAAGAAAAACGTCGAGGAGCAGCCCGCCGGGCTCCTTCAGTCGCTTCGGCCGGGCTCGGCGGCGAGTGGTCAACTGCCGTCGCGCGCCGAGGATCGTCGAGCGACAGCACGGCGGGTGCGGTCAGCGGCTTGCCCGTTCGGCTTCGCGGGACGCCCCCTTTGAAGACCGTGGGCGCGCCGACTCCTCGTCCGTGAAGTAAGCCTGCGGGCCCTTAACACCGCGCGCCATCAACGCGGCGGGCAAGGCGCTGATCGTCGAGCCGCAGCGCACCGGGCGCAACGTCAGCCGCTTCGGCCGCGCTTCTACGCCGTACGGGCAACCGCCGCCGCGCTCGCCGAGAACTCGGGCACGGGCGTCCCTCCGTTCCGCGAGCCCGCGCGGCATGGTCCAGCGCCCCGGGGAAGGATGGCACGGGCGCGCGCTCGGACGCCACGTCCCGAGAAACACGCGTGCCGGCGCGCCATTCACCACGGCGCGCCATCAAGGCGCAGGGCTCAGCGAAGATCGTCGAGCGACAGCGCGCGGAACTGCTTCAGCGGCTCGACCGCGAACGGTCAACTGGTTCTGACGTGTCCGGCCACGCTGCATGCTCGCGTCGAACCCCCGCGGCATCGAGTGGCGTCGCGGGAAGGCCGAGCGGGCGCGCTCGGGCGGCTCGTGCGCGAAGTGATCGCGCCGACGTGTGCGCTTGCGCACGGCACGCCCTCGATCGGGCGAAGGCCGAAGAGCCACGGCGCGCCGAGCTCGATTGCGAATCCTCGACAGCCAACCCGCTCGCCAGCGCCATCGCTTTCATCTGTGGCGCCTGCTCTCGTGGTACGTGCGGCCCCGCGGGAAGGCCGGCGAACGGCGCGGAAATGGCCGTGTAGGGTGCGCCGCAGGCGGTTCCTTACGGCACGAGCGATTTGAGCAAGGGCTCGGTCCAGGTCTCAGTCTTTGCGTCGAAGACGTCGAAACCGCAGCGCCAGAAGCCCCAGTAAGCAAAGCTCATGCCGTGCTTTTCGGCCGTGCGGGCGACATAGGTGGTCCATTGGACACGGGATGGCATGTCGGCCGCCTGATACGCTCCGAACTCGCCGAGGTAGAGCGGCCGATTGTTCTTTATCGCCCACGCTGCCGCCTTGGTAAACGCCTCGTCCACCGCCGCCTTCTCCTCGGGCGTTCCGGTCCAATGGACGTCTTTGTAGATCCGGTTGGACGACCACGATGCCTGCTGGTGGGTGAAGCGGCCGGGATCGTAGTTGTGAACTTCGACAATGATGTTGCGCTCACTCTCCGAAATGCGGAGGCTATCGAGCGCTCCGAATCCGCCGCCATTAGCGGTCTGTACAAGCAGCGTACGGTCGGGGTTGCTGCTTCGGAGCACCGGAATCGCATCCGCGACCAAGGCATTCCAGCCGTCGATTCCCAGGTTCGGACGGCTGGGCTCGTTGAGCACGCCGAACATCACCTCGGGCGGCGCTTGCCGGTAGTGCTCGGCCACCTGCCGCCAGAGCGCCAGAAAGCGGATGCGATTCTCTTGCGGGTCCACCTGGCTGGTCTCCGTGCCTGTGAAGCTGATGAACGGATAGTAGTGGAAATCGAGCACCACGGCGAGCTTGTTGGCAAGCGACTGCTCCACCGCCCAATCTACTCTTTTGAAGAACACGGGGTCGATGGTGTACGGGGCCTCCTGCCGCGCGTACGCCGACCAGCGAATCACCAGCCGCACGCTCTTGAAACCGGCATCGCCGATCTTCTTGAAGTACTCCGGCGCCATGGGCGGTTCGGGAACGGGCCTCCCGTTGAGATCGAACACGCCGGGGATGTTGATGCCGCGGCCGAGCCTGCGGTTCTGTTCGAAGGGATCGGTGAGGGGCGCGGTTTTGGTGGACAGCGACAGCAGGGCCATCAGGGCAAGGACGGTGGGCAAGCGTCTCATACACATACTTGGTAAGCGGTTGCGCGACCGATGTCAACCGGGATTTCAGTTGTCCCTTGTCTTGGGGGACCAGGGACAGCAAAGGGCAAAGTGATATCAGCCAACATCACCGACTACGCAAAGGGCCCGTCCGTGGAGGCAGGGACCGCGTCTAAAACGAGGCCGCACGGCCGCTCGACGGTACTGCAGGTTCGATTTGTTCCACCCACAATCAAGGAGCACCCTTGCTGGCTACAGAACGTCGGCACTTTGAAGGAGAATCGCATCGCGCGGGCCAGTCCCCGCCTGGGGGCGACAGCACGGCGCCGTGTAGCGCCGCGCGAAAACCGATGCGGACGAGCGGTCGCCCCGTCCGGGCTCTGTGCGTGCCGGCGCGCGGGCTTGAACGCGGCGCGCCCTCGACGCGGCGGGCGCGGCTAAGACTGCGCCACGACGCTTCGGACTCGCCGAAGCTCGACGCCGTACGGTCAACTCCCGCCACGCTCGACGAGAGCGTCGGCGCCGGCTGCTTCAGGGGTTCTGCCCGGGTTCGACGGCGCACGATCAACGCCTTCCACCCTCCTCCAGAGCACTGGCGCGGGCGCGTAGCCGGGGCGTACGAAGCCTTCCGAGCGCCACTGCTGCGGCTTAGAGAGTTTTTCGACCACTGACGAGTTGACGTCCCAGGTGGTGGTGGACGCGCGCGGTGTGGCATCGACCGGAACCGTGACGCGCATCGATCTGGGAACCCTCGCCGCCACAAACACGATCGGCGTGGGCCTGCATCCGACGGCCATCGTCTGGGATGAGCCAGGTGACCGTTTGTACGTGGCCAACGGCAACAGCGATTCTGTTTCGGTGATCGATACGCGGCGAATAGCCGTCGCGCAGACGTTCGCAATCGCACCGTTTGCGGTGAAGGCGGCGGGAATTGCGCCGACGGCGCTGGCTCTCTCAAAAGACCGGGCGACGCTATACGCGGCGTGCGGCGGCATCAATGCGATTGCGGTGATGGACGCCCGCACGGGCGCGGTGCGGGGGCTGATTCCAACGGCGTGGTATCCGAACGGGCTGAGTATAAGCCCGGATGGGGAATGGATCGCGCTGTCGGCGCTGCTGGGTGTTGGCTCGGGATGGAGGGACTCGCCGGGGAAGCGCTACGTCCACGCGAATCGCGGAGCGGTGGCGGTATTGCCCGTGCCGGATGCGGCGCAGTTGGCGAGCTACACGTCGGCGGTTTCGCGGAATAACCGGATGGATCTGGCGGCCACGATTGAGAAGGCCCCGGCGGCGGGACCGGTGCGCAATGCGGTCCCGGTTCCCGCGCGCGCAGGCGACCCTTCCGCGATCGAGCACGTAGTTTTCATCATCAAGGAGAACCGGACATACGACCAGGTGTTCGGGGACATCGAAAAAGGCA
>Ga0182014_10009114_pt1 | contig 10002 bp, 10 predicted proteins | sample 612S2DmetaG_FD_120489 | JGI IMG/M metagenome (GOLD analysis project Ga0182014, IMG submission 120489) | Permafrost microbial communities from Stordalen Mire, Sweden - 612S2D metaG | ecosystem: Environmental > Terrestrial > Soil > Wetlands > Permafrost | place: Sweden: Stordalen | collected...
AATAGGCATGAAGAAAAATCGCAATTTGATGGCCGAATTGACCGAGGGCCGACACGGGGACGGGGGGGGGCGCTAGTCGAAGTGGCGGAGGCGCAGAAATCGCAGCGCACAAATCGTGGGGATGTCTTGAGCCGCCGCGAAATGAATGAACTTCTGATCGCCGCGCAAGAAAGTCCCGAGGCAGCCGCGAAGATTCTGGCGGCGGCGGCGAACGTCCGGCGGCCGAATGGGGCGTCCAAAGCGAGGGACTACTTGGACCGGATGCGCGACTTAGACGACGAGATGACGCCACCCATCGCCAGAGTGCTCGTGGGAGTGCTCTCTGCAGTGGGGGACGCCTTGCTCTCTGAGCAGGATGAGGAAATCCAGGGTCCATTTTCGTTACCGAACCGATGGCGAATACTGTGTGTGATCAACCATCTCTTGAAACATGCCGAGGCCGCCGATCGACTTCCCCTCATCCGGAGTGTCATCGCACAGGGGCATTCGATCGCCCTGGCGGGCGATGCTCCCGTTACCACGCACCTAGTCCGCAATACGATGCGTATTCGGGTATCCGCTACAGCATTACGGTCCGAATCGGACTAGGCTAGGCTTTCCTTTACAGGGGGGACCGCCTCATGAGTATCAATCGTCCGAAAAGCGAATTGCCTGCCATAAAAGAGCATGCAGCGGCCGACAAGGACGCCATTGCTCGGCTAAAAGCTACTGAAGCCGAAAAAGCGGCAGCTCATCCTCATGACAAGGGCGGGACTCACAGTACCCCTACGAGTCCTGAAGTGGGGGAGCGGAAGTAGCCTCGGCGGGCCAGCGGCGCATCGCGCGCCCAACTTGGTGCAGATAATGCTGTTCCCAGCGGGTCAGCATGAAGTTTCTGACCGCGATTTGGCACATGTATGAAAGTTGGCCGCCGAATTGCCCGGCCACAGGTCAGATTGGCACTGGCCGGTTATGGCCGGGTAGGCCCGCGGCGCCACGGCTCCGTATCAACCCGAACTTCATTGCCAGAACCACCGGAATTGTCGTGTGCGTATTAGACGCGACCAATATGTCCAACACTATTTGCCGCTTGGCTCGTCAAAGCCCAGTATGAGCGGCTGCTTTCCGAAAGGCATTTCGGCATGCAGATTGACCGCATAATGGCCGACTGCCGCCTTTGGCGCCTCAAGGCCGGCCAATGCCCGGACTCGACCCATTTGCGCCAGCCGCCACAGACAGCTTACCGGCAACGAGTTTCGGCAAAGGTGTCCTGCGGATGTCGTTACCGATGTATTCATCTTTAACGCGAACGGTTTACTCGATCAATCATCCGCAAAGCCCGGATTGGACTTAAGGAGGCTGATTAGGCAACTTGCATTTTGCCTCATCAGATTGGCAAAGCTTCGAATAGTTGCTCGCCGTCCCAGCGAATTCGTCAAGAAAGTGAATACGCTGGTTTGTAAGGTCAACCAAGCAGCTTGCGGTTTGGATTGACATACCAGTTCCTGGCTCGAGAAGCTCTCCTTCGACGAGGCATTGCAGATCCTTGAAGGCCGCCCATGCTCTTTCTGTCTTAACTAAATCTCGTTTCCAATCGGCAAAAAATGGCGATTCATTCGGGTAAATGGATCCAGCCGCCAGTTCGCGGAGTATTAGACCGTAAACCTTATTGAGGGAGTCGTCTGCTTTCGATAATTCGGTATTTAGGCATTCAACAATCTCAATAGTTACCGAAGACTGTTGACCGCACGACGCCTCGCCCAATGATGGATCACTGCGGCTTGTGCTGGGATATGCAGCGATCATAACCGCGCACAGCAGAAGCGAGTTCCGCTTTAGTGATATCGGCATAGCTTTCTTTCACTGAAGGTTAAACATCGCAGAGTCGATGGCGCGGCTCGTTCTATCCATATCGTGAGAACCCGTCCGTAAATCCGCGTCTTGCCATTCCGCCCAGGATAATCCAAATTGTTAAAGAGTACATCAGCCGACGTGGGCGATGTTCGAGGCCGTAAACTCATCCGGGGTCGGCAGCGTGATCGACTTGTTTCGGGCATTGGCGAGGACGTAGGTCAGGTAGGTCAGCGGATTGACCTTGTTCGCTTTGCAGGACTCGACCAGTGAATAGTAGATCGCCGCTGCATGACCCGCCCCCTCGGATCCCACGAACAGAAATGCCTTTCTCCCGACGGCCACCGGGCGCATGCAACGCTCGGCATAATTGTTCGAGGCGTCGAGGTGGCCGGCCTTTGTGAAGTTTGTTAGCGCTTCCCAGTGCTTGAGAGCATAGTTGACCGCGATGCCGAAGGTATCCTTGGGCAACACGGTGTGGACGGCGTGATCGAGCCAGGCCTTGAACAGAGCGAGGAGCGGAACGGTCTTCTCCTGTCGTTCGCGCAGCCGCTCCTCATCGCTCCAATCCTTGATCCTTCGTTCAATCCGGAACAGCTCTCGATAAAACGCCAGTGCCTCGTGCGGTCTGCCGGGCTTCTGCAGCAGGTCTGCAGCTTCCACAAACTTGCGCCTCGCGTGGACATTGCAAGCCACCTCGATGATCTTGCCGGTCAGGAACAGCGGATCGTACCCCGGATAGGCGTCGGCCTGCACATAGCCCCGGTAGTCGGCGAGGACGGTCAAGGGGGCATCCCGAGATCGAGACCGGGAAAACTTGTAAACGATCAGTGGCGGCCCGTGCCGGTGATCCGTCGCGTAGACCCAGAGCTTTCCCTCGACGGTCGTCCTTCGAGCCGGGTCATCGTTCTGCAGCGGCAAGGTCGTGTCGTCGGTATAAATGTGCCCGGAATCGAGTACTTTGCGCATCATCCGTCGGTGCAGATCCTCCAGCAGCGGATAGCACTGCATCAGCCACTCGGACATGAGGGTGTGGGACAACTCGATCCCGAGGCGTCGAAGTCTGCCGGCAATCCGGAACAGCGGCAGGCCATCGGCAAATTTACTGACGATCAAATAGGCCAGCAGGCTGGCAGAGGCCATGCTCTTGGGGATCGGCGGCAAGACCAGACGGGGTGCGCGGACCACAGCCCCATGGCAGCGGCCGCAGGAATACTTCCTGCGCCGTGTCTCGTGGACTTCGAGCCGAGCCGGGATGTAATGCAGTTGCTCCGAGGCCTCGTGACCGAAACGGCTCATGGCATCGCCGCAGCAGGGACAGATCTTCTGCGTCTCGGGGACATCGATCTCTTCGATCACCCGAGGCAGGTTGCACAGCACCCGAACGGCTCGACGCCGTTCGCCGGTGGCCGAACTCGTGTTGCTGCGCTCGGGGTAGTCGGTGGGTGCAGACGCCGGAACCTCGATCACAACGCTGCCATCGACAAAAAGGCCCAGCTGATCGACGTTGATGTGCTCGCTCTTGGGTCCGAATTGCCACTTGAGCAGCCGGTGCAGGTTCGCCTTGAGCGACTCGATCAACTGCCGTTGCTCATCGAGCATGAAGTGCAGCGTCTTCACATCGGTCGGGTAAGTTGCAGCGCTGGCCACGCCAATATTTTATCAAACACTTCGGTGAGAGAAAGGCCTCGCAAAAGATATTTGCAGCACTCATGGCGGCGGTGCGTGCAAAGAAAGGATGCGTCATCGGTATGGCACTGATGATGTTGGTGGTCGTCAGGCCCCTGCATTGGGATATCGGGGTACGTCCTCTCCTCGATACGTTGGCCGAGCGCCTCTAGCGTAAGGCCTACATGGGGGTATCTAAGGCACCTTGAAATCGAATCGCGTGTGGCAGCCCGAGCAGTCGTTTACGGAGGCCTGATGCTGGTGATGGCACAAGTTACAATCGGTTTCGGTGCCGTAATGCGGATTGTTGTGCGGATTGGTCGGCTTAAACTCTGCGGTCTTCGACGCCAAGGCGGCCGAGGCGTGGCACGTCTGGCAGGTTTCCATGCGCACCGGCGCACTTCTTGCCGCCGCGACATGGCAGCTTGCGCATTTGACACCGGCGAGGCTGTGCACTTGGTCGAGTTGCCGTTCCGGGCCGCGCGGGGGAGTCTCGGTACGGGCGACACCCACCAGTGAAGCAGCTGCGATGACGAGTAAGCCTGCGAACATGAGGTAGCGTAACGCGTTGATGATGCGAGGGGCTTTCACGGTTTAGGATCTCTTCTGGGCAAGCACAAGGCGCGTGGAGTTCATGTTCCCGAGGGGTATGTAGGCGAGCGCAATCTTAAAACTCTGCACGGTCACGCTCCCAGCCGCGCGACATACCGACCAGTGACGTAGCCGGAAGTGTAACAGCGGCCCAAGGACATGCCGTAAACGGTGAGCGGATAATCCACACCTCCGTAGAAGCCGCCACCTAAATTCCCTACGATATATAAACCCTTGATAGGCGCACCGACCGCATTCAGCGCGTTGTGGTGCAAGTCCACCAACATGCCGGAGCAGATGGCCGAGACGCATACGTGGCGATGGATCCCGTAGAAGGGTGCCTTCTCGATGGGAATCAGCCGGTCGGCAGGCTTGCCGAAGTCCGCGTCGTTACCTGAGGCGACGAGCGTGTTGTAGCGCTTGACAGTGGCGACGAAGGCCACGGGGTCCACGGTGAGCTTTACCGCGAGTTCCGCGAGCGTCGCGGCCGCATAGGTATTGGTGAGCGAGGGGAATACGTCCACCTTCGGGCCAGGCTCCTCGGGCATGTAGTTCTTCAAGCCCTCGGGAGGGATGAGGTGGCCCGGCCAAGTGGCCGCCTGCGTCATATAATTAGCATCGAACACTTGAGCGTAGTGACCGGCGTCCTTGGCCTCGCGCAGGTAATTATTCATCTCTGACATTCCGACCGTCTCATTCACGAAGCGCTGTCCGGCGCGATTGACGTTGAGGAACGGCATGTCGCACATCGAGGGCGGCCCTGCATCAAAATCATGCACCATTTTCGTGTGGCCGATGGGCTCGATCACCCCGCCTGCCCAGTACGCCATGGCGAAACCATCGCCCGTTCGGTCCAATTGCTTGCGGCCGAGATGTTTGATGTCCGGTAGGAAGTAATCGCACATCGCCTGATTGCTTTGATAGTCACCGCTCGCGAGGATGACGCCCTTCTTGGCGTAGAACTTTGTATAGCTACCATCCGCGTTTTGCGCAATGACGCCGGTGATCTCGCCAGCTGAGTTTTGCAGCAACTGCGTCGCAGGCGTTCGATAGAAAAACTGCACTCCGGCCTTCTTGGCCACCTTGGCGAGCGCGATGATGCCATCGCCGGTGTTGTAGGGCTTGGGCCCGAAGTACGACGTGACGTAATTGAGGGTGTAGCCGTTGACCTTGTGAATGGCCCCTTGCTGCTCGTTGCCCTGATCGATGACCCGTGCACCGCCTTGTCGGGCGTGCTCGATGATCCAGCGCACGGCTTCACCGGAATTGAGCGCCCATTCTTCCAGCAGCGCTGGGTTGCTGCGGTTTTGATTATCGCGCATCACGAGCGCAATCAGGGCGGCAATGCCCGCCTTGTCGGTAGTCGCAAGGTCGATACCCGTGCCGGTGTTCCCCTGCGAGACCGGCATGGGGTGCTTCTGCACCACGGCAACCTTGGCGCCGCTCTGGGCTGCGGAGAGGGCTGCTGGGACGCCCGAGGCGCCAGCCCCCACCACCACGATATCGAAGCTCTTAGTGTCCTTGATGTCCCCATCGGGAATCACCTTCGGTGCGGGGAGGAAATCGAGGATGGCGCCGCCGTCGGAGCTCCTCGCAAAGTTGGTGCCGCCGGCGATGCCGGCGAGTCCCGCCGCCGCGCTCATGCCAGACAGACCGAGTGCCGCGACACCTCCGGCCGCTTGGGTGAAGAAGCTACGCCGTGAAAGACCGTGGGTGATAACGTGCTGAACATAGGGGTCCAGTTGCGCATCGGACCCTACTTGCCTTTTATCCATCGCTCTATCCCTTACGTGAAGCTGCGTATGAGGGAACTTTACGCGAGTTACCTCGCGCAGCGTCCACCACGTGTCCGGCACTTGCAGCGCCCGACGGAGTGATTCTAGTAAGAATGCGGGGGTCTTATCCGTTCGTTGGCGCACAGACGCCATCTCGGTGCCTCGGCATATTCTTTGCGCGAATAGCCACCCTAATGGGCTCAATCCGCCAAGCACTGTACTTAACGGGATGTCGCCCTTTTTTTGAGGCCCTATGGATCTTCCTATGCCGATGCCAAAAATGACCGGAGCACGACGCTGTACCCGCCCTATGTGGCTCGCTGACCCAGCGGCGAGTTGCCGCTTTATTGCGCCGTTGGTGGTGGCAGTCTTGTGCTTGAGCGCTCGACCAGCCATGGCCACTGAGAATGGGCTCACCGAGATGCCCATCGGTGTCGATACCGCGATGCCCGCCCTCGTGCCGGAACCGGGAGGGACGATACTGCTCAACTACATGGAATATTACTCGGCTCGGCGCACCAACGATGGTGCTGGAAACCCGGCCGTGCCAGATTTTCGCTTGGATGTCGAGGCGGAAGCGCCCAAGATCGTCCATACGTGGGCGCGCTTTAACGGTATTGATGTGAGCTCCGGGTTCGTGCAACCACTCGTCAATATCGATATTCAGATCATTCCGGGCGAGGTCACCGGGCACGAATTCAACCGCGGCGACACGGACTTGCTGCCGCTGATATTGCATACGGTCGTTGGCAATGGCTTGCATTTGGAGACCGCAACGAATATCTGGCCTCGGGACGGCTTCTACAATGGTCATAACCCCGCGAGTGAGGGCCTTAATAGGTTCACGGTGGGGCAGCAGTTCGTGACCACCTGGCTGCCGGACAAAACGTGGGACTTGAGTACGTCGACGCTGCTCGAATTCGGCTCAAAGAATTCAACGACCAATTATCGTTCGGGCTCCTACTGCGATACGGATTTTCACATAGGCAATCGCGTGTTCGCGGCATCTCCCAAGTGGGAGCTTGGCCTGCAGGGCTACTATATGAAGCAATTTCAGAACGATCGGCAGAACGGCGTACTTGCCGATGGTGATGGTCATAAGGGTCGCGCCTTCGCCTTCGGCCCACAAATCTCCTATGACGCCTGGGAACACGGCGCCATTGTGGTCAAGTTTCAGCATGAAGTACTTGTCGAGAATCGCCCCACGGGCGATAAACTCTGGGTGCAGTTCGCCCTTCCCCTTCAGTGAAAAACTATCAACACGGTCTACGCCACCAATGACACCTTCGAATCAAGCCCCTCGCGCGTTAACCCGCTAGGCGTGTCCAAATGACAAATTCCAAGCGCAACGTGAGCTGGTCTGGGATTCGAGCAAATGATAAATCAAACACTTCCGTGAGAGAAAGGCCGCAGATCCCGTTGCCGAGGCTTAAGCGCAGTGCCACGATCACGGGTGCTTCGTGTGGCGACTTCGCTCGAGGCACTGTCGGTGCGGGCACCGTGCGCTCGGCCCGCACCACGACCGGAACCAAGCAATCCGACTCCACGGTCTTTGCGGAAACCCTCGGATCACGGAGCTTGCGCTTCCAGAGCGTAAAGTACTTAGGATCGAGGTCCCGCGCCCGACAGTACTCCACCTGGCTCTGCCCGGAATCCCGCTGCGCCTTCACATGCGCGGCCCACCACGCCCGAATATCCGCCCGCCGCCTCGACGGCGACAACCGCGTCCCGCTCATCCGTCACCTCCCGGTCTGTTACCTGGGGTGAACTGTGGCCGATCAGGCCGCAGCGGGAAATACGCGGATTACCGGACGCATACTATCGTGACAGCGTTTTGGGCGCTCGGCTATGGTTCTCGTGACGAGAAGGCTGCCGATCTTCGAATGTCCGCTTTTCGGCATGTACGTCGGTGTGGGACCGCAGTTGGCCGCCAGTTGCCTTATGACCAGCACTCATCGTCGCTCAATTATGGCGTGAACTTCTACCGGACCGATCTCCTTTCTGAGTTCCTCAGGAGCGAAGGTTGTCAAATCCCGTTCGAGCACATGCTCCACATCGGGAAGGTTTGAGCGGAATGTGGCGATAGCGTGTGCATCGCGATCGACAGCTGCGACGCATTTCAATCCCGCGCGCTCCAAGCCGAGACTAAAGCCACCACAGCCGCAAAATAGGTCCACATAGTTGAGAGTCGCGCCTCGGCCGGCGCCCCCCAATGGGGGATCGTGCCAGCGAAATCGCGATGGAGGAATTGGCGAAGCAGGCGCAGGAATTGGAGATGGGCTATCAGTGAGACACTCATCGTTCACTGCTGTGTACGATGCATGCGTGCTCTACCCGGCAGCGCTACGCGACTTCCTCATCCGACTCGGGCTATCGGGACGGTTCCGCGCCCGTTGAAGCACGCAGATTCACGACGAATGGAAGCGCAACTTGCTGTTGAACCGGCCTGATCTGACGGCGAAGCAGCTAAACCGTACGTCCGCTCTGATGGATCGGGCCATTCCGGATGCTCTCGTTACGGGGCACGAAGAATTGATCGCCGGCCTGACACTCCCGGACGTTGATGATCGACATGTCCTTGCAGCAGCTATTCGGTGCAACGCCAGCGTCATCGTAACGTTCAATGAAAAGGACTTCCCAGCTGCGGTTCTATCGCACTACGCAATAGAGACGCAACACCCGGACGTTTTCGCAGACAACCTTTTCGATTTGGATCATGCGGCCGTTATCGCCGCAGCTCAGCGGTAACGTCAACAGCTCAAACACCCTCCTGTGGGAGTGGATGAGTTCCTTGAAACGTTACTTCGACAAGGACTCGTCCAGACATCGAAATCTCTTGCCACTTATCGGGCGATCCTCTGAGAAGGCGTGACCGACGTTCGCTGGGGGCCTTCCGCGGGAGCAGCGCCAAATTGGCGAGTGCCATTTGGCGGCCGCAACAAGGCTCAGCGCAGGCCAGCGCGGCCTAGCGGCCTAGAGCGTACCAGGGAGACTCTGAGATAGATGGACTAGGATTTTCTTTCGATTCTGTTTTTATTTTTTTGAGAATTTGAGTTGCCACCAAAGCGTCACCGGTAATAATGACCAGCAATTCGTAAGGCATGTCCGCTCTAGGACGACTTGCTACGCTGGAGCCGTCTCGGACTAAGATGATATCGCGATCTCGACGGTACGCAAGTTTTTCGCATGCGTCCCTGCCTTATCACTGCAGCGATCCTTTGGTTGCCCGCAAACTCGGACTCTACCTCATACACGGGTCCCCGATCGAGACCGGTCATGGTAGCTGATCCTCTGGCTTGGGCTTCTCTCCACGCTTCCGTTTCATAATTTTGTCGAATGCAGCGTAATTCGCCCGCTCGCGTCTCTCGAGGAAATACGTGGCCGTGTTCATGGCAGCCAGCTTCTCGGCGACCGCGGTTGCGACGAACTGATTGAAGCTCGTACCATCTGCCTTGGCACGCCGCACTACTTCGGCTTTCACCGACGTGGGCAAGCGGAGGGGATATGTGCTTTGGGGCTTGCTCATGATTTGATTCTCCGTAACGCATCGATTGGAGCTAAAACCTCGACGCTGAATCGCGTGGGTATGTCGCCGAAGTCCTTTCGATTGAAAGTCACAATGGCTTGGGCTCGGCCATTGACCGCCGCCTCGAGCACTAGCTCATCGCCGGGATCGCGCAACTGGGGACGCCACAGGAAATGTGTCTCGACGGGTTCAGCCAGGGCGATTACTGCGTCGATAAAGACGCCGACCTGGGCTTGGCTGGGCCCGGCGGCAACACCATGTTCCGCGCGGCGACAGGTTGCCTCGTATTCCAAAGCGAGTGCAACATTTGCCAGCATGGAGATTTCGCCTCGACGTACGGCCATCAATATGGCTGCCGAAGCACCCGTGGGACTGCGCATGGCCGCGATGACGACGTCCGTATCTAGAACAACTCTCACATTGCGAGTAATATCATATTGCCGGTGATGTGTCTATCGGCGCCCGGAGATACTGTCTTAGGGCCGCCCTGACGGTGTGTGTATTTTCCGGGCCGCAGCAAAAGAATTTTCAGACGTCGCCTGGAGAATGTTTGGATAGCCAGGGGCGGTCTCGACGGTCCATACGTACAGCAGTTGTTCCTTCATCGTGCGC